>Ga0183260_10005317_pt1 | contig 10124 bp, 7 predicted proteins | sample AntDrymUQ4972206_2_FD_129768 | JGI IMG/M metagenome (GOLD analysis project Ga0183260, IMG submission 129768) | Polar desert sand microbial communities from Dry Valleys, Antarctica - metaG UQ497 (22.06) (version 2) (version 2) | ecosystem: Environmental > Terrestrial > Soil > Desert | place...
GAAGCCGCAGCGGTCGGCCATTTCGGCCGAGGCGACGAACTGGTCGCGCACCGCGTCCATGTCGGCCCGCGTCATCGCCTTCGGCACCTGGTTCTGCGCCGACCACGGCACTGCGGATGCGGCCATCACCGGCCAGTTTCCGTAGGGCAACGGCGCATCGCCCTCCTCCCAGCCGACCCGGGTGGAGCCCTTGGCCCCGGAGTGGCCGATCTGCGCGCAGATCTTCGCTTCCGTCTCGGCGTGAACAAAGCCGACCAGCCGCGCCCATGCGGCCTCGTGCTCGGGCGCATAGAAGCCTGGACAGCCTGGCGTGATCCGGCCTTCGGGGCTGACGCAGGTCATCTCGATGGTGAGGAGCCCGGCACCGCCCTTGGCGCGCTCGGCATAGTGGGCGAAATGCCAGTCGGTCGGGCATCCGTCGACCGCCTTGTACTGCGCCATCGGCGAGACGACGATGCGGTTGGCGAGATGCATCTCGCGCAGCTTGAACGGCGCGAACATCGGCGCGCGCCGCACATTGCTGCCGCCGCCGGCCTGCTGCTGGAACCAGGCTTCGGCGCTGGCCAGCCAGTCGGGATCGCGCAGCCGCAAATTCTCGTGGCTGATGCGCTGCGAGCGGGTCAGCAGCGAATAGTTGAACTGCACCGGATCGAGATGCAGGTAGCGCTCCACCTCCTCGAACCATTCCATGGAATTGCGCGCCGCCGATTGCAGCCTCAAGACCTGCACCCGGCGCTCGTCCTCGTATTTCTCGAACGCCGCCGCCATGGTCGGCTCGGACCCAAGATAGTCGGCCAGCGCGATGGCGCTCTCCAGCGCGAGCTTGGTGCCGGAGCCGATGGAGAAATGCGCCGTCGCCGCCGCGTCGCCCAAGAGGACGATGTTCCCGTGGCGCCAGCGCTCGCAAAGCACGCGCGGAAAATTGATCCAGGCCGAGCCGCGGATGTGATGCGCGTTCGACAGGAGGCGGTGGCCGCCGAGATGCTCGCGAAAGATGCGCTCGCAGACGGCGATCGATTCCGCCTGGCTCATCTGGCCGAAGCCGAATTCTCGCCAGGTGTCCTCGGCGCATTCGACGATGAAGGTCGCCGTATCGTCGTCGAACTGGTAGGCGTGCGCCCACAGCCAGCCGTGCTCGGTCTCCTCGAAGATGAAGGTGAAGGCGTCGTCGAATTTCTGGTGCGTCCCGAGCCAGACGAACTTGCATTGCCGCATGTCGATCTCGGGCCGGAAATGCTCTGCATATTCGCGCCTGACGCGCGAATTCAGTCCGTCGGACGCGACGACCAGGTCGAAGTCGCGCGCGTAAGGCGCGGCGCTCTCCGCCTCGGTTTCGAAGCGCAGGTCGATGGCCAGCTCGCGGGCCCGCGCCTGCAGGAGAAGCAGGAGCGTTTTGCGCCCGATGCCGCAAAAACCGTGGCCGGAAGAGACGGTGCGCGTGCCGCGATAATGCACGGCGATGTCGTCCCAATAGGCGAAATGCGAGCGGATCGCCGCCGCGCTCTCCGGATCGTTCCGGCTCAGGTTCTCAAGCGTCTCGTCCGACAGGACGACGCCCCAGCCGAAGGTGTCGTCAGCGCGGTTGCGCTCGATCACGACGATGTCGTGCAGAGGGTTCCGGAGCTTCATCGTGATCGCGAAATATAGCCCCGCGGGCCCGCCGCCGAGACACACGATCCGCATCGTCTGACGCCCTTGTGCTGCTCAATCCTTCTCGCATCCAGCTACAGGTGTTTCAACCTTCAAATTGATTGAGCCAATAGCGGGCCCGAAGCGAACGGCTACCGAGGGTCTCTCTCGTTTCCGCATATTTCCAAACACTACCATCGGTTGGCTTGGTTTGACAATTTCGTCAACACTGCCTCGTTGCAAGACACGCGTCCGATCTCGTGGCTGAGGGTCCGCGAAGAGACTTCGACGCATTCCCTGCCGCTGTGCAGCTTGATGTGCGTCGCGCGCTTACCGTCGCTGCCGAAGGCGGCAAAGCGGACAAGGCCAAGCCCGACAAAGGGGTTGACGGAGCGTGTTCGAGATGGCGCTTCAGCATCGCGGCAATGCCTACCGCGTGCTTTATGCCGTACGGATGGACACCGATCTTTGGGTGATACATGCGTTCCAAAAGAAATCCAGGTCGGGGATCAAGACGCCTCAAAACGAGGTCGATCTCATTCAGGAGCGGCTCAAGCGCTTGAAGGAAGTATTGCGATGACAAGCGACAGCGAATTGATCCGGGGCAGCGGAAACATCTTTCGCGACTTTGGGGATGCGAACGCCGATCTTGAACAGGCGCGCTCCATTCTCGCTTCAAAAATCAATGCTGTTCTGGACGATCGCAAGCTGAACGCGCGCGCGGCCGAAAACCTGACCGGCGTCGCTGCATCGGAGTTCTCGCGCATCCGCAACGTGAAGCTTGACCGCTTCACCATCGACCGCATGATCACGATCCTTGGCAAGCTCGGCCAGCAGGTCAACGTGGAGATTACCATGCGCCCGCTACGGAGCGAGCCGAGGAATGCTTCTCAAGCCATCTGAAGGGCGAGCCGGTCCGGAAAACTCCGGTACCGCCCCTTACCCGTTGGCGAGAGCCGTCGCATACGCGGCTTCCAGCATCCTGCGGCACTCGTCCGACCGCTGACGCACGAACTCATCATCACAAAATTGGGCGATGTCGCGGAGATCGCGGATCGCCACGTCGACGGCCGTGTAGAGGTCGATCTCCACCTCCGGCGGTTCGGTCTTGAGCGGAAACAGGATGACATTGCCCATCCGCTCTTCGTAACGAGGAGGGGTAAGCCGTTGGTTCCGAAACAAGGTAATCGACAGGTTACGAACCGGCGGCGGACCGCCATGCGCATCGTCTGCGAACGCGCTGTAGGGTGGGCAAAGCGAAAGCGTGCCCACGCTGGTGCGCCGCCGCAAACGCGTGGGCACGGCGCGTTCCGCGCCTTTGCCCACCCTACAGCGTAAGTATCGTCTTCAGCGCGCCGTCCAGCATGTCACCATCCTCATCCTTCAGCGCCGCCTCGATCAGCCGATGCAGCCATTCCGCCGCGTCGGCGCGGCCGGACAGAAGCGGCAGCGCCGAGAGCACCCGGTCGAATTTCGAGCTGCCGCGCGCATGCGTGTCGCTATACCCCTTGATCAGCCGCCGGCAGCGCAGCACCTCCACGCCGAGCGCGTAGTCGCGGCGGAGCATCTCCCGCGCCAGGCGCAGCCATTCCTCCAAATGCGCCGTCTCCGTCAGGTGGCGCAGCGACCGGCGGCGGAATCGCCTGAGCCCGCCGACGACGTAGAGCGCCAGGAACCAACGGATCGTGTCGGTGCGCACATGGCGGCCCGTGTTCACGATAAGGTCGAGCCGCCTGGCGAGGTGAGGCCGGTCCAGGACGAACGCCCCTAGTCGCGCCGGCAGCGTGCCGCAGACTTCCTCGATGCGGGGATGCATGAACTCGGTGATCCGGAGCACTTTGTCCGGGCCAGCGCCCATCTCGCCCTCGATGCGGCGGATGCGGGCCCGGCGGGTCTTCAGGTCGGCGACCCGGATCACGTCGTCATAAGCCATGCCGTTGGCGACGTATTTCGCCGCCTCGACGGTAAAGCGGAATTTGTGCCCGGCGCCGCTCGCCGTGAAGTCGGCGGCGCGGACCGCCTCCAATCGGTCGAGATATTCGCGCCCATAGGCGATGTCCTGAAAGTCGACCACCTTTCGCAATCCGGCCAGGAGCATCGGCCGTGCCTCCTGCGGGAAGTCCTGCCGAATGCGTTCGACGAGCTCCGCCCAGGCGTGCGTCTCGCCGGGCGGTCCCGCCACGCCGCCATCCGCCTCGTCGGCCGGAGCGGCGAGCTTGAACGACTCCTTGATGTCCGTCCCGCCCTCCGCATGCGGCCGCCGCATCGCCTCGAACCCGGCGGCGAACGCCTTGAGGCTAGCCGCGGCTCCCTTGCCGCCGACGGCGATGGTCGCCTCGTAAGCGTCGCGGGCGAACGGCAGCACATCGGCGCCGGCGAGCGCGCCGAAGAGGCTCGCCGAAATGTGGCTGCGGCTTTCCGCGGCCAGACGGTCGAGATCGGCGGCGAGGAACCGCTTCGCCGAACCGCGTGCCGCGTCGAGCACCGGCCGCGGATCGGCGATGCCGCTGCCCGGAGCGGTCTTCTCGATGACCGCGAGCGTGCGATGGGTGGAGGCGATCAGGGTCGTGCGGTCGGGCGTGACGAAACCGCGCTGCATGGCGCGCCCGGCCTCCATCAGCTCGGCCGCCAGCACGATGTCGACATCGCCCGGCGCGGGCATCAGCGACAGCACTGGCGTCCCCACCCCCTCGGGGACCATCTCGATGTAATAGATCGTCGCCCCGGTCCGCTGCGCCACGCCCGGCACGGAGGTCGACTGCGCGTACCAGCCATTGCGCTCGGCCAGCTCGACGATCCAATCGGCGATGACGCCGCCGCCCTGCCCGCCGACCGCCAGGATGGCGAGCTTGATGATCGTGTCGGATCGGACAAATTCCGCGGGGAGAGGCCGAGGGGACATGCGCGCCTACCCTCTCCTGTTGTCATCCCGGTTTGCCGCGCCAGCGGCAAGACCGGGACCCATAAACTCGGCGGGCCATAAGAGGCCCGATAACAATTTCTCCTGCCCGCTCCGGTGCTTATGGATCCCGGTCTTGGCCTCCGGCCAAACCGGGATGACAACAGGAGGCGCTTGAGGGCGGTCCATCGCGCTGCTAGCCGAACACCAGGCGGTTTCGCTCGCGCCGCCGCTGCAGCCAGCCGGTCACAGAAGCACGCATGCGCGCCGAAACTCGATCCCAGCCGCGCGGATTATGGATCACATCGGCGCGGTAGAAGGACGGGCAGAGCACCGCCGCATCGGCGACCTCGCCGCAATTGCCGCAGCCGACGCAGGACTGGTCGATCGTGGCGACCGGGTCGTCGCGGAGCGGATCGTCCAGCACCTTCACCGACAGGCTCGGGCAGCCCGACAGCCGCATGCAGGCATGGTCGCCCGTGCAGACATCCTCGTCCACGCCGAAGCGCGGCTTCACGACCCGCTTGCCATCGCCGATCGCCTTGGCGACGAGCGGCCGCTCCCGGCGCTGGCGGTTCAGCATGCATTCCGACGAGGCGACGATGATCTTCGGCCCCTTCTCCTTGGTGGTCAGCGCTTCCTTCAGCGTGTCGCGCATCCATTTCACGTCGTAGGTGCGGTCGGTGTGGCGCACCCATTTGGCGCCGACGCCGCGCACCGCGTCGGTGATCGGATGGCTCGTCGAGCGCGAGCGGTTCTGCGCGCGGGACGAGGGGATGTCCTGCCCGCCGGTCGCTGCCGAATAGAAGTTGTCGACGATGATGGTGACGCCGTCGTGCTTGTTGAACACGGCGTTGCCGATGCCGCTCGACAGGCCGTTATGCCAGAAACCGCCGTCGCCCATCATCGAGATCGGCCGCTTCTTCGCCTCGACATTGAAGGCGGAAGCCGAGGCCGGGCCGAGGCCGTAACCCATGGTGCTCGCGCCGATATTGAACGGTGGCAGGATCGAGAACAGATGACAGCCGATGTCGGCGGCGACGTGATGCGGCCCGAGCTCCTTTTCCACCAGTTTCATGGCGGCGAAAATCGGCCGTTCCGGGCAGCCCGTGCAGAAGCCGGGCGGGCGCGGCGGCACGGCTTGCGCCAGTTCCGGGAAGGCCGGGGCGCCCGGCGCGTTCGGCGCGCGGTCGCGGTCGCTGAGCATTTTCGGCGCGGTCGCGGCGAGGAACCCGCGCACCGCTTCCAACATCACCGCACCGGTATATTCGCCGGCGGTCGGGAACGGGTCCTTGCCGTAGAGCCGCGTCGCAATCCGCGCCTTGTGCAGCATGGCGCCGAACGCCTGCTCGATATGGTTTGGCTGGCCCTCCTCCACGACCAGCACCGCGTCCTTGTCGCGGGCGAAATCGAGGAACTCCTCGTCGATCAGCGGATAGGTGACGTTCAGCACATAAAGCGGCACGTCGGTCCGGCCGCGGATATCGGCGAGGCCGAGGCGCTGCAGCGCCCGCATGACGCCGTTATACATGCCGCCCTGCAAGACGATGCCGACCTTGCCCGCCTTCGGCCCAAAGTGCTCGTTCAGTGCGCGCTCCTGGATGAACCTGACCGCCGCCGGCCAGCGTTTCTCGATCTTCTCCCGCTCGTGGAGGTAGGAGGCCGGCGGCAGCACGATGCGATTCACGTCGCGCTCGGGGTTTTCCAGCGCTTGCGCCAGGCTCATCTTCGGCCGCTGGTTGTCGCGCGCCTGGAAGCGCCCATGGACATGGCAGGCGCGGATGCGCATCTCCAGCATCACCGGGGTGTTCGACGCTTCCGACAGCTCGAAGCCGTCCCGCACCGCCTTGACGATCGATTCCAGGTTAGGGCGCGGATCGAGCAGCCAGATCTGCGATTTCATCGCGAAGGCGTGGCTGCGTTCCTGCATGATGGAGGCGCCTTCGCCGTAATCCTCGCCGACGATGATGAGCGCGCCTCCCTTTACGCCGCCGGACGCCAGGTTCGCGAGCGCGTCGGAAGCGACATTCGTGCCGACCGTCGACTTGAAGGTGACCGCCCCGCGGATCGGATAATGGATCGAGGCGGCGAGCGTGGCCGCCGCCGTCGCCTCCGAGGCGCTCGCCTCGAAGCGGACGCCGAGGTCGGCGAGGATGTCCTGCGCATCGGCCAGCACGTCCATCAGATGCGAGATCGGCGCGCCCTGATAGCCGGCCACATAGCCGACCCCGCATTCGAGGAGCGCCTTGGTGACCGCCAGAATGCCCTCGCCGCGGAATTCTTGGCCCGCGCCGATCCTGAGTTGCTCGACTTCCTTTGCAAAGGACCGCTCAGCCATGGTCGATCACCTTGGTATCCCAAAGAGTTTCAGTCGGCTCGGGACCAGCGCGTTGCGTGCTTCGAGGCTCGCCCGAGGCGAGCACCTCAGCATGAGGAGGTTGAAAATCGCCATCTCCCACATTCCTCATCCTGAGGCGCCGCCGCGAAGCGGTGGCCTCGAAGGACGCGGGACCGATTTGAAGGCGAATAAGCCCCTCGCGCGCCATCCGGTCAAGCACGGCTTATCTCAGCCGCTCCGCCAGAGCATGTCCAGAGCCGCCAGATAGCCCCGGCCCTGGATGCGTCGAAGCGCCGATGTGATAGAGGCCCGGCACTGCAGTGACGTGGTTCACGGATTCGGCGAATGGCCGCCAGATGAAGCTTTGGTCGAGCGAATAGGCGCCGCCATAAGGATCGCCGCCGACGAGGTTGATGTTCATGGCTTCGAGATCGGCCGGGGAATAGACGCGGCGCGCCACCACGTTCTCGCGGAAGCCCTCGACGTGGCTGGCGAGGATCGCTTCCACCCGGTCGGCATAGGCCTCGCGGACTTCCGCCGACCAGACGCCATCCTCAGGCGTCGCGATCTCGCCGGCCGCGTCGCCCTTGATCATGCGCGGCGTCTCGGGCAGCTGGATCCAGAGGATCGCCGCGCCTTCCGGGCAGCGGGACGGGTCGAGCGCATGCGGCTGGCCGACGCAGATCGTCGGCACGGCCGGCAGCATCCCGCGCTCGCATTCGTTCACCGCCTTCGATACGCCGTCGAGGCCGGGCGTCAGATGCATGAGCGCCACCTTGTCCAGCCCCGGCGTCCGCCAGCGCGGCGGCGCTTTCAGGGCGTAGTGGATCTGCATGTTGCCCTTGCCGTAGCGGAACGCGTCGGTGCGATCGCGCAATCGGGCATCAACGGCGGACTTCGGCAGGAGCCGCTCGTAAAGCTGGGTTGGCGTCACCGAGCATATCACGCCTCCGGTCGACTCGATCGTCTCGCCGGTCGCAAGCCGGACACCTCGCGCCCTGCCGCTCGCCAAGACGATCTCCGAACCGTCCGACCCCGTGCGCACTTCGCCGCCCTGCTCGCGGATAAGACCGTCAAAAGCCCGGACGGCGTTGGCCGCGCCGCCCTTGACGACCGGAGCGCCGGCGGCGCCGAGCGCGAAGGCGATGACCCGGCCGATCTCGCCGGCCAAGGCGCTTTCCGGACCCAGGCCGGCGTGCAGGAACCACGGCGCGAAGAGCGCCCGGACGAGGTCGGATTCGTAGCCGGTCTCAAGCCAACTCCGGCCGGACCGCAAGGCCTCGCCAAGCCGCGCCGCAAGGCCGCGAGGACCGCGCCGCCAAGCCTCGCCGAGAACGAGCCTGGCGGCCGCCCGCGTCCACAGCGCGCCGCCAAGGAGGGCGAAGATCAGCTCGGCCTCACGCTCGACGAGCGCCGCATCCGCCGCATAACGCTCCCCCTCCCCTGCTGCGACGACGTTCATTCGCGCGATGCTTTTGGTTCGGTCCGTGGAAAGCACGAGCGCGCGTCCATCGGGAAGGAGAACCCCGGTCGGCTCCGGGCTATGAGCGAAATCGAGGCCGTGTCGGGCGAGATCGGGGCCGAGCTTTGCGAAAGCGGGCGAGGTGATGAACAGGACGAACGTCGTCGCCATGACATCGTGGAGGTAGCCTGGCGCCGTGATCGCCTCGCTGCGCATGCAGCCGCCCGCGACCGCCTCGCGCTCCAATACCACGACGCGCTTGCCGCGCTTGCCGAGCAGCGCCGCGCAGGTCAGCCCGTTAATGCCGCTGCCGATGATGACGTAATCCGCTGTGGCGGCCATGGGTCGGCGCGACCGGGCCGGCTTCAGCCTCGCGGCACCAGCGCCAGCGCGCGGATCGGGCTGCCGGTGCCGGCGACGAACTTCAGCGGCGCGGCGATTAGGATGGCGCCTTTCGGCGGCAGCTTGTCGAGATTGGCGAGGCTCGCCAGGCCGTAGCGGTTGTTCTTGTGCAGGAGATTGTGGGCCGGATAGGGCGGATCGAAAGTCCCGGCCTTCCCGGCGTCGGTTCCGACCGTCTCGGTGCCCCAGCCAACGATGCCCTTACCGACAAGGTATTCGATGCAGTCGACGGTCGGCCCGGGCGAATGGGGCATGTTATCGCGGACGTTGAGGAACTCCGCCTCGCTGCGATTGCGCGGATGCCAGCCGGTGCGCATCACCACCCAGGAGCCAGCCTCGATGTCGCCGTGCTCGCCCTCCCAGGCGCGCACGCCGTCAGCGGAGAGCAGGAAATCCTCGTCGGCCGCCGTTTCCCGGCTGCAATCGATGACGTTGACGGGCCCGACGAGCTTCTGCACTGGCAGCCGGTCGGTCGTCCCGTCCGGGTAATCCTTGCCGGTGATCCAATGGACGGGCGCGTCGAAATGCGTCCCGGAATGCTCGCCAAGCTTCAGCCATTTCCAAGCCCAATAAGGCCCGTCGGCATCATAGTTGGAAATCGTGGTGACCTCGACCTTCGGCGTGTTCTGGAAGGGCGGCGGCAGCTTGATCAGCGGCGTGTCGGGGCCGAGCGGCACGGCAAGGTCGACGACTTCGATGTTTCCAGACAGAAGCAGGGACGCGAGTTCCTGCATGGTATCCTTCGCCGTCATTGCTCAATCCTCAGGCTCGCCGGACGCCCTGCCGCCCGCATGCCCGGCAGGTTAGTCCGCGGAAGATGCATTCGCAAAGGTCCAAGTATGAAATAAGCGGCGGGGAAGTTGGGACACGCGAGTAAAGGACCGGAGGATGGATTTCGATGCCGTCGTGATCGGCGCCGGCCACAATGCGCTGGCCGCGGCCGTGCATCTGGCGAGCCGGGGCTGGTCGGTCGGCGTCTTCGAGCGGAACGACGCTGCCGGCGGGGCGGTGCGCACGGCGGAGGTGACGCTGCCCGGCTTCCGGCACGACCTCGGCGCGATGAATCTGAGCCTCTTCGCTGGCTCGCCGTTCCTCGCCCAGCACGGCGAAGCCTTGCGGGCGCACGGGCTCGCGTTCGCCCCGGCGGAGCATTGCTTCGCCTCGCCGATGCGAAACGGCAGCTGGTTCGGCGTCTCCAAGGACCTTGATACGACGATTGCCCGCGCGGCGCGGTTCTCGCCTGAGGATGCTGCGACCTGGCGCGCCATGCTCGCCGGTTTCGGGGCCGATGCGCCCACCATCTTCAGCCTGCTCGGCTCGCCGATGACGGCCCGCGCGCTTATGAAGACCGGCTGGAAAGCCTGGCGCGAGAAGGGCGGCGGCTGGCTCCTCGA
>Ga0183260_10005319_pt1 | contig 10118 bp, 8 predicted proteins | sample AntDrymUQ4972206_2_FD_129768 | JGI IMG/M metagenome (GOLD analysis project Ga0183260, IMG submission 129768) | Polar desert sand microbial communities from Dry Valleys, Antarctica - metaG UQ497 (22.06) (version 2) (version 2) | ecosystem: Environmental > Terrestrial > Soil > Desert | place...
ACGCCGCGCAGGTGGAATCCGACCGGATCGCACTTTGCGCCGGTCAGGAGGCCGAAGCGACCAGAGCCCGCTCACAAGCCGAGGCCGATCACATGCAGGCGCTGGCCCAGCGGGACAGAGGCGAGTTGCTGGCCGCCGGTGAACTCGAGCACGAGCGGTTGGTCAGCGAGGGCGCCCGGATCCGCGCTGAACTCATCGCCCAGGCGCAATCGGAGCACGACGAACTACTCGCCAGAGGTCGCAGCGAACGTGAGCGGCTGATCAGTGAGAGCGACGTCTATCGCAGCGCGGTCACCCGGGCCGACGAACTGGGTGCGGCCACAGCTGCCGACGTCGAAGCCATGCGCCGCGAGGTGGACGGTTACGTCGATGCCAAGCTGGCCGAGTTCGAGGCCACGCTGACCCATCTGCTCCGTTCGGTCGAACACGGTCGAGCGAACGTCGGCTCGCGCGCGTCGCAACGATCCGACCGCCGGCCTGATCCGGTGCAGCGGCCGGGCGCAAGCCGGGACGAGCCGTGGCCTGGGTAAGGGTGGAGCGGCCGGGCGCAAGCCGGGACGAGCCGTGGCCTGGGTAAGGGTGCAGCGGCCGGGCGCAAGCCGGGACGAGCCGTGGCCTGGGTAAGGGTGGAGTGAGCCAAGCCGAGCCGACCGGAGTCGTTGCGGTCGTCGTCACCTGGAACCGCGCCGGGTTGCTCGCCAGATCGCTGTCCGCGATTCTCTCGCAGAGCAGTCCACCGGACCTCGTCGTGGTCGTCGACAACGCATCGACTGACGAGACGGCCGCTGTACTCGCCGAGCAGTTCGCCGGTCGAGTGGACGTTGTCACACTGGCGAGGAACCTCGGGGGGGCCGGCGGATTCGCCGCGGGAATCGTGCGCGCGCTGGAGCACGATCCCGGGTCCGTCTGGCTGATGGATGACGACACCATTCCCGAGCCGACAGCGTTGCAGGCACTGCTGGCCATGCGCCGGGCCTACTCGGCGCGAGGACTGTCGATCGTGGCCAGCCGGGTCGTCTGGACCGACGGGCGAGACCACCCGATGAACACCCCGCGTGCAAAGCCCGGCGCTCGTCGAGCCGAACAGCTCGCCGCCCAAGCCGTCGGCGGCACACCGATCCGGTCGGCATCGTTCGTCTCGATCCTGTGCTCGGCCGAGGTGCTGCGCGAGCGCGGCCTTCCTGAGGTCGACTACTTCCTCTGGAACGACGACTTCGAGTTCACCACTCGACTGCTTCGCGGGCGGCGCGGACTGCTGTGCCCGGGCAGCGTCGTGAAGCACCACACCAAGACCTTCGGCAACGCCGACGCAGACCCCGGCGACCGGTTCTTCTTCGAGGTGCGCAACAAGATCTGGATGTTCACCCGCGGTACCGGGCTCAATCCGGCCGAACGGGTCCTCTACGGGGGCTCGACGCTGCGACGCTGGATTCGCACCGTGGCCCGCTCGACCGACCGGCCGCTGTTGCTGCGGGCGGCTCGACGCGGTCTGGCAGCCGGTCTGCGGGCCGGCCCACGGTCGTCCGGACAGCTACTGGCCGACGTCCTGCCACTGCGGCCATCGACACCCGTTGATGCGAGCGGCGAAGGTGGGGCGAAGGAACCGTTCTCCCTGCTGATCGCCATCTATGCCGGTGATCGGCCTGAGTTCTTCGCGCACGCCTTCACCAGCACGGTCAACAACCAGACCCGGCGCCCCGCCGAGGTGGTCGTCGCCCAGGACGGCCCGATCCCGACCGAGTTGTCGGACTGCCTGAACGCCCTGATCGCCACCTCGCCGGTTCCGGTCGTGCACGTCACCCTCCCCGACAATCTCGGTCTCGGGCCCGCGTTGGTGGCTGGACTGGCGCGCTGCTCGTACGACGTAGTGGCTCGGATGGACGCCGACGACGTGAGTGAACCGACCCGGTTCGCCGAGCAGTTGCCGCTGCTCGAAGCCGGAGCGGACATCGTGGGTACCGGGCTGCGCGAGTTCGTCCACGACCCCGCGGATCCGGCCGACCTGCTGGGCACCCGGACGCCGCCCACCGACCCAGGACAGATCGCTCGATCCGCACGCTTCCACGATCCGTTCAATCATCCGACGGTGGTCTATCGGCGCAGGGCGGTGCAAGCTGCCGGCGGCTACCAGGATCTGCCGCTGATGGAGGACTACCTGCTCTTTGCCCGGATGATCGCTGCCGGTGCCCGACCGGCGAATCTGGCCCAGCCGCTGGTCAACTACCGGGTGGGGGCCGGTGCCTACGCTCGGCGCGGTGGACTGAAACTGCTGCGCTCGGAATTGTCGCTGCAGCGGCGGTTGCGCCGACTCGGCTTCACCACGCCACTGCAGTACGGGCGCAATCTCGTCGTACGGGGCGGATACCGGCTGATCCCGGAGGGGCTCCGGCGGGTGGCTTATCGCGCGATGATCGCCAACCGGCAGCGATGAGCCGCGTCGCCGAGGCAGGCGCATCCTCGCGGCCGGGCGGCGGCCCTGCGGCCGGTCGGGTATCCTCGTCGGTGGTCCGATCCGATCTCGGCCAACCCCTGTTATGACAAAGACCATGGTTTCCCACGCGCGCAGCCAGCCGCGCAGCCCGTTCGTCGTGGATATCCGCGAGTTGGGCCGCCGTCCTGGATCGTTGCTACCGGTGCACCGTACGGTCCGGACACCGCAGGATGTTGGGCTGGATGTGATCGGTGTCCAAGCCGGGAACGAGTTGACCCTTGACCTGCGGATGGAATCCGTGGTCGAAGGTGTGCTCGTATCCGGGACGGTGTCCGGTCCGGTCGTCGGGGAGTGCTCTCGCTGCCTCGACCCGATCCAGGACGCCGTCGAGGTCGAGGTCGTGGAACTGTTCGCCTACCCGGACAGCGCCACCTCGGAGACCACCGACGAGGACGAGGTCAGCCGACTGACCGGGGACACGATCGATCTCGAGCCGCTGGTTCGCGACGCCGTGGTCCTGGCCCTACCGGTGGCGCCACTGTGTCGCGAGGACTGCGCAGGACTGTGCGTGGACTGCGGCCAGCGGAGGGACGACCTGCCACCGGACCATCAGCACTCCACCGTCGACCCGAGGTGGGCGGCGCTGGCACAGTACGCAACCAGCACCGGCAGCGATGCCGACGTACCAGAGACAAAGGAGAGTTGATCCGTGGCCGTACCCAAGCGCCGCCAGTCCCGCAGCAACACCCGCTCACGCCGGGCGAACTGGAAGGCGACCGCGCCCACGCTGACGCCATGCCCGAACCGCGCCTGTGGCCGGGTCAAGCCCCCACACGAGGCTTGTCCGCACTGCGGTCAGTACAAGGGCAACGAAGTTCTCTCGGTCTAGCCCCGAGGTTCCCAGCGGGGCAATTGCGGTGACCGATCCGCCGGCGAACCGTCCGGAACCCGACGTTGCGATCGAAGCGACCGATCCGGGCCGCGCCGCCCTTCTCGATGCGCTCGGCATCCCGATCGATGCCGAGATCCTCACTCTTGCATTGACCCATCGCTCCTACGCCTATGAGCACGGCGGCCTGCCGACCAACGAGCGGTTGGAGTTTCTGGGCGACTCCGTGCTCGGACTGATCATCACCGACACCCTCTATCGGGCCAATCCCGATCTCCCCGAGGGACAATTGGCCAAGCTGCGCGCCTCGGTGGTCAATATGCGCGCTCTGGCTGAGCTGGCCCGCGGTCTCGGACGGTACGGGCTGGGCGCCGCTCTACGGCTGGGCGCCGGCGAGAGGTCCACCGGCGGCGCGGACAAGAACAGCATCCTGGCCGACGCCTTCGAGGCTCTGCTCGGCGCCATCTACCTCGACTGCGGGCTGCCCGCAGTCAGCTCGCTGGTGCGCCGACTGTTCTCCGATCTGCTGGACGAAGCGGCGACCAAAGGCGCTGGCCTGGACTGGAAGACCAGCTTGCAGGAACTGACCGCCCGCCTGGGTCTGGGCGTCGTCGCCTATCGGGTCATCCACGACGGCCCCGATCACGCAAGGACGTTCACCGCCTACGTCGACCTCGGCGGTCAGCGCTACGGCAGCGGGGTCGGTCGGAGCAAGAAGGACGCCGAGCAGCAGGCGGCAGAGCAGACTTGGCAGGAGCTCTCGACGCTTCGCGGCGCAACGGAATAGCCCGAGCCGGAATGCCTGAACTGCCAGAGGTCGAAGTCGTCCGAGCGGGCTTGGCCCGGTGGGTCGTCGGGCGAGAGATCAGCTCGGTCTCGGTGCGGCATCCGCGGGCGATCCGTAGATTCGTCGGCGGCCCTACCCAATTCGAGGCCGCCTTGGGCGGACGCACCGTACGGGCTGCCGCTCGCCGCGGAAAGTACCTCTGGCTGCCGCTGTCCGACGGGCAGGTCCTGCTCGCCCACCTCGGGATGAGCGGCCAGTTGCTGATCGCGCCACCGGCCACCCCGGACGGCCCACACCTGCGGGTCGTTCTCGAGTTTTCCGGCGGCGGCCCGGATCTGCGCTTCGTCGACCAGCGGACCTTCGGCGGATTGTGGGTAGAACCCGGAGGCGAGCCCCCGGACTTCCTACCGGCGGGTCTGGGCCACATAGCCCGCGACCCGCTCGATCCGCTCTTCGAGGAGACGGTGTTCATCAGCCGGCTCAGGCGCCGCCGTACCGAGATCAAGCGCGCCTTGCTCGATCAGACGCTGATCAGCGGGGTCGGCAACATCTACGCCGACGAGGCGCTGTGGCGAGTGGGGTTGCACGGCGGTCGGGCAACGTCTCGACTTTCCGTGGCCCAAGCCAGGGAGTTGGTCGGTGCTGTCCGCGAGGTGATGATCGAGGCGCTGGCCCAGGGAGGCACCAGCTTCGACTCGCTGTATGTCAACGTGAACGGGGAAAGCGGTTACTTCTCCCGGTCGCTGAACGCCTATGGACGGGGAGACCTGCCGTGTTCACGGTGTGGGACGCCCATGCGCCGGGAGGCCTTTATGAACCGGTCGAGCTTCTCCTGCCCGCGCTGTCAGCCCAGGCCACGCAGCCGGATATGACCAGCTTCACTTCTCCGAGCCCTCGAGTCGGGGGCATCAGCCGTTGACCGGACGGTGGGAGGGTGTCACCCTAGAGTTCTCAGAACGCTCACCCGCGAGCAACCCCGCGGGCTTCCCCATCGCAAGCGGAGGATTTCCCCATGGCCAAGGCCCTCCTGGGTCACGTTGCCACCCCGTCGTCGCTGCTCATGGAGGAGACGGTGATCTTGCATCGCCGGATCCGTGCCCTCGAGGCCGAGATAGCCCACCTGCGCGAGGAGCGTGACCTGCTGCTCGGTGACGGCCTGCGCCGGCTGGCCGACGAGGCTTCGGCACCCTCGGCACCGGTTCCTGCCTGAGCCGTTCCGGTGACCGGTGGCCATGAACGGCGCGCCGGTCACCGTCTTCGGCAACGGCTCGGATAACCTCAGGACGGCCCTTCCCCCACTGCGCTAACCCCGTCGTGCCGGCCAGAGGAGTTCTTTCCCCGACCCGCTCTGGAGCCGCGTGCATCTGTCCAGTCTGACGTTGAAGGGCTTCAAGTCCTTCGCGTCATCGACGACCCTTCGCTTCGAACCGGGCATGAACGCGGTCGTCGGCCCGAACGGTTCCGGGAAGTCCAACGTCGTGGACGCCATCTCGTGGGTGCTGGGCGAGCAGGGTGCCAAGAGCCTGCGCGGCGGAAAGATGGAAGACGTCATCTTCGCCGGGACGGCTGGTCGCGCGCCGTTGGGCCGGGCCGAGGTGATTCTCACCATCGACAACACCGACGGCGCGCTGCCGATCGAGTACACCGAGGTCTCGATCACCCGCCGGATGTACCGCTCGGGCGAGAGTGAGTACGAGATCAACGGATCGTCCTGCCGCTTGCTCGACATCCAGGAACTGCTCTCCGACTCCGGCATCGGCCGCGAGATGCACATCATCGTCGGCCAGGGGCAGCTCGACGCGGTACTCGGCGCGCGCCCTGAGGAGCGCCGCGGTTTCATCGAGGAGGCCGCTGGTGTTCTCAAACACCGCAAGCGCAAAGAGAAGGCGATCCGCAAGCTTGACGCCATGCAGGTCAATCTCGACCGGGTCGGGGATCTGACCGAGGAACTGCGCCGCCAGCTCAAGCCGCTCGGACGCCAAGCCGAGGTTGCTCGCCGAGCCCAGTCGGTCCAGGCCGAGTTGCGTGATGCCCGGCTCCGGCTGCTGGCCGACGATCTGGTCACCCTTCGCAACGCGTTGAACAAGGAACTCGCCGACGAGGAGCTGATCCGCGGTCGCCGCAGCGAGGTCGAAGCCCAGCTACGTACAGCCAACGCTCGCGAGGCAGAGTTGGAGAGCGGCTTGGCGCAGACCTCGCCGGCGCTGGCCCGCTCTCAAGAGATCTGGTATCAGCTCTCGTCCCTGAGTGAGCGGCTGCGCAGCACGCATCAGCTTGCTGCCGAGCGCGCCCGGCACCTGTCGGCACCGCTTCCCGAGCCGCCGCCCGGGCGTGATCCGGAAGCCCTCGAGGCCGAGGCGGTGGCAGTGGAGGTCGAGCGCGCCGAACTCGACCTGCATCTGGCCGGCGAGCGCGACCGGCTCAGTGCCGCCGTGTCTGCTCGGGCTGACCTCGAGGATGAGCTTCGCCAGGCTGAGGACGAACTGGTCCGGGCGGCCCGAGCGCAGGCCGATCGCCGAGAGGGATTGGCCCGCTTGGCTGGTGACTTGCAGGCGTTTCGCAGCCGGGCCGGCGCTGCCGAGGACGAGATCAGCCGGCTGACCGCTGCCGTGGGCGAGGCCCGCACCCGCGCCGAGCAGGCCGCAGCGCAGTTTGCGGCCGTCGAAGGCCAGATCGGGGAGTTGGGCGATTCCGAGCAGAACCTCGACGCCCGGCATGAGGCGGCAGTTGCTGCCTACGAGGCCACCGCCACCGAGGTCGCCCGGCTGATCGACGCCGAACGGGAAGCCGAACGCCACCGCGACGCATGGCAGGCTCGTGCCGAGGCGCTGGCCGAAGGGCTGCACCGCAAGGATGGCGCCGGAGCCTTATTGGCCGCCGAGCAGGACCTGTCCGGAGTGCTCGGCGCGCTGTCGGCGCTGTTGCGCGTCGAGCCGGGATACGAGGTCGCGGTCGCGGCCGCGCTCGGACCGATCGCCGATGCCATTGCGGTACGGACGCCACGCGATGCTGCCGCCGCGTTGACCTATCTGAGAAGCCATGATGCCGGCCGGTCCGGGGTGCTGGTGGGCGGCGGTGCCGAGGCCGGTCCGATCGAGAGCTGGCCTTCCCTGCCCACCGGTGCCCGATGGGTTCGGGAGTTGGTCACCGCACCCAGCGAACTCGACTCAGCCCTCGCTGTTGCCCTGGATCGGGTCGCGGTCGTTTCGGAGATAACCGAGGCGGTACGGCTGGTCGAGACCCACCGGAGGCTGCGCGTGGTCACCGCGGCTGGTGACCTCCTCGGGACTCATTGGTCCTTCGGCGGGTCGGTCAGCGGGCCCAGCGCCATCGAAGTCGTAGCCGCGCTGGAGGATGCGCAGCGCGAGCACGCCGCCAGTCAAGCCCACAGCGCCCGGTTGCAGGGTCAGCTGGAGGAGGCGCGTGAGCTCGCGGCCCGGCGATCGGGCGCCGTCGAGAGTGCGCTCGCTGCGCTGCACGAGTCGGATGCGGCGCACTCAGCAGTGGCCGAGCGTCTCGGTGACCTCGGCACGGCGGCCCGATCGGCGGCCGCGGAGGCCTCCCGGCTCGAGCATTCGCGCGAGGCGGCCGAGCGGGCGCGCGATGCGGACCTCGCTGGACTGGCCGAACTGGAAGAGCGCTGGCAGGCCGCTCAGGTGGCCCCATCCGCCGACGAACCTTCCACCACCGATCGTGACCAGCTGCAGCGCGCCGTCGCTCGAGGCCGCCAGGAGGAGATGGAGCTCCGGCTGGCCGAACGTAGTACCGAGGAACGCTCGCGCGCGCTGCGCAGTCGCGCGGACTCACTGCACCGCGCCGCCGGCCAGGAGCTGGCCAGCCGGGCCCGCCAGGAGGTCGCCGTCGCGGCGCGGCGGCGCGGGGCCGCGATCGCCGGACAGGTGCGCATCGCCGCGGAGCACACCATCGCCCACGTGAACGCGTCGTTGGAACGGGCTGTTGCGCAGCGCGACGAGCTATCCAGGGAGAAGGTCAGCCGGGACGGCGAGCTGCTCGGGCTGCGGACTCGGATCCGTGGACTGACCACCGACCTCGACCGCCTCACCGACGAGGTGCACCGTGACGAGGTGGCTCGTGCCGAGCAACGGCTGCGGATCGAGACGCTGGAGGATCGAGCCGCCCAGGACTACGGCGCGGACGTCGACGTGCTGATCGATGAGTACGCACCGAGTGCGCTGGTCCCGCCGTCGTTGGCTGATCTGGTCGCTGCGCGGGCCGAGGGAATCGAGCCGCCGCCGGCCCAGCCGTACGACCGATTGACCCAGGAGCGTCGCGCCTCCCGCGCCGAACGCGATCTCGCCGTGCTCGGCAAGGTGAATCCGCTTGCGCTGGAAGAGTTCGCGGCGCTGGAGGAGCGGCACGCCTTCCTTGCCACTCAGCACGAGGATCTCAAGGACACCAAGCGCGGACTGCTCTCGGTGATCCGCGAGGTCGACAGCCGGATCCTGGCCGTCTTTGCCGACGCCTTCGCAGATGTGGCGAAGGAGTTCGAGAAGGTCTTCGCGACGCTGTTCCCCGGTGGCGAGGGGCGACTGATCCTCACCGATCCGGATGACCTGCTGACCACCGGCGTCGAGGTCGAGGCCCGTCCACCGGGCAAGAAAGTGAAACGGCTCTCGCTGCTGTCCGGTGGCGAGCGTTCGCTGACAGCGGTCGCGATCCTGGTAGCGATCTTCCGGGCAAGGCCGTCACCGTTCTACATCCTCGACGAGGTCGAAGCCGCCTTGGACGACGTGAACCTCGGCCGGTTGATCGGGTTGATCGAGGCGTTGCGCGATTCCAGTCAGCTGATCGTGATAACTCACCAGAAGCGGACGATGGAGATCGCCGACACCCTCTACGGCGTGAGCATGCGTGGCGACGGGATCACCACGGTGATCAGCCAGCGGATCCGCGAACTGACCTCCGCCTGACCCTCAGATGAGCAGGTCGACGATCAGCGGCAGGTGATCGGAGGCATCGCTGGTCATCACCTGAGCAGCTGAGGCGACGACTCCGGCTGAGCACAGCACATGATCCAGGCGCTTGTTCGGCCGATGCGCCGGATGGGTGCGGCCATGGCCCCGTCCCGATTCGGTCCACGCATCACGGAGATCGTTCAGGGCGGCCAGTTCCGGCGCGTCGTTGTCCGCGTTGAAGTCACCGGCGATCACTGCCCTACCCATGCCGTCCTCGACCAGTTCGCGCACCGCGCGGGCTTGGACGGCGCGATCCTGGGCGCTGTCGTGACTCAGATGCGTGTTCACCACCCAGAGGGTGCCCGGGTCGAGTTCGATCAGAACACGTTGGGCGCTACGCGGTTCGCGTCCTTCGCCGCCGGGTAGCAGGTGCAGGTCATGGGCGAGAATCGGCAGGTGGGACAGGATCGCGTTCCCGTACTCGCGCAACCGACCGTCTCGGGCCGAGCGGGTGAGGCTGGCGCCGAAGACCACTTGCATGTCCAACGCGCGGGACAGTTCACGTGCTTGGTCGAGGTCGTTGCTGCGCTTCCCGAAGTGCCGGTCGACTTCCTGCAGGCACACGACGTGCGCGGCCATCCGTCGGATCACCGACACCGTACGGTCGAGGCTCACCTTCCGGTCCAGACCTCGTCCGTGCGCGATGTTGAACGCAGCCAGCCGCAGCCCGATGGTCACCCGATCACGGTAGTTGCCGCGCTCAGCAGCCAGGAGGTCAGGTCAGGAGGTCAGGAGGTCAGGAGGCGCCAGATTGCGACCAGTCCGACCACCACGATCAACCCACGCAGCACGACCGACGGCAGCCGGCGGCCGACCCCGGCGCCGAGAAAGCCGCCCAGCAGTGAGCCACCGGCGATCAGCCCGACCACAGCCCAGTCGATCCGGCCGAAGGCGAGAAGTGCGAACGTCACAGCGGCAATCGAATTGACGATCAACGAGAGCACATTCTTGAGCGCATTGAGTCGTTGCAGCGGCTCCGGCAGCAGGATGCCGAGCAATCCGATCAGCAGGACGCCCTGGGCTGCACCGAAGTAG
>Ga0183260_10005321_pt1 | contig 10116 bp, 8 predicted proteins | sample AntDrymUQ4972206_2_FD_129768 | JGI IMG/M metagenome (GOLD analysis project Ga0183260, IMG submission 129768) | Polar desert sand microbial communities from Dry Valleys, Antarctica - metaG UQ497 (22.06) (version 2) (version 2) | ecosystem: Environmental > Terrestrial > Soil > Desert | place...
CTGTTTGGAGTTGGAGGTCATCCCGTTGCGAATTATATTTTCGCTGCCGCAATGGCGACAGACAATCTGAATCGTAACCATGGTCGTGAGTGTACACTGCCTCTCTACCTTGAACCACTACCTCTCTTTGAAATCCTGCCTGTCCAGCCTCCAGCGAAGCAACTCGTCCGTGGCGCCGACGGGCTTCATGCCGAGTCTTTCCAGAATCCTGATGGAATGGCGCCCGTCCGGGAGCGTCTCGGCCGCTACCGCAGAGACATCCGGGTGCGAGAACGCCCATCCCACGAGACCTTCGGCGGCTTCTGTGGCGAGCCCGCGCTCCCTGTACTCGGGGATTATCGCGTAACCGATCTCCACGGTGTTCGACCCGTCGGGTCTGCCCTTGAAGCCGCCCTCGCCAACGAGCGTCCGGTCCCCGGCGTGGACGAACAGGCAGGTCCACCATCCGGCGGAGGAGGGATCCGCCTTCAGCCTCTCGTGGACGTAGCGCATGGCCTTCGGGAACACGGGCCAGGCATCAGGGACCGAAACGTCCAACAATGGTTCGAGATCCTTCTCGTTTTTCAAGATCGTCTCCACGAGTTGCAATCCGCAGGGGAGAAGCCGGAGGTTGTTCGTCTCGATCATACGCGCCCGGACCACCGGATTCATCGTATCTCCTCGCCCGCCGGGTGTCATCCCCTACAACCTTGCAGAAAGCGGACTGCTGTACCGCCCGGCCCCTGAGATGGCGCGGGCTAGCGCTTCGAGGGACTCGAAGTTGTGGCCTGAGAGGAACACGTCCACGTGCGGAAGCGCGGCGGCCATGCCCCGGGCGAGCGGCTGGTAGCCGGGTGCGGCCTTGAGGGGGTTCACCCAGATCACACGGTGCGCCAGACGCTCGATGCGCTGCATCTGCTCGGCGAGCATCTCCACGTCCCCCCGGTCCCAGCCATCCGAGAGCACGACCACCACGGCGCCGCGGGCCATGCCGCGCTGTCCCCAGCGGTCCACGAACTCCTTGATGGTATCGCCGAGGCGGGTTCCCCCGGACCAGTCCTCGACGGCTCGCGTCGCTTCGCCGAGCGCCCGGTCCGGGTCCCGGTTGGCGAGCTCCCGGGTCACGCGGGTGAGCCGGGTCCCGAGGACGAACGCCTCCACGGGCTCGCCGGATGCGACCCCCGCGTGCATGAACCGCAGCAGCGCCCGGCTGTACGGGGCCATAGAGCCGGAGACATCGCACAGGAGCACCACCCGCCGGGGTTGGTCCCTCGCCTTGCGGTAGCGGTGGCGCACGGGCTCGCCGCCGGTGCGCAGGGCGTCCCGCAGGGTCCTCCGTGCGTCGCGGCGGCCCCGGGGCGAGGGCCCGAGACGCCGGCTCTTCCGCAAGCTTCCGGAGAGGTTCAGGTCCGCCATGAGCCGGTGTAGCTCGGCGAACTCCTCCGGGGTGCAGTCGGCGAAGTCTTTTTTGCGCAGAACGTCCACGGGGCTGTAGCGGAGCCGGACGGCTTCCTCGCCCCTCTCGCCCTTCTCGACGGTTTTCTTGGGCGGCTGTACGGAGTCTTCGGTCAGGGAGAAGGAGAGCCGGGACTTCGGCGGCGAGACAAGGCGCGGCTCTTCCTCGTCCCAGAAGAGGCGGAACGCGCGGTCGTAAACCTCCAGGTCCTCCGGCCGGGAGCACAGCGTGATCTTTCCGGCCCAGTACACGTCCTCGCGTCTGGTGACGTCCAGTCCCTCCACCGCCCGCACGAACTCGACTACCCGATCCGGACCAGCCGGGAGCCCAGCCCTCCGTAACACGCGCCCGAAGGTGACGGCCGCGTCGAGGATCGGGGGGGCTGCCCCCGGAGCGGCGTTCTCAGGCACCGCCGGTCCCCGCGAGCAAACTGAGAGCCATGCCCATCGTCCGCTGCTGGTCCTCGCGGTACTTGAGGACCGAGCCGAGGGTGGCGGAGATCAGATCCTCGTCCAGCTCTTTCGCCCCCAGCGCCACGAGCGCCTCGGTCCAGTCCAGGGTCTCGGCAATGCCCGGCGGCTTGTACAGATCCATGCTCCGCAGACGCTGCACGGCCCCTGCCACCTGCCGGGCCAGGTGCTCCTCCACCCCAGGGACCCGGAGACGCACGATCTCCACCTCCCGCTCAAGCCCAGGATGGTCTATGTAGAAGTACAGGCAGCGGCGCTTGAGGGCGTCGTGGACCTCGCGGGTGCGGTTGGAGGTCAGGACGGCGACCGGCGGACGCTCGGCGCGTATCGTCCCGAGTTCGGGGATGGTGATGGCGAAGTCCGAGAGGATCTCCAGCAGGAAAGCCTCGAACTCGTCGTCGGCGCGGTCTATTTCGTCTATCAGGAGGACCGGCGGCATCGGCCCATGGTGCTCCAGCGCCTGCAACAGCGGCCGGCTGACCAGGAACTGCCGGGTGTACAACTCATCCTCGAAGTGGGCCCGGTCCTCGGTCATGCCGAGCGCCTCGGCGGTGCGGATGTGCAGGAGCTGGCGGGCGTAATCCCACTCGTAGACCGCCTGGTTCACGTCTATGCCCTCGTAGCACTGAAGACGGATCAGGGGTGTATCCAATATGCGGGAAAGGACCTTCGCCACCTCCGTTTTGCCGACCCCGGCCTCCCCCTCGAGGAACAACGGCCGTCCGAGCTTGAGGGCCAGGAAGATCGCGGTGCTGAGACCCTCGCCCGCCAGGTAATCGTCCCCGCGGAGCCGCTCGGAGAGCTCCGGAGAATGAGAAACGCCGGGGGGCAGGGCCCCCCGGCGTCCGTCGACCGCTTCGCTCAACGGCCCAGGGCCTCCTCAACGGCCCGCCGGGTCCACACCCGCGCCAGATGGCGCCGGAAGTCCGCCGTGGCCGCGCCGTCCGAGGCCGGTTCCGTGCCCTCGTCGGCGGCGTTGGCCGCCTCGGCGACCCCGTCGGGAGAAGCCCCTGAGAGCGCCTCCTCCACGGCCCTCGCCCGGATGGGCGTCGAGCCCATGCTCGTCAGGCCGATGCGGGCCGAGGCGATGGAGTCATTGTTCCTCTCCACAACGGCGGCGACGCCCACGATGGCCCAGTCCTGCGAGCGGCGGCTGAACTTGTTGTAGGCCCAGCCGGTATCCGGGCCGAGCTTGGGAACCCGGACCTCCGTGACGACTTCCTGCTCACCGAGGGCGGTCATCAGGTAGTCCTGGAAGAAGTCGAGGGCCTTCACGGTTCGCTCGCCGTCCGGGCCCTTTATCACCATCTCGCCTTCGAGCGCGCACATCACGCTCGGCAGGTCACCGGATGGGTCGCCGTGGGCCATCGCGCCGCCTATGGTCCCACGGTGCTGGACCGATGGATCGCCGAGCAGGCCGGCCGTATAGCCCAGGATGCCGCAGTGTTCCTGGACCAACTCGTTGTGGTGTACGTCGCGGTGGTGGGTGAGGGCGCCGATGGAGAGGTGGTCGCCGTCGTCGCGGACGTAGCTCAGGTCGTTGATGCGACCCAGGTCTATGAGAACCGTGGGCGTCGCCAGGCGCAACCTCATCAGTGGGATCAGGGAGTGCCCGCCCGCGATGAGCTTGGAGTCCTCGCCGTGCTGTCCGAGGAGGTCTATCGCGTGGTCGACTGATTCAGCTACCTCGTAGTCGAAGGGCACCGGGTACACTACGCATCACCCCCGTTCTTCGCGGCCTGGATGGTCTCCCACACCCGCATCGGGGAGGCGGGCATGTCTATGTGCGTAACCCCGAACGGCTCCAGGGCGTCTATGACCGCGTTGATGACCGCCGGCGGGGAGCCGATGGTCCCGGCCTCGCCGATCCCCTTGACCCCCATCGGGTTGGTGGGCGATGGCGTCACCGTCCGGTCCAGGGTGTAGTTCGGCAGTTCCGGGGCGCCGGGGATCATGTAGTCCACCATCGAGCCGGTCACCAGCATGCCGTCCTCGTCGTAGATGGCCTCCTCGTAGAGCGCCTGGGCGATGCCCTGGGCGATACCGCCGTGAACCTGGCCGTCCACGATGATCGGGTTTATGACCGGCCCGCAGTCGTCCACCCCGAAGTAGTCGCGCACCCTGGTCTTGCCTGTCTCGGTATCTACCTCCACGACGCAGATGTGCGCCCCGAACGGGAACACGAAGTTGGGCGGATCGTAGAAGTAGTCGGCGGTGAGACCGGGCTCCATGCCTTCCGGGATGTTGACGCCCCCGAACGCCGCGCCGGCGACATCATTTATGGTGACGTTCTGGTCCGGCGAGCCGGCCACGCTGAACTTGCCGCCCTCGAACTCCAGGTCATCCTCGGAGGCTTCGAGCATGTGCGCGGCGATCTTCCTGGCCTTGTCCATCACCTTCTGAGCCGCCAGATGGACGGCCACGCCACCTACGGGCAGGCTCCGCGAACCGTAGGTGTCGAGACCGTGCGGAGAAGTCGCCGTGTCGCCGTGGATGACCTCCACGTCGTCCGGCGTGACCCCGAGGGCGTCGGCGGTGATCTGGGACCACGAGGTGACGTGGCCCTGGCCGTGGGGCGAGGTGCCGGTCACGACCTCGACCTTGCCCGAGCCGAACATCCTGACCGTCGCCGATTCCCACCCCGGCGCGCCGTAGCGCAGCGAGGCGAGGACCTGCGAAGGCGCGAGGCCGCAGATCTCGGTGTACGTCGAGAACCCGATGCCGAGCTGGACGGGATCGTCGTCCTCCCGCCTGCGCCTCTGCTCTTCTCTCAGGCCCTCGTAGTCCGCCATCTCCAGCACCCGGTCGAGCACTAGTGGCAGGTTCAGCGAGTCGTACTGGATGCCAGCCGGCGTGGCCGTCGGCTCGTCGAACGGCTCGTAGAAGTTCTTGCGCCGGATCTCAGCCGGGTCCATGTCCAGCCTGCGCGCCAGCGCGTCCACGATCCGCTCGATGGCGTAGGCGGCCTCGGGGCGGCCCGCGCCGCGGTAGGCGTCCGTCGGGGTCTTGTTGGTGAACACCCCGGTGCAGGTGAAAGAGTAGGCCCCGAAAGTGTAGACGCCACAGTACATAAAGGCCCCGAGGATCGGGATACCGGGTGTGACGAGCTGCATGTACGCGCCCATATCCGCCATTATGTTCGCCCGTAGGCCGAGTATTTTGCCTTCGCTCGTGGCGGCCAGTTCTATGTCCTGGATCTGGTCGCGCCCGTGGATGGTCGCCATGTAGTTCTCGGAGCGATCCTCGACCCACTTGATCGGCACCCCGAGCCTCCTGGCGATGTTCGTCGCCAGTACCTCTTCGGCGTAGAAGTTGAGCTTGGAGCCGAAGCCCCCGCCCACGTCGGGCGCCACCACACGTACCCTCTGGTCAGGGATACCGGTCACCAGCGAGAGCATCATCCTGACCAGGTGCGGGACCTGGGTCGAGGTATAGAGTGTTATCCCATCGCTCGTCGGCTCCATTTGGGCGACCACGGCCCGGGGCTCGATGGCGTTGGGGATCAGACGCTGCTGGATGTAACGCTCCTTGACCACCACGTCAGCCTGCTCGAACGCGCCCTCGACGTCCCCGACCTCGAGCGGCCACACGAACGACGTGTTGGTCTCCAGGTCTTCGTGGACCAGGGGAGCGTCGTCTTTGATGGCCTCCTCCATGTCCAGGACCACATCGAGCGGCTCGTAGTCCACCTCGATGAACTCCAGCGCGTCCTGGGCCGTGTAGCGGTCGTCGGCGATCACCACGGCGACCGCGTCGCCCATGAAGTTCGCCTCGTCCTTCGCCAGGGGCCAGTGGTCCGGCATCTTGATGTCCTCAGTGACAGGCCAGGCGCAGGGCATGGCCGCGGCCCAGTCATCCGCCAGGTCGTTGCCCGTGAATGCCGCGACGACGCCTGGCTGCTCCAGGGCGGCCGAGACGTCGAGGTTGGTGATCTTCGCGTGGGCGAAGGGGCTGCGCAGCACGGCCATGTGCAGCATGCCAGGTAGCTTGATGTTGTCGGTCCAGTTGGCCCGTCCGGTTACGAGGGCCGGGTCCTCCTTGCGCGGTACGCCGCCTCCGACGTAGCGTTCCGGTGCTTCGGTCACTCCCGTGCCTCGCTTTCTAGCTCGTCTGTCCGGCGGCCTGCTGGACGGATTTGATGATGTTCTCGTAGCCCGTGCAGCGGCAGTAGTTGCCTTCGAGCCCCTCCCGGATCTCATCTTCCGTCGGGTCCGGGTTCTCCTGCAGGAGGCTGATGGAAGCCATGATCATGCCGGGCGTGCAATACCCGCACTGCAGGCCGTGGTTCTCGTGGAACGCCGTCTGCATGGGATGCCAGTTCCCGTTCTCGGCGAGGCCCTGCACCGTCGTGATCTCATGCCCATCGGCCTGCACCGCAAAGACGGTACACGACTTGACCGACTCGCCGTCCATCAGCACTGTGCACGCCCCGCAGTTGGAGGTGTTGCACCCGACCATCGTCCCGGTCAGGTTCAATTCCTCCCGCAGATAGTGGACCAGGAGCATCCTGGGTTCGACCTCGTGCTCGAAGTCGCCGCCGTTTACCTTGACCCGTACCTTTCGCAACCTTCTCCTCCTATCCCTCGACGTCCCGCCATTTCCGGCGGAGAACCGTCTTTCTTCGCGCCTAGCATCCCCTTGCTTGCGCCGAGGCCGCCGTCATCCCTATTACAAGATGGCGCGCTCCTCCGCCGATCAAAGCGTCCCTATGCAGCCCCTTTCCACACCTCGTCTCCAGAGTGCGTGGCAGTGTAGCACAGGTGGTTTTCGCCACGCATCCCGCCCGGCAAGGCCCGCAAGGCACCCTCGGGCGCCCTCATCCGGCCGCCTCGGCAGGCGGGGTAGGCAGTTCATTGTAGTGCCGGTAGCGCTCCGGATGGAAGAATGCCTCCACGCTCTCTATGGGGGCGTCGCCGGCCACGCGAGCGACGCGCTCGATCCGGAGCAACGGCACGCCCGCGCCTATCTCCAGCAAACCCGCCACGTCCGCCGGGGCTGCGGCGGCCCCGATCCACTGGTGCGCCCGCTCCACCTTCAAACCCACGGTCTCCTCGAAGAGCCTGCTCAGCGAGACGGCGCCGTAATCCGCATCCAGCAGCTCCGGGAACCTCGCCACGGGCAGGTGCGAGTCGCACACGAAGATGGGGCGCTCGTCGGCCAGCCGCAGCCGCCGCACGTACAGCACCGTCTCCCCTTCCTCCACGGCCAGCCGCGACGCGACCACCCCATCCGCCGTCCGCTCCTCCCGCGCGACCAGACGCGCGCCCGGCCTGTAGCCCCAGCGTTTGATCTCCTCGGAGAAGCTGTGCAAATAAGCCAGGTTGGACCACAGCCGCGGTGAGGCCAGAAACGTCCCGCGACCAGGCTCACGGCGCACCATCCCTTGCCGCCGAAGCTCGTCCAGCGCCCGCCGCGCCGTGGTCCGGCTCACGCCGTGGTTCCGCACCAGATCAGCCTCGCTCGGCAACCGGTCCCCCACGCCGATGTCCCCGGATTCGATCCGGCCTCTCAAAACCCCCAAAAGCTGGTGGTACAGCGTCCCCGCACTAGACCGCGACAAAGGTTTCATGGCAGCATTTGTAGTATCAAAGTATTGTTGTGTCAAGACCTGCGCCGTGCATCTTGCGTGCGCCGGACCCGGCAATCGTGATATAAAGCCCATTCCTCCAACCTAACTGTCACACCCGATAGGTTTGGTGTTGCGCAGGATGTGAGTAGGCTGTTACATTGTAGTAACAGTTTTTGGGGAAAGGGGTGGTATAGAGGGACGCAAACTTTGCAGATGGGTATCTGAACTCGCGTCCGGCGGTGGGCCGGTTCGCATAGGGTGGATAGAGAGGGAAGGGAGAGTGGTCTGTTAGTGGACACCTCGAGGATGTTCGAGTTTCCGATAAAGGAGTTCTTCAAGCAGCCGAGGTCGCTTCTTGGGGCCGGGGCGTATGAGAATGCCGGGCCGGAAGCGCAAGCGATGGGCCTCAAGCATGTGCTCTTCGTGACGTCGGGCTTGCGGGGGACCGGGATCATTGACGAATGCAAGACCAACTTCGAGAATGCTGGCGTCTCGGTGACGGTCTACGATAAGGTCGAGTCGAACCCGAAGGATTACAACGTCATGGACGCATACAAGGCGTTCAGCGAAGGTGAGTGCGACGGGTTCGTCTCCATCGGGGGCGGGTCTTCGCACGACACGACCAAAGGGGCCCGCGTAGTCGCGGCGCACGACGGGCGGAACGTCAACGAGTTCCAGGGAGTGAACGCCTCCGAGAAGCTCGACAACCCGGCGCACATCGCGATCAACACGACGGTCGGGACGGGCTCGGAGACGACGCCGGTTGCCGTCATCACGGACCTCTCCTCGCCGGACGCTCCCCACAAGTGGGCCGCCTTAGATCGGGCGATGACGACGACCTTGGCGATCAACGATCCCATTCTGTGCATGACCCAGCCGCCCGAATACGTGGCCTACACGGGCTTCGACACGATAGCCCACGCCTCGGAGGCTTACGTCGGCCGGGTGCAGCACCTCTCGTGCACGCCGGTGGCCCTCAAGGCCGTCACGCTGGTCACGGAGAACCTGCGCGAGGCGACCTACAACCCGAAGAACTTCAAGGCGATGGAGGGGATGGTCTGGGCGCAGTACATGGCGGCTCAGGCGTTCAGCTCGGCGCTCTTGGGTATCTTGCACTCCCTCTCGCACGCGGTCTGCGCGTACTACGACATCCATCACGGCCTGAACAACGGCATCGGGCTTCCTCGGGTGTGGACGTACAACCAGCCTGCGGCGCCAGGCAGGTATGCGGACATCGCTGGCGCGATGGGCGTGGACACGCGCAACATGACGACCTCGCAAGCGGCGGACGCTGCCATCGAAGAAGTCATCCGGCTCGTCAAGGACTGCGGCTGCCCGGAGAACTGGGGCCAGGTCGCGGAGTATCCGAAGACCCGTATGGGCATGGGCTGGTACGAGGGCAAGACGACCGGCGCCATCGCCTCGGAAGACGGCGAGTTGCAGAAGATGGCCGAGCACATGATGGGCGACCTCTGCACACCGGGCAACCCGCGCGACCTCACTGTAGAGGGGGCGAAGGAGGTTCTGCGCAACTGCATGTACGACGGCATGGACGTCAAGACGGGCAACGGCTACCGGCAGAACGTCTGGGGCGCAGCCCCGGAGATGGGCCGCAGGACGCAGCAGGCGGCGGCCGAACGGCCCGGACCTCACTAAGCCGGCGATCCTCGACGAGGGGAACGATGGACAGGGAGCGGGCGAAGAGCCCGCTCCCGCTGTATCTGAAACGGCCAGTTTTTCGAGAAGGAGCATTTTGTTCGAGAGCATCGAAGAGGTACGGGAGAAGCTCGCGGAGCAAGATTACGTCTGTGACCGGCGGCTAGCGACGGTGGTGTACCTGGCGATGAAGCTGGACAAGCCGATCCTTGTAGAGGGTCCGGCTGGCGTCGGGAAGACCGAGCTTGCTAAATCTCTGGCAAGCGCCACGGAACGGGCGCTCATCCGCCTGCAATGCTACGAGGGACTGGACGAGGCCAAAGCGCTCTATGAGTGGGAGTATGGCAAGCAGCTACTTTACACGCAGGTTTTGCGGGAGAAGATCGGGGAGGTCCTCGGGCCGACGCAGGGACTGCGCGAGGCGGCGGCGAAGCTGCGGGATCAGGAAGATGTCTTCTTCTCCGAGAACTTCCTCGTCGAGCGTCCGATCCTCCAGGCCATAACGTCGGAAGTACCGCCGGTCTTGCTCCTGGATGAGATAGACCGGGCTGACGAGGAGTTCGAGGCGTTCTTGCTGGAGTTTTTGAGCGACTATCAGGTTTCGATACCTGAGATCGGGACTGTCAAGTCGGAGCATCCCCCGGTGGTCATCCTGACCTCGAACCGGACGAGGGAACTGAGCGAAGCCCTCAAGCGCCGCTGTTTGCATTTGCAGCTCGACTATCCAAACGCGGACGTGGAGTTGGAGATCGTGCGTCTCAAGGCCCCTGGCGTCGGGGAAGCTCTGGCGAAGGAGCTGGTTGCGACCATACAGGAGATAAGAACCCTGGACCTCCGCAAGTCGCCGAGCATTGGGGAGACGCTGGACTGGGCGCGTTCGCTGGTGGTGCTTGGCGCGCCGAGCCTCGACAAAGAGCTGATCGAGGAGACCCTCAGCGTCATCATCAAGTACGACCGCGACGCCGCGAAGGTGCTGGCGTACGTAA
>Ga0183260_10005322_pt1 | contig 10116 bp, 7 predicted proteins | sample AntDrymUQ4972206_2_FD_129768 | JGI IMG/M metagenome (GOLD analysis project Ga0183260, IMG submission 129768) | Polar desert sand microbial communities from Dry Valleys, Antarctica - metaG UQ497 (22.06) (version 2) (version 2) | ecosystem: Environmental > Terrestrial > Soil > Desert | place...
CCGAGCGAGCCGCCGAACACGAGCACGCAGGTCTCTTGCGCGCCGATGCCGAAGCGCGCGCGGGCGCGCTCGCGGTCGGGATGGGCCGTTGCCTCAGGCACCGCCCGCCCCGTCACGAGGTACTTCGGCGGCGTGCGCCCGGGCAACGGAAGGGCGAGGCAGACGCGGTCTGCGAGCGGCGCGAGCAGGCGGTTCGCGAGCCCTAGGTGCGAGTCCGCCTCGCACAGCACGAGCCCCAGCCCAAGCGAGCGAGCCGCGAGGCCGACGGGGCCCGCCGCGTAGCCCCCGCCGCCAAGCACGACATCGGCCTCGATCTGGAGCAGCAGGCGCCGCGCGCGCGCGGTGGCGGCGCCTGCCAGCGCGATCGCGCGCGCCGCGCGCAGCGGGTTGTGGCGGTCGATGCCCGCCATCGGCAGCGTGTGGAAGGGGTAGCCCGCCGCGGGCACCAGCTCGCGCTCGGCACGCTCACCGCCGACGAACTCGACGTGTGCGCCGCTAGCCCGCAGCGCGTCGGCGATCGCGAGCGCCGGCACCACGTGCCCGGCCGTCCCGCCGGCGGCGATCGCTATCCGCGCCACCGGCCGTCCCTCCCGCGATCGCACGCAGGCGCGCGCCGTGGCCCGCGATCGCGCCCGCCGCCCCGGCTCGCCCGCCGCTCGCGACGTTCAGCACGAGCCCCATCCCGGCGAGCAGGACGATCAGGTTCGAGTTCCCGAACGAGATGAACGGCAGTGGCACGCCCGTGAGCGGTGCGAGGCCCATCACCGCGAACAGGTTGAGCGTCGCCTGGCACAGGATCAGCGACGTGATGCCGGCGGCGAGCAGCTTGGAGTAGCGGTCGCGCGCGAGCTTCGCGGCGCGCAGGCCGCCGTAGGCGATCATCCCGTAGAGCGCCACGAGACCGGTCACGCCGACGAGGCCCACCTCCTCGCCGATGATCGCGAGGATCATGTCGGTGTGAGCCTCGGGCAGGTAGAAGACCTTCTGCACCGACTCCCCGAGCCCGACGCCGAAGACGCCGCCCGAGCCCATCGCGATCATCGCCTGGACCGCCTGGAAGCCGGTGTCGCCGGCGTCGGCCCACGGATCCAGGAAGGAGGTCAGCCGCTCGCGCCGGTAGGGCTCGACAACCGCCACGACGAAGGCGAGCAGCGACAGCACACCGGCGATCGTCGCGACATCCCGCAGGCGCGCGCCGGCGGCGATCAGCAGCGCGCCGATCGAGAGGCAGACGATGATCGCCGTGCCCATGTCGGGCTGGGCGAGCAGCAGTCCGCAGGCGGTCGCCACGACGAGCAGCAGCGGCTTGCACAGTCCCCCGAGCGTGCGCAGCCCGTTCGGGCGCGCCGCGAGCAGCTGCGCCGCGTAGAGCACGAGCGACACCTTGAGCAGCTCCGAGGGCTGGAACTGGAGCGGCCCCGCGCCGAGCCAGCGCGTGGCGCCGTTCACGCTCACGCCGACTCCCGGCACGAGCACGGCCGCCGTCAGCACGAACGAGCCGAGCAGGGCCACGGGCGTAAGCGACCTGACCACGCCCGTGCCGAGGCGCGATACGACGTGCATCGCTACGAGCCCGACTCCGCCGAGCACCAGGTAGCGCTTGAGGAAGCGCGAGGGATCGCCCGTGCCGTCGAGCAGCGACTCCGCCGAGCTCGCCGAGTAGACCATCACCGCGCCCAGCGCGAGCAGGCAGAGGGTCGCCGTGTAGAGGATCGAGTACTCGAGCGGAGGCTTCGACGGAGATCGCTCGGCCACGTGGGCGCTCTTCGACGCGGCGCGCGCTATTCATGCCTCTGGAGGGCGGCGACGAGCGCCCGGAAGTGCTCGCCGCGGCGCTCGAAGTCCTGGTACTGGTCAAACGACGCGCAGGCCGGTGACAGCAGCACGACATCGCCCGCGCGCGCCGCCTCGCTCGCAGCCGCGAGCGCCCGCTCGAGGTCGCCGCAGGCGCGCAGCGGCGCCGCCCCGGCGAGGTCGGCCGCAAGCCTCGGTGCGGCCTCGCCGATCAGGTAGGCAGCTCGGCAGCGCGACGCGACGGCCGGTCGCAGCCCCGCGAAGCCACCGCCCTTGAGCGACCCGCCGAGGATCGCGTGCACACCGCCCTCGAAAGCCTCGAGGCCCATCCGCGCCGAGGCGACGTTGGTCGCCTTCGAGTCGTTCACGTACAGCACGCCACGTCGCTCGGCGACCTCCTCGAGGCGATGGGGCACGCCCGCGAACGTGCGCAGCGCGGCGCGCACGGCCGCGGGCTCGACGCCTCGAGCGAGCGTCGCCGCGGCGGCCGCCATCGCGTTCTCGAGGTTGTGCGCGCCGCGCAGGCGCAGCTCCCGTGCCTCGAGCAGCACGTCGCCGCGCCACAGCAGCAGCCCTCCGCGCAAGGCGAGGTCGGCGTCGTCGCCGTCGAAGGTGACCGCGCGCGCGGGCCCGGGGGGCGCGAGCGCCGGTGGCGCCACCGCCACGTCGCCCACGCGCTGGTGGGCGAAGATCGAGCGCTTGGCCGCACGGTAGGCGGCGAGCGTGCCGTGGCGGTCGAGGTGGTCCTCCTCGAGGTTGAGCAGGACGGCGCACTCGGGCGAGAACTCGGAGCAGTCCTCGAGCTGAAACGACGAGCATTCGCAGACGACGACGGCCTCGCGAGCCAGCCGCCCGACATAGGCCGAGAGCGGCGTTCCGACGTTGCCGGCGACCGCCACCTCGATCCCGGCGGCGCGGTGGATCGCCCCGAGCAGCTCTGTGGTCGTCGTCTTGCCGTTGGTCCCCGTCACGGCCACGAGCTCGTTCGGCGCGAGCCGCCAGGCCATCTCGAGCTCGCCCGTCACCGTGAGGCCGCGCTCGCGGGCGGCCGCGATCACGGGCGCGGCCTGCGGCACGCCCGGGCTCTTGACGACCGTCCGCGCGCGCCCGAGCAGCTCGAGCCCGTCGGAGCGCAGCTCGATCTCGACGCCTTCGAGCGCGCGCGCCTCCGGCGGCTCGCCCGTGTCGCAGCCCATCACCTCACCGTGGCTGCGCAGCATCTCGACGGCCGCCGCTCCCGAGCGCGCTAGCCCGACGACCAGATACGGCCCCTCGGGCAGCGCCGGGCGCGGCTTCACGAGAGCGACTGCTGGTACAGCGTGAAACCGATCGCGGAGCAGATCGCCGCGACGATCCAGAAGCGCAGGATGATCTTCGTCTCAGACCACGCGATCAGCTCGAAGTGGTGATGTATGGGCGCCATCAGGAACACCCGCTTTCGGAATTTCTGGAAGGCGAACACCTGGATCAGCACCGACAGCGCCTCGATCACGAAGATCCCGCCGATGATGATCAGCAGCACCTCGGTCTGGGTCATGATCGCGAGCGCGGCGATCGCCCCGCCGATCCCGAGCGAGCCGGTGTCGCCCATGAAGATCGCCGCGGGGAACGAGTTGAACCACAGGAACCCCACGCACGCGCCGGCGAGGCAGGCGCACAGCAGCGCCAGGTCCTGATAGCCACTCGTGATGACGGTCATCCCGGTATAGGCGAACAGCACGATCGCCCCACACCCGGCGGCCAGGCCGTCGAGACCGTCGGTCAGGTTGACGCCGTTGGTCGCCCCGAACAGGACGAGCAGGATCAGGACGGGATAGAAGTAGCCGAGGGCGATCGATACATCGAGGAAGCGCAGCCGCAGCTCACCCGGCAGTCCGACGACCTCGGTTGCCACGTACCACAGCGCCAGCGCGATCAGCGCCTGCGCCGCGAGCTTGCCCTTCGCCGAGATGCCGAGCGAGCGCTTCTTCGAGATCTTCGTCCAGTCGTCGGCGAACCCGAGCGTCGCGCTCGCGACCGCGGTGCCGAACACCGTCAGCGAGACGACGTCGTAGTCGCCGAGGATCAGGAAGGGAACGGCGACCGAGAGGAAGATCACGAGCCCCCCCATCGTCGGCGTGCCGGCCTTGCCATGGTGGCCTTCGGGGCCGTCCTCGCGGATGTGCTGACCGAACTCGCGCGCGCGCAGGAACTCGATGAATTTCGGCCCGAGGAACATGCAGATCAGCAGCGAGGCCATACCCGCGATCAGGATCTCGCCGAGCATCAGCTGTGCGCCGCGGGCTCGGGCGTGCCGAGCACCCGCTCGAGTCCCGCCGAGCGCGAGCCCTTGACCAGCACGCGGTCACCCGGCTGGGCGAGCTCCTCGAGCAGCGCCCCCGCCTCCTCGGGGCCGAGCACGGCGTAGGTCGTGCCGCCGAAGCCCGCGGCGTAGGCGAGCGCAGGCTCACCTACTGTCACGAGCACGTCGATCCCGAGCACCTCGGCGCGCTCGCCGATCTCGCGGTGGAAGCGCTCGGAGGCCGGGCCAAGCTCGGCCATCGTGCCGAGCATCGCGATCCGGCGCTCGGCCGGGCTCTCCGCCAGGTGCTCGAGGGCGGCGCGCACCGACATCGGGTTCGCGTTGTAGCAGTCGTTGACGACGGTGACCTCGCCGTCGAGCTCGACCACCTGGCCCCGCAGCGACGAGAAGCGCACGTCGAGGCGCCCCTCGGGCTCGATCCCGAGCGCGATCGCCGCCGCGACCGCCGCGAGCGTGTTGACGAGGTTGTGCGGCTCGCCGTAGCCGAGCTCGAGCGCGATCCGGCGCCCGCGCGCGTCGATCTGCGCGCGGCCGTGCTCGAACGAGCGCAGGCTGACGTCGCCACCGGGGCCGAAGGTGATCGTGTCGAGGTCGGTGCGCAGGTGCTCGGCGAGCAGCTCCTCCCCGGCGGGCACGACGCAGCCGGCCCCGGCCGGGAGCGCCCGGATCAGCTCGGCCTTGGCCGCGGCGACCCGCTCGACGGTCTCGAGCAGCTCGAGGTGCACGGGACCGACGTTCACCACGACACCGACGTCGGGCTCGGCGACGCGGGCGAGCTCGGCGATCTGGCCCTCGCCGCGCATCGCCATCTCGAGCACGAGCGCCTCCGTGCCGCGCTCGGCCTCGAGCAGCGACAGCGGCAGGCCGATCTCGGTGTTCCAGTTCTCGCGGTTGCGATGCGTGCGCAGGCGGCGACCGAGGATGGCGGCGAGGATGTCCTTGGTCGAGGTCTTGCCGGTGGAGCCGGTCACGCCCACGCATGGGCAGGCGAGCTCGCTGCGCCAGGCGCGCGCAAGCTCCGCGAGCGCACGGACGGGGTCTGCCGCGGCGATCGCGACGGCGCCACTCGCGCGCGCGACCTCCGCCACCGCAGCCGCTCGCTCGTCGCTCACGAGCGCCCCCCAGGCTCCCGCCTCGAGCGCGCGCCCGGCGAAGTCGGCGCCATCGGCGCGCGAGCCGCGCAGACCCACGAACAGATCCCCCGGGCCGGCCTCACGCGAGTCGATCACCGCGTGGCGGAGCCCGGTGCGTGCGCCATCGCCTGCCACGAGCCGCCCGCCGCTCGCGCGCGCCACCCAGCTCGCCGCGACGTCGATCACGAGCTCACGCCGAACGGCGGGCGAGTCGATAGATCGGTGGTGCCGGCCTTGCGACGCCATTGACGTCTTGGACGACGAGCATCGCGCCGCTCACCGAGACACGCCGAGCGCCGCGCGCAGCGCCTCGCGGGCGACTGCCACGTCGTCGAAGAGCTCCTTCCGCCCGCCGGCGAGCTCCTGCCCCTGTTCGTGGCCCTTGCCCGCGATCACGACGACGTCGCCCGGCGCGGCCGTCTCGATCGCCCACGCGATCGCCCGCGCGCGGTCGACCTCGCGCTCGGCATCGGGGGCCCCGATCATCACCTCGTCGACGATCGCCTCGGGATCCTCGGAGCGGGGGTTGTCCGAGGTGACGATCGCGCGATCGGAGAGCGCGGCGGCCACTCGACCCATCAGCGGCCGCTTGCTGCGGTCGCGGTCGCCGCCGGCGCCGAAGACGACGTGCAGGCGCGCGCCGGTGAGCGCTCGCGCCGCGCGTAGCACGTTCTCCAGCGAGTCCGGCGTGTGCGCGTAGTCCACGAGCACAGCGAACCCCTGGCCCTCGTCGACCGGCTCGAAGCGACCTGGCACGCGCTCCGCCGCCGCGAGCGCAGGCGCGATCGCCGCCGCGTCGATCCCGAGCGTGCGCGCCACAGCCACCGCGGCGAGCGCGTTCTGAACGTTGAAGCGCCCGGGCAGGCGCGTCGTGAGATCGATCCGCCCGTCGGGCGTCTCGCACGTGAACGAGGACCCCGCCGTGTCGAACGAGACGTCGAGCGCCCGGTAGTCGGCCGGGCGGTCGATCGCGAATGTCGTGGCGTCCGCGATCTCGCCCGCGATGCGCCGCCCGTAGGCGTCGTCGAGGTTCACGATCGAGGCGCCGGGGCCCGCGAACAGGCGGCGCTTGGCGAGGAAGTAGTGCTCGAGCGTCGGGTGGAAGTCGAGATGGTCCTGGGTCAGGTTCGTGAAGACGCGCGCGGCGAGCTCGATGCCGTCCGCGCGGCGCAGCTCGAGCGCGTGCGAGGACACCTCGATCACGCACGCCGAGTCGCCGCCGTCGAGCATCCGCCGGAACAGGCGCTGGAGGTCGATCGCCTCGGGGGTCGTGCGCTCGACGGGCTCCTCGCGCCCGCCGATCACGGACTTGACGGTGCCGAGCAGTCCCGTGCGAAGCCCACCGGCCTCGAGCAGGTCGCGGGCCAGGAACGCCGTCGTCGTCTTCCCGTTCGTGCCTGTTACGCCGACGACGCGCAGCTCGCGCGTCGGGTGGCCGAAGAAGCGCGCCGCGACGGAGCCCATCGCGGCGCGGACGTCCGGCACGAGGACCTCCGGCACGCCGAGCGAGAGCGGGCGCTCGCACACGAGCGCGGCGGCGCCGCGCGCGACCGCGGCCGGAGCGTGATCGTGGCCGTCGGAGCGGAAACCGGGCACGCAGAAGAAGAGCGCCCCGGGGGCGACCCGGTCGCTCGAATACGCGAGATCGGTGACCTCGAGCGCGGGAGCGCCACCGTCTTCCATCAGCTCTCTGAGGGTCATCGAGCGGCGCAAGCTTAGTGCGGCGGGATGCGCATGTAGGGGAGCGCGAACGAGACGATCTTCTCGAACGCCGGCGCCGCCACGACGCCGCCGTAGGTCTCCCCCTGCGGCTCGTCGACGATGACGGCCACCAGCAGGCGCGGGTTGCGGGCCGGCGCAAAGCCGATGAACGACGACACGAAGGCGCTCTTCGAGTAGCCGCCCTGCGCGTCCGGCTTCTCCGCCGTCCCGGTCTTGCCCGCGAGCTTGTAGCCGCGCACGCGCGCCTCCTCGGCGGTGCCGCCCGGACCGAGCACGCCCTCGAGCATGCGCGAGACCTCGTGGGCCGTGCGGGCGGAGATGACACGCCGAGCCGGCGCGGGCGTGCCGAGCTCCAGGTGCGGCCGCCTCGCCACGCCGCCGCGGGCGAGCGCCGCGTAGGCCGTCGCCATCTGGATCGGGGTGACCGCGAGGCCCTGGCCGATCGGCAGGTTGCCGAGCGAGGCGCCCGAGTACTCCCGTGGCCGCGGCACGATGCCGCCCGACTCTCCGGGTAGGTCGACGTCTGTGACCGAGCCGAAGCCGAAACGGCGCACCCAGCGGTCGAAGCGGACGTCGCCGAGCCGCTGGCCGACCTTCACCGAGCCCACGTTCGAGGACTGCTTGAGGATGTCGGCCACGCTGAGCGTGATCGCGCCGCGGTCGTGGGCCTCGCCGATCGTGCGGTCGGCGACCCGGATCTGGGGCGGCAGGTCGAACAGCGAGTCGGGCGTGATCTCGGCCTCCTCGAGCGCGCCCGCGACCGTGAAGGCCTTGAACGTCGAGCCCGGCTCGTAGGTCGCCGAGACAGCGCGGTTCTGGCGCGCGTAGTCGGGCGCCGAGCCGAAGTCGGCCGGGTCGACGCGCGGCCAGTTGGCGAGCGCGAGCAGCTCGCCGTTGCGCGGGTCGATCACGAGCGCCGTCGCCCCCTTCGGCTTCCACTCCTCGGCCACCTCGCCGAGCACGCGCTCGGCGCGTTCCTGGATCGCGGCGTCGATCGTCAGACGCAGGTCGTGCCCGGCGACCGCACGCTCGGTCTCGACGATGTTGATCGGCTTGCCGAGCGCGTCCTTGACCACGCGGCGGCGCCCGTCGCGGCCGCGCAGGCGGTCGTCGCGCGTCTGCTCGATGCCTGCCAGTCCGTAGTTGTCCGTCCCGACGGCGCCGAGGAGCTGCGCGGCCAGAGGGCCCTGGGGATAGCGCCGGCGCGGCTCGACGAGGGTGCCGACGCCCTCGACGGCGAGCTTCGTCACGCGGTCGCCGCGCGCGAGCGGGAGCTTGCGTGCGAGGTAGACGAAGCCCTTGCGGCGGTCGCCGAGCGCTTCGATCAGCTCTGGCTCCGGCCGCCCGAGCAGCGGCGCGAGCTTGGCGGCCACCCCCGCGGGATCCTTGATCAGCAGCGGATTCGCGAAGACCGTCACCGAGTCCTCGGAGACCGCCAGCTCGACTCTCCGCCGATCGCTGATCGTCCCCCGGCGGGCGGGGACCCTCAGGTCCTCGACCTGTTGGGCGACGGCCCGGCCGCGCAGGTCGGCCGCCTGCACCGTGCCGAGCCAGGCCGCCCGCACGGTCGCCACCGCGAGCGCGGCGAGGAAGACGGCGAACAGCAGGCCGATACGCCGTTCGATCAGGCGCAAGCTAGCCCCCGGGAGCGATCGCGGCCCCGGCGGTGGCCGGCGCGGGCGTTGCCGGTGCGGGTGCAGCCGTGGCCGGGACAGCCGCGGTTGGCGCGGGCGCGGCGGTGGTGGGAGCCGGCGCGGCGGTGGTGGGAGCCGGCGCGGCGGTGGTGGGAGCCGGCGCGGCGGTGGTGGCAGCCGGCGCGGCGGGAGCCGCTGTGGCGGGATCCGTCGCCGTGGCCGGCGCGGCGGACGTCGGCGCCGCGGGCGCGGCGGGCGTCATCTGCGCTGCCGCCGCCGGGGCCTCCGGCGGCTTCGGCTCGGTCATTGTCTTTGCCGCCCGGTCGGCGTCCCGCGTCGCATCCGCGCGCAGGTACGCGACGTCCCCGGGGGCCGGCAGGACGAAGCCGCGCTCGGCGGCCGCCGTCTGGATCCGCTCACTCGAGCCGAGATCGGCCACCTGGGTGCGCAGCGAGGCATTGTCCCGCTTGAGCGCGGCGGCGCGCTCGCTCGTGCGGGCGATGCCGGAGTTCAGCTCGAGCAGCGAGACGTTGAAAAAGACGATCCCGGCCAGCAGCGCGCCCACGCACAGCACCCAGGCCCGGCCGCGCAGGAGGCCGTCGAGCAGAGCGGTCGGCGACGGCGCGGCCGGCACGGCCACCCGCAGCCGTCGTGCCGCGGGGGTGGCGGGGCCCGTGCGGCGCCGGGGAGACTGAGCGGGGCGGGTCGGCGCCGCCACGGCGCGCGGCAGGCGCTCGGCGGCGGCAGCCGACGAGGCGCGGGCCATCAGGCGCCCGCCGCCGTCGGCAGCCGGCGCGAGACGCGCAGCCGGCCGGACTTGGCGCGCGGGTTCTCGCTCACCTCACCGGCGGTCGGAGCGACCGGACGCCGGGTGAGCGGCTCGGCCTCGGGCTCATGGCCGCAGACGCAGATCGGAAGCTCGGGCGGGCACACGCAGCCGCGTGCGAGCTCGACCAGGAAGCGCTTCACGCGCCGGTCCTCGAGCGAGTGGAACGAGATCGCGCCCAGGCGACCGCCGGGGCGCAGCAGATCCCACGCCCGCGGCAGCGCTCGCTCGAGCGCGCCGAGCTCGTCGTTCACCGCGATGCGGATCGCCTGGAAGACGCGCTTCGCGGGGTGACCGCCGGCGAAGCGTGCCGGGGCCGGGATCGCGGCCTTGATCGTCTCGACCAGGTCGTGCGTCGTCTCGAGCGGGGCGGCGACTCGGCGGCGCAGGACCGCCCGGGCGATCGGACCGGCGTAGCGCTCCTCGCCGTAGGAGCGAAACAGCTGCGCGAGCCTGCGCTCGTCCCACTCGTTGACGACGACGCGCGCGTCGAGCTCCTGCGCGGGGTCCATGCGCATGTCGAGCGGGGCGTCGTAGGAGTAGGAGAAGCCGCGCTCCCAGGCGTCCACCTGCATCGACGAGATGCCGAGATCGAGGTAGACGAGATCGGCCGCGAGTCCCTCCCCGAGCAGCAGCGCCAGCGCGTCCGCGTAGTCCATTCGCAGGAAGCGCGTCTGGCAGGCGACCTCGCCCGCGAACTCCTCG
>Ga0183260_10005323_pt1 | contig 10115 bp, 8 predicted proteins | sample AntDrymUQ4972206_2_FD_129768 | JGI IMG/M metagenome (GOLD analysis project Ga0183260, IMG submission 129768) | Polar desert sand microbial communities from Dry Valleys, Antarctica - metaG UQ497 (22.06) (version 2) (version 2) | ecosystem: Environmental > Terrestrial > Soil > Desert | place...
AGTTGCATTCGATGAGCTGGCGCTCGCCATCTGAACCACCGCGGGCGGACAATCAGTCATGCCACGCGATCACCCAACGCAACAGAGCCCCGCCAAGTGGTGTCGGTGGTCGCCTCGGCCCTTGACACCACCAAGACCGAGTCCGAACGACGCCACCGTGTTTGACGAGATGCGACACCACGCGACACCTGAGTCGAGCCGGGCTGCGACCAACCGCCTGCTGTTCGACCTACGCCCGCGTCGATTGCGGCCGGCTGGCTGTGGCAGGTTCGTGGCCGACGCGCCCGCGCGCTCGGTCGAGCAGGCGGTCCTCCGCCCGCGGGCGCTGGCCGACGTCACGGCCCTGCACAGCCTGTTCCTCTTCGTTGGCGGGCGTGCGCGTTGGCGGTGGGTGGCCGCCAGTTGGACGCTGTCCGGAATACACCTCGGGATGCGCTCCCTCGCGCCGGCCCGGCGCCGGCTGGTCCTCGGCGCCGCGGCGCTGGCGGTCGCGGCCGCCGTGGCCTCCATCCTGGTCGTGGTCGTGCGCCGCGAGCCGGCCGTCGACCCCGTTCCCCAGGATCGGCCGGGGCCGGTGCTGCTGGTGCCGGGGTACGGCGGCTCGACCGCCTCGCTCCAGGTGCTCGCCGACGCCCTCACCTCCGACGGCCGGGACGCACGGGTCGTGAGGCCGGCCGGCTCCGGCACCCAGGACCTGCGGACCCAGGCGGCAGGCCTCGGCAAGGCGGTGGACGACGCGCTGCAGGAGACGGGGGCGCCCTCGGTGGACCTGGTCGGCTACTCAGCCGGCGGGGTCGTGGTCCGCTACTACGTGGCCGAGCTCGCCGGCGGCTCGCACGTGCGCCGCGCGGTCACGCTCGCCTCCCCGCATCACGGCACCGACCTCGCCGCCGTCGCAGGCGCCCTCGGCACGAGGGTCTGCCCGACGGCCTGCCAGCAGCTCGCGCCGGACTCCGACTTGCTGCGCCGGCTCAACGCCGACGACGAGACCCCAGCCGGACCGGCCTGGATCGCGCTGTGGACCGAGAACGATAAGACGGTGGAGCCACCGGACTCGGGCTCGCTCGACGGCGCCCTCGACATCTCGCTCCAGTCGGTCTGCCCCGACCTGGACGTCGGCCACCCTGACGTACCCCGCACGCCAGCCGTCATCGCGATCGTCGAGTCCGTCCTCGGCCGGTCGACCCCCACCGAGCCTGCTTCGTCGGTGTGCGGCTCGAGGCAGCCCTCAGTCGGTCACGTCCTTGGTCATGAAGTTGGCCCAGCCGGCGCCGAGGAACACCACGACGTACACCACCTGCAGCAGGACCCCGCGCAGCACGTCGCGCCAGAGGATCGGGTCGCGGAACAGGTCGACAAAGGCCAGCCAGTAGCGCGTCGGCAGGTATGGCTGGATGGCGTCGGCGGCGTCCAGGGTGAGCAGCAGCGTCGAGGCCACCAGCAGCGCCATCGTGCCGAGCGCGGCCCCGAGCGGCGAGTCGCTGACGGTGGACAGGAACAGCGCCACCGCAGCGACGCCGAGCATGCAGAGCATCGCGTAGCCCAGCGCCAGGAAGGTCCGGCCGACCAGCTCCGGGGTCGACATGGAGCTGCCGGAGACGCTCGCGGGGCCGGTGGCGGTCACCGACTCGTTGCCCAGCAGCAGGGTGCCGAGGACGTACGCCGTGGCCGCGACCACCAGCACGGTGAGCACCACGAACGCCATCACCGCGACCAGCTTGGCGCCGAGCAGCCGGGTCCGGCCCACCGGTCGGATCAGCATGTAGCGCAGCGTGCCCTGCTGCGCCTCCCCCGCGATCGCCTCACCAGCAGTGATCGCCACCGCGATCGGCAGGAACAGCGGCAGCACGATGCCCAGCGCGGCCAGCGGGAACAGCGTGCCGTCGGTGAGCACCGCGGAGAGGAACGCCGGGCCGGTCCCGGGCCGCGGGCCGAGGTCGGTCAGGGCGAGCAAGACCGCGACCAGCGCCGGCAGGGCGTCGATCAGCAGGATCGTGGCCCAGGTCCGCCGGTTGCGCAGCAGCTTGACCAACTCCACCCGGATCACGGCTCGGCCCCGAACCGGTCGCCGCTGGCGGTCGCCGCCGCCATCACGACGTCCTCGAGGTTGCGGCGCTCGGCGCCGAGGCTCGTCACCCGGACGCCGGCCTGCACGAGCCGGGCGTTGAGCGCTGCCGGGTCGGGGTCGCGGACCATCAGGCGGTGCCCGTCGTACTCCTCGACCACGCCGTCGAGCAGCTGGCGTACCCGCGTGACGTCCGGAGTGCGCACCTCGACCCGTCCCGTGGGCGCCCGAAGTTCGGCGAGCTCGGCCTGGAGCACCAGCCGCCCGCGGTCGAGCACGCCGACGCGGGTGCACATCTGCTCGATCTCGGCGAGCAGGTGGCTGGAGAGGAAGACCGTGGTGCCGGCCCGGTTGAGGTCGAGCAGCAGCTCCCGGATCTCCTGGATGCCCTGCGGGTCCAGCCCGTTGGTCGGCTCGTCGAGCACCAGGAGCCGCGGCTGCCGCAGCAGGCAGCCGGCCAGGCCGAGTCGCTGCCGCATGCCGAAGGAGTACGCACGGACTGGCCGGCGGTCGACTCGCCCCAGCCCGACCCGCTCGAGCGCGTCGTCCACCCGCCGTCGCCGGTCGGAACGGGTGCCGCCGGCACCCATCGCGTCGAAGAGTGCGAGGTTGCGCCGGCCCGACAGGTGTGGGTAAGCCGCCGGCCCCTCCACCATGGCGCCGACCTGCGGCAGGACCCGGCGGGCCGAGGACGGCATCGGCTCGCCGAGCATCTCCATCCGCCCGGACGTGGCGAGCACCAGCCCGAGCAGCATCCGGACGGAGGTGGTCTTGCCCGAGCCGTTGGCGCCGAGGAACCCGTAGACGTCGCCCTCGCGGACGTCGAGGTGGACCGCGTCGACCGCGGTGATCCTGCCGAACTGCTTGGTCAGCGCCTCGGTGCGGATCACCGAGGGGCGGCTGTCGGCGGTCACCGGTCGTCGTCCACGTAGACGAAGCCGGCCAGCACGTCGTCGGCGGCCCGGACGAGGGCGGAGCGGTTCAGCGTCCCGGCCAGCAGCCAGCCGCCGTCCCCCTGCTCCCCTGTGAGCACTACGCCGAGCGGGCCGACAGAGACCAGGGTCCGGTCGTCGGACTTCTGGACGCCCGGTGTGGTCGTGAGCTGGTCGCGGAGCGCGTCGGCCTCGCGGTCGCGCAGCGGGATCGCGATGACCTCGGTCATGCCCCGGCCGTAGACGCCGACCGCGCGGTCCGACGAGGCGGCCTTCGGCAGCCCGACGACGGTGTCGGGCGGACGGACGGGGGCGTACTGGTTGGCGGCGTCGGCGATGTCGAGGACGTCGTCGAACTCCACGTCGACACCGGCCGGCGCCCGAAAGTCGACGTCGCCGTCGCCCGGCCGCTGGGCGGAGAAGTCGCGGAACTGGCTGGTGAACGCGGCAGAGCTCGCGCTGTCGGCGTACACCTCGACGCGCAGCGGTATGCCGGAGTCGGGGTCGAGCCACAGGTCGGCGTGGTCGATGCTTGAGAGGTTCGACGACGGCACCGCCCGCAGCCCGGGCGCGCTCACGCCGGCCACCCGCGCGGCCGGGATCCTGCTCACGTCGTCGGCGCCGATGCCGCGGAGCAGCCGCTCGGCCAGCACCGGCGGCAGCAGGTCGGCGGTGCGGGGCAGCCGGATGTCCGGGTCCCGGCTCACCGTGGCGTCGAGGTGCTCGTAGTCCCACCGCAGCGTGGTGTCGCCGTCGTGTACGAGGTCGGTCTCACCCGAGAGCAGAAGATGGTCGACCCGCCAGCGGTCGTCGCCCTGCCACCAGGCGCGCATGAGGGTCTCCTCCCCGAACAGCGCACCCACGTCGCTGAACTGGTCGGCGTCCGGGAGTTGCAGGCTGCCCTCGGTCTCGACGTACCCCGACCAGGCTTGGCCTGCCGCACCCCGCGCCTGGCCGAGCAGCCGCGCGGCGCTGACGTCGCTGTCGGCGGCCGGCATCAGGTGCGAGGCGATCGGCGCGGCCACGAGGAGCAGCGTGCCGATAGCGACAACGCACCAGCGCCGCAACGGAGTCATCCTCATGACTGTACGTCGCAGGACCAGCCGGTTGAGGGTTCAACCGATGAGAGTCTTCTCAGGATCCCGGCTCGTCCACCCGCCTGCCTCATCGCCGACCCCACGAGGGAACTGCGGACGTTCCGGGTGGCGACCACGAATACGCTCGGCCCCAAGCGCGGCCGGGCGCTCACTAGCACCTTTCGCCCTGCAACAGAGCCGCCGAGGCACTGTTGCGTTCAGCCGTCGACCGGGCATGAGACTGGTGTCATGACATCCTCGTCGGCCTCCGCAGGCACTGTTGCATTAAACCATCCCGGCGCGGCTCCGCAGCAAGATTTTCTGTGTAGCGCGAAGCCAGTGACTCTTCTAGCCTGGTGCAAGCCGCCAGTGGCCGGACCAGGGCGGCGTGGGGCGAGGCTCGAGCCCTATGGATCGAAGATCTTGCGGCACGCCTCGAGGCGATCGCTTAATGCAACAGTGCCCAATCCAGGTGCTTAGGCCGACTCCTGTCACTGTCTGTCTCTGTTACGCGCCCAGAAGCCGCTTCCCGTGTGCTGAGCGTGTACTGGGGCAGCGCTCGCCACCCGATGGGCATGCTGGGAACGGATCGGCGACGCGGTCCAGGTCACGGCCAAGTACCGAGAGCCGGCACGTAGTCGCGCATGACTGAAATTTGCTAGCCGAGCGGATGCGACCCTGCTTCTCGGCAGGAGCTTGACGAAGTAGGTGTGACGAACGCCGAGATGCGTCCGATTGTCGGCGGGTTGGTGGACACTTCAACGGTGGCGAACAGGAAGTCGCTCGGACCGAACTACAGGCGCTCAGCGCTTAACCACAACAAGATCACGCGGCGGCTCGTACACCACCCCACCGGACTTGACCCATACGGGAATTGGCCTGGTGCGCGAAAAGCGCCGGACCTGCCTAGCGCACGGCTCACATGCTGACACGGGCGCTGCTCAGGCGCAGGGGAACCATTGGGCAGCAGCGGTTGAACGAGCCCGCATCTGCGTGAAGCGACGCCGCACCTCGGTGATGCCGTCCTGCAGCGGAAAGATGTCCCGGGTGACGAGATGGTCGTCGTGGTCGGCGCTCACCGGGTGCCAGTAGATCCCGTCGGCTGTGACAGTGACTTCAGGGATCAACGACTCGAGGGTCATCTCGAGACCGTGATCGGCGAAGCCGCGGTGCGCGAGGGCGCGGATGACCTGATCCTCGGGGGCGATGCCGAGTGAGTCGAGGAAGGCGTGGAAAGGGCCCAGCTCGTGGCTCTGCTCGTACGGCAGGGTCGCCGCGACCCGCACGCGGAACCCCTCCTGGCGGGCGATTCGGATCCCCGCGACGGCACGCTCCCACGACCGGTGGCCACGGTGCTGGTCGTGCACCTCGGGGGTGGCGGAGTCGAGACTGATCTGCAGTGCCAGCCGGGAGCGGTCCATGCGCCGCAGGGCCTCCAGCCTCCGCCCGCGAAAGAGCATCCCGTTCGTCAGCAAGATGGTGGGCAGCACCGCCGTGCAGGCGTCGACGAGCTCGTCGATGTCGGGGAGGAGAAACGGTTCGCCACCGGTGAGGATGAGCTCGGAGACGCCGGCGGCAACGGCCTCAACTGCCAATCGGCGCACCCTGTCGACGCCGAGGGCACGGCGTTCGGTCTGCGGTGAGGACCGCACGCAGCAGTAGTCACACGCAAGGTTGCAGTCGAAGTTGGTATATATCCACAGCCGGGTTCCCGGCACCAGGTCGGGCGCCAGCTCCGCAACGGGATCGGGGCTGCGCCCTCGCCGTACGGTGGCGACGCCGTCCCCCATCTCGACGAGCTCGTTTCCCGTACGCTCGCACCACGCCGCGACGGTGTCACGGAGCTGTTCGGGGTTGCCCTCCCCCAGCGGGACGGAGACGGTGCCGTGCCGAGCCACTCCGCCGAGTCGCTCCACCAGATCCAGGACCAAACCGTGATTCACCATCGAGCAGAGATCTCCTGTTCCTTCACGGCCTCGAACAACGACTCGTAACCCTCGAGCCGCGGCAGCACCCACTTGCGGAGCCCTTCCAGCTCCAGGATCGGGCGATGCTCCGGGTTGTCCCAGTCCATGGCGAGCAGATGCTGCAGCCAAGGCTCCATGCGCTCCTCGGGCAGCCCCGGCAGAGCGGTGAAGTTGCAGTGGCTGTACGCCGGTGACTCCCAGAACGCCTCGAGCGCCCCTGGCATCAGCTCCTCGCGGCCTATCGCCTCCCAGGTGTTGATACCGATCGCCGCGGCATCGGCCTGCTCGTTGAGAACGGCGCGCAGGGCGTCCAGCTCGCTGCGTCCGGTATCACCGTGCTTGCCCACGTCGCTGTTGATCCGCACCAGGTCCACCGCGTCGGCTCCCGGCCCGTCGTGGTCCAGGAAGTGCACCGGCAGGATGGCTGCCTGGGCGGAGTCCTGAGAGCCTAGCGCCAGTCGTCTGCCCTTGAGCCCGTCGAGGCCGTGGATGTTGCTGCCGGTGCGCGCGACGAACACGCTTTTGAAGACCGTGTCGGTGTCGCGCATCGCCAGTGCGCGACAGTTCCCGTCGGTCTGGGCGACGGTACGGACCCACGCCAGGTTGGTGTTCCAGGCGATATCGATAGTGCCCTCGAGCAACGAGTCGACCTGGCGGCCGTAGTTGGAGAACAACACGAAGTCCATCTCCGCCGGCGTGCCGGCGAAGTAGTCGCGCATGCCTTCCCAGATCGGCACAACGTTGGGCGTGTATGCCACGGCCCCCACGATCAGCGGCTTGCTCACGTCAGATCTCCTTCGGGTCAGAACAGAGGTTGGCCGGTGATCGCCTTGCCGTAGAAGTCGTACAGCACGTCCGCAGTCGGGGCCATCACCGACCCGGCGCGAGCGTCGCGGAAGAACCGGTCTACCTGGAGGTGCTCGGAGAACGCGGCCCCGCCACACACGCGCATGGCCGCGTCGGTGATGCGCAGCGCCGCATCGTTGGCGGCCGCCTTCACACCAAGCACGTGCAGCACCGTGTCGTCGGCCGGCTCAGCGAGCCGGCCGGCCGCCTGGTGGACGTACGACAGGGTGCTGCTCAGCTCGATCGACATCTTCGCCAGCTGGGCACGGATCGTGGGGAGCGCTGACAGGCTCTGGTCGAGATGCTCCAGCTTTGCGGCGCTGGTGTGCCGCACGGCTGCATCGACCGCGGCCTGGCTCAGCCCGACCGAGACGGCGGCGTTCCCGAGGTTGAACCAGGGCATCACGGCTTGCAGCATCAGGTCGAACCCACCGCCGGCGTCCCCCAGCCGGTAGCTCTCGGGCACCTCAACATCGAAGGTCATCGGGTTGGAGGCGTTGCCCCGCAGGCCCATGCCGCGCCAATCACCAGACACTGAGATACCGGGGGTGTCCGCTGGGATCGCGAAGATGTCGACGGTGTCGGTGTCGGCGTTGAGCGTCGATGTGACGTAGACGTCGGCCTGCCCGGCGGAGGTGACCCAGCTCTTGCGGGCATCGAGCAGCATTCCGGCACGGTTGCGCCGCGCCTTGGACACCGGTGCCCAGAAGTGCGAACGGGATCCCGCCTCGGAGAAGGCGAGGGATCCCAAGACGTCCCCGTTGGCGAGGGCGGGCAACAGGTCTGGGAGTCCTGGTGGAGGTGCAGCAGCAACCGTCATCGCGGCGCTGACGTGCATCAGGTAGATCATCGCCGTGGACCCGCAGGCACCGGCGACGGAACTGATTGCGTCCACGAGCTCGTGGGGACCAGCACCCAGGCCGCCGACCTCAACCGGGAGCGTGATACCCAACAGCCCTGATTCCCTCAGCGCGGTGACCGAGGCAGCCGGAAAGGTCGCATCGGCGTCGACCTTCTTTGCCGATTCGCGTGCGACGGCGACAACTGACTCAAGCCGGGCTTGCAGATCCATCCTGGCGTGCTCCCTCTGCGGCGGAAGATGTGACGAGTAACCGTGCGGTTGCAGCGCTGACCACGGTGGCGCACAGGAAGAAGGCGGCGGAGGTGTTGGAACCTCCCAGCCAGACGTCGGTCCGACTCAGCTGTGCGTAGAGGGACAACGCGGCCACACCCGCCACGCCAGCCGCTGCCAGTCCGCTCCCACGGTGGCTCCGGGTCGCCGCCACGAGCATGAGAGCAGCGATCGCGATAAGCACCCCGGCACCGAGCAGATTGTAGCTGCCCAGCGAGATCGACAGGTCCGGCCCACCGAGCTGTGAGCCGGACGACGCCAAGGGGTCCTCATCAACGGCAAGCACCAGCGCAACGACGCCCGTGACGCCGACGAGGACGCCCCACGCACGCAGCAACCGGACCGCGGCGCGGCCACCACGACCGGCGTCCGCGTCCGCGCGGACCGAGTCGACGGCCGCACTGCGGCCTGACGCAGTGAACAGCAGCGTGACGTGGATCCCGATCATCATCCAGTACGCCCACGGCCACTCCCCGGGCGTCCCCGCGACGGAGAGCCCGATGGCCAATGATTGGCCGACGCCGACGAGGGCGGCGAGGCGGACGAGGGTGCCGGTGATCAGCAGCACCGCCAGCAGTGTTTCGACGACCAGAACCATCCAGCCGAACGCGGTGAAGTTCGGAAGCACGAGCTGCTCCACCACCCAGCTGTACGGGGGGAACACCGGGTGGTCAACCGCATCACGGGTGAAGCCGTACAGCCCGTTCCCGCTGTCCTGACCGAAGTCGGGGGGGCTCTTCCAGGACACGTTGTAGAGCCACAGCAGGCCGACCAGGATGCGGAGCCCGGCCAGTGCGGCGGCGCTTGCCCGTGGGCTGGCGTCGACGGCCGGCCGGATCGGCGCACGCAACCATGGCATTGCCGTTAGCTCCTTCGCGGGTTTCGCGGGTTTCGCGCACACATTACCCTGCTATTCGCGCACACATTCCTGCTATCGGTCGGTCGCGCCGATCTCGTTCGATCCGCCGATGCCGTGGCTGGGACGCGGACGTAGCATAGAGTCGTTAGAAGAACTGCAGGCCAGAGAGAGCGGTGCGAGGCATGAGTCAGTTGGTGTTCGCCTACGGAGTAGGGATGCTGGCGCTCGTCAGCCCGTGTGGCTTCATGATGCTGCCGGCGTTCCTTGCGTACAACATCGCTGACAGCGGCAGCGTGGCCGGATCACGCACGCACCGGCTGAGCAAGGGGCTCGCGGTGGGGCTCGCAGAGAGCGCCGGATTCGCCGGCACGTTCCTCGTGGGTGGATTGCTGGTCTCAGCCGGACTTCGATCGCTGACGGACGCTGTGCCGTGGTTCGGCGTGGTGGTCGGCTCGCTGCTGCTCGTGTTGGGTCTGGGCATGCTCGCTGGGCGCTCGGTGCGGCTGAACGTGCCCCTCAACCGGCTGGCCCGACCGGGTACCGGGACCGGCCGCACCGTAGCCTTCGGCGCCGGCTACGCACTGACGCAGCTCGCGTGCGGGATGGGCGGCCTGTTGGCCGTAGTCGCACAGGGGATGGCCAACTCCTCGATCGCCGGCACTGCCGGCGTCTTCGTGGCCTTCATCGCGGGCGCCACCTCGCTGCTCGTCCTCCTGGCGCTGTCGAGCGCCCTCATGAGCGACGCCCTGGTACGGGGTGTTCGACAGGTGATGCCGATCGTGGGACGCATCTCCGGAGCGGTGCTCGCGGTGTCGGGTGCTTACCTCGTGGTGTATTGGGCTCCCGCGCTGTTCGGGGGCGCCGAGGCGGACAATCCGGCCAGCAGGTTCGTCCATAAACTGTCGGCCGATTCCCGATCGTTCCTGCAGGACAACCAATTGCTGATCTCGGTCGCGGCAGTGCTCCTGGTCGCGACGACGGCTGCTGCGATCCTTCGTGGCAGGCGCGCCGAGACGGACGCCCCGCGGTCCGAGGACGAGCACCAGGACGTCCGACTCTAAGCGCAGTTAGGTGCCCCCAACGGGGGAAGGGGCCTACGCCCGGGCCTACGGCTCGGAGTCAGCACGTCGGCGCGGCTTGCCAAAATGGATGCGCATCTACAACCATCACCGCCCACACACCTCACTCGGAGGCCGACCACCAGCTAGTACGGCGTGGCACGACGGTGCGCTTGGGTC
>Ga0183260_10005324_pt1 | contig 10114 bp, 10 predicted proteins | sample AntDrymUQ4972206_2_FD_129768 | JGI IMG/M metagenome (GOLD analysis project Ga0183260, IMG submission 129768) | Polar desert sand microbial communities from Dry Valleys, Antarctica - metaG UQ497 (22.06) (version 2) (version 2) | ecosystem: Environmental > Terrestrial > Soil > Desert | place...
ACGATCTTGCCATCGGTGTCGCTGTCCCGCTCGCGCGTCTCGTAGCGACATTCGTTGTTGCCGACCTGGGTGACGCGCACCACATCGGCGTAGTTCGCCGCGCTCACCACCAGCGGCGTGCTCGCCATGGCAATGGCAGCAGCCAAGACGCAAATCTTTCGATTGAATGTAGTGCTCATGTTTCCTCTCCGATTGAGCTCAGGCAACATGCCTGCAAATCTCGAGGAGCATTGCAACAGGACTCGACTGAACGTTCCGGTAGCGCATTCATCTCTGTTCAGCGGGAGGTTCGATCTGGATGAACGGGATCGCGCCCGCTGTCACACCTGGTAACTTTCCGTCCCATTTCTCGATCGCGCGAAGCTGCGCTTCGACGCGGCGCAACTCGATCAGCTCCGGCGAGATCACTTCCCGCTGAAGACGCAGCGCCATTGCCTGTGCTTCTGCATTCAGCTTCTGCGATTCGGCTTCTGCCCTCGCCTGCGCAATCCGCTGTTCGGCTTCCACCTTGATGCGTTCGAGGTCGCGCTCCGCCTTGAGTTTCTGCTGTTCGGCCACCGTCTTTGCTTCAATGGCATGCGCAAAGCTTTCGGAAAAATGAAAGTTCGTGATCGCAAACTCGTCGACGATGATGTCGTGTCGCATGAGCCTGACGCGCAGCAGATCCCGGATCGCCTCGGCGACTTCCGGGCGTTTCGACACGAGTTGTTCTGCCGTGTAGCGTGCGGTAATCGCTTTCATCGCTTCCTGCACCGCCGGATCGATGATGCGCGGCGCGATGTTCTCGAAAGGTCCGAGTTCGCGATACACCTTGACTACTTTGGTCGGATCGATGTGATAGTTGAGGGCGACTTGCGTGGTCACGCGCTGCAGGTCGCGGGACGCGGCGTCTCCATCGGTGACGGCCTTCTCGACAAGGATCGGCATCTTGTAGATGCGCTGCGCCATGGGCAGTACGAAATGAATGCCCTCCGTCAACGGCGGTTCGGATGCTTTGCCAAACGTCACCTTCACGCCGCGAAATCCATTCGGGACGATGGCGAACGGCTTGAACACGATCGCGGCGATCAGGATCGCGAGACCGATGATCAGCGAGCCCCACAAGCTGCGCTTGCCGGCTGTGCCGGGGACGCGCGGACGGGTTGAGAATACGTTGGACATGACTCATTCCCCTGGTCGGACGTGGCATTCTAGACTGCGAACGCACACATCCCTCGAGAGGCTGGCATGACGGCAGTGAACGACGTTTCCGCGAGCGCGCCGCTCACCGCCGAGGAAGCCCGGCTGCGGCCGGTGGTGGGCCGGGGCGCTCTCGCCGCCTCAATCGTCAATGTCATCGTGGGAGGCGGCATCTTCGTGTTGCCGGCGGCCGTTGCGGGCCACATCGGGCAACTTGCTCCCATGGCCTACATTCTCGGGGCGCTCGTCATCGTGCCAGTCGCAATGTGTTTCGCCCTGTCGGGTCGACGCGTACTGACGACCGGGGGGCCGTATGCCTACGCAGAAAGCGCGTTTGGTCCTTTTGCCGGATTTCTTGCCGGCATCATGATGTGGCTCGGCAATGTCACGGCGAGCGCGGGCGTCGCGGTGGCCATGTACGGCCAACTCGCGAGATTGTGGCCGAGTCTCGCGACCCCGGTGGCGCGCGCCACGATCCTGAGCTCCGTGTTCGCAATCCTGTTCCTGCTCAACGCACGCGGCATGCGCCTTGGAATGCGCGCCATCGTGACGCTGGCGGTGCTCAAGCTCACGCCGCTGGTACTGCTGGTGGCAATCGGAATCTGGTTTATCGATCCGTCGCAGGTGTTGCCCGCACATCAGGCGGTGGACCCCGGCGCGCTGGGCGCAGCGCTGGTACTGGTCATGTTCGCGTATTCCGGAATGGAGACCGCGCTGACGCCGGCCGCGGAGATGCGCGACGCGCGGCGCGACCTTCCGATGGCGACCCTGTGGGCGACGGCTTTTGTGGTGGTGCTCTACTTCGGCCTGCAGGCTGTGGCGCAGGGATTGCTCGGACCTGGCCTCGCCGGCGACGCCTCGCCGCTCGCAAGTGCCGCAGCCCGCCTTCACCCTGCTGCGGGTACGGCTCTGCTCGTCACCGCCGCGATCTCGATGCTCGGATTCCTGCAGGGCAATCTCGTCGGAACGTCGCGACTCATCTTCGCGCTGGCGCGCGATCGCCAGCTTCCCACGCCGCTCGCACGCGTTTCGCGCGACACCGCGGTGCCAGTCGTTGCGCTCGCCGCGCATTCCATCGTCGCATGGGGACTTGCGATGCTCGGCAGTTTTGGCACCCTCGCCCTGCTGTCGGGCGGTGCGAACTGTTTGCTCTATGCGATGGTGGCGCTGTCAGCGTGGCGTCTGGCGCGTCGCGACCCGGCTCCGACGTCCGGCCAGCGCGCACTCGAGAACATCGCGCCTCCGTTCGCCTTTCTCGCCTTGTGCGGCATCGCCGCCACGTTGGGCGCCACCGAGTGGTGGGTTCTGCTCGCAAGCATTGCGGTGATCAGCGTGTTTTACGCGCTGGGCAAGATGACGCGCGCCCGGACTCCGATTCCGAAGTAATGTAGGTCGTCTTCCACCATTGCCGGAGCTTCCATGAACCCGATCGCCCTCGTGCTCGCTTTCGCCCGGCGCTTGCGGTTTCCGCAGCTTTTCGTGCTCGTTGCGGCGTTGTTCCTCGCCGACCTCATCGTCCCGGACGCCATTCCCTTCATCGACGAAATCCTCCTCGGTCTGGCCACTTTGTTGTTCGGTAGCTGGAAAGAGAAGCGCGAGACCCTGTACGAACAGGAGCGCACGCCGCGCAGTCGTGCGCGGTCGGCGCCGCGATGACCGAGCCGCTCACGCTGCGAGACGCATCCATCACCTCGCAAGAATAGCGACGGACCTGACAGAAAGTTTCACGCACTGCGGATGAACCCAACTGGGGAAACCTTCGCCATGACCGAAACCCTGGGCTTGCGTCCCCATCTTCGCGATCTCGATCCCGAAGGCGCCGCGGATGCCGTGGAAGCACTGTCCGACGAAGCAGCTACCGACGCACTGTCGCAGATGAATCCGGCGCAGGCGGTGGAAGTCGTCGACCGACTCACTCCGGCGCATCAACATCGACTTGCGCAGATCGCAGATGCGCGCCAAGGCTCGGGCGACTGGGTCAGCAACCTGCGTTACGAGGAAGGCACTGTCGGTCGGCTCATGCAACGACCGATTTCGGCCTTCCCCGCGACCACGCCCCTCGCCGAACTGGTGGCGCAACTGCGAGCGCTGGTGGCGCACCACCTCATCACTTACATCTACAGTCTCGATCAAGACAACCGGCTGGCGGGAGTGACCACATTTCGCGATCTCCTGTTCGCGTCAGACGATGCGTTGCTCGGCTCCATCGCGATCCCGAATCCCTTTTCGCTGAGGCCCGAGGTCGACCAGTTCGACGCGATGCGCGAAGTCGTGGCCCGGCACTATCCCGAGTATCCCGTGTGCAACGGATCGGGCCGGCTCATCGGCATCGTGCGAGGCCAGCACCTGTTCGAGCAACAGGCTTTCGAGATCAGCGCCCAGGCCGGCACCATGGTCGGCGTCGAGAAGGAAGAACGGATTGCGACGCCTTGGCAGCGCAGCCTCAAGTCCCGGCATCCGTGGCTGCAACTCAACCTCGTCACCGCGTTCCTCGCCGCAGCGGTAGTCGGTGTGTTCCAGAACACTATCAACGAAATCGTCCTGCTCGCGGTGTTCCTGCCGGTACTCGCGGGCCAGTGCGGCAACACTGGCTGCCAGGCACTTGCCGTGACCTTGCGCGGCATGACGCTCGGCGACTACCGGAAGGGAGCCGGCGGACGGGTGATGCGCAAGGAAGCGCTGCTTGGACTGCTCAACGGCAGTCTGACGGGCCTCGTCGCCGGCGGTGGCATGTACTTCATGGCACGGTCCCAAGGCCGGGAAGACGCATGGATCATGGCGCTGATCACGTGGCTGGCAATGTTGACGTCGTGCATGCTGAGCGGCGTCGCTGGCGCCGGCGTCCCGATCCTGATGCAGCGCGCAGGCGCAGACCCCGCGACCGCCTCGAGTATCTTCCTGACCACCGCCACCGACGTGGTCAGCATGGGCGTGTTCCTCACCCTCGCGACATGGTGGCTGCTATGACACGGCGCGCTGGGCTCCGGATCCGTCGCGATCAGCGCGTCACGAATTCGTCCCTGAACTCCGGGCGCAGCCATTGCGCAAACACCGAGGCGGGTACTTCGGCGACCAGCGTGCCTTCGGCGTATGACGCAACCTGGTAGGGAGGGAACACGAACTTGAGTGCATTGATCCTGCCCGACGCGCCGACCACCGGCTCCGCCAGACGATAGTTGGCTGCGCCGGGTTCCGCCCCGCTCCTGATTTCGTCGCGCATGGAAGCGCGGGCCGCAGCATCCGCAGTGGCGCCTGAAACGGTCGCCTGCGAGATTCGCTGAGTCAGCAGTAATTCGCGCGAATAGGTGCTGATGGCGCGCAGCGCGGCGTCGACACCACTGTCGGTGAAAAGCTGGTCCGGGCGCAGCGGCCGTGACTGCGCAGTCGAATAAAGCAGTCGTTCGACGATGGGCAGCGGGTGCGCGCCGCCGCTGTGTATGGAACCGTCTCCGGCGATGCACCGCAGGCTCGACGTACCGGCACATGGCATGAAGTCGAGCTCGAGCGTCCAGCGTTGGGAATCGGTCGCGGCGCCCGCACCCTGCAGAAACTCCTGCAAATGCTGGTCCGCGAGTCCGCGCACCGCGGCCTCCAGGCCTGGATCCTCGGCGAGCGCGTCGGACCATCGCACCCGGTATTCGTAGCGATCGGTCGAATCGGATCGCTCGCTCGCCTCGCCGCCAGCGAGGGGAGCCCCCGCCTCGGCGGCACCTTCGGGGATCGATTCGTCGGTCGTGACTTGCTCGGACGCCTCCGTTTGCGCCGCGGTCGTTGTTTCGCCTTCGCAGGCGAGCAGGGTCAGCGCAAACAGGGATACGAGGAGGAGCGACACTGAGCGCGACATGGTGGTGTGCCGGAAACCAGAGAAGCGCGATTGTGCACCAGGGAAGCTGAGCGCTGCCCAGTGGGCGCTTGCCCCTGCGCAAGCGTCGCAGCATGCTGCCAACGTGATCCTGTTCGACACCCATTCGCACATTGATGTGGACAGCTTCGCCGCGGACCGCGAGGCAGCCATTTCGCGTGCGCACGCCGCCGGGGTAACCCGGCAACTGGTGCCGGCGATCGAGGCCTCTACGTGGCCCGGGCTGCGGCAGATCTGCGCCGAGTCCGCCGGACTCTATCCAGCTTACGGACTCCACCCACTATTGCTCGAGGTGCACCGGCCCGCGCACCTGCGTCGGCTGCGCGAATGGATCGAACGCGAGCGCCCGCTGGCGATCGGAGAATGCGGTCTCGACTTCGCGGACCCCGCGCTCGATCCCGAACGTCAGATCAGTCTGTTCTCGGCCCAAATCGAACTCGCGCTCGAGTTCGATCTGCCGCTCGTCATCCACGCCCGGCGCGCCGTCGACGCGGTAATCGCAGCGCTCAAGCGCGCGCGCGGCGTGCGCGGCGTCGTGCACAGTTTTGCGGGCAGCCCCGATCAGGCGCGCGCGCTCTACAAGCTCGGGATGTTGCTCGGAATCGGCGGGCCGGTGACCTACCCGCGAGCACGCCGCCTGCGCTCAATCGTCGCAACCATGCCGATCGAACATCTCGTGCTCGAAACCGATTCGCCCGACCAGCCGCTGTGCGGCCGACAGGGCGAGCGCAACGAGCCCGCGCATCTTGCGGGAGTTCTGTTAGCGGTCGCGGAGCTGCGCGGCGACTCACCCGGAGCGATCGCGCGAGAAACCACGGCAAACGCCAATGCCCTCCTGCGCCTTGCGGCGTAAGCAGCGAGCCGCGGCGAGTTACGGGTCCGCTACGCCATCGGATTTCGCGGCGTGGGCCAGCAGGCGCTCGATGGCCTTGCCGACGGCGACCATGGCGAACGCGGCCGTGACGTGCATCGCTGCACCGAGTCCCGCACCGCAGTCCAGCTTCAGCGCGTCGGTGCCGCCCGGTGGACGCGTGCCGCACACGGTGCCGTCGGCTTGGGGATACCGCACGTTTTCCAGTGAATAGACCGCCGGCACGCCGAAGTAGCGGTCGCGATTGCGCGGAAAGTTGAACTCGGCGCGCAGTTTGCGGCGAATCATCGCCAGCAGCGCGTCGTGTTCGGTGCGACTCAAGTCGCGCACCAGGATCCGCGTCGGGTCGGTGCGGCCGCCCGCCGAACCGCACACGATGAGCGGACGCTTGTTGCGCCGGCAGTACACGATGAGTTCCACCTTCACGCGGAAAGCGTCGCAGCAGTCCAGTACGAGATCGAATCCCGGGTCCAGCAGACTGACCAGGTTCGACGTCGTGAGGAACGAAGGAACACAATGGACGACACAAGACGGGTTGATCGCACGCACGCGCTCAGCCAGCACATCGACTTTCAATCGACCGTAAGCACCTGCCAGCGCGTGCGACTGCCGGTTGGTGTTGCCGAGGCAGACCTCGTCCGCGTCGATAAGGCTTAATGCGCCGATGCCGCTGCGCGCCAAGGCTTCGACAGCCCAAGCGCCGACTCCGCCCACTCCGACGACGGCGACATGCCGTTGCGCGAGTCGCCGAACCGCTCGGCTTCCGTAAAGGCGATCGACGCCCGCAAACCGCACGTCGACCGGAGTCGCGTCGTCGTCAGTTAAGCTCTCCGGCCTCTGCTCGGTCATCGTGTTTCGATCATGGGTCGGAAAAATCGCTCCGGCTTTCGCGCACGTGCCGGCGAGCCGCCCCATCCCGGCTCGGGCTTGGTGGCGAAAACGCGCCGACGCGCTCGCATCTCCGATCCGTCGGTCGTGCCAAAGGCGCCCGCGGCGGAATCCCCCCTTGCCAAAGGCTGGTCGATCACGCGGGCGGCTTCGCTGGCGATCGGCGCGGTCGCGGCGCTGCTTCTGCTCTGGATTCCATTGGGCTCGCCCCGGATCGGCGCATTCTCGGATTCGATCGAATACATCATTCTCGCGCAACAGATGCGCGGCATGCTGACGGGTGGCGATGCCACGCTGTTCTTGCACACGAGATTCCCGGCAGGATTTCCCGCGTGGCTCGCATTGGCGGGCGTCGACGTCGCGCATGCCGCACGCGCGAACTGGATGTCCTGGCTCGCATTTGCATGGGCCATGATGGCCATGGCCCTGTGGATCAGTCGCGAGGTTGCGGGGCGGGCCGCCGTTGCTGTCACCGCACTGACACTCGCGGTGCCGGGGTTGTTGATCATCGCCGTCAATCCCGTGTCCGAATCCCTGTTCGCGGCTTTGCTGGGGACCGCGCTTCTGGCTCGCGGAAACGCAACCTCTCCCTCGGCGCCCCGGGAAATCGCCGCCTGCATCGCGGCCGCGCTGCTGCCGCTGGTGAGGACAGCGGGCCTGCCGCTGGCGTTCGCGTTCGCGGTTTGGCAATGGGTCCATTCGCCACGACCCCGCCGTTGGAGTGTTGCACTTCGAGCCGCGCTGATTGTGGGGCCCGGGCTTGCCTGGCACGGCTGGCGCGCGACGTTGCCGATTCGCGGCGGCTATTCGAGTTCGTTCGACGTCGAGCAACTGCGTGAGCGATTCGGATCGATCGGCGACTTTCTTGCCGTGCAGGCATTGGCGGTCCCCGAGGGTCTGGCTCGATTGCTCGACCCCGTGCCGGGCGCGCTCGCGTGGATTCTGGCAGTCCTGTCGCTGGCGCTGGCCGGGTGCGGATGGTGGCAGCGCTGGCGCTCGCAAAAACTGGATGCATCGTTGTTGCCGCTGGCGATCGGGATGCTGCAGATCTGGCCTTGGCCCAACGAATATCCGCGTATGCTGTGGCCTTTCCTCGCGATGCTTGCGATGTGTGTCTGGCAGGGAGTGGAGGCGACACGAGCATCGTGGAAGCCGTTCCGTCGCCACGGCGCAGCACTATTCGCCGCATTGCTTGCCATCTGCATGACCTCGGCATGGTTGCAGATCCTTTCGCGCATCGGCTTGCCCCTGCCCGCCGCCGACGAACCCTTCAAGCGCCAAGTCGCCTACCTTTTGGCTGCCACGCCTCAACAGGCGGCGCGCATAGCTTCTGCAGCTTCCGCTTGGGATCTCGCGGTCCGCGACTTGCCCAACCACGTGGCTCGCGGCGACTGCGTCTACGCCATCGCGGCAGAAGCTGTCTGGCTTGGCAGCGGCGGCCGCGTGATCGCGCGGCATTTCGATCAACGCATCGACCCAAGCGCGCCCTTGCCTGCGCAGCTACCGTTGTGCCGCTACGTGCTGGCAGCCCAGATGACCTCGCCACAGTTTCCGCGATTGCCCGCCCTGTTCCCACTGGCCGTCGCCGATCGCTGGGCCGACGAGGTATTTCGCACCGAGTTCGCGGCGGGTACGCAACGGCTGACCGCGGCGGCCTTGCTGCGCCAACGCGCCTGGACGGCGCCCGCGGCACTCCGGCCTTTCGAGGCGGAGGAACGGTGACCGACAATACGACGATCCCCGAACGCGCCGGGCGCGGCTTCATGGCCCTGGCGGCTTGCGTTGCGGTCGGACTCTTCATCGGGATCATGTGCGGGCTGTCCCTGGCGCGGCGACTCGTTCCCGCACCCACCGAGTCACGTCTGGTCATGCAGCTGCTGGCACTGGAACACGCAACTTTGTCTGCGCGAGCCCAGGGGGGACAGTGCGAGCCACTTTCTCCCGCGCGAGCCAGGGTAGTGCTGGCGCTCGTCGAGCTGGTTCCGGTTTCGATGCGCGACACACTCGTGGTCGATGCGCGTTTTGAGCGCAAGGTCGAGCGGCTCAGGCACGCAGTTCAGCGCCTGGCAGTCAACACAAGTCCTGGCTGTAAGGAGCACACCCGGTTACTTGCGGCGGTCGACTCGGCCTGCCGCGACTGCCACCTCGAATACAGATCGGGCGATTCCAAGTAATTCCAAAGTTGACGGCAAGCAGGCCGGAACCTGCATACTCGGCACTGAGACTGGAACTGCCGGAGCCAAGTCATGCGACTGCGAACGAGCTTGCTGTTGGCGGTCCTCGTGCTCGGAGCACACGCACCCGCGCTCCGCGCTGTCACTGATCTGACCCAGGTATTGTCCTGCAGCGATTGGGCCCTGATCGCGACTGAGCCTGAACTCCTGCGCACCACGCTGGGATCGCTTCCGGGCGTCACGTGCGAGCGCAAGGTGAGTCGCGATGGCGAGATGCTCGAATGCCGAACCGATCAGCAAGTCACCGCTTTCGGCCAACCCGTGCGGGAATTTTCGCTCGGTCGCGTGAACCGCAACGTGCATCGCTTGCGGTACGTATTGCCGGTGCCGATGGAATCTGTCCGCGCCGCGATCGAGAAACAGGTCGGGTCAAGGTTCGAGCCTGACCTGAAACTGGGCTACGTCCTCAAGCTGCCCGGCTCTCCCGAGCGTAGCTATCGCCTGGATCTGCGCGAAGACGGAGTCGCGGAACTGATTTGTCGAGTTCGTATTCCAAACCTGTCGTCGGCGGCGCAGGCCACTGACGCCGACGCCGAGCACGGCGGGGTCACTGGAAAGGTTGCCTTTCCGGCTGCCGCGATGCCACCCATGCGGGTGTGCGCCGTGCCCACGGATCGCAACCGCAGCGCCGAGCGTCGCTGCGAGCTCACGGCGCCGGGACAAGACGAATACGCCATAGGCAACCTGCCCGCCGGCGAGTATTACGTGATCGCCTATCCACAGCGCGACAACCCGAACGGCTGGATCATGGGACATGCCGAACCGCTCGAAGACTGCGACGAAGGCCGCCCCGATTGCGCAGGTGCTTTGCTGAAGCGGGTGTTCCTGCGTGGCGACCAGGTCATGGAAAGTATCGACGTGGGTCAAGCGTTCACCGGACTTGCACCACACCTGACGGATCTCGAGCCAGGACTCGACGATTGAAGTACGCACTGCAGGGCTGAACGAACGCACCCGCGCCTCCCGGAGTGCGCAACGGACACCCCCGAGGTTCAGGCGCAGCTCGCTAGTTTTGGCTGGTCTTTACTGGAGTGCGCGCCATGAACCGTTTGCCATCCTTGATCGCTGCAGCGTCGCTGA
>Ga0183260_10005326_pt1 | contig 10111 bp, 12 predicted proteins | sample AntDrymUQ4972206_2_FD_129768 | JGI IMG/M metagenome (GOLD analysis project Ga0183260, IMG submission 129768) | Polar desert sand microbial communities from Dry Valleys, Antarctica - metaG UQ497 (22.06) (version 2) (version 2) | ecosystem: Environmental > Terrestrial > Soil > Desert | place...
ATCAAGTGGTTCCCCGACCGCCGCGGCTTCATCACCGGCATCGCCGTGACCGGCTTCCGGCGCAGGCGCGCTGGTCACCGCGCCGATCGCCGAGCGGCTGATCGAGAGCGTCGGCCTGTTCGAGACCTTCGCGATCCTCGGCGTCCTCTACCTCGTGGTGGTCACGGGCGCCGCTGCGACGCTCTCCAACCCGCCCGAGGACTGGAAGCCGGAGGGCTGGGAGCCGACCGCCGCGGAGACCGCCGAGGCGTCCGGGCGCAACTACGACCTGAAGGGCGCGCTCAAGACGTGGCAGTGGTTCGCGCTGTGGACGCTGCTGTTCCTCAACGTGCTGGCCGGCATCTCGATCATCTCCGAGGCCTCGCCGATCGCCCAGGAGATCACCGGCGCCAGCGCCGCCACGGCGGCCGGAGTCGTGTCGATCATCTCCATCGGCAACGCGCTCGGGCGGTTCGGCTGGGCGTGGCTCTCGGACGCGATCGGGCGCAAGTGGGTCTTCCTCGTCATGTTCCTGATCCAGGCCGCGCTGTTCGCGATCATGCCGTCGGTCGGCGCGTACGCGCTGTTCGCGACGCTCGCCTTCGTGGTGCTCACGTGCTACGCGGTGGCTTCGGGACGATGCCGGCGTTCGCGGCCGACTACTTCGGCTCCAAGAACGTGGGCCAGGTCTACGGCGCGATGCTCACCGCGTGGGGTCTCGCGGGCCTGATCGGCCCCCAGCTGATCTCCTACATCAAGGACTCCACGGGCGAGTACACGAACGCGTTCTACATCATCGCCGGGATCATGCTCCTGAGCGCCATCGTGCCGTTCATCGTGCGCCCGCCGTCGCGCGAGGAGGCGGAGAGCGAGCCGCGCGAGGGCAGCCGCTTCCAGCGTGACGGGAGCGGGGCGCCCAGCGAGGGCGCGGAGCGCGCCGGCACGCGCTGACGGCGGTCAGCCGGCCGCGCGGCTCGCGCGCAGGAGCGCCAGGCCGGCCACGCCCATGGCCACCAGCACCGCGACGGCGGCGATCGCCTCGGGCGAGCGCAGGTTGCCCAGCGAGCCGCCGAGCGCGGTGTAGGCGAACGCGCGCGGCGCGGCCCCGAGCACGGTCGCGGCCGTGAAAACGAGCAGCGGGATGCGGGTGAGCCCAGCCGCGTAGTTGACCACGGTGTAGGGCACACCGGGCGCGATGCGCGCGTAGAGCACCGACACGAAGCCGCGCCGACTCACCAGCTCGCGCAGCGACAGCAGACGCGGGCCGAGCACGGACACGACGGCGTCGCCTGCCAGCCAGCGGCTGATCGAGAACGCGGCCGCGGCGCCGAGCGTGGCCGCGGTCAGCGAGAGCGGGAAGCCGAGCGCGGTGCCGAACAGCAGCCCGCTCGCCCCCGCGAGCAGCGGCCCGGGGAACAGCGCGCAGGTGAGCGCCGTCGAGGTGAGGACGAACACGAGCGGAGCGGCGGCCCCGGCGCCGTCGACCCAGTCCCGCACGCCCTCGGCCGACGGCCTGCCGGCGGCGAGGACGAGCGCGAACGCCGCGCCGACCCCGACGGCCAGCGCGGCGAGCCGCACGAGCGCGAGCCTCCGGCCGGCCGGGACGGGCGCGTCCGGATCGGGCTCGGCCGGGCCGCTACGCGGCCGCGGCCCAGAAGCCGGCTTCCGCACGGCCCAGCTCCGTCTGCGGCGCGTCGTCGTACATCCACTCGCGCGCGACGCGGTGGAAGTTGCCGCGCGCGCGCATCTGGGAGAGGACGGCGAGCGTGAGCATCTCCACGCGGCGGCCGAACAGGTGGTCGGCGGGCAGGGTCTCGTGGCGCATCTGCCCGAAGTGCGAGGAGCGGGGGTCGGACATGTCGATCATCACCTGGGTGGCGATCTCCGGCTCGAGCTGGATTTCGTCGTCGAGCACGTACCACCATGTGGCGTCGAGGAACTGGGCCAGCAGCTTGTCCGGGCGGAAGCGGTCGGGCTCCTGCAGGAAGCCGGTCTCGGTCCAGATCTGCTTCAACCGCTCGCCGTCGCCCTCGTGGCCGGCGCGCTGGCACTCCAGCTCGATCCGGATCAGCTCCTCGGGCATCACCTTGAACAGCCCGAAGTCCAGGAACGCGACCTTGCCGTCGGGCTGCAGGAGGAAGTTGCCGGGGTGGGGATCGCCCGAGAACTGGCGGTGGCGGTACATGCAGCCGAAGAAGAAGCGGAAGACGATCTCGGCGACCCGGTCGCGCGCCGGCTGGGCCATCGCTTTGATCGAGTCGAATCCGGCGCCGGTCACGAACTCGCTGACCATGACCTTCTCGCGCGAGAGCGACGAGATCACGTCGGGCACGACGACGAACGGGTGGCCGCGGTAGATCCGGGCCATCGTGCGCTGGTTCTGGGCCTCGAGCTCGTAGTCCAGCTCGTCGCCGATGCGCCCCCGGATCTCGTCCGCGGTGGCCTTGACGTCGAGCCCGGGAGCGACGCGCTTCATCAGCCGCAGGATCATCCCCAGGTTCTGCATGTCGGCCCGCACGGCCTGGGCGACGCCCGGGTACTGGACCTTGACCGCGACGTCGCGGCCGTCGTGCAGGCGGGCGCGGTAGACCTGGCCGATCGAGGCGGCCGCGATCGGCTGGTGCTCGAAGGCGGCGAACGTCTGCTCCAGCGGCTCCTCGAGCTCGGACTCGATGACCTTCTTCATGTCGGAGAAGCGGACCTTCGGCGCCGCGTCGCGCAGCTGGCCGAGCTTGCGCTGGAACTCCTCGCGATGCTCCTCGGGGACGAGGCCGACGTCGAGGAAGCTCATCACCTGCCCGAGCTTCATCGCCGCGCCCTTCATCGTCCCCAGCGCGGCGACGATCTGCTCGGCCGCCTCGAGGTGGCGGCGCTCGAGCGCCTTCTCGCGCCCGTCCTCCGTGCGCGCGACGTTGGCCGCCCGCGTGCCGAGGTGCCGCGCCGCCTGGCCGGCGGCGAGGCCCGACACGCGCGCGGTACGGGCGAGCCGCGAGGTCGGGATCCGGTCCTTGGCCATCGGCGAGAGGATGGCAGGGCCGCGAGCCGCGCCGGAGCGCTACGGCGCCGGGGTGGGAGTGGCCGGCGGCTCGGTCGGTGCGGGGGTCGGCGTGGCCGACGGGACGGGCGTGGCCTCGGCGCCTGGCGTGGGCGTCGCGGCGGGCTGCGGCGTGGCCTCGCTCTGCGGCGTGGCCGTCGGCGTGGCGTCGCGCTTGTCCTGCGAGCGGCGGGAGTCGCCGTCTGAGGCCTTCTTCTCGCCGCCGAACAGCGTCGTCCGGCCGCGCTCGCCGCTCACCGAGCCTCCGAACAGCGCCAGCTCGGAGGCGGTGACCACCCCGGCCGCCACGAAGAAGGCCGCCGCGCCGGTGGCGAGCGCGATCTTCAGCCGCGGGCGCCGCCGCTCGCTCTGGCGCAGGCCGTAGGGGTCTTCGCCGCGCGGCGCGAGAGCGCGGTCGCGCAGGTGCGGCGGCAGTGGGTCGAAGCCCTCCGGGCCCTCTCCGCGCGCGCCGACGCGCTCCGCTTCGCGCGTGCGGGCCGCCGGGGCGGGCTCGAACCGGCGCGCCGCCACGGCCCCGGCGGTGCGCCGTGTCACGCGCGGGGCGACGGTGCTCACGCGCTCGACCGGCTTGCGCAGCGCCTCGGACGCCAGCGCGACGATGACCGGCGTCATCGCGGTGGCGAAGATGGTGCCCGGCGCCCAGATCATCGGGACGATCGTCGCGGCCGCGACGGCCGCTCCGGCCGAGATCAGCAGGGTCTGCAGCGAGAGGCCGCCGCTTCGCTCCTTCTTTCCTTCAGGCATCCCCCTTCACGCTAGCGAGAGCGCTGAAGCCCGCCTGGGACCTAGGAGCGCTCCACCTTCGAGCCGGGCACGATGTCGTCAGAGCCGTCGGGCCAGCGGACCCAGGCCTTGTGGCCGCCGTCGTAGTCGTCGCCGAGCAGGACCAGCGTGGCGGGCTCGCCGAGCGCGGTGCACCGCTCGTCGCCCTCGGGGTCCAGGCCGCGCCAGATCCGCACGAAGCGGTTGGACTCCAGCTCGTCGCCGACGGTCGTGGGGTCGGTGTGGCCGGGGCGGATCGTGGTCTCTGGCGGGAGCTCGAGCAGCACGTCCATGATCGAGCGCTTGAGGTCCGCGTAGCTGGTGCTGCCGGGCGCGCGGACGCCGCCGACGGAGTTCTTGAACAGCGTGTCGCCGGTGAAGACGTCGGTGCCGCCGATCAGCAGCGAGAGCATCCCGTTGGTGTGGCCGGGCGTGTGCAGGGTCCGCACGGTGAGGTCGGCGAGCTCGAGCTCGGCGTCGGGCTCCAGGTCTCCGGTGGCGCCGGGGACGTGCTCGCGCTCGCCCGCGTGGATGAGCACCTCGGCTCCTGGCCAGCGCTCCTTGGCCGCGTCGAGCTCCGCGACGTGGTCGTGGTGGTGGTGCGTGAGCAGAATGTGCGTGACGGTCAGCCCGTGCTCGTCGGCCTTGGCGAACAGCTCCTGCATCGGGCCGCCCGCGTCGACCAGCAGCGCGTCGCCGCCCGGCTGCGACGCCACGAGGTAGGTGTTGGAGAGCCAGTCGGGAGTCATGGCGCGCTCGATGATCATGCGGTTGAGCGTATCCTCCGGCTCGACTACGAGATCGGGGGGTCGGTATGTGCGTTCCTGGGACGGCCGAGACGGTGCGGGCGGCGCTCGCCGAGCGGGGCGACGAGCCGCAGGCGCCGCTGCCGCGGGTGAGCCGGCGCACCGCGTTGACGGCGGGCGCCGGGGCGCTGCTCGCCACCGCGATGCCGTCGGCCGCGGTCGCCGGCGGGCGCAAGCGCGGGCGCCGCGGCCGCGGGCGGCTCGTGGACCTCTCGCACGTCTACAGCGACACGTTCCCGCTCTACCCCAACTCGCCGGCCACGCGGCGGCGCACGCACGTGACGATCGAGGACGACGGCTTCTACGGGCAGGTGTGGGAGCTGTGGGAGCACAGCTGCACGCACATGGACGTGCCGGCGCACTTCATCGTCGGCGGCCGCAGCTCGGAGGAGATGCGGCCCAGCGAGCTGGTCGCGCCGATCGTCGTGCTGGACATCTCCCGGCGCGCCGAGCGCGAGAACGACACGCAGGTCACGCCCGACGACGTGCTGCGCTTCGAGCGGCGCAACGGCCGCGTCCCGAAGGGCGCCGTGGTCGCGATGCACTCCGGCTGGGCGTCGCGCGCGGGCAGCGAGGCGACCTACGTCAACGGCGGGCGCTTCCCGGGCTTCGGCGAGGAGGCCGTGCGCTGGCTTCTCGAGAAGCGGCGGATCGGCGGCATCGGCGTGGACACGCTGAGCCTCGACAACGGCTCCTCGAAGACGTTCGCCGCCCACAAGGCGCTCCTCGGCGCCGACAAGCTCGGAATCGAGAACCTGCGCAACCTCAAGGCGATCCCGCCGCGCGGGGCGACCGTCTACATGGGCCTGATCCCCTGGCGCAACGGCTCCGGCGGCCCGGCGCGCGTGATCGCGAGCCACTGACGGGTACGCTTCCGGCCCATGGAGCTCATCCATACCTGTTACCGGATCGGTGAGATCGACCGCTCCGTGGCCTTCTACGAGGCGCTGGGCTTCGAGGAGCGCCGGCGGATGCCGATCCGCGAGGAGGCGATCAACGTCTTCATGGGCCTGCCCGGGGACGGCGACCGCCTCGAGCTGACCTACAACCACGGCGTCGATTCCTACGAGCTGGGCACGGGCTACAACCACGTCGCGCTGACCGTCGACGACCTCGACGGGACGCTCGCGGCCCTGGCCGAGAAGGGCATCGACCCTGAGAAGCCGCCCTACCAGGTGCGCGAGGGCGGCAGCCGCATCTGCTTCGTGCGGGACCCCGACGGCTATCGCATCGAGCTCATCGAACGCGGCTGAGCACAAGCTCGCCGTCATCGACCTCGGGTCGAACTCGTTCCGCCTCGTGGTCTTCACGTGGCGCGACGACGCGTGGTGGAAGCGCACGGACGAGATCCACGAGCCCGTGCGCATCGGCGCCGGGCTCGACGCGGCCGGCGCGCTGCAGCCCGAGCCGATGGAGCGGGCGCTGGAGACGCTCGAGCTGTACGCGCACTTCTGCCGCGCCACGGCCGTGGAGGAGGTCCGCCCCGTCGCGACGTCAGCGATCCGCGAGGCGACCAACCGCAGGACGTTCCTGCACGCGGCGCGCGAGCGCACGGGGCTCGACGTGCGGGTGCTCTCGCCCGAGGAGGAGGCGCGCTACGGCTACCTGGCGGCCGTGAACTCGACGACGCTGGCCGACGGCGTCGCGCTGGACCTCGGCGGCGGCTCGCTGCAGCTCACCCGCGTCGAGGGCCGCCTGGCCGCCGACTCGCGCTCCTGGCCGCTCGGCGCGGTGCGGATGACCGAGCGCTTCCTGCCCGACGAGAAGGCCAGGGGCAAGCAGCTCAAGGCGCTGCGCGCCCACGCGGCCGAGGCGCTGGAGGCGGCTCCGTGGCTCCCCCGCGGAGGCCGGCTGGCCGGCGTCGGAGGGACGGTCCGCAACCTCGCCGCGGCCGCGGAGCTCGCCGCCGGCCTGCCGTCCTACGGCGTGCAGGGCTTCGCCATCTCGCGGGACGCGCTGGACGAGCTGGTGGAGCGCCTCGCCGAGCTGCCGGCCTCCGAGCGCGCCTCCGTGGCCGGCATCAAGGCGGCGCGGGCGGACCTCATCCTCGCCGGGGCCGTGGTGGTGCAGGGCGTGATGGAGGCCGGCGGCTTCGAGGCCCTGGAGGTGACCGAGGCGGGGCTGCGCGAGGGCGTCTTCTACGAGACCCTGCTCGCCGGCTCCGACCCGCCGCTCTTCGAGGACGTCCGCCGCGCCTCGGTGGTCAACCTCGCCTGCGCCTACGACACCGACTTCCGCCACGTCGAGCACGTCGCGCGGCTGGCGCTCGAGCTGTGGGACGCGCTCGCCGCGGGCGGCGTGCACCCCGGCGAGCCACTCGAGCGCGACCTGCTGTGGGCGGCCGCGATGCTCCATGACATCGGCACGGCCGTCGACTACGACGACCACCACAAGCACTCGCGCTACCTGATCCTCAACGCCGGCCTCCCCGGCTTCTCGCCGCGCGAGACCGCGCTGGTCGGCCAGGTGACCCGCTACCACCGCAAGGGCAATCCCGGGCTGGGCGAGTTCGGCGCCCTCGCCCGCGATGGCGACGAGGAGCTGCTGGCCCGCTGCTCGGCGGTGCTGCGGCTGGCGGAGCAGCTCGAGCGCCCGCGCGACCAGACCGTCCGCGGACTGGGGATCGAGCTCGTCGACGGGCGCGTGGAGCTGCGGCTCGACCACTCCGAGGACGTGACCGTCGCCCGCTGGGCGGCCGAGCGCCAGCGCGAGCTGTTCCGCCGCGCCTTCGGGCGTGAGCTGACGATCGCCGACTGAGCGCGCGCCCCTCCGGCCGAGTGTCGACTTCGTCGGCCTGAGCCCGACGAGCTCGACGCTCAGCGCGGGCCGGCGGGCTCCGACTGCGGGGTCGTCGTCACGAGCTCGCGCTCGGAGACGGCCTCGACGACCTCCTCGACCTCCTCCTCCTCGGAGCGGTCGTCGTCGGGCTCGGCGTCGCAGGTGACCCGCATCATTCCGGTGCCCACGCGCTCGTCGCCGACGACGACGAGGCCGCAGATGACGTCGCCCTCCTCCCAGCCCATGCGCTCGAGGTCGAACCAGGCCAGGTGCACGGCCGTGCCCTTGCCGCCCCACGGGCAGGTCTTGTCGTGGTGCTCCTTGGCCCGGCAGACGGCCTGCATGTTCTTGGCCGAGGCGTCGAGGCTCATCGTGGCTCCCAGAGTACCCCCGGGTTGAGCAGGGAGTCGGGATCGAGCGCGTCCTTGGCCGCGCGCATGGCCGCGGCGAACGGTCCGGGGCGCTGGCGGTCGTACCAGCGGCGGTGGTCGCGGCCGACGGCGTGGTGGTGGGTGATCGTGCCGCCGGCGGCGAGGATCGCGTCGGAGGCGACGGCCTTGATCGCGCTCCACTGCGCCTCCTCCTCGCCCCGGCGCGCCGGGGCGAGCACCGTGAAGTACGGCGCGGCGCCGTCCACGTAGGCGTGTGTCAGCCGGCAGGTGACCTCCCCGTCCCCGCCGAGGGCCTCCGTCGCGGCTTCCTGCACCGAGGCCATGAGGCCCGGCAGCCGCTCCCACGTGACCGCCGTCTCGAACGTCTCGGTCAGCACGCCCATCGCCACCAGCGCGTCGCGCAGGTACGGGGCGCGCAGGAACGCCTCCCGCCACGCGCCAGAACCGCCGCCGGAGCCCTCCCGCACCTGCCCGCCGTGGTCGCGGCAGATGGCGAACGCGCGGTCGGCGCCCGAGACGTCCTCCTCGAAGCCCAGCACGAGGAGGGCGCTCGAGCCGTCGCCCGCGAACGTCAGCGCGGCCTCGCGCGCCGAGATCAGACGGCAGTTGGCCGGGCGCAGGCCGGCGTGGAGGATCGTCCGGACGGCGTCGACGGCCGTGGTGAACTCCGCGAACGCGACCCCCGCGGAACGGCGCGCCTCCGGCTTGGGGCGCACCCGCACCCACGCCTCGGTGATGACGGCCAGCGTGCCCTCGGAACCCAGCAGCATCCGGTCCGGCGACGGCCCGGCGCCCGAGCCGGGCAGGCGCCGCGACTCCCAGACCGACCCGCCGGCGGTGACCGCCCGCACCGACTCGACGAGGTCGTCGACGTGCGTCGGGCCCGTCGCGAAGTGGCCGGCCGCGCGGGTGGCGATCCAGCCGCCCAGCGTCGACTGCTCGAACGACTGCGGGTAGAAGCGCATGGTGAGGCCGTGCTCGGCGAGCTGCGCCTCCAGCCGCGGCCCGTTCGCCCCGGCCTGGATGCGGGCCGCGCGCGAGACGCCGTCCACCTCCAGCACCCGGTCCAGCCGCGACAGGTCGACCGAGACCGCGCCCGCGTGCCGCGGACCAGCCACGGGGTCCACGCCGCCCACGACGCTCGTCCCGCCGCCGTAGGGCGTCACCGCCAGCCGCGCCTGAGCGCACCACTCGAGCACCCGCAGCAGATCCGCCTCGTCGCCCGGCAGCGCGACCGCGTCCGGCGCGTGCGGGAAGCGCCCGCGGAAGCCGCGCACCACGTCCAGATAGGAGGCGCCGTGTGCGTGCAGCGCCCGCGCGTGGTCGTCCTGCGAGCAGATCGCGGCCAGCGCCTGCGGCACGTCCACGCGCGCGGGGGCGAGCCGCGGCGCGGCCGGCGCCTCCGGCTCGACCGACCCGAAGCCGAGGTGGGCGGCCAGCCCGGCCGCGGCCTCCCGCAGCTCGCCGGGCGACGGCTGCTCGTCCTCCCAGCCCCAGCCCCAGTGCTTGCGCCGTCGCCGCTGTGCCATCACCGACGGTTCTACCCTCATCGGCAGGTGTCCCTCCCGCCCGGCATCCTCGCCCGCGGACCCTGGCAGGCCGGCCAGGTGGCGGCCCGCTGGCGCGACGACCGCTTCGAGCCCCCGCCCGAGCGCTCCGCGGCGGCCGACCGCGCGATCGCGGCGCTGGGAGAGCGCGGCTCGCCGACCCACGACGGGCTCGCGGCCCGGCTCGCCGGCTTCGAGGCGGCGGACGCAGAGCTGCGGATGGAGCTGCAGCCGATGCGCTGGTCGCTGCGGCTCGTGTCCGAGGACGCCTCGGCGTCGCTCGCCGCCCTGTGCGTGGTGCGCGACGTCCAGGGCCGCTGGCTCGCCGGCCGGCGCGCCCCGTGGGTCGCCAGCTGGGCGGGCCGCTGGGCGCTCGGCGCCGGGGGCGCGGTCGAGGTCGGCGAGGACCCGACCGAGACGCTGACGCGCGAGCTGGCCGAGGAGTGGTCCGTCGAGCCGGAGCGCGAGACGGTCGAGGCGCTCGTGTGCCTGCCCAACCGGATGGTGATGCTGGTCGGCCAGGCTTGGCTGCCCGACGGCGCCGAGGTCCGGCGCGACCACGAGCACGACGAGCACGCCTGGTGGCCGCGCGACGTCCGCAACTGGCCGGGGGAAGCCGACCCCGCGCTGCGCCGCATGGCGGCGCTGCTCGACGACTGATTCGTGATGACCTTCGCGCGCCTCAAGTACCTGTCGTTCGCGCACTCGGGCGTCTACCTGACGCTGATCGCGCTGGCCCTCACCGACCAGCCGGCGAAGACCGTCTTCGGCTGGGCGCACGGCGTCGGCTGG
>Ga0183260_10005327_pt1 | contig 10111 bp, 8 predicted proteins | sample AntDrymUQ4972206_2_FD_129768 | JGI IMG/M metagenome (GOLD analysis project Ga0183260, IMG submission 129768) | Polar desert sand microbial communities from Dry Valleys, Antarctica - metaG UQ497 (22.06) (version 2) (version 2) | ecosystem: Environmental > Terrestrial > Soil > Desert | place...
CAAGAGCAAGGGCGTCGGCGTCGGCGATCGCGTCGGGATCATGCTCCCGAACGTCCCGTACTTCCCCGCCGTGTACTACGGCGCGCTGCGGGCCGGCGCCGTCGTCGTACCGATGAACGTGCTGCTCAAGGGGCGCGAGGTCGGCTTCTATCTCTCTGACCCGCAGGTCAAGGTGCTGTTCGCCTGGCATGACTTCATGGAGGCCGCCGAGGCCGGGGCCGAGCAGGCGGGCGGGATCGAGATCGTCGCGGTCAAGCCGGGTGAGATCGAGGGTGAGATCTTCGCCCACGAGCCCGATCCCGACGTCGCAGACTGCGCGGGCGACGACACCGCCGTGATCCTCTACACGTCGGGCACGACCGGCCGGCCCAAGGGGGCCGAGCTGACGCACGACAACCTGCGCCGCAACGTCTCGGTGGCGGTCAACCTGTTCGATCTCGGCGTCGGCGACGTGATCTTCGGCGGCCTGCCGCTGTTTCACTCCTTCGGCCAGACCTGCACGATGAACGCCGCGATCCGCTGCGGCGCGACGGTTACGCTGCTGCCGCGCTTCGAGCCCGGCAAGGCACTTGAGATCCTCCAGCGCGACGGCTGCACGGTCTTCGAGGGCGTCCCGACGATGTACGGAGCCCTGCTGAACCATCCCGACCGCAAGAGCTACGACGTCTCGAGCCTGCGCGTCTGCGCGTCGGGCGGCGCGTCGATGCCCGTCGAGGTGCTGCGCGGCTTCGAGGAGTGCTTCGGCTGCAAGGTGCTCGAGGGCTACGGCCTCAGCGAGACGTCGCCGATCGCGTCGTTCAACCATCCCGACCGCGAGCGCAAGGCGGGGTCGATCGGCACGCCGATCGAGGGCGTCGAGATGAAGTGCGTCGACGACGAGGGCCACGAGGTCGCGCAGGGCGAGATCGGCGAGATCCTCATCAAGGGCCACAACGTCATGAAGGGCTACCTCAACCAGCCCGAGGCGACGGCGGAGGCGATCAAGGACGGCTGGTTTGCCACCGGCGACATGGCCAAGGTCGACGAGGAGGGCTACTTCTTCATCGTCGATCGCAAGAAGGAGCTGATCATCCGCGGTGGCTACAACGTCTATCCGCGCGAGGTCGAGGAGGTGCTCTACGAGCACCCCGCCGTGCGCGAGGCCGCGGTCGTCGGCGTCCCGCACGACGAGCTGGGCGAGGAGGTCGGCGCGGCCGTCGCGCTGAAGGACGGCGCCGAGGTCGAGATCGACGAGCTGAGGGCGTTCGTCAAGGAACAGGTCGCCGCCTACAAGTACCCGCGCACGATCTGGCTCGTCGACGAGCTGCCCAAGGGGCCGACGGGCAAGATCCTCAAGCGTGAGATCTCGCCGCCCGGCATTTGACCTGATCATCGTCGGGATGGGCTCGGCCGGCATGGTCGCGGCCGAGTTCGCGTCCACGCTCGGGGTGCGGGTGGCGTGCGCCGAGCGCGACCGCATCGGCGGCGACTGCCTGTGGACGGGCTGCGTCCCGTCCAAGGCGCTGCTCGCCTCGGCGAAGGCTGCGCACACGCTGCGCGACGCCGGCACGTACGGGCTGACGGCCGCCGAGCCGGAGGTCGACACCGCGCGCGTTTGGGGGCGCATCCACGCGATCCAGGACGAGATCGCGCGGACCGACGACAACGCCGACCGCTTCCGCGCGCTCGGCGTCGACGTGCTGCCCGGCGACGCGCGGCTGACGTCGCCGACCACGGTTCGCGTCGGTGAACAGGAGCACACGACGCGCTTCGTCCTCGTGGCGACCGGCAGCCGCCCGGCGCTGCCCCCGATCGACGGCCTGGCCGCCGCCGCACCGCTGACGAGCGAGCGGATCTTCGCGCTCGCCCGGGCGCCGCGCAGCATCGTGATGATCGGCGCGGGGCCCGTCTCGATCGAGCTCGCGCAGGGCCTGCGGCGCCTGGGGGCCGAGGTGACCGTGCTCCAGCGCGGCTCGCGCGTGCTCGCCCGCGAGGAGCCGGTCTTGGCCGAGCGGCTGCTCGCGCGGCTGCGCGCCGAGGGCGTCGAGGTCGTCACGGACGTGCAGGCTGACCGCGTGAGCGTCGGCACCGGCGGGTGCCCGAAGACCGTCCATGCCGGTGAGCGCTCGTGGTGCGCCGAGGAGATCTTCGTCGGGGCGGGGCGCACGCCGACCGTCGCCGGGCTCGGCCTCGACGAGGTCGGGGTGCAGCTCGGCGAGCAGGGCGTGGTCGTCGACGGCGCGCTGCGCAGCTCGGTCCGCTCCGTCTTCGCGGCGGGCGACGTGACGGGCGGCGCGCGCTTCACGCACGCGGCCGGCTACGAGGCGGCGCGCGCGGTGCGCAACATGTTCCTGCCGGGCTCCAGCCGCGGGCCCTACCTCGTGCCGTGGTGCACCTTCACCGATCCCGAGCTCGCGCACGCCGGGCTGACGGAGTCCGCCGCGCGCGCCCAGCACGGCGATCGGGCCGTGCGCGTGTGGCGCCACGACCTCGCGCACTCCGACCGCGCTCGCACCGACTCGGCCAGCGACGGCGAGCTGCGGGTCGTCACCGCGAAGGGCCGCATCGTCGGCGCCCACGTGCTGGCCCCGAACGCCGGCGAGCTCATCGGCGAGCTCGCGCTCGCGATCGACCGCAGGCTCAGGCTGGCCGACCTCGCCACCGTCGTGCACGTCTATCCGACGATCGCCCTGGCGATCCAGCAGCTGGCGAGCGAGGCGGCCTACGAGCGGGCGCGGCGCCTGCGCTGGCTCGTGCGCTCCAGCGCGTAGCGTCGCCGGTGGCTACAGGCCCGGCGGGTGGCGGGCGACGAACCCGCCCGTGGGGCGCATCGAGCGCGTCCAGCGTGTCCCGCCGCCGCTCAGCGCCGACGTGTCGAAGCGCCAGCCGGCGACGACCATGAACGCGTAGCCGGCGTTGGCGTAGACCGTGATCCACTTGCCGGGTCCCGGCTGGCCCCAGCTCATGAACGGCCCCGACGCCATCGGCGAGGTCACGAGCCCGGCGGCCGCGAGCGCGTAGCTGATCGAGCCCGAACAGTCGTAGGCGGAGTCCTTGAACCCGCCGTGACCACCGCCGTAGAGGTAGGGCAGGCCGGCGATCGCGTTGCCTGCGGCCATGACGAGCCCGACGGCGGGCGGCGCACCCGGCGGCGGCTGCACGGCGCCGCCGGCGTTGGTCGCGATGCCCTTGCGCGCGGTGCGCGCGAGGCGCTCGCGCAGGTCCGCCAGCCGGCTTTGCACCTCGCGCAGCTCGGCGCGCCTGAAGTTCGAGCGCGCGAGGCGCCGCTCGCGCTCGCGCAGCAGCGCCGTCTCGACCGCATGGGCGGCGGCGCGCTTGCGCGCGAGCTTGTCGGCGAGCGCCTGCTCGCGGGCCTGCATCGCCGCGAGGCGCTTGGTCTGCTTGGTCACCTCGACGCGAGAGGTGCGCGCGACGTCCATGATCCGCGCGTTGCGCTCCGCGATGCGCTTGAGGAACTCGGTCTTCTCGAGCAGGTCGGTGAAGCCGCGCGCGTTGACGACGACGGAGACGATGTCCGGCTTGCCGTTGCGGTAGGCGGCCTGCAGGTTGGCGCGCAGCGCCTCGGTGGCCCCGCGTTGCAGGTTGACGAGCCGCGTGAGCCGGTCGCGCGCGCGGACGAAGTCGGTCTTCACGCGCATGAGGTCGGCGCGTTGCGCGGCGGACTGCGCCTGCAGCTCGCGCAGCCGCCGCTGGGCGCGCGCGAGGCCCCGCGTCGACCGGCGGATGCGGGCAGACTCGGCGGCCACCGCGGCGCGCAGCTGCTCGGCGCGGTTGGCGTTGGCGTTGATCTTGCTGTTAAGGTCGGCGCCCGCCGGGACGGCCGTGGCGAGCACGACGGCGCCCGCCGCGGCGAACGCGGCAAGGACGCAGATGAGGGCGAGGCGGCGAAGGGACATGGGCGGCCGCCGCGACGCTAGCAACCCTCGCGGCCGAGCTCGTGAGCCCTGCTCAATGCAACGGAAATTGCACCCAGCTAGTGCACGTGGCCGGAAGTTCTGCGTGGAATTCCGGGATGCCCGGCCGTGATCTGACGGTCGATGGTGCCCGCTTCGTGCTGGTGGCACGGGGGCGGGCGCCGGCGGCCGTCAGGCACGGATCGGGCGCCCGGAAAACGCACAGAACTTGTGGACGCGTGTACTAGGAGCGCGCGCGGAACAGCGCGATCAGCAGCGCGCCGAGCCCGAAGATCGTCGCCAGCAGACCGACGAGACCGCCCACGAACGGGATCAGCGTCAGCAGCTGGAGGATCACGAGGCCGATGACGAACGCGAGGATCCGGGCCTGGTCGCGGATCAGCCGGCCGACGATGAGCGCCGCCGAGAGGTAGCCGAAGGCGTACAGCGGCAGGATCAGCAACAGCAGCACGATGCCCAGCGGCAGCCCGATGACCGTGATGCAGGCGACGATCGCGATCACCGGCAGCAGGATGAGCCCGCCGAGGCCCACGAGCGCGGCGAGCATCGGCTTGTCCCTGCCCGCCCGGGCGATGGCCTCGCCAGCCCGCGGCGCGAGCAGCAGCAGCAGCACGCCGAGCAGCAGCAGCGAGATCGTGAACCCGAGCCAGAGCCCGATCGCGGCGATGGCGCTGGCGCCGCCGATCTTGAACTTCTCGACGTCGCCGTCGACGCGCGAGCCCGGCGCCTGGACCGGCCGGTCGTCGCCGTAGACGAGGTCGCCGGCCACGCGGGCGCGCCGGCCGAGCGTCGCCAGGCCGGAGACGGCGACGACGTCGCCCGCGACCGAGCCGCGGATCGTCACGTTGCCGTCCACGACGACGACGTCGCCGGTCACCCTGCCGCGGATCGTCACGTCCCCGTCGACGACGATGAGGTCGTTGACGGTCTCGTCGCGATCGACGAGCACCGATCCGACGAGCACGATCCGGTCGTTGTCGTCCCCGTCGTTCGCGGATGCCGCCGCGCTCGTGGCGGGCAGCAGCCAGCAGAGCAGGAGCATCCCGAGTAGGAGGGGGCGCCGCATGGCCCGGGCAGCGTACATCCTCGATACGGGAATCGGGCGAATCTTCTGGTGACGCGGCTCGGGCTTCAGCAACCTGAGTTGACAAGCGGCGTGTCGTCAACTACAGTTGACGCCATGGCGTTCGTACCAACAGAGGAAGAGGCGGTTCCGCGCGATCCCGCCGAGGGCTTCGCCGCCGTCCTGGCGCTGCGCACGCTCGCCGACCGGCTCGAGGCGGGACAGGTCGAGCGCGCCGTCTCCGAAGGCTGGTCTTGGGCCGACATCGCGGCGGCGCTCGGCGTCAGCCGCCAGGCCGTCCACAAGAAGCACGCCAAGCGGCTCAAGGCGCTCGGCCTGCGATCGGGGCGCGGCCGTGTTTGAGCGCTTCACCCGCGATGCCCGCCGCTCCGTCACCCGCGCGCAGGAGGCGGCGATGCGCCTGGGCGCCGAGCAGGTCGAGCCCGAGCACCTGCTGCTGGCGCTCGCCGAGGGGGCCAACCCGGCCGCGCGGGCGATCGCCGAGGTCGGCCTCGACTCGGACGCGATCGCCGCGACGATCGAGGCCGACCTCGTCGCGATGCTCGAGGTCGTCGGGGTGCCGCCGTCGGTCCTCGACGCGGCGCCGGCGCGACCGCGCGCCGACCGGCCGCGGCTGAGCCTGCAGGCGAAGGCCGTGCTCGAGCGCGCGCTGCGCGAGGCGATCCGCGGCGGCGATCGGCGCCTCGGTGCCGAGCATGTCCTGCTCGGCGCGCTGCGCCCGCCCGGGCCGACGCTCGCCCGCGTGCTCGCGCGCCACGAGGTCGAGCCCGAGCGGCTCGCGGCGCTCGTCCAGGTGGAGGCCGCCGCGGCACGCCGCTGACTGCCGGCCGGCGGCGTGCCCGCCGCGGCGGCGCCGCGCGCCCCCGCCTACGCCGCGCCCGGCCGCGCCGGCAGCAGCGCCGCGAGGCGCAGGTTCTCCAGCGGGTCGAGCACGGCGTGCTGGGCGCACGCGGGGACGAGCGTGCCGGACGCCGGATGGGCCATCGCGTAGGAGCAGGCCTGCAGGCGCTCCTGCGTCGCGCGGACCGCCGGGTCGTCGGAGAGCTCGCCGCGCTGCAGCAGCTCCCACGCAGGCTTCACATCGCGTGCGTCCATGAACGCGTGCATGACGTAGGTGATCGCCCGCGGCCGGTCGCGGCGGATCGCGCGCACGCCGCCCAGGCGCCGCAGCAGGCGCGCCGCCCAGGCCGAGCCGCTGCCCACCACCGCCGGGTGGCGCGCGACGGCGCGCGCCGCGCGCACGGCGACGAGGCGGCGGGGCGCGTCGAAGTCCATGCCGCCGAAGGCGACGATGAAGTCCTCCAGCGCCCGCGCGTCGCGCGGGTCGTCCTCGTCGAGCAGCGTCGCGTAGCGCGCGCCGACGTGGAGCCCGTGCGCCGTGCGGTTGCAGCGCACGTCGCCGACCTGCTCGGCGTTGAAGTGCAGGCGGGCGCCGGCGCCCGCCTCGACGCGGCGCCACACGTCGTCGCTCGAGAAGGCGCGAAACTCGTCCTTCCAGCGCGTCTCGTTGCCGATGTAGGCGGCGGGCTGGAAGGAGAACATGCGAAAGCCCATCTCGCGCGTCGCGCGCAGGACGCCGGGGATCGCGTCGATGTTGCGCGGCGTGACGGTCATGTTGTGCGCGAGGTAGTGCGTGACGCCGTGCTCGCGCTCCAGGCGCTCGAACATCTCGCAGAACCGCGCGCGATAGGGGTGCAGCTCGGCCTCGTCGCGGACTCGCCTGATGCCGCGGCGGCCGAACATCATCGAGTCGAAGTGCCCGGCGAAGGCGAGGTGCTCGAAGCGCGGCGTGCCGCTGTCGGGGTCCAGCGCGAGCGCCTCGAGGTAGGCGTAGTCGAAGTCGCCGTGGGTCATCGACATCGGCTTGCGGCCGTGGCGGATCATCGCCCGCAGCGCGCGAGCATGGTCCTCGGGACCGAGCAGCGTCACCTCGCCGCCGATCAGCTGCGCGTGCTGCCCGGGGCCGCGCAGCCCGCGCAGGAGCGCCATCTGACGGTCGACCTCGCGCTCGGTGTGGGCGCCGTCGGTGCGTACGCGGTTGGCCTGCTCGCCGTGGTAGCAGGGCGTGCAGGCGAGGTTGCAGCGCGGAAAGACGCCGTGGGTGCCCTCGCAGCCGGTCATCCGCCGCCCGAGCATCTGGTTGGGCCGCTTGACGTGCGCCGGAAGCTGCGCCCAGCGCGCGGCGAGGGCGGCGCTGAGATCGGGGTGCTCGGGGCGCGTGGCGACCTCGAGCTCGCGCAGCCGCGTGCGGATCGAGGTCATCGCCGCAACGTACCGTTTCAGCGCACGAGGCGATACAGGCGCGCCAGGTGCCGCGGTGCGACGCCGGCCACGAACAGCCAGCGGATCAGAAACCACGCCGCCACCGTGCGCCCGATCCCGGCGGTGCGCCAGCGCCGTGCCGACGTGGTGGCGGGGCCGGGCAGGCAGCGGGTGGCGCCGCTGCGCTCCAGCCGGCGGGCGAAGTCGTAGTCGTCCATGATCGGGATCTCGCGGTAGCCGCCGAGCGCGTCGAACGTGTCGCGGCGCACCCAGATCGACGAGTCGCCGTAGTAGAAGCCGTGGCGGCGCTGGAGGCGGTACACCGCCCCGAGCACGCGCTCGAAGCCACCGTCGCCGAGGAAGCGCAGCGCGAAGTTGCCGCCGACGACCGGCCGGCTGCGCCAGGCGTCTGCCAGCGAGGCGTAGGCGTCGCGCGGCAGGCGGCTGTCGGCGTGCAGGAACAGCAGGACGTCGCCCCGCGCGCCGCGCGCGGCGGCGTTGAGCTGTGCGGCGCGGCCGCCGGCGCTTTGGATCAGTCGCGGGCGGGCGGGGTGCGCGCGGGCGATCGGCAGCGTGGCGTCGCGCGAGCCGCCGTCGGCGACGATCAGCTCCCAGTGGCCGCGCAGCGCGGCGAGGTCGTCGAGCAGGCCGGGCAGCTCGCGCGCCTCGTCGAGCGTCGGGACGATGACGGAGACGAGCGGGGCGTCACTCACACCGCGCACCGAAACGCGTCCGGCAGCGAGCCGTCGGCCTGGCGCAGCGCCAGGAAGCGCTCGATCACGAGCCGCTTGGCGTCGGCCAGCGCGACCTCGCCGCGCGCGAGCAGGAAGTCCGGGCAGGCGTCGACGTCGGCGCCGACCGGATGCCAGTGCGCGCCGTCGGCGGTGATCGTCAGCTCGGGCACCATGACCGCGTCGGACACCTCGATCGCGCCGTGCGCTGCCGCGCCGGCGGCGAGCCCGCGCGCGACGAGCGGCCGGACGGCGAACGCGTCGCCGCTGATCCCGAGCTCGCCCAGCAGGCCGCGCAGCTCCTCGACCTCGCCGCCGTTGGCCGGCGTCTGCGTCATCGCCACGCGCAGCGGCAGGCCCAGCTGCGCCGCGAAGCGCAGACCGTCGATCGCCTGCCGCCACGACCCGTCGCCGCGCCAGCGGTCGTGGGTGGCCGGACGGGCCCCGTCGATCGAGGACTGCAGCGTCAGGCCGGGGCGTCGCGCGAGCCGCGCCAGCTCGGCGCGGCGGCGGCCCGTGAAGAGCATCGCGTTGGTCAGGACGACCGTCGGCAGCCGCTCGCTGGCGTACTCGATCATCGCCGCGATCTGCGGGTGCACGAACGGCTCCCCGCCGGTGATGTACAGCTCGCCGAAGCCCTCGCGCAGCGCCTCGTCGACGAGCGCGAAGAAGCGCTCCGCGGGCAGCTCGCGGCGCCGCGCACGCGGCGAGCTCGCCACCACGCAGTAGTCGCAGGCGAGGTTGCAGTGGAAGTTCGAGTAGACCCACAGCCGCGGCGGGAACAGCGCCGAGGCGAACAGCGACACGACCGGCCGTCCGTCGTCGACGGTGACGGGGGCGTCCGCCCAGCCCGCGCCGGGCGCATCGACCTCCGGCAGCGCCTCGCGGTAGACGTGAAACGCGCCGCGCGCGCGCTCGCGCGGCGGCACGATCTCCAGGCAGGTCGTCCACCAGCCGGTCTCGATCGTCTCGGCGAACGGCTCGGGCAGCCCGGCCGCCCGCATCGACGCCGCCTGCGCGCGCCAGTCGTAGGCGAGCGCCACGAGGTCGACCCGCGCGACGTCGTCGCCCTGCAGGTCGACGACCGCGTACCAGACCTCGGTGCGGCCGTCGTTGGCGGGCCGGCCGACCGCGCCCACATTCACCACCCGCGTGCCCTCCAGCTCGCGCTGCCACGCGATCCCGGTGTGCGTGCACAGCAGCAGCCGCGCCCCGCTGGCCCGCACGCGCTCGGCGAGCGCTGCGTCCGGCAGCGACTCCCAGAGGAAGTCGTTGATCGCCAGCGGCGAGCCGTGGACCATGTGCACGTCGACGCCGCCGATCTCGCGTCGCAGCTCGCCCGGCAGCCCCGCCATCCACGCCGCGAACGGCGCGCAAGTGTGGGCGCGCGTGTAGTCGTACATGAGCTGGGCGAACGCGTTGTCGCGCGGGTCGGCGTAGCCGCAGCCGCAGTCCTCGTCGCCGCGCCCGATGGCGACGTCGTAGTTGCCCGCGATCGTCGTCACGTCGTGCTCGAGCAGCAGCGGCCATACGGCGTCGCACTCCGCGCCGAAGCCGCCGAGGTCGCCGAGGCAGTACAGCGCGTCGCAGCCGCGGTCGCGCGCGCCGTCCAGCAGGGCCCGCAACGCGTAGGGGTTGGCGTACACCCCGCCGAACACGGCGATTCTCGGCATGGCCTGAGTATCGTGCGTGCCCGGCCACGCGGATCACACGAGGAGCTCGACGATGCGTATCGCCATCCTGGGAGCGGGGCCGGTCGGCCTGGAGGCCGCGCTCGCGGCGGCCGGCCGCGGCCACGACTTCGAGGTCTTCGAGGCCGCCTCGGCGGTCGGCGGGAACCTGCGCCGCTGGAGTCATGTGCGCACGTTCACGCCGTGGTCGCTGAACGTCTCGCCGCGTATGCGCGCCGCGCTGCCGGCCGCGCCGAGCGGGCCCGCGCTGCCGACCGGCGGGCAGCTGGCCGACGACCTGCTCGAGCCGATCGCCGCGCTGCCCGCCCTGCGCGAGCGCATCCGGCTGGACACGCGCGTGCTGGCCGTCGGCCGCGAGGGGCTGCTCAAGCACGAGGCGACCGGCGCCGCGCGCCGGGCGGCCGCGCCGCTGCGGCTGCTCGTCGCCGG
>Ga0183260_10005328_pt1 | contig 10108 bp, 11 predicted proteins | sample AntDrymUQ4972206_2_FD_129768 | JGI IMG/M metagenome (GOLD analysis project Ga0183260, IMG submission 129768) | Polar desert sand microbial communities from Dry Valleys, Antarctica - metaG UQ497 (22.06) (version 2) (version 2) | ecosystem: Environmental > Terrestrial > Soil > Desert | place...
CGACCTAATGTCGGCCGGGGATGGCAGACCGCAGGCAGCAGCGACGGGGCACGTCGACGTCGAACTTCGGTGTGGGCCGGCGGGAGAGCCACGACGCCACCCGCTTCTACGACCGGTTCCGGCCCCCCGAGCTCTCCGAGGACCTGACGGTTGCCCCGGCAACGCCGGTTTCCGACCCGTTCGTGCTGGGAGACGCCCGATGCATGGACGCTGTGGCCGACAACTCGGTGGCCTTGGTCGTGACCTCGCCTCCCTACTTCGCCGGCAAGCAGTACGAGGAGGAGCTCGAGCGCGACGGTGTGCCGGCGTCGTACCTCGAGTACCTCGACATGCTCTCTGCAGTGTTCGCCGAGTGCGTCCGCACGTTGGAGCCCGGCGGGCGCATCGCCGTCAACGTGGCCAACCTCGGCCGCAAGCCCTACCGCAGCCTGTCGGCTGACGTGATCCGCATCCTGGAGCACGACCTGGGTCTGCTCCTGCGCGGCGAGCTCATCTGGCAGAAGGGTGAGGGAGCCAGCGGGTCGTGCGCCTGGGGGTCGTTCCGCAGCCCGGCCAACCCGTGCTGCGCGACATCACCGAACGGGTGGTCGTGGCCAGCAAGGGCCGGTTCGACCGGGCCCGCCCCGTCGCTCGGCGAGCGGCCGAAGGCCTGCCCCACCGGGCCACGGTCGGCAGCGACGACTTCATGGCCCTCACCCTCGACGTGTGGCAGATCCCGCCCGAGAGCGCCCGGCGGGTGGGCCACCCGGCGCCGTTCCCCGTGGAGCTGCCGGAGAAGCTCATCGAGCTCTACACCTACGCCGACGACCTGGTGCTCGATCCGTTCATGGGGAGCGGGTCGGCGCTGGTGGCCGCCGCCCGGCGCGGGCGGCGCTACGTCGGCTACGACCTCGACCCCGCCTACGTGGAGACGGCCAGGCGCCGGGTGGACGCCGCTGTCGCCGACATGGCGGTGACTGACATGGCTGGCGCCGCCGCACCGGTCGGCGCCTCCCCGGCAGACGGCAGATCCGGGCAGAAGGTGGCCGAGGAGGTGTTGGCCGACTGCGGGTTCACCATCACCGGGCGTGACTGCCGGGTGCCGAAGACGGGGGTGGCCGTCAGCTTCACCGCCACCGACGCCGACGGCGGGAGTTGGCTGTTCGACCTGGCGGGGCCGCTCGCCAGCCACCGGGGCGGGTTGCTGCGCACCGAGACTGTGTGGAGGGCGCTGGGTCGGGCCAGCGCCCTGCGGGCGGCCGGGCCCCAGGCCTTCTTCGACGCCGTGGAGATCCTGAGCGACGAGGGTCGCGAGCGCCTCCGCACTACGCCAAGGTTGGCCACGCCGGCAGCCCTCTCCCGGGGTTCTGGACCGAGGCCGACCTGCTCCGCCGCACCTGACGGTCCCACGTCGTTCCGGTCACGTTTCTGTCGGCCCTGACCAACAGAAACGTGACCAGAACGGGGAGTCGGTCGGGCCTCCCCCTGCGGGTGGAGCCGAGAGGTCCGTCCAGAGGCCGATGACGGGCTTCGCAGGCGGGCCGTAGCCTCGGCCTGTGACCTGGTGGAGCCGATGGCGAGCCGACATCGCCAAGCCCGAGGTCCCGACCAAACGCGACGAGGCCCCCTTCCTGGTGGCCAGCGCGCTGACGATCACCGTCGCCGCCCTGCTCAGCGGCCCGAGCTCAGCCGCGGCCCTCCTGCTGCTGACGCCGGCCATCTTGGCCTTCGTCCTGCGCGGCCTGGTGCCGCAGATGCCCGCCGAGCTCTTCGCCGCGTTCGTCGTCGTGTCCGCCACCCTGGCCGTCGGTCATGACGCCGACCTGCAGGTCGCCCTCTTCCTGAGCCCGATCATGGTGCTCTACGTGTCGTGGCACCTCGGGTCGCTGACCCGGGCCGTGCTGATCACCGGGTGCGCTGCCGCCGCGCCCATCCTGATCGCCACCGTCCTGGTGCCGGAGGCGGACATTCTGTGGACGCCGTGGGCCTCGGCCAACGTGTTCACCTTCGTGCTCGGCCGGGGGGTCCGCCGTCAGCAGGTGCTGATCGATCAGCTCGAGCAGGCGCGCAGCGCCCTGGCCGAGCAGGCCGTCGCCGAGGAACGTCGCCGTATCGCCCGGGAGTTGCACGATCTGGCCGGCCACACCCTCGCCGCCGTGCTCCTGCACGTCACCGGAGCCCGACACGTGCTGCGGCGCGACGTCGACGAAGCGGAGCGGGCGCTGCTCGACGCCGAGACCGTGGGCCGGGCCAGCCTCGACCAGATCCGGGCCACGGTGTCGGCCCTTCGTACCCACGAGCGGGGCACCGACCGCGCTCTGCCCGGCTCCGCCGACATCGGCGTACTCGTCGACGAGTACCGCCGAGCCGGCCTGGTGGTCGAAGCCCGCCTGCCCGGGGAGGTGACGTCGCTCGACGGCGCCGCCGGCGTCGCCCTCCACCGCATCGCCCGCGAGGCCTTGGCCAACGTGGCCCGACATGCGCCGGGAAACCACGTGCAGCTCACGGTCGACCTGGACGCTGGTGAAGTCCACCTCGTAGTGGTCGACCGGGGTCGCCCCGGCGTCGCGCCCGGATCGAGCGAGCACCATTTCGGGCTGGTGGGGATGCGCGAGCGAGCCCGGGCAATCGGCGGCGACCTGGAGGCAGGGCCGACAGCCGACGGCTGGCGGGTCGAGGCCCGGCTGCCGGTAGCCGTCAGCGAACACAGGGCCTCGGAGCCGGGGCCGTCGTGATCCGGGTGGTGATCGTCGACGACCAGCCCGTGGTGAGGGCGGGGGTGATGCGGATCCTCGGACCGGAGGACGGTTTCGAGGTCGCCGGCGAGTGCGGAGACGGTGACGAGGTCATCGACGCGGTCGCCCACCACCGCCCTGACCTCGTGCTGATGGACGTGCGAATGCAGCGTCTCGACGGAGTCACCGCCATCCGTCTGCTCCGGGAGGTCTCCGCCGACCCTCCCGTCCTGGTCCTCACCACCTTCGACGACGACGACGCACTGTGGGGAGCACTCGACGCGGGCGCCGCCGGGTTCATCCTCAAAGACGCGTCGGCCGAAGACCTGATCGCCGCCGCCCGGGCCGTGGCCGGCGGCGCCGCCTGGCTCGATCCCCGGGTGGCCCCGCGGGTGCTCCGGGCCTTCCGGGCCAATGTCCGGCCCCACCTGGCCGAGGGGGTGCGGCTCGACCAGCTCACCGAGCGGGAGCACGACGTCCTGCGTCACATGGCCCGCGGGGCGACCAACGCCGAGGTCGCCACCGTCCTCATCGTCAGCGAGGCGACGGTGAAGACCCACGTGGGCGCCATCTTCTCCAAGCTCGGGGTGCGCGATCGGGCGGCGGCCATCGTGTTCGCCTACGACCACGGGATCGTCGAGCCCCGCCCAGGGACGGAGAGCACCTAGACACCGTGGCCCGATGTGCTTCCGCCCTCGGAAGCGCACGATGAAGGCCATGACGGAAACGGGTGATCGCCGTGACGCCTGACCACGGCCCTTCCCACCGGGGTGAAGCCCCCATGACCAGCGACCTCCCCAATCGACCGGAGCCCCCTCCCGGCGCACCCGTCGAGATCCGGAACCTCAAGAAGCAGTACGGGTCGACCCAGGTACTGCATGGCATCTCCTTCACCGTCGCCGAGGGCGAGCTCTTCGGGCTGCTCGGCACCAACGGCGCCGGCAAGACGACGACGGTCGAGATCCTGCAGGGCCTGCGCCGCGCCGACTCCGGAGCCGTCAGCGTGCTCGGGCTCGATCCCGCCGTGTCCGGCGACCGGCTACGCCGCCGGATCGGTGCCCAGCTCCAGGACGCGGCCCTCCCCGAACGCATGAGGGTGGGCGAGGCCCTGCGCCTGTTCGCATCTCTGCACCCCTCACCCCGTCCTCTCGACGAGCTGGCCGCCGAGTGGCAGCTCGACGGGTTGTGGCGCCGGTCCTTCGGCGCCCTCTCCGGCGGTGAGCGCCAAAGGCTCTTCGTGGCCCTCGCCCTGGTCGGGCGCCCGACACTGGTGTTCCTCGACGAGCTGACCCAGAACCTCGACCCGGTGGGCCGCCGCCACACCTGGGATGTCGTGCGCCGCGTCCGAGACACGGGCACGACCGTCGTGCTGGTGACCCACGACGTCGAGGAGGCCGAGCGCCTCTGCGATCACATCGTCGTGCTGGACAAAGGCCGGGTGGTCGCCGACGGGACGCCGGCGTCGATCGTCCGCGACCTCGGAGGGAAGACCATGGTCACGTTCACCGACGGCGAACTCGACGTCGCCCCGCTGCGCCGCCTGCCCGGCGTCGAGAGGGTCGACCGCCACGGCGCCGAGGTCCGAGTGGCGGGGACGGGACCGGTGCTGGCACACGTCGGCGCTCACCTCGTCCGCGCCGGCCGGCCGGCGATCGACCTGCAGGCCCAGATCCCCTCGCTCGAAAACCGGTTCGTCGCCCTCACGCAAAGGTTGGTGCAGCCGTGACCGCCGTGCCTCGTCCCCTCGCCCGTCCCTTCACCCCCGCCCTGGCCCGCCACGGCGTGGTGCGCACGACCCTGCGCCTCACCGCCGCCGAGCTCCGGCTCCTTCGGCGGGAGCCGATGGTGGCTGTCGGCCTGATCGGCTTTCCTCTCGCCACCGTGCTCGTGCTCGCCGGGGTGTTCGGCCAGGCTCCCGACCCCGAGTTCGGTGGGGTGGCCCCGAGCGACCACTACCTGGCCGGCTACGTGGGCGTGGTTCTCGCCGCCCTGGGTCTCATCACCATCCCTGTTCATCTGGCCACCCACCGCGAGCTCGGCGTGCTGCGACGGTTCCGATCCTCGGGTCTGAGTGCGGGCGTGGTCGTGGCCGCGGAGATCGCTCTGGGGGCGGTGCTCGGCACCGTGGCCGTGACCGTCGTGCTGCTGGTCGGCGCGGCCGTCTACGGCCTGCAGTTGCCCGACGACCCCGTCGGCGTCGCCGGGTGGTACCTGGCCGGCCTGGCCTGCTTCACCGCCATCGGTGTGGCCCTCGGTTCGCTGCTGCCATCGGGCCGCTCCGCCAACGCCCTCGGCAACCTCGTCTTCGTGCCGCTGTTCCTCCTCGGTGGCGGTGGCCCACCCCGTGCGGTGATGACCTCCGCCATGCAGTCCCTGTCCGACGTGCTGCCCCTCAGCCACCTGGTGGGTGGGCTGCGGCTCTCCTGGCTGGGGACCACCGACGACCCCCACGCGCTGTGGTGGCCGATGTCGGTGGCCGCCCTGGCCGTGGTCGTCGCCGTGGTGATCGCCCGCCGACGCACCGACTGACCGGGACGAGCAGGATCCGTTCCGTCGCCGTCACGAGGGCGACCCCACCCGAGCAGGGGTGAGGCCGTGGGCCAGGACCAGGAGCCAGAGCACCATCGCCGCCTCGGCGGCGAAGGCGGGCACGGCGTACAGCGCCGAGCGGTATGCGGCCCCACCGATGTAGAAGGACATGGGGATGGCAATCGCCCCGACCAGGGCGACCCGGGCGGAAGCGCCGCCCCACGCGGGAAGGATGTTCTGATCTCTCAGTCGTGACGAGATGACGACCAGGGCCGCAGCGAAGGCGACGAGCGAGAGCGTGAGCAGGTTGTCCTGTACCCAGTACAGAGAGTCGGCCAGCACCGCGACCGCCGGGCCCGACTCCTGCTCTTCGGCGGTGACGCCGATCGCCACCGCCACGGTTCCCGACACTGCGCTCAGAACGCCGGCGGTGGCCGCGAGCGCCTTTGCCAAGCGGGCCTCGAGGGACTCGCCATCAACCAGCCCGGTCAGAGCGACGCCCAGCGCGGTCACGGGGAACACCAGGAGGATGCGGGCCCAGGCCCCGCCCATGAGCAGCACGCGATGCCGCTCGAACACCACGAGAGAGTGCCCGGGGCGCCGGGTGTCCCACCAGAACGGCCGCAGCTGGGTGACGACCGCGGCGACGAGCAGGGCGGCGGTGGCGATGGCCGCCCATCTCGCCAGCCGCCGGGGCGTCACCGCACCGCCACGCTGATGATGCGCGCCTGCTTGATGCGGCCGGCATCCTGGGCGAACGGGCCGGCGCCGGCCGGGTAGAGACGCACGTCGGGCAGCACCGATGCCCGATGCTCTTCCAGGGCGGTGCGGAAGTCGGCGTTCGAGCTGCGGATGCGCTCGGTGATCCGGGCCGCGAAAGTCGACCGCAGCTCGTCGGTGGCGCCCTCCCTCACCTCGAACGAGAACGACGGACGCACGCCGCCGTCGGCTTCATCCACCAGGCCGATACAGAACGAGGTGGTCACTGCGGCCAGCTCGGGCTCGTCGTAGAGAGCCTGCTCCACGTCCTCGGGGTAGATGTTGGCTCCCATGACGCTGACGGTGGAGTCCTTGCGGCCGTAGATCCACAGGAAGGGAAGGCGGACGGGCGTGTCCTCGAAGAACTCGGCGGGATCGCGCCCGGCGGCGCGGATGCGGTCTTTCACCTCGGCGAAGGTGGCTATCCCTCCGGCGTCGTGCACGTTGTAGCGGATGCGAGGGGAGAGCAGCTCCAGCCGGCAGATGGTGAAGACCAGCTCGCCCCGATCGTTGGTCTCCACGTAATGGCTCAGGGGGTTGTAGTGGAACATCATGGGCAGGCGGGGGTCGTCGCCGAACAGGGCGGCGCGGAGCTCGGGATCGGAGCGGGCCGCCTGGCGGATGGCGACAGTAGTGGGAGTCTCGCCGGCGATGCCGATCTCCAGGTCGGTGGCGCCGAAGCCGCTGTGGACGGGCTGGAAGCGGGCGGACAGGTAGTCGCGCAGCCCCTCGGACATGCCCTCGCCCCCCACCAGGCCCATGAGCCGGAATTTCTCCAGAGGGAACGAACGCTCGGCGGCGGTGTCGATCAGCAGTTTCAGGAACGGCGGGTAGCCGCAGACGAGGTAGGTGCGGTGGGGTCCGAGGAAGTCGAGGGTGTGGAGGATCTTGTCGATGTCGGGCCCGGTGTTCTTCACCACGCCGTTGTGCTGGAGGGCGATCCCCATGTTCACGCCCGTGGCCCAGGCGCCCATCGAGAAGGCGTTGATGGTGATGAAGGGCTCGTCGCCGAAGCAGTAGCGGGCGAAGTGGCTCACGAACGTGTGGCTGGTCGAGCGCTCGTCGAGTGACCGCACCCAGTTGTAGGGAACACCGGTCGAACCGGACGACTCGTCGATGGCCACCTTGCTCGTGGGCAGAGCTCCCCCGACGCACCGCTCGTCGATGGTGAAGCGTCGGATGTAGTTGTCCTTGTCCGTCTCCGGCAGACGCAGGGTGGCGATATCGGCGTCAGTAACGCCGTGGTCGGCGAGGAAGCGACGGTAGGCGGGCACCCGCCGGCGGGCGTCGAAGGCGGCCCGCACCGCCCGCCACCGGCCGAAGTCGGCCAGGAGGTCGGGTGAACCGTGGCGCACGGTCCACATGAAGGCGCCGTACCGGCGGCCCATGGCGCCGAGAAGGGGATCGACGGGACGCAGCAGATCGCGCAGTGGCCACTGGTCGACTCTCATTTCGCCTCCTCGGCGACGGTGTGGGTGGAGAAGGGAAACACGGGGTTGCGCCAGGCCTCGCCGTCGTCCTCGGCTCTCCACTCCCCGATGCTGTGGCCGGCGGGATCAGCCCGCAGCAGCCGGACGAACGCCGCCCGGGCCACCCCGGGGCTGGCCAACCACTTCACGGAGTCGACGTGCTCGGTGCTCCGGGCGAAGCCCATCATGTCGGCCCGGCTGTCCCACAGCGAGAAGTTGCCGAAGGTGAACGGGAACTTGTACCAGACGAAATGGCCCCGGTAGCCGGGTGACGCCCGCATGCGGCGGGAGACCTTGCGCCACACGAAGCCGAGCCGGATCAGGGCGGGGATGCCCGTGTACGACGTGCCCCCGAAGAACACGTGCGTGCCCTGGGCGTAGCTCGGAGCCTTCGAGAAGTCGGTGGTGATCATGGAACAACACTCTCCTTCATTCCTGGGCCCATCGGCATTCCTTCATCCATCGAGACGTGCCGCCGGCTACCGGAGCAGTTCGGCGAGGGGGAGGCGCGGCGACCGGGGAGCGAGGGCGCCGTAGCCGAGCCGGAACGACACCACCATTGCCGCGTCGGGGGCCACGCCGAACAGGTCGGCGAGGGCCCGCCGGGTTTCGACGTGGTCCATGGGCGCGGTCATGGGGTGGACCCTAAGGTTCATCGCCGGTGCCCGGGCCCAGACGCGCAACATGGCCCGGCCGCCGTTGAAGCGGCCGCCGAAATCGTCGGAGGGAGCGGTCAGCAGGCACGCCGCCGATGCGGCTCGGGCCAGCCGGCGCTGGGTCCCGGCCAGGACGCCGAGGAGGCGGGCACGACCGAATGCCCGCATGGCCGTCGGCGTCATCCCCACCGGCGCGGCCAGGGTCAACAGCCGGCCGAGGTTCAGGGCCGAGGCGCTCAGACCGTCGCGGTCGTATTGCGGATGCGTACGGCGGAAGCGGAGCCAGGAGAAAAACTCCTCGTACACCTGCGCATCCGCGAAGTTGCGCGCCGTGCCCTCGCCCACCAGCCCGGCGAAGCCGCTCATCGCCTTGGCCCCGTCGACCACCGTCAGCCGGCACCCCCGGGCCTCCGCCTCCGCCATGAGCGCGGCGATGTGGCCGGCCGGCACCGGATCGGGCAGGAACGGGAGCCGGGTGGTCTGGCGGGCGCGAAGGGGGCCGGCGAGCTCGGCGTCGCCGGGGTCGGCGGGACCGTTGGAGATCAGGATCGTGGCGGCCTCGTGTTCGGTGGGGCGGTCGGCACAAGTCACCTGCGTCCGCCGTCCCGCCCCGGCCGCGCCCAGAACCAGCGACTCCGCCGAGGCGCCCAGCCCGGTGAAGAGGTAGTGCCGATCAGGATCGCCAGCAGGGAGCAGACGCCGGGGTTCCCAACCGAGACCGACCGTCTCACTCTCGACACCGAAGCGCGCCGGTTGGGAGTTGTGCGCCGACGGGGCCCGGCGAGCAGCCTCCAGCGCGGCGGCGGTGGCAGCCGGTGCAGGATCCATACACGATGGTCGTACCCGCCGGCAGAGCTGGCAAGGGGGGTTCTCCCCCAGATCACCCTGGGTTTGCTCGGAGGAGCCAATGTCTGGTGGCGAATCGAAGACCGGGCTCCCCGTCGTTCAGCGAGTTCGTGGGGGGGCCTGCCTGGTCGTAATGGTCATCCTCACTGCCACCGGGTGCGCCGTCGACGGGGACTCGCGCTCGATGCCGACCTCGTCGTCGGCCCCGACCACCCAGCCCCCGACGACGTTGCGCGTGCCCAAGGCGTCGCCCGAGGAGCTGACCCAGATCCTCGATGACTTCCCGCTTCCCCCCTCGTTCCGGTTCCTGTCGGAGAGGATCTACCAGTTCGGAATCGGCCTGGCCGGGGCCAAGGGCAACGCCGTCACCCGCTTCTACGAGACGGGCATGTCGCAGGCCGAGGAGCAGGCCGCCGTGTACGAGATGCTCGACGCCAACGGCCTGCTCATTGATTCGCGAGCGCCGGCCGGATCGGTGGACCAGTTCATCTCGACCCAGCTCCGAGGCATCCCCGTGACCATAGAGACCGGGAGGAGTCCCCTGGGCGTAACCGCAACCGAACCAACCTGACCGCATCCTCCGGACACCGGTAGGGCCCGCTCCACGCCCTCTAGGATGCCGGCGTGGTCACTGTTGGCCGCTCGTTGGTCGTAGCCGTCGCTGTCGGACTCGTGTTCCTCGGCCGCTTCCCGCCGGAGACCCGACAGGGACGGGTCCGTCCCTCCAGTGTTGCCGCCCGATCGATCTATTTCGGCATCGCGATCGGCTTCGCCACGGGGGGAGCCTTCGGCGCCTGGCTGGCCAGCTCCTTCGGCCTGTTCCACGGTGCCTACCTCGGCCTTCTGGCGTCGAACGTGCCCACCGTTGTGGGCGGCGCCGTGCTTTCGGCGGTGGCGTACCGGAGCCCGGATACGGCCACGTTCGCAGCGCGGACCAGGACCGTGTGTGCCGTCTTCGGCGCAGGTTCGGCGGTGGTCATCCTGGCACTGGCGGCCCGAGGAGGCAGCAACGCCAACGCCTTCATCTCGGCGGGAGCGGCCTCGATCGTCGTCTGCTGGCTCCTGCTTCGCCTCGCCGCCCAGCACATCCCCGCCGGTGAACAGCAGGCGCCGCCGGAACGGCCGTGAGAGATGC
>Ga0183260_10005330_pt1 | contig 10107 bp, 4 predicted proteins | sample AntDrymUQ4972206_2_FD_129768 | JGI IMG/M metagenome (GOLD analysis project Ga0183260, IMG submission 129768) | Polar desert sand microbial communities from Dry Valleys, Antarctica - metaG UQ497 (22.06) (version 2) (version 2) | ecosystem: Environmental > Terrestrial > Soil > Desert | place...
GTGCTGTATATCGGCCGGGGGTCACGAGACATCACGTTCGAAACCGACGATCCGTCAAGGCCTGCTCGCTTCTACCTTGTGAGCTACCCAGCGCACTCCGGGTATCCGACCGTACGAATCACGCCCCAGGACGCATCGCAGAATGCGCTTGGCGATGCGGAAACGGCCAACTCGCGGCGCATCTTCCGGTACATTCACACGGACGGAGCACGCAGCGCTCAGTTGGTGATGGGCGTGACGGTTCTGGATAAAGGGAGCGTCTGGAATACGATGCCGGCGCACACGCACGGCCGTCGCACGGAGGTCTATCTCTACTTTGATCTCGCGAACGACGCGGTAGTGTTTCACTTCATGGGAGAGCCGGCCGAGATTCGCGTGCTGGTGGCGCGCGACGGCGAAGCTGCCCTCTCGCCGGGCTGGTCGGTTCACTCCGGATGCGGCACGAGCAGTTATGCGTTCTGCTGGGCGATGGGCGGAGAGAACCAGGATTACGCCGACATGCGGCCGGTGCCAATGGAGACGATCCGTTGAGCGGCGAAGCGTCGGCGCTCGAAACGCAGTGTGTGGCTCCGATGCCCTTCCGTAAGACCGAGAAAGAGGTGCAGGGGGCGGTACGGCTCGTTGCGCGTGCCATGGCCGCGTTGCTGATGATCTTCGCCGCTGCGTCTTCTGACGCACAGCGGTCATCGCTCCCCACAGTGCGCCGCCTGGTGATCCGCGTCGAGAATCCGGTCGGGATACACAGAGAAAGCGAGACCGTCGCCGTAGCATGGCGCGCTGTCCAGGAACGGCTACCGCGCGCGCGCGCGAATCTCGTGCGTGTGCTCGAGGCCGACGGGCGTGAGATTGCGTCGCAGGTAATTGACAGTGACGCGGATGGGCGCCCAGACGAGCTCATCTTCCAGTCCGATTTTCCGCCGGGTGAAGCCAGGACATTCGTTGTTGAGTCGGCCGCTCCCGCGAAAGCACAGCCGCGGGTACACATACGCCACGACGAGCCGCGGGACGATGTCGCGTGGGAGAATGACCGCGTTGCGTTCCGGATTTACGGGGAGGGACTCAAGAAAACGCCTTCGGCGATGTCCAGCAGCGGCATAGACGTGTGGCCTAAACGCGTGAGGTCTCTCATTCTCGAGAAATGGTACGCGAAGGGCCACGACTCATACCACATCGACACCGGTGAAGGGGCGGATTTTTTCGATGTTGGCGAGACACTCGGCGCCGGAGGCACTGCCATCTGGCGAAAAGACACTATTTACCGAGCGGACAATTTCAAAGCGTACAAAATCATCGCCAACGGTCCGATCAGGGCGATCTTTGAGCTGCGGTATTCTCCCTGGGACGCAGGCGGTGTGAGCGTGTCAGAGACCAAGCGGATCTCCATTGACGCCGGCCACAACCTCTATCGCTCGGAGAGTGTGTTCAGCTCCCCGGGGGACGGCGACATACCATACGCAATTGGACTCGTGAAGAGGCCCGCGATGCGCGGGACGGTGAGCCGCGACCTCACCTGGGCGTGGCTCACTGGATGGGGGAGGATGGCGCCAAAGAACGGGGGGCATGGCGAGCTTGGAACGGCGGTACTACTCCCTCGTGAACGACTGCGGGACTGGAAGGAAGTGCACAACCACTACCTCGGGGTGAGCCACGCCAAGTCCGGACAGCCGGTGGTGCACTACGTTGGCGCAGGGTGGACGGCGAGCGGTGATTTCCCCAATCCCCAGTCGTGGTGGGAATATCTGGACAACTACGCGAAACGGCTGGCCGCGCCGCTGGTGGTAAAGGTGGACGAGAATACCCGGCAGTCCGCCGGCCGTCCGCCGGCTCCGCCGACCCGAGACGGACGAGTAGCGGATGAAGCTGACTGGAAAGATCAGCCGGCGGGAACCGTAGAGGAGTTGTTCATCGGCCGCTTTCCGGGAGTCGAGGTGTATCGGAGCTCCACGGGTTTGTCGGTTCGGATCAGGGGCAGGACGTCGGTGCTTGGCGGTAACGAGCCGCTCTATGTGCTGGATGGCGTTCCTGTGGGCGGACTCGACGGGATAAATCCGGGCGACGTTGCGCGCATCGAGGTACTGAAGGATGCCGGAGCGACGGCCGCCTACGGGGTGCGCGGCGCGAACGGGGTCATCCTCATTACCACGAAACGGTCGCCCTGAAGGGGCTGCGCCCCGGTTCGCGCAGGTTCCGTTACGTCCTTCACTAAGAATGGGCGGGGAAAGGGAAGCAACGCGGCTCATCGGCGGCGATTGCCCCTATTGACAATATCAATCTGCTTGCCTATGATCGGTCCGCCCCGCGCAACACGAATCTGCCTGCTGGAAAACCACTCTCTGTCACGGGCCTGCATATCATTTCCACGTTGAGGCGCACACCCGGTCCGGCGTCAATCTCGCCTCCCGCTGGACAGTGACCATAGACCACGCGGCGCCGATGCCGCTCTACCAGCAGGTCGCGATAGACCTTCGGCGAAAGATCATATCCGGAGAGATGCCGGTAGGTACGCAGCTCCCGTCCCATCGCGAGCTCGCGCTTGGCTACGAGGTTTCAATAATCACCATCAACAAGGCGCTCTCCGGACTGGTCAGTGAGGGCGTCCTCTACAGCCGCGTTGGGCGCGGCACGTTCGTCGCCGTCCGTCCCGCGCCTGCCGGGATACGTGTGGGGCAGATGCTTGGCTTCGTTCTGAGAGATCTCAGCAGTCCCTTTTTCTCGCTGGTAGCCCACGCCGCGCAGCAACGCGCCGACGCTTTGGGCTACGGCCTCCTCTTCTCGTCCAGCTCCAACCGTCTCGACCGCGAAGAGGAACAGCTGCGGCGTCTGCGCGATCTCGGTGTAAACGGTCTCATCATCGTTTCGATGAGCCGTACTTACCGGATCAGTGAGCCGATCCAGGAGCTGCACCAGGCAGGCTTCCCGTATGTGATGGTCTCGTACACCGACGGAGCGAATGTTCCGTTCATCGGAATGGATCTCGACGCTGCCGGATATATCGCCGGCAGGCATCTCATCGACTCGGGGCGCAAGCGTATCGGTTACATCGGCGACAAGTTCGGCAGCATAATGTGCGAGCTGCGGGGGCGCGGTTACCGGCGAGCCGTGCAGGAGAGCGGCCTCATCGTGGATCCGGCCTTTCAGTTCGAGTATCCGTTCGAGGGCGAATGGAATGACTATCGGTCCGGTTATGCAATCGGCGAACGTGTGGCCGCCCTTTCCGACAGGCCCGATGCCATGTTCGTATTCAACGATCTTGGCGCGCTCGGGTTTCAGGACGCAGTGCTTGACCGTGGTATCAGGGTCCCCGATGACATAGCCATCGTCGGGCTGGATGATATCGAGCTTGCCGCACGTGCGCGTGTCCCATTGACCACGGTCCGGCAGCCGGTAGACCGTATCGGCACGCTTGCCGTCGACACCCTACTGGCACGGTTGCGCGGCGAGCACCCCACGACACGGCAGATCCTCGAGCCCAGACTGATTGTCCGTCGGTCCAGCGGCGCGACGTCAGCCGAACCGCTCGAGAACGAGGACGACCTCGATTCGCTTTCGACCGTTCATGCAATCTGATGCGTCAGTCCGGCCGCACCGACATCCGGATGCGTCCATCGCGAATTACCAGCGGTCCCGCGAACCGCGCGAAAAACTCCTCTCACGAAGGGCAATAATGAAAATGGCAAAAAGTCTTTGTCTGCTCGCATTGCTTCTCGTCGCCGGCGCCGGCGCCGCCCAGGCGCAGACGGGAAGAATCACCGGAACCGTAGTCGACAGTCAGACCACCAGGCCCTTGATCGGCACAAGAGTGACGGTCGTCGGAACGACACTGGCGGGACAATCGGACTCCGACGGCAGATTCGCGATTGGGAATGTGCCTGCGGGAGCGCAACAACTGCGTTTTCAGCGCATTGGCTTTGCGCCTGCATTGCGCAGCGTAACGGTTGGCGCTGACCTCACCGCAACGCTCACCGTTGAGCTCCGCGCTCAGGCTGTCGAGCTGACACCAGTGGTGGCGGTCGGATACGGTACCCAGCTCCGGCGCGACGTCACCGGGGCGATATCCACAGTCTCGACTGAGGCGCTGGAAAACGCGCCGATATCCACGATTGACCAGCTCCTTCAAGGGACTTCGCCCGGCGTCCAGGTGACGACTGCCTCCAGCGCTCCCGGCGGGGCCGTGTCGATCCGGGTTCGCGGCACGTCATCGATCACGGGAAATGCGGAACCACTCTACGTGATTGATGGCTTTCCGATCGAGAACGACATCGAAGGTTCTTCCGTGGGCAACGGTGGCCGCGACCGCACAACGCCGTCAAATCCTCTCGTTACCCTGAATCCGAGCGATATCGAATCCATCAGCATTCTCAAGGACGCCTCAGCCACGGCGATCTACGGCGCACGCGGCGCCAACGGCGTGGTGATCATTTCCACCAAACAGGGCAGGGGAACCAAGCCGCAATTCAGTTTCGACTCCTACATCGGCGTCCAGAACATCGCCAAGACCTATGACCTGCTGAACTCCGCGGAGTACATCGACTATGCGAACGAGTTCGCTCAGAACTCGAGCGTCCCGTATACGCCGTTCCCGGATGCTGTTAAGGCACAGATTCTCGCCAGTGGCGTCGATACTGACTGGCAGGATGAAATCTTCCGCTCTGCAGGAGTGCGCAACGCACAGATTTCGGTACGGGGCGCGACGAGCACCGGATCGCCCACGAAATATTCGCTTTCCTTCGGCAGGTTCGACCAGGAAGGGATTGTTGTTGGCTCGGGGCTTCGCCGCACGTCCGGCCGCGTGAACCTTGACCAGTCATTCGGCGATCGCATCCAGATCGGCGCATCGGTTTCGGCCAGCCAGGCGCGGAGCAAATCGGTTCCAACAGCCGGCCAGCAGAACGCCAACGCCGGCGCGGTGAGTGGGGCACTGCAATACGTGCCCATCCTCCCCGTGCTGCGTCCCGATGGGACGTACTCCTATCTGAACACCGACCTGAACTTCTACGACACACGCCTCGATGGCGCACCCACGCCGAATCCTGTTTCGCTCGCGCGCGAGGTGTCGGACAGTCTCAGCGACACGCGCATATTCGGAAATTTGTTTGCGCAGGGCGACGTGATTCGTGACCTCAAGCTGCGCGTCGGCCTCGGCGTGGACTACGCTGATCGGTGGCGGAATACCTATTTCCCGCGCACGACATTGCGGGGGTCCCTGACGAACGGGGCCGCTATCCGCGCGACAGGGGTCACATCGTCCTGGGTCAACGAGAACACGCTCAACTACAACAGAGCGTTTGGGTCTCAGAGCTTCGACGTTCTGGCGGGATATACGCGCCAGCGCACCGACGTAGACGGCGGGACGGCCACGAACACCCAGTTCGTCAGCGATATCACTGGATATTTCGACATCGGTGCAGGCACGCAGGAGGGAGGACCGACGGTTTCTTCTCGGCGTTCCACGCAGACTCTCGAATCCTATCTCGCCAGACTCAACTACTCGCTGCTCGACCGATATCTGCTGACGCTTACCTATCGCGCCGATGGCTCGTCGAGATTCGCCTCGGACAAGAAATGGGGATCCTTTCCCTCTGCCGCAGTCGGATGGCGCCTCTCCGACGAGCCGTTCATGCGCCGCTTTACGGCGATCAATGAGCTGAAGCTTCGCGCTTCCCTCGGCGTCGTTGGCAATCCGTCGATCCGCCCGTACCAGTCGCTGGCCCGGCTCAACGATCAGGGTTACAGTTTCAATGGCACACCGTTCTCCGGCTACTATCCAGTCGCGGTGGGCAATCCTTTTCTCACATGGGAATCGACGCGCCAGTTCGATGGCGGGATCGACCTCGGCTTGTGGGAACGCATCAACTTTACGGCCGACTATTATACCAAGCGGACTACCGATTTGCTGCTGGAGATAGACCTGCCGTTCGAATCGGGATTCGAGAGCGCCCTCGCCAACCGCGGGTCGGTCGAGAATCGTGGGATCGAGCTGGGCCTCGATACAGACGTGATTCGGCGCAGGGGCAAGGGCGGTTTCAGATGGCACGCCAATATGAACTTCGCCCGAAACAGAAACGAAGTGCTGTCGCTTGGCGGTCCGGAAAGCATCTTCGCCGAGCTGATCACGACTGACTTCAATCTGCCCGGTACGATCATTCAGGTTGGTAAGCCGATCGGCCAGTTCTTTGGCTTCAAGAGCGCTGGCGTGATCCGGGATTCAGCGGCTGCGGCCGCGGTGACCTACAAGAACTTCGGCGGAAACGCGTTCAAGCCGGGAGACATGCTCGTTGTCGACGTCAACGGCGACGGTTTAATCACCCTCACCGATCGGACTGACATCGGTGATCCAACCCCCGACTTCACTTACGGGCTGACCAACACGTTCAGCTGGCGCAAACTCGAGCTTACGGGCCTGCTGCAGGGATCGAGCGGCGGAAAGGTTCTGAACGTGAATCGGATCCGGACAGAGAGCTCGCCCCGCGTCAACATTTCGCGCGCGCGGTTCACCGATCGGTGGACGCCGGCGAATCCCGGCGGGACCTACCCGAGGATCGGGGAGAATCCGAACCAGGTGGGCACCAACAACTTTACCGACAACCTGCTCGAAGACGGCTCGTATCTGCGCCTTCGCTCGCTAACCCTTTCGCTCGGGCTTCCTTCGTCGCTTCTCAATCGTACGGGCGCTGCCAAGGCACGCTTCTACGTCACCGGCACGAACCTTTTTACCAGCACGGACTACACGGGATACGACCCCGATGTGAGCGGCCAATCCGTCGGCAACACCAACCGCGGAATCGATATCGGCGCGTACCCGCTGGCACGGACAATCACGACCGGCCTCAACTTCACCTACTGAGTCCCATGAAAAATCATCTTCGAATCTTCGCGCTACTGGCCGCTCTGCTGTCGGCGACAGCGTGCAATGACGAGTTTCTCACCGAAGTGCCATCGGATTTTGTGTCGCCGGAAAACTTCTACCGGAATCAGGGGGATGCCCTCTCTGCACTCACATCCGCTTACGCGACCTTCGTGGATCTCCAGTCGCCGCTGGGAAACGCCGACTACGTCGGGCGCAATTTGTGGATGCTCGTCGATTACCCCACCGAGGTCGCCACCAGCCGCCTTAGCGCCGGCAACGAACGCAGCATGATCGGCACGTACCACCCGCAGTTCTCGTCCTCTCATCGTTACCTCGAGACTGTTTATCAGGCGGCGTATTCGGGAATAAACCGCGCAAACGCGGTCATCGACCGGGTACCGGCGATCGACATGAATCCCGTGCGCAGGGACCAGATCGTGGCCGAAGCGAAGTTTCTTCGCTCCATGCACTACTACTGGCTCGCCGGCCTGTTCGGTGGTGTTCCACTCAAGCTGGCTTCCACTCAGGCGATCGATGGCGAGCCTCTTCCGCGTGCAACAGCGAAGGAGACGTGGGCGCAGATCCAGAAGGACCTCACAGACGCCGCAGCTATCCTTCCGAACAGCTGGCCTGCCGGCGACTTCGGCCGCGCGACAAAAGGCGCAGCTCTGACGCTGCTGGCAAAAGCCTACCTTCAGTCGGCGGCGACGGGTGCGGGTGACGCCGGCGACTACCAGCGTGCGGTGACGACATTCAAAACGGTCCAGACGCTCGGCTACACTCTGGATGCCAATTACGCCAGCATCTTCGACGGCTCCAATGAAAAGAGTCCGGAGATCATCTGGTCGATCCAGAATGTTCGCATCGTTGGTTCAGGCGGTTACCTCAGCCAGTGGTTCGCGCCGATCACCAGTCCGGTGATCTACCAGGCGGGCGCCCAAAACCAGTTCCAGGCCGAGCGCCCGTTTTACGACTCATACCACGCAGCGGACGTGCGAAAGGCGGGGACCTGGATGACCGTCCTCAACTACGCCGGCCGAACAATCCCGTGGGCGTGGACATCGGGGATCCAGGGTGCGACCCAATACGGTTCCACAGGACCGGTGCCGCGTAAATACGTCGACCTCGGCGCACCAGCGAACGGCGCCGAAGCTCCGGATTACGCGATGCTTCGTTATGGCGACGTCCTGCTGTCGCTCGCTGAAGCAATCAACGCCACATCCGGTCCGACGTCCGAAGCGTACGCGCTCGTGAATCAGGTGCGCGCAAGAGCAAGAATTCCCGACCTCACTCCTGGTCTCGGCACGGCCACTTTCAGGGACAGCGTTTTCCTCGAGCGACGGTACGAGCTCGCGATGGAGATGCACGGCGTCTTCGACAACCGACGGAACTTCACCTGGGCGAGGTCACGGGTGGAAGCGAACATGGCGCAGATCGCGGCGCTCAACAGAACCCCGTTCACGAGTTCCGTCGAGAAGCTTGACACCAGACCGATAAACGACAAGTGGAAGTTATACCCGATTCCGGTTCACGCCTGCGAGTTGAATTCCGCTCTCGCGCAGAATCCGGGATGGGACGACGGCATCTGCAAACCAGCTGGCACCTGACTGCCCTGTACAGGCTACTCGGAACAATAGGGCCGCTCGCGGCGCTGGTAACTTCGGCGTGCGCGCCGGCGATGTCGGCATCGCCGGCGGGCGACTCAGCGCAATTGCGGGTGTTCGCGATCCGCGCCAGCGCCCTGCAGACCGCGAAGTCGCGAATCAGGGCGGGCGACCCGGTGTTGCGAGTTGCATTCGAGAAGGCCGTCAACGATGCGGACAAGGCGATGGCCGCTCCGATCATTGCCGTCACCGACAAGCGAACGCTGCTGCCGCCGAGCGGTAACAGGCACGACTACTTCAGCCTGAGCCCGTACTGGTGGCCGGACCCTGCGAAGGCAGATGGGCTCCCGTACATTCGCCGCGACGGCGAAACCAACCCCCAGAGTAAACGGGATCTCGATCAGCCGCGTGTTGCATCCATGGGTGCCAACGTCCGCGCACTCGGACTCGCCTACTATCTCACCGGCAGAGAGGCGTACGCGGAACGGGCGGCAGCGCAGCTCCGGGCATGGTTCCTCGATTCCGCGACGCGGATGACCCCGCACCTTCGTTTCTCGCAGCTCGTCCGCGGCATCGACAGGGAGCGGGGAAGCGGAATCATCGACACTCGCTGGTTCATCGAGTCGGTGGATGCAGTTGGCCTGTTGAACGGGTCCAGGGCATGGACAGCAACCGATCAGCGCGGAATGCAGGAATGGTTTACCGCTTATCTGAATTGGCTGCTAACAAGTCCCAACGGTGAGCACGAACGCGCCGCGAAAAACAATCACGGTTCGTGGTATGCGGCGCAGACCGCAGCTTACGCTTTGTTCATCGGCGACACCGCGACCGCCAGGCAGATAATCGCCGGCGTAAGGGAACGCATCGGCCTGCAGATCACGCGCGACGGACAACAGCCCGTCGAGTTGGAGCGGACGAGGTCGATGCACTACAGCGGTTTCAACGTCGAGGCGCTTTCCAGGCTCGCGGAAATGGGGCGGATCGTCGGCGTCGACCTATGGAATTACGAGGCGCCGCAGGGCGGAAGTCTTCGGCGCGCCATCGACCACATCGCGCGATACCTCGGCACGGGGAAGAAATGGCCCGGGCAGCAGATAGACGAAGTATCACCCGATCTGATGGCCATACACCTGAGACGCGCCTCGAACGTCTGGGGCGGCGAGACCTACACCGCCGCGCTGCGGCGGCTGCCACAGGAGATCGTGGCCAGAGATGTGAGCGCGGTGCTGTACCCGGATCCTGTCCCGGGCGCGTCGTTCTCCTTGGGCGGGGAGCTCCCGTCACAGTCGCCGTCGGCGCCATCGGAACGCCCCGGCATATTCATAACAAAGGCCGAAGCCGCCGAGATCCGCGCGTTGGCGGGCCGTTATCCCCTCATGGACCGTTCGCTGGCCGACGCGAAGGCAACCGTTGGCGCCGCCCTCGCGAAACCGATCGACGTTCCCCAGCCCGGCGAAGCCGGCGGATACGCACACGAGCGGCACAAGCAAAACTATCGCGAGATGCAGCTGGCGGGATTGTTGTATACGATCACCGCCGATGCACGATACGCCCTCTTCGTAAGAGACGTGCTCGAGGGATATGCGAAGCTCTACCCGAACCTGGGGGCGCATCCCCTTTCAAAGAATCAGGCACCGGGAAAGCTGTTCCATCAGA
>Ga0183260_10005331_pt1 | contig 10107 bp, 11 predicted proteins | sample AntDrymUQ4972206_2_FD_129768 | JGI IMG/M metagenome (GOLD analysis project Ga0183260, IMG submission 129768) | Polar desert sand microbial communities from Dry Valleys, Antarctica - metaG UQ497 (22.06) (version 2) (version 2) | ecosystem: Environmental > Terrestrial > Soil > Desert | place...
CGACCTCGACCTCGACCTCGCCATCGCTGCCCCCCGTCGACGTGGCCGTGGCCGCCAACGCCAACGCCAACATGGCGGCACCCATCGACGCCGCCGTCGGCGCCAACGTGCTGCCAGTGAACTCCGACGCCTTGGCCGAGGCGCCTCAGGATTCCGTCATCGCCCAAGATCTCGACGGCGTGGCCACGGCGACCGCCATCCAGGACGCGATCCACTAGGCCGTCCCGGCTGCCGCCGACGCACCGTCGCACCCGAGGTGCAACAGGCGCTCGGCCCCTACGCCGCACCCAGCCTGGAAGTCACCCTCGAGATCCGGGGCTCCGGGTGAGCCGGTGAGCCACCTTCGTTGCCGTCAAGAGAAGGTGAGCGGGGCGAGAGCCGAGACTTAGAGTCGGCGGCGCGGCGGATCCGGGTCTACACGAGAGAAGGGGAACCCATGGGTCTGCCGGTCACTGCCAAGCAGGAGGAAGTTTCGGGGATTCCCATCCCCGAGCTCCGAGGCTTCTACGAGGCCATCGGTGACGGACCCATCGTCTTGGACCTCGAGGCGTTCGTCGAGTGGCAGGGCAAGGGCACCCGGGCGACGGGCCACATCGGGCCGTTCAGCCTCATGGGCGAGCGCAAGGAACGGCTCACCCGGAAGTACACGATTCAGTACGACGACTGGGCGGAGATGCCCGGCTGCGACGACGCCGGTCCCGAGGCGGTCGAGACCGTGCTCTCCGCCCTCGGCGCCTGCATCATCAACCAGACCGCCTGGCACGCCGCCCGCATGGGAATTGTGCTGGAGGAGCTTTCGGTCAAGGTGAACATGAGCTTCGACGCCCAAGGCTTCTTCCAGAACACCGACCAGACCGACAAGTTCAGTGCCATCACCTACGAGATCCACATCAAGGCCACCGGCGCCAGCAAGCGCAAGCTCACCGAGCTGGCCAATGTCGGTCGCAACTGCCCGGTGTGCCGGATGCTCAGCAAGGAGATGGTGCTGAAGTCCAAGGTCTTGGTCCATTAGGCGCCGTCGTGCAGCTGGGTAGGGGTCCGGCCGGACCGGTCCCGTTCTTCGACGACGTCGACCGCGCCTATGTCGTGGCCCAGCTCGAAGGGGCCATGGACGCCCCTGTCGACCTCGAGGTCTCGGTGCGCCGCACTTCGCGCCTGCTGCTGCCCGGAGCGCCGGCCGACGACGGCGGCAGCGACGACGCCCGGCAGGCCCAGCAGCTGGCCGAGGAGCTGGCCGCTCTCGAGCCGCGCATCCGCGTGGTCGTCTCCGAGGCGACCGAGGGGCCCCCTCGGTTCTCGGTGGACAGCCGGGCGGGCGGCGGCGTCACCTTCGTCGGCCAACCGCGGGCGAACCTCTTCCGGGCCCTGCTGGAGACGATCCGCAGGGCCTCCAACGGCGACCACGGCATGGACGCCGACCAGGTGCGACACTTGAGCCACCTCCCCCGGCCGGTGCACGCCCGCGTGTTCGCCACGCCCACCTGACCGAGCTGTACGCCGGTCGTGGGTGCGACCATCCGGATGGCCCTGGCTTCACCGGTCGTGCAGCTGGACGTGGTCGACGGCATCGCCGGCATGGAACTGGTGCGGGAGTGGGGCGTGTCCGGGGTGCCGACCGTGATCGTCGACGACCGGCTCAGCGTCGAGGGCCCGGCGCGTGAGGAGACCCTCTTCGAGTTTTTCCTCCACGCCGGTGACCCGACCAACCCCCTCCCGGCGGCGGTCTCGGTCCCCTTCAGCTCGTGCGGTCGCCTCGACTGATCAAAAGGCCACCGAGTCGGTAGCCTGTCTTCGGCACCCGAAGCCGCTCAAGCGAGGATCGATGACCAAGGCCAAGCTCTCCTTTCGCCGCTGCCTGCTCTTGACCGTCGCCGTCGTGCTGGCGGCGGGCACGCTCACCGCCACCCCGGCCGGGGCGGTCACCCTCACCCGCACACCGGTCGCCACCGGGCTGGCCTTCCCCGCCGCCTTCACCTTCGCCCCCGACGGCCGCATCTTCTACGGCGAACGGTTCACCGGCCAGGTGCGCATCGTGAACCCCTCCACGGGGTCCAACACCCTCTTCTTCACCGTGTCCGACCTGTCGACGACCGGCGAACAGGGGCTTCTCGGAATCGCCCTGCACCCCGGATACCCGAGCACGCCGTACGTGTACCTCTACGCCACCCGCACCGTGGGCGGAGTCGCCGAGAACCAGATCATCCGGGTGCGTGACGTGGCCGGAGTGGGGTCGGCCATGAAGGTCATCTACCGCGCGCCGGCGTCGGCGGTCCACAACGGCGGTCGCATCATGTTCGGACCCGACAAGAAGCTGTACGCGGTGGTCGGCGACCGCCAGGACCCGGCCAACTCCCAGAACCTGGGCAACCCCCACGGAAAGATCCTGCGCATGACCGCTGCGGGGGCCGTTCCCAACGACAACCCCTTCCCGGGGTCGCTCATCTGGGCCTACGGCATCCGGAACTCCTTCGGGTTCACCTTCGATCCCCTGACCCGGGCGCTGTGGGAGACGGAGAACGGGCCTGCGTGCAACGACGAGCTCAACCGCATCATCAAGGGCCGCAACTACGGGTGGGGTCCGTCGCAGACGTGTGCGACGCCGCCGGCCCCCCCTCTCAACACTAATCGCGACGGTCCCAACCCGATGCTGCCCCTGGGCTTCTACAACCCCACCACTGCGCCCACCGGGGCGGCGTTCTGCTCCAGCTGCGGGCTCGGCGCCAGCGCTGAAGGCCACCTGTTCTACGGCACCTACAACAACCGACAGATCCGTGAGGTCACCCTCGACGCCCAGCGCCGGGTTGTCGTCTCCGAGACCCTCGCCTACACGAACCCCGACGGGATCCTCGGTGTCGAGCGGGGTCCCGACGGCGCGCTCTACTTCAGCGACCGGCTGGGGATCTACAAGCTCGTCCTGAGCTGACAGGGCCGACCGGCCGCGGTGCCGAAGCCCTTCAGTTTCGATCAGGCCTGGGTTTTCGCCGTTTCCCCGGCCGACCTCTGGGCCGTGCTCTCGCAGACGGACCGGTTCCAGGTGTGGTGGCCGTGGCTGCGGACGTTCGACTCGGAGGGGTTGGTCGAAGGAACGACGGCGCAGTGTGTGGTGCGGGCGCCCGTGCCCTACAGCCTCAGCTTCCAGGTGGCGCTCGTCACCGTCGAGCCCGGGCTTCTGGTGGACACCAAAGTGTCCGGCGATCTGGAGGGACCGGCCCGTCTCGAGGTCGCCGCCCACGCCCACGGCGCCGAGGCCCGACTGTCGTGGGACCTCGAGCTACGCGACCCGCTGCTCCGCGCCGGTTCTCGGGCCGCCCGGCCGGTGATGGAATGGGGCCACAACTGGATCATCGACTCGGGCGTGCGGCAGTTCCGGCGGGTGGCTCTGGGCGACCGTCCCGGCTGAGGACGCGCGGACCGGAGGCGATGACCGAGGCGATCGTCGCCTCGCTGACCGGCCGGTAGTTCCACACGTCGACTCCCACGTTGACCATCCGCTCGCATTGCCGCCACTGGTCGTGGACGTGGCCGTGGAGCAACCAGCCACCCTGGTCCGGCGGCCGGTGCTCGACGTAGCGCTCCTGGTCGTGGCTGTCGCCTCGGTAGGGGAAATGGCAGGCGCCTACCCCCACGCCGCCCACGTCGAGGCGCACCTCACCCTGGTGGACCTCCTCGAAGCCGGCGTCGAGGTAACGGTCGACCCATTCCGTCGAGCGGCGCCCGTGCCCGAACCAGCACCGGTCATGGTTGCCGGTGACCAGGCGCTTGCGACCCTCCAGCCTCCCGACCTTGGCCAGGGTGTGTTCGATCGGTCCCAGGGCAACGTCTCCCAGGACCCAGACGGTGTCGGTCGACTGGACGGTCTGGTTCCACCGGTCGATCAGCGCTTCGTCCATGGCGGCCACATCGGCGAAGGGTCGCTGGCAGTACCCGATGATGTTGGCGTGCCCGAGGTGGAGATCGGCGGTGAACCACACGGTCATGAGGCATTGTCATACCCCGTGTCGCCCCGTGTCGGCCCATGACAGGATCGGGTTGCGACCAGGCCTTCCGAGAACACAGCCGTCCTCAGCCCCGGCCGGCTTCGAACACAGAGCGACGCTCGGAGGAGACAGGGATTTGTCGAGGCATGATGGGTGATCGGCGCCGAGTAGAATGACAGCCTCAATGATGGGGAGGCTGGTGTCCGGCGTGTTCTGTCGCGGCTCCGGGTCCTGCCCTGGTCCGATATCCGGCACGGCCGAGAGGTACCCCGCGGCTCCCAGTGACGACAGCGTACTGACCTTGATCGCCAGGACACCGGGCCCTAGCGGCCCTCTGAGCGGAATCACGGTACGGCGTTGACGCCCTACGAGATCCTCGGCGTGTCACCGAAGGCTTCCCCCAAGGAGATCACCGAGGCGTACAAGACGCTCGCCCAGATCTTCCACCCCGACCGGTTCGCCGGCAGTCCCGAACACGTCAAGGCCGAGGCCGAGCGGCGCATGAAGAACCTCACCCAGGCCTATGCCCTGGCCCGCAAAGGTGGGGGAGCGTCGAAGATGGGGGGGCAGACATCGACGGCCGGGTCGTCGACCGTCGTGGAGCAGGCCTGGGAGGCGGCGGCTCGCGAGCGGGTCCAGCGGGCTGCCGCCGGCGTCCCGTGGCAGGAAGGCGTGCGGGCCCGGGCCCGGGCCGAGGCCCAGGCCAAGGAGGCCCGGGCCACGCGCGAGCAGGCGGCCACCCACGGCAAGGCCATCGCCCGGCCCAAGACGCGCAGCGACCCCGGAGTGCTCGCCGGGATCGGCGAAGCGCGACACACCAACCGCATCACCTGTCGCGACTGCAAGAGCATCCAGTGGCTGCCCGAGGGGTGGGAGCCCACCCTCTACGACACCAACTACTTCTGCTCGATCTGTGGGCGGTTGCTCCTCTCCCGCTGATCGCCAGAGCGCTCCCGGCCGGTAGTGGTCAATGACAGCTACCAGTCAGCGACACTCTCCACTGAACACCTAAGAGCCGAAGACACTCTTTCGCCGGGCGGGCGTTCTTCGTACAATGCGGCGTCCGCCAAGCCGGGAGTGTCGAATGGTCCTGTGGTACATCGGGGCAATCCTGTTGATCGTCGTTGTCCCACCCGTCGTCCTTCTCTTCCTCAATCGGGTTATTCGGCCGGTCATGGAGATCGACAAGTACGTCGACGACGTTCTCGAGCACGGTGTGCTCCTGAGCGGCACGCTCGACGCCGTACCCAACCTGATCCGCACCTGCGAGCTCACGGGCGCCGCCCGTCTCAACGTCACCCGCTATGGCCTGGCTCTCGCCCGGCTCCTTCCCGACTGACGCTGTCCCCAACTGACGCTGCTTCCGGACGAACCTAAGGAGACACCAAGTGGGTCTTGCAACCATCCTCACCCTTGTGGGTACGGCAATTATCGTCGCCGCTCTCGCTCTCTACCTCATCACCATCTCCTACGTGCTCAACCGCGTGAGCTTCCGCTTGGGGACGGTATTGATCGGCGTACGAGCCATCGTGCACCAGGTGACACCGGTACCCAAGTACGTGGGCATCATCCTGAACGACGTGATGGCCATCGACCAGGCTGCTCAGCAGCTCCTGGCCTGGGGCAAGGGCCCCGCGGCCTCCGGGAGAGTCAGCGGCATGTCTCCCATGAAGCCCTGACCACCTGCTCGTCGCACGACCGAGAGACCAGAGCGAGAAAGGACCGGCGACCGTGCTGAGGCGCAAGAGGAAGAAGAACGACGAGTCCGCACCCGCCGAGGCGGGCGACATCGGCACCGCCGGTGCCACCCCCGACGCGCCCGAGGCTGGCGCCTCCGACGTGGCCGACATCGTCGAGCCCGTCGCCGGCGGAGCGGGTTCTCCGGAGAGTCCACCCGATCACCTCGAGGAGACCGCCGCCTACGCAGCGGCCGCCTACGCCGAAGGGCCGATGGGCAGGGACGACGACCCGGCTCCCGACGACCGTGACCCGAGTGACCGTGACCCGAGTGACCGTGACCCGAGTGACCGTGACCCGAGTGACCGTGACATGGCCCCCGAGTCGGCCGAAGCCAAGCAGCGCCGGCCCCGCTACCAGCCGGCCGAGGTGCCCCTGGCAACTCCCTACGGCGCCGAGGAGCGGTTGCCGGTGAGTTACTGGATGCAGAGCGTGCAGGGGGTGCTCACCAAGTCCGGGACGGGCACCGCCGAGGAGCGCGAACGTGAGGCCGCCGCCGAGTTCCAGGCGGCGATCATGCCCGGCCTGGTCGGCTTGCGTGACGCCGTGCCCGACGCCGCCTCGCCCGACGAGGCGCTGCGCGTCCTCGCCCAGCGGGAGGCCGAGCACGAGTTCCCGGAGGATCCCGAGGCGAGGTCGCTCACCCAGAACGACATCTTCCAGACCGAATCGTCGGTCTACTACCGGATCCGGAACCGCTTCGAAAAGCCCCGCCGGCGGGTGGGCTGGGGCGATCCGTGGCGACCGCCTCCCGGCTTGGCCCGACCCGATCCCCCGCGCAAGGCCCTCAACCGCCCGGACTGAGTTCGCCCGCCGGCTACGACCCAGCCGCGATAGCGGCTTGGCCGACGCTGATGCCGCCGTCGTTGGGGGGCAGCCGCTCGTGCACCAGCACGGCGTATCCCGCAGCGGTCACCCCGTCGGCGACCACCTGGGTGAGGCGGGCGTTCTGGAAGACGCCGCCCGACAGGGCCACAGTGTCGAGTCCGTGATCGGACGCCAACCCGCAGGCCACGTCGACCACGGCCCGGCCGAGCCCGTCGTGGAACGCGGCAGCCACCTCGGCCACCGCCGTGGCCCGTTGCCGTTCGGCGATCACCCGGGCGATCAGGGGTGAGGGATCGAGGACCAACATCCCGTCGACCGTGCTCAGATCCACATCCCAGCCGGGGGCCTTACCCACGGGCACGTGGGCGCATGCCGCTTCCAGTTCGATCGCCGCCTGGGCCTCGTAAGTGACCCGGGGCCTCAGCCCACAGAGGGCGGCGACGGCGTCGAACAGGCGGCCGGCACTCGTGGTCTTCAGGGCGTCGGCCCGCTGCAGCATGGCCAGCACCACCGGCCACCGATCGTCGACCCCCCGCCCGTAGGCCGCCGCCGCCTCCGGCCCGAGGGCGGCATGGGCCCACGACAGGGCCATGCGCCACGGCTCGCGGACGGCCTGGTTGCCCCCGGCCATGGCGACCGGCCGCAGATGACCCACTCGACGGAAGTCGGTGAGGTCGGCCACCAGGAATTCACCGCCCCAGAGGGTGCCGTCGGTGCCCATGCCCAGGCCGTCGAAGGCCACCCCGAGCACGGGTTCCTCCCGGCTGTGATCGACCAGGCACGAGGCGATGTGGGCGTGGTGGTGCTGGACGCCGATCGTGGGCACGTCGGCGTCCACCGCGAACTTGGTGGACAGGTACTCCGGGTGCAGGTCGTGGGCCACCACGTCGGGAGTGACACCCGTGAGGTCGCAGAGGTGCCCGACGGCTTGGAGGAACGAACGGTAGGCAGCCAGGTGCTCCAGGTCGCCGATGTGGTGACTGGCGATGACGTTGTGCCCCTTGGCCACCGATACCGTGTTCTTGAGCTCGGCGCCGACGGCCAGCACCTGATGGAGGGTGGGGCGGACGAGGGCGATCGGCTCCGGGGCGTAGCCGCGGGAGCGACGGACCATCTGCACCCCTGCGCCGAGCGCAGGCTGGGCCCGCACCACCGAGTCGTCGCAGCGGATGTGGATAGGCCGGTCATGGCCGAGGATCACGTCGACCATGGGGCCCAGACGCAACTGGGCGTCGGCGTCGTCGTGGGCGATGGGCTCGTCGGAGAGGTTGCCGCTGGTCATCACCAGCGGTCGGCCCGACCTCGACAACAGCAGGTGGTGAAGGGGGGTGTAGGCCAGCATGACCCCGAGCTCGGGCAGTCCGGGCGCCACTTCGTCGGCCACCGTGGCGGTTCCGGCCGGGTGGCGGCGGGCGAGGACGATGGGGCGGCGCGGCGACACAAGGGCGGCTTCGGCCGCCGGCGTGAGCCGGCACTGGGCCCGGGCCTGGTCCAGGTCGCCCACCATGACGGCGAAGGGCTTGTCGTCGCGTGCCTTGCGCCGGCGCAACTCGGCGACGGCATCGGCCCGACCCGCGTCGACGGCGAGGTGGTAGCCCCCGAGGCCCTTCACCGCCACGATCTGCCCGGAGCCCAACGCGGCGACCGCGGCGTCGAGGGCGGCATCGCCGTCGGCGCGCACAGTTCCGGCCGGGTCCCGCAGGCACAGTCGGGGCCCGCAGACCGGGCAGGCGATGGGCTCGGCGTGGAAGCGGCGGTCGGCGGGATCGTCGTACTCCTTGCGGCAGTCGTCGCACATGACGAACCCGGCCATGGTCGTGGCCGCCCGGTCGTAGGGAACGGACTCGATGATCGTGTAGCGCGGGCCGCAGTTGGTGCAGTTGATGAAGGGATATCCGAACCGCCGGTCACCGGGGTCGTCCAACTCGGCCGCGCAGTCGTCGCACATGGCCACGTCGACGCTGACCGCCACCGCCGGGGCGCCGGCGGCCCGACTGTCGACGATGCGAAACCCGTTCTGGTCGGGGCTGGGGTCGTCCTGGCGACCCCTAACCCGATCGGAACCGGCTGCTGGCAGCTCCTCGACCTCGATGCTGGCGATTCGGGCGAGCGGGGGAGCGTCGTCGACCAGGCGCCGGGCCAACTCGTCGAGATCGCCGGATGGGCCCTCGGCTTCGACGGTGACCCCCCGGCTGTCGTTGGCCACCGACCCGGACAGACCCAGTTCGGTGGCCAGCCGGTAGACGAAGGGCCGGAACCCCACACCCTGGACGGTGCCGGTGACCCGCAGCCGCCGTCGCACGGCGGGCCCGAGCGGCCCTCTGAGCGGAGTGCTGGGCCCGAGCGGCCCTCTGAGCGGAGTGCTGGGCCCGAGCGGCCCCCTGAGCGGAGCCACGGGCAGGCTCAGCAGATGCGGGGGAGGGGGTCGCCCACGAGCATGTCGACGATGCGGTTGCCGCCGAAGCTCGTGTTGAGGATCACGATCCCGGGGGGATCGTCGCGAATCTCGCCGATGATGGCGGCGTCGGCGCCCACCGGGTGTCCCCGCAAAGCGGCCAGCGCGTCGTCGGCCTGCTCGGCGGGCACCACCGCCACCAACTTGCCCTCGTTGGCCACGTAGAGAGGGTCGATGCCCAGGATCTCGCAGGCGCCGTTGACCATGCCCCGCACAGGCAGGGCCGACTCCTGCAGCACGACTGACACCTCGGCAGCCCGGGCCAGCTCGTTGCAAACGGTGGCAACGCCGCCTCGGGTGGGGTCGCGCAGGAAGCGGGTGTCGGGGGCAGCGGCGAGGAGCTTGGCCACGACGTCGTTCAACGGGGCGCTGTCGGTGGGAAGGTCGGCCTCGAGGGCCAGGTCTCCCCGGGCGATCATCACCGCCACGCCGTGGTCGCCGATGTTGCCCGAGACCAGCACCTTGTCGCCGGGGCGAACCGACCGGGCGTCGAGATTCACGCCGACGGGCACGGTGCCCACGCCGGCGGTCGTGATGTAGACGCCGTCACCAGCGCCCTTGTTGACCACCTTGGTGTCGCCGGTGACGACCTGCACCCCGGCCCGGGTGGCGGCGATCGCCATGTCGGCCACGATGCCCCGAAGCTCCTCGATGGAGAAGCCGTCCTCGATGACGAAGGCGGCGGAGATCCAACGGGGGGTGGCGCCCATCATCGCCAGGTCGTTGACGGTGCCGTTGATGGCCAGATCGCCGATGGATCCACCGGGGAACCGGCGGGGACTCACCACGAACGAGTCGGTGCTGAAGGCGATGCGCTCGCCGCCGATTTCCAGCACCGCTCCGTCGGAGAGGCCCTCCAACGTCGGGTTGCGGAAGGCCTCCACGAACACGGCGTCGACCAGGGCGGCCGAAGCTTTGCCCCCGGCGCCGTGGGCCGAGTTGATGAACTCGTCGTTGAGCTTGGGCCGCCGCCGCCGAAATGCTTCGATGCGCTCGAGGACAATGTCCTCTCTCGAGAACCCCTCCTCTCTCGAGAACCCGCCTTCTCTCGACGTTGCGTCCTGGGGCGACGGCTCCGAGCCGTCCGGCTCGGCGGTCACGGCTAGCCCA
>Ga0183260_10005332_pt1 | contig 10106 bp, 10 predicted proteins | sample AntDrymUQ4972206_2_FD_129768 | JGI IMG/M metagenome (GOLD analysis project Ga0183260, IMG submission 129768) | Polar desert sand microbial communities from Dry Valleys, Antarctica - metaG UQ497 (22.06) (version 2) (version 2) | ecosystem: Environmental > Terrestrial > Soil > Desert | place...
AGGAACTGCTTACGGCCGCCCAGCCACCCCTTCGTCTGGATGAAGTAAAGGAATAGGACTCGTGTCAGCTGGAGCAGAGCCAGACTGTGCCTGTCTTCCGGCCGTAATAAACCGGGGAAGCCGGCGGCGAGGCTCTCCAGTGTGGCGCGAAACTCACGAAAGAAACGGCGCCCCACCACCTCAGCGTTAAGCGCGTCTGCCGCTCGTACCGCGAAGGCGAGTGCCCCACCGTCTGATGTGGCAATCAACCTGATCAGAGAGGCCAGTGCCTCCGAGCCTGGCTTGTCGAGATCCAATTGTAGGGTGGGGCATCCATTGAGTCCAACGGCAAGGTCCAAGCGGCGAGTCACGAGATCGAGGGCGAGCACCAGGCATACACGCCCCCTATTGCTCAGGCGCCGTGCCAGCTTCTCCGCCGCTGGTTCAGCGCTCGAGCTCTCGAAGGCAAACCAGGGCAGGTCCCCGGTCCTCCCGACCACCGTGATCTTGGGAGCGCCTGCCTTGGTGCCCCTCCGTATTTCTGCGGGCACTTCCTCCCAGAGCGGCTGGTGACCCAGGGCGGCCACCAGCGCAGGGAGGTCTTGCAGCGACCGGATTGCGGGGAGGAGTGTCTCGAGATCCATTCGCGGGGCGCTCCTGGCAGTGCGGAGCCCCACTGTAGGCTGGCGGAGGCGGGGTTACTGCATCAGAATGCCGCGACAAGTGGCGGAAATGGAGCTGAGTGGGCCAGGAGTTGCGGGTCGAGCGTGGCGGTTGGTCGAACACACGCATTGGATCAGCGGTACTCTTCACCGTTTGAATCACCCCCCACCCTAAATTTCTCCTAATACCCATGCCCATCCGTGTCTTGCACCTAGCGCTACTTGCACTGGCGGCTCCGACGTCGGCCATGACCCAAATGCTGCCGGATAGCGGCAAGTACTTCGTCCGTCACGGCCGAGACACCGTCGCCACCGAGCACTTTGTCCGCACCGCGACCCGGCTTGAAGGCACTCTCGCTATACACAACAAGAAGCGGACGTCCCAACGATGGACAGCCGTGGTCGGGCCAGACGGCACGCTTCCATTAGTCGACGTGACAGTGTGGGAAGGCGTCGACGGCCCGGGCAAGATGAGGGTAATTCAGCGTGCGAGGGTAATCTTCAAGGAGGACAGCGCTGCCGTGGACGTGTTTGCGGGTGACGGACTTCAGACCAGACTCTTCGCCACGGAGCGGGGAGCCGTGCCGTATCTCAATCTCTCCTTCGCGCTCATGGAGCAGGCTGTTCGCCGGGCTCGCGGAGCGCCCGAGCAGGCCGAGGTAGCGTTCTTCAACCTCGGTGGCGGGCAGACGGTGGTGGCCAAGCTTTCCCCGCTTGGCACAGATTCGTTGCTGCTCGACATCGGCAAGGTGCGATACCACCTGCGAGTGGATTCCCTGGGCCGAGTGCTTGGTGGCCGGATACCCTCTCAGGATGTAGTGGTAGACCGCCGGTAGCTCGACCGCCCGGGCCCACGATCAGAATCATCGGAGCGCCCGCGGGGCGGGCCAGAGCCAGGTCCTCGGCGCTCCGGTTACTTCACTGATTTGGCGACGGCTTGCAGCTCCCTTTCCAGAGTGGTAAGCTGACGCCCGACCTGGCCGAAATCGTTGGAAATGCTGTAGGAAGGAACTCCGTTTTGGGAGAAGAGGGTTGCTACCAGCGCGTCGGTGTATCCCACTACTGCCACCGCGATCCCCTTGTCGATCGCTCGATTGAGTCTGAGCATGATGGCCATTCCCTGTCTTGCCCGCATGGCAACGAGAACCGGCGCCAGATTTCGCGTGAGGAGCTCGCGCAGATATGCCAGCTCTTCGACCACCTCGCCGGCCGCTAACCCGCGAGCTGACGCTATCCTGCCGTAGTGCTCGCAGACGTGGAACCATACGATATTGGCTTCCCGCCGCAGTGGGCCAACCATCTCGGTAAGCACGTCGAAAAGCAGTCGGAACTCCCGCTCGACAACCGGACGCGGTATCGTGGAGGCGGCGGTCACCCGGTCTCCCAGCCAATCAGCCCACTGAGAGACCATGGATTCGCGCATCTCCGCGATCACACGTCCAGCGTCAATCAATACGGGTTCCGAAGCACGCACCGGTGTTCTCCCGGGTAAAGGTTCGTCAATCTACTTTCGAGAGTTTATGGGGTCAAAAACGGTTGTACGACCTCCAAAATTGAGCACAGGCAGCCGTATCGCGCTGATCGCGCCGGCCGGCCCACTGTTGGAAAAAGACGATCTAACACGGGCTGAGACGCTTTGCCGTGCGCTGGGCTACTCTCCCGTGTTAGGCAAAAGCGCTGCTGCACGTCATGGGTTTCTGGCCGGCAGTGATGAGGAGCGACTCACCGACCTCAACACTGCGTTCACCGATCCCTCGATCGATGCCATCTGGTGCCTCCGAGGTGGATATGGCTCGATCCGACTTCTCGAACGGCTGGACTACAGGGCCATAGCCCGGCGACCCAAACCACTCATCGGTTTTTCCGACATCACAGCCTTGCTGAACGCAATCACCCAATTGGCCGGAGTCGTCACCTTTCACGGTCCCGTCGCGCGGTCGAGCATGCCGGCATTCAGCCGCTGGCACTTCGAGCGGGTTCTCACTCGCAATGACCCGGCCGGCCGCCTCGGCCGTATACCGGAGGCCCCTGATGTGCTCGTGCCTCGTGAAAATCGAATCGTCACTCTTCACGGTGGCGTGGCCGAAGGCCGGCTTGCCGGCGGCAACCTCACCTTGCTGCAGTGCCTGATCGGCACGCCATACCTTCCAGATCTCGCCGGTACGATCCTATTTCTGGAAGACGTGGGCGAGGACCTTTACCGGGTGGACCGCATGCTCGCCCATCTTCGGCTGAGCGGTGCGCTTCAACGCCTGGCCGGGGTGATAATAGGGCGATTCACCAGCCTGGAACGCTCCAGCCGGGATGGGGCGCTGGGCTTCGACGAAGTGCTCGCGAATTACTTCGACCCCCTGGGCATCCCAGTCGCTTACGGCTTCCCGGTCGGGCACATCGACTCACAGTGGACCCTTCCGCTCGGCGTCCGGGCTAGGCTCGACGCCGACGCTGGAGAAGTCGAGCTGCTGGAGCCCGCTGTTGTTTAGCCCCCAACTTTCCACTGCTCGGCCTTGATGGCCACACCGACTCTCACCAAACACTCTCTGTCAGGCGCGCTCGGGCCTGTTCTTATCGATGTCCGTGCCGGGGGCAGATTTTCGTCGCGTCCCGCGGCTTTAATCCTGCACGGCTTCAAGGGCTTCAAGGACTGGGGAATGTTCCCGCCTCTGGCTGAACGCCTGGCCCGTGCCGGCTTCACCGCGGTGAGTCCCAACTTCAGCGGCAGCGGCGTAGATGATGCCGGCGACTTTACCCTTTCAGAGCGGTTCGGACACAACACCTTCTCCGCTGAGCTGCGGGACACGCGGCTGGTGCTGGATGCGCTCTTCAGCGAGAAGCTGGGCGTTCCCAAACCGACCAGCGTGGCTCTTATCGGTCACTCCCGGGGTGGCGGCGTCGCCATTCTCGCAACTGCTCCGGACCCCAGGGTTTGCGCGCTCGTCACCTGGTCCGCCATTGCCAGCCCGATGCGGTGGTGCGTCGATGAGCGCGCTGCTTGGCGGCAGGCGGGCAGACTCGAGGTGCGCAACGCCCGAACCGGCCAGGTGCTTCCACTCTACACCGATGTGCTCGACGACATCGAGCAGAACGGCCCGGCACTCGACATCGAAGCTGCCGCCGGACGAATACGTGTGCCCTGGCTGCTGATCCACGGCACCGAGGACGAGTCGGTCCGCATCGCCGAGGCTGAGCTGCTCAAGTCCGCCAGCCCTGGAGAGACCACGCGCCTGCTCCGAGTTCAAGGCGGCGGGCACACGTTCGGCGCTGTGCATCCCTGGCAATCCAGCACGCCGGAACTGGAAGTAGTGTTCGACGCCACCCTCGATTGGCTGGCGCTGTACCTGAAGTAGGAGGCGTGTAGCACCTTCGGTGCCAGCGCGAAACTCCGCAAGCGTCACCGGCATCCCACGTCGTGGCCGCGGGGTTTTGAGAGGGGAGTGGCGCAGGGTCTACCATTGTCGAAGCGGCGGCGGCGCGTCGCGACCATCCTACGATGAGGCGGACGCGCGACGGCGTTATCCGGCTCTTGACCCCAAAGGCAGCATGGGCCAAGCTCATGCATGCCCATATACGACTATCGCTGTGGCGGGTGCGGCCATCGATTCGATCAACTGGTTCGTGGCGAACAGACGGCTACCTGCCCGCACTGCGGCGGGCAAAACCTCGAACGGCTCCTGTCTCTGACCGCACGCCCCGCCACCGGCGGCAGGGAGGCGGACTACAGTCGTCTGGGGCCTCCGCCCGGCGGGGGTGGCTGCTGCGGAGGCGGTTGCGGATCCCACTCGCACTGAGCGGCCGCCTCAGCCGTCTCAGGTCGCACTTGGACAACCACCGTCCTGCCGCCGCTGACGACCCTTCGCTGATCTGGGCCGCAGTGACGGTGGTCATCACGCCGGATCCAGACTCCATCCTGCTCATCCGCCGCGCCCACCGCATGGGAGACCCGTGGTCGGGACACATGGCCCTGCCCGGCGGCCGCCGCCAACCGGCTGATGTAGATCTCGTTGCAACCGCCATTCGAGAAGCCCACGAGGAAGTAAGGTTCGAACTGGGGCCAAAGCAGCTACTCGGGGGCCTCAACGATGTTATGCCGCGGACGCCGGTCCTTCCGCCTATTGCGGTTCGCCCTTTTGTCTTTCTACTGTCCGCTCGGCCTGCTCTCGTTCTGAATGGGGAGGTGGCGTCCGCTACCTGGATAGCACTCGATGATCTCTTGCAGCCGGAGCGGCATAACACCGTTCAGCTGGAAGTTGCCGAAGAGTCGCGGGAGGTGCAGGCGTTTCAGCTCGATGATGGAATAGTTTGGGGGCTGACCGAGAGAATTCTGTCCAATCTCCTGGAGTACCTGCGGGATTAGGTCGAAGGCTCCTGCGGCCGTTATTGCGCTCCAGACCCCTTTCGCACCTGATAAACTTGACATTAGGAGGTTCTCAATACAGTCTTAGGCTAACCTAAAATCTCGGCAAACTATGAGCGCGGCAGTCGCCCACGAACCGCTGACCCGATCGGTAGAAGACTACTTGAAGGCCATTTATCAACTGTCGCCCGAAGGTCGTCCCGCCTCCACCAGCGAAATCGCAAACCTCCTGGCTCTCTCCCCGCCCTCGGTCACCGGCATGGTCAAACGGTTATCGGAGCACGGCTTGCTGGAGCATGTCCCCTATCGAGGGGTACAGCTCACGGACGCTGGACGGCGCGCGGCATTGCGGATGGTGCGGCGTCATCGTCTGATCGAAGCCTACCTGGTTGAATTCCTCGGTTACTCGTGGGACACGGTCCATGAAGAGGCGGAGCGGCTGGAGCATGCTGTCTCTGAAACCATGATAGAGCGAATGGCAGGAGCGCTCGGCAATCCCAGTGTCGACCCCCACGGCGATCCCATTCCCGCTGCGGACGGGTCCATTCTGGAGCGGGCCTGCATCGCGTTATCTGACGTTCCGATTGGTGAGAATGTAGAGATCAGCCGGGTACACGAGAGTCAGCCGGAGCGGCTTCGCTACATCGCCTCTTTGGGGCTCAGGCCGGGGGTTCAGATCACCGTCGTGGACCGCCAGCCGTTCGACGATCTGGTCACTATCGAGGTGGGAACGGACAAACAGGTAATTGGACGCGAGCTAGGTCATGCGCTGCTCTGCGCTCGCAAGGTTAAGCCGTGAGCGCTGCTACGTCTCCTATGGAGTTTTCCCCAGGCTGGCGATATCCCCGTATCCAGCCGAGTCTGCCGCACTCATACCACTCCGTCCCTGTGCCCAAGGGTGTGTCGTTCTGGCGGAAGGCGTTGGCGTTCGCCGTAGTTCCGCTGGTCTACTTCACCAGCCAGCGACAGAAGATGGGTCAATTCGCGAACAGCCGCCCGCTTAGCGCAGTGGCCTGGGGGGTCGCCGCGACGATCGCGTGTCTGAACGGGTGGTTACTGATAGGAACCTTCAGAATGTTGCTGGCCTAAGGAGGACCGATGGCACGGAAGCGGGATTTGGTGGATCAATCGATGACGCGGCGAAACTTGTTGAAGGCCGGTGCACTCGGGACGGTCGGGGCGGCTGCCGCCGGCACCGTGCTCGCGTTGCCCGGACTGGGTCAGTCACCCGGTAATCAGGCGGGCCAGGCATCTCATCATGATATGATGACCGTGGGGCACCTCAGCCCCGGCTCGTTTGATCCCAATGCCTTCCTTACCCACTTCGATGCCGGCCTCGTTTCCGAGCTTCCCTCGGGCCAGGTACTGCGCGACTACGAGTTCATCGCCGAGGATCGCGAGATCGAGGTGGCCCCGGGGGTCTTCTATCCCGCCTGGACCTATAATGGGCAGGTTCCCGGTCCAACTATCCGTTGCACCGAGGGTGACCGTATCCGGGTGCGTTTCATCAACCGCGGCAGCCATTCGCACAGCATCCATTTCCACGGTATGCACCCGTCGAACATGGACGGCGCGTTCGAACCGGTCAATCCGGGCCGGAGCTTCGTATACGAGTTCAATGCCGAACCGTTTGGGTTGCATCTGTACCACTGCCATACGGTCCCCATCAAGCGGCACATCCACAAGGGCCTTTACGGCGCCTTCATCGTCGATCCCAAGGCGGGTCGCCCTCCCGCTCGGGAAATGGTGATGGTGATGAATGGCTTCGACACCAACTTCGACAATGAGAACGAGGTCTACGCGGTCAATACCGTGGCGTTCCACTATCAGAAGTACCCCATCCGTATTCGGCAGGGAGAGTTGGTTCGGGTCTACGTGGTAAACGTGACGGAGTTCGACCTGCTCAATTCGTTCCATATTCACGGGAATCTCTTCCGGCTCTACCGCACTGGTACAGACCTCACTCGCTATGAGTGGACCGATGTAGTTGCGCTATGCCAGGGGGAGCGTGCGGTTCTGGAGTTCACCTACAACCATGCCGGTCCGTTCATGTTCCACGCTCACCAGAGCGAGTTTGCCGAGCTGGGATGGAGCGGCGTCTTTCTGGTGGAGGCCCCGCATGTCTGAGCTTCAGGTGCCGGTTCTGCCTCAGAACTCTTCGGTCCACCCGAGTGCTCCCCGATCTCCAGAGCCACGCGGAGGTAGGCTGCCGCTCTGGTTCAAGGGCTTCGCGCCGCTGATCCTGCTGGCGGCCCTGGTAATGTTGTTTCTGGAGGTCGGGCCGGTGGGTGTGTTCCGGCAGAGCTTCCCGCCGGTGGAGGAGCTCACGATAGAGCGGATTCGGCTACCCGCCTATGGAGTCATGGAGGTTCAGATCGTCAACGGCGGGCCGGAGGCGGTAACCGTCGCGCAGGTCATGGTGGATGACGCCAACTGGGTCCACCGGGTGAATGGGAGCCGCACCATCGAGCGCCTGGAGCGCCGCACCATCACCATTCCGTATCCCTGGGTCGAGGGCGAGCCGCACGCGGTCTCTCTGGTGACTCGCACGGGGCTGACGTTCACTAGCGAGGTGGCGGTTGCCACGTTGTCACCCTCGGTCGACACCCGCTATCTCACCACCTTCGCCTTGCTCGGCGTTTATGCCGGTGTTATTCCGGTTTTCATAGGGCTTCTGTGGCTGCCCTTTGTGAGAGCGATCGGCCGCAGATGGATCGATTTTTTCCTGAGCCTCACCATGGGTCTGCTGGTTTTCCTCGGGGCGGACGCGTTGGTGGAGGCACTGGAGACTTCAAGGCTGGTTGCCGGGGCGTTCCAGGGAGCCTCACTGGTTCTGCTCGGGGTCCTGGGCACGCCGCTCATCCTCGCCGCTCTGGGGCGCTGGCGCGGCACCCGGGAGGAGCGCACGCCGCTGCAGGTGGCCGGCCTCATTGCCCTGGGCATCGGACTCCACAATCTGGGCGAGGGTCTGGCCATCGGCGCGTCGTACGCCACCGGCGAAATTGCTCTCGGGACGTTCCTCGTGATCGGGTTTCTGTTGCACAACACCACCGAGGGTCTCGGAATTGTCACCCCACTTGCCGATCAGCGGCCCCGGCTCCGGTCGCTGGTCCTGCTCGGCGCCCTCGCTGGAGTTCCGACCGTCATTGGTGCCTGGCTGGGTGGCTTTACCTACTCGCCACTCTGGACCACGCTGTTCTTTTCGATCGGGGTTGGGGCCATCATCGCGGTGGTTTACGAGCTTTATCGGCTGTTCAGCCGCCGTGCGAGCGCCGGCCTGACGACACCGCTAAACACCGCCGGCCTTTTGCTGGGCATGATGATCATGTATGCCACCGGCCTGTTGGTGCCGGCATGAGTTCTCAAGAGAAAAGCGTGAGCGGTGAGCGGTTAGCGGTGAGTGGGAAAGAGGCAAGGTCTCCTCGCGGTCTGTGGATTACCGCGTCTGTTCGGGCGCTTCTGTGTGTCGTGGTGCTCCCGCTTACCGCTTACCGCTCACCGCTTACCGCTGTTCAGATCCAGGACAACAGCTTCCTCATCGAGGAGGCGTATAACCAGGAACGTGGGATCGTTCAGCACATCAGCACATTCGAACGTTTGCGGGGGGGAGACTGGGCGTTCGGTTTCACGCAGGAATGGCCTCTGGGGGGCATTCGCCACCAGCTGAGTTACACACTTCCCGTGCAGAATGACGCTGGAGGAACAGGTCTGGGCGATATCGGCCTCAACTATCGGCACCAGCTGGTCGGTAACCCGGAGGCAGCCATAGTCTTCGCGCCTCGATTATCGCTGCTTCTGCCTGCCGGAGATCACCAGCAAGGACGTGGGGCGGGGGCACTGGGCTTTCAGACCAACCTTCCGCTGAGCCTGGTACTGCGCCCTGATATAGTGAGTCACTTGAACGCGGGTGCCACTATCACACCCTCGGCCAAGAGTTTGATCGGCGCGGAAGCCACCACGGCCGACTTCAATTTGGGAGCCAGTGTCATCTGGCTGCTTCAACCCTCAGTCAACCTGATGCTGGAAGCGCTCTGGCTGAGCACGGCATCGGTGGCCGGCGCCGGCGAAACCGTGCGGGATGAATCGCTGTTTCTGAATCCGGGTATTCGGTTGGCGTTCGACCTTGTCAATGACCTGCAGATTGTGCCGGGGGTTGCCTACACCTTCGACATTGGCCGGAGCTCTGATGAGGACGCGCTGTTCCTCTACCTGAGCCTGGAGCACCCCTTCAAGCGCTAGTAGCCGACGATTCGCCGGAGCTCCGTCAGACGCTCCTCTCTGGCGCCCCGGAGCACATCGCCCTCACCATCGTAGGCCCGCTCGATCAGCCGGATGAGCTGCTGGTGTTCGGCCGACGCTAGCTGAAATCCGGTATCTCCCTCCCACCGGCTCTCCAGGGCCCGGAGCAACGCGCTCAATTGTGCGGTCTGGCGTTCCCCGGCCTCCAGGTATGCCGTCTGAAACGGACCGGCCGCGGCCAGGCGGGCCGCTAACCCCGACGAAATAAGTGCATCCACGTCTCGAACCTCGAGAACCCCGTCCAGCACCAGCCTGATGCATTCCCGCCACAGCGCCGCCGTAAGCCGCCCGGTGGCGTTTCCCGGGATCTCTTTTCGGAGAACGACGGGGATCCGACCCAACTGACGGAGCCACCCGCGAACCAGATCCAGGCTGGCTCGATCGGTCAGCGGCCCTGGCACCACTTCGACCGCCGGAATGTGTTCTACCGGATCGAACCCCCGTGCAACAAGCAGTCTGCTGGGCCGGCGGAGCCGGGCGCAGAGCTCGGTGGGCGAGAGTCCCGGGGCGCTGCACGTCAGCACCGCCGCCATGCGGGCCACGCCCTCAACCTGCTCCAGAAGCCGCTGTCGGTGAAGCAGATCTCCGATGGTGGCGTCTATGATCCAGTCAGCGTCGGTCACCGCATTGAGCAGGCTACGGCCCAGCCGTGGGTCTCCTGGTAGAGCGTCCCCCTCGTCGTGATCGCCGGGAACCCTGAGCCCTGCGAGTGGCGTTTTCGGGTAGCGATCTCCTCGTCACTACTCTGAAGCACCGCCGCATCGGGGTCGTAGATGGTGAGCGGCCACCCTGCCGCCGACACGAGTGTGGCC
>Ga0183260_10005334_pt1 | contig 10103 bp, 9 predicted proteins | sample AntDrymUQ4972206_2_FD_129768 | JGI IMG/M metagenome (GOLD analysis project Ga0183260, IMG submission 129768) | Polar desert sand microbial communities from Dry Valleys, Antarctica - metaG UQ497 (22.06) (version 2) (version 2) | ecosystem: Environmental > Terrestrial > Soil > Desert | place...
AGTCCGTCCGTGAACACCACGAGTCCGTCTCCAGGCCCCAGCGGGGTCTTCTCGGTTGCGTAGGTCTGCTCCTCGAACGCTCCCAGCAGGTGCCCGGGAACCGTTATCGACTCGACCGTGGCTGTGGCGGCGCGGAAGACGAACGGCGGGGGGTGGCCGCCGAGGGCGAACTCGAGGACGTGGTCGTGTGTGTTGAGGACTCCGTAGAAGGCGGTGGCGAAGCGATCGTTGCCGATCCGGCCGACAAGGGCGTTGTTGAGGTGGTAGAGGACCGAGTCGGGCCTGGGGTTGCGGAGCGCGTAGGCGCGCAGCATGTACTTCGCCATCGCCGTCTGTGCCGCCGCCTCCAATCCCTTGCCCGAGATGTCGCCCACCACCACAGCCACCGAGTGATCAAGCTCGAAGACGTCGTAGAAATCCCCACCGACCTCGGCGTCGGCTTCGGATGCTTGATATATCCAGGCGAGCTCGTAGCCCTCTACCTGCGGCAAATCGCGCGTGACCAGTGCCCTCTGGAGGATCTTCGCCATCGCCCGCTGGCGCTCGAACCGCTGTGAGTTCTCGATGGCGATCCCGGCCTGGGCGGCCGCCACCCGCAGGGCCTCGGCGCGCAGGGGGCCGAGCGTTAGGGGCCACTCGAAGGAGAGCACGAGAGCACCGAGGATGGAGCCGTCGGAAGACAGGAGGCCGACGGCGAACGCCGCGCCCGAATTCGAAGCGGCGGACCCCGGAAGGGCGGTCACCTGACGCTGTTGCAGCTGCGCCCAGGGGAGACCGTCGTCGGAGCCTTCGACAATCGTCGCCGGGGAATCGACCAGCACCACCTCTACATGGTCGGCATCGACCAGGTCGCGCGCGGCCCCGCAGATCTCGTCGGTCAGCGGGCTCAGGCGTTGCCGGGTGGAGATCCTGAGCCCGAAAGCCCGGATCTTCGTCAGCATCGTGAAGTGGCGGGCATTGACCAAGGCCATCCCCAGGAGGCGAGCGATCCCTTCAGCCATGCGCTCCTGGCGGCGGCCGAAATCGTGGGGGCGGCTGAACTCGAGCCCCATTCCCCCAATGGCCTCCTCGCCCCGCAACAGCGGGATCCCGATATAGGCGCCGAGAGACCGCCGCCGTGCCTGTTCGGGATCCAGCAAGGAGGTCGTGGATATGTCCGAGAGAACCATTACCTTCTGGTGATCGAGCACGTGGGTCATGAGCGGCAGCCCTCCACGAACCCCGGCCCGCTCCTTTAGGTGCGCCAGCAAGTCGGCATCAAAGCCCAGCGAGCTCACGATCTTGAGCCCCCCGCTTCTCTCCCTCCTCGACACGACGTAGGTGCGCTCGGCCCCGAACATGTCGGAGCACGCCTCCACCGCCCGGCGAATCGTGTCCTCGAAGCCGCGCATCTCAGAGAGCCTGGAGGCGAGCGTGAGCAGGGCGCTCGCCGCCGACGCCTCGGCGCGCGCCGAAGACAGCATCGCCTCGAGCTCCTCTCTCGTCGCCGGGTGGCCTGTCTCCATGGAAGCCGATCCTATGGCGGACCCCCGCGTCATCGGGGTCGTGAAGTTGGGGGCCGGGTGGAACTAGCCAAGTGCGGGCCGGGTCGAGGGTGGCTAAAGCGGACCGTGGACCTCTGGACACGTCTTCTTGTGGGTAAACGCGGACCGTGGACATTTGCCACCGCGTGGGTGGTCGCAGGGCCGCGGAACTTCGTCGGACAGGACCGGCTACTCGCCGGTGGTGCCGTCGATCAGCTCACGCACGATGTCGGCATGACCGTTGTGGCGGGCTGTCTCCTGTATCAGGTGTAACAGTACCCATCGCAGGTTGGGGCGTGCCTCGCCACCGTGAGCGCGCCGGGCCACGGCATCGAGCTCCGCGGCCGAGGCGATGGCGCGGTCGCGCTCGATCTCCGCCTGGTAGAGCGCGAACACCTGCTCTGCGGTCTCGTCCGGCTCGACCCGGAAATCGGCATCGGGATCGCCGTCGGTCCACGGGAAGCGCACCTCGTCCCCGGCATGGATCCACTGGAACCACCAGCGCTCGACGTAGGCGAGGTGCTTGACCAGCCCCAGCAAGCTCGTTCCCGAGGGCGTCAGCTCGCGGCGCAAATCGTGCTCGGAGAGCCCGGCGGTCTTCTGCAGCAGGGTGGCGCGGTGGTAGTCGAGAAATGCCTCGAGCAGGTCCTTGTCCGAGCCCTCGAAGGGCGTGTCTTTTCTCTCTGTGGTCACGGAGGAAACCTACAGGGAGCGGGAGACTTCGACGAGCCTCTCGAGGACCAATGCTGCAGCCCCCGAATCCACCGCGCCCGCGGCCCCCATCAGCCCCTCCGTCAGATCGGAGGCGCGCCCGGCCGCCACCAGGCCGGCCGCGGCGTTCAGCAGCACGATGTCGCGCCGCGGCCCCCTTTCGCCCTCCAGCACCGATCGGATGGTGGCCGCGTTCGTCTCCGCTGTCCCGCCCCTGATTGCCTCGCCCGAAGCGGGCTCGAGCCCCAGCTCCAGCGGGTCCACCACCTCCCGGCGAATCACTCCGGAGACCAGCTCGACCACCTGCGAGGGGCCCGCCGTGGAGAGCTCGTCCAGGCCTCCGTATCCATGAAAGGCGACAACGTGAGTGCTGCCCAGGCGCGCCAGTGTGGCAACCATGACCTCCAGCATGCGGGGCTCGGACACCCCGAGGGCCTGGCAGGTGACGCCGGCGGGATTCGTGAGGGGGCCGAGGAAGTTGAAGACCGTGGCCACGCCCAGCTCCCGGCGGGGTGCGGCGGCGTGGCGCATGGCGGGGTGGAACACGGGAGCGAAGCAGAACCCCATCCCCGTCTCCTCGATGCAGGAGGCGACCTTTTCGGGCGACAGGTCGATGCGAACGCCGAGAGTCTCCAGCACGTCCGCCGAGCCGCAGCGAGACGACGCCGCCCGGTTCCCATGCTTCGCCACCCTCACGCCCGCCCCCGCGCAAACAAGGGCCGCGGCGGTGGAGACGTTGAAGGTCCCGGCGCGGTCCCCCCCCGTGCCGCAGGTGTCGAGCAACTCGCCGGAGACGGGCACCCGGGCGGCGAACGCCCGCATCGTCCTGACGAGTCCTGAGACCTCTTCGGGAGTCTCGCCCTTGGCCCGCAGCGCGACCACGAAACCCGCCACCTGTGCCGACGTCGCGGCCCCCTGCATGATCTCCGCCATCGCGGCGGCCGCGCCCTCTTCCGAGAGGTCACGCCCCCCGAGAAGCTCGGAGAGCACGTGCGACCAGGAGAACTCCGTCACCGAGGGCTCAGCAGGTCGGCGAACGAAAGCGCATAGGCCACCGCCGCCCGCTCCACCTCGTCGAGGTCGACCGACTCCCGGGCGGTGTGGGCGAGGGTGATGTCGCCGGGGCCGCAGACGATGACCTCGGCCCCCGCTGCGGCCAGGAAGCGAGCGTCCGAGGCGCCCCGAAAGCCCATCAGCTCCGCAGGCAGGCCGCAGGCCTGCTCGGTCGCCCTCGCCATCGCCCGGACCACGGGAGAGCTCTCGTCCACTTCGAAGGGTTCGCCGTAGAAGGTCATCTCGACGGAGGCGTCGATGTCCTCAAAGCGAGCGCGGGCACGCTCGATCGCCTCCTCTACCGAGGCAATCACGCTCTCCTCGGTCTCCGGAGGCACGCTGCGGCGATCGACCTCCACGGTGCAGGAGGCGGGCACAATGTTGACCTTGGCGCCTCCGGAGATGACCCCGACGTTGATGCTTGGCCCTCCGAGGACCGGATGCGACACCTCGGGAAGCGCCGCCTCTAGCTGAAGGATGATCTCGGCCATGTGCTTGATGGCGCTCACACCGCGCTCGGGCGCGGAGCCGTGGCCCGCTCGTCCCGCGGTCGTGATCCGCATCCAACACGCTCCGCGCTGGGCGTGCACCACTCTCAGCGAGGTGGGCTCTCCAACGATGGCGTAGTCGGGGCGAAGGATGCCCTTTTCGACCAGGGCCCCGGCGCCGCAGAAACCCATCGTCTCCTCGTCCGCCACCAAGGCGAGCTCGAGCACGCCCGCAAGGGGGACCTCGGCCTCCCTGAGAACCGCCACCGCCTCCAGGGCCGCCGCCACCGGGCCCTTGGCATCGCCCGAGCCCCGTCCATGCACGCGCCCCTCGACGATGTCCGCCGCATAGGGATCGTGTTCCCACAATGAATGCTCGCCGGCCGGGACGACGTCGATGTGAGAGCAGTAGGTGAGGGTGGGTCCCTCTTCGATCCCACGCAACCGGGCGACTACGTTGGGCCTGTCGGCGACAGCCTCGTGGAGCTCGACCTCGAGGCCGAGCTCCTCGCAGTACGACGCCACCACCGCCGCCGCCTCGGCCTCCTTTCCGGGAGGGTTCTCAGACGGCGTCTGCACCAGGTGGACGAGCCTCTCGATGAGCCGCTCGCGCTGCACTCCTTGTGCCGCGGACGTAAGGGTGAAGGTCATGGTCTGCGACACTTTGCCATGTGACCTACCGCGTTTTTCTTGGGGTGGTGCTCGTGACTTGGCCGCTGGTAATCGTGGGCTTGCTGTTCTTCATGGACAAGCTCGAGAACTACGTCAACCGGCTCGACGCGGACACTCCCGAAGAAGCCGGGGTCGAACCGGTGGCCGGAAGCAGCCACGACAAAGAGGTGACGATTCTGTTCGGGGACCAGGTGGTCGGCGAACCGGACTGAGCTCATGGCAAGACCGTCAACTACTGCAGGGCTATGCACTCGATCTCCACCCGCGCACCCTTGGGCAGCCCGCTCGCTCCGATGGCGGCGCGGGCCGGCGGGTACGATTGGAAGTAGGCGGAGTAGGCGTCGTTGAACTCGGCGAAGTCTGCGATGTCGGCCAGGTAGGCGTTGACCTTGACGACACGCTCCAGGCCCGAGCCGGCCGCTCTCAGAACCGCGGCGAGGTTGTCGAGGCAGCGCCGGGTCTGGTCTGCGACCGGGCCGTCGACCAGCTCCCCGCTGGCGGGATCGATAGGTATCTGTCCGGAGCAGAACACGAACCCATTGCCGGTCGTGGCCTGGGAATAGGCGCCCACCGCCTCCGGAGCCTCCGGTGTCGCAATGATCTCCCTTTCCATGAAGTCCTCCTGTCGTCGGTGATTGCAGCGCAGATGTTAATAAGAAAGAAGGGGATGTGGAGGGGGAGGGCGGGCATGCCTGAGATCGCAGACGATGCAGGCGTCACAGAAACCCATGGGGGCGGCACCGAACCCGAGCGCGCCCTGAGAGCAGTGCTCCAGCGGGCTATGGACCTCGTCGAGGCGGATTTTGGAGCGCTCGCCGTTTTTTCTTCCACGGGTGATGTGCAGGATTTCGTGGCTCTGGGCACGGGCGCCGCCGAGATAACCCGCCCACCGGGGGAACCCGGCTCTCTCTCCACCATTCGTCTCCTTCGGTGGAGCCGCGGGGACGAGGGAGCGAACAACACCTCCGCAATGCCGGTTCCTGCCGCCGCCAATTCTTTTCTCGGGGTCCCCCTCCCGCTGGCCCAGGGAGCGGGGGTCCTCTATCTCTATTTGACTCGGAGCGGGCGCGACTCGTCCTTCACCGAAGGCGACGCGGAGGTCCTTTCGGGGCTCACAACTCTGGCGTCACTGGCGGTGAGACATGCACGGCTGCTCGAGGCCGAGCTGCTGCGTGGCGACGCCATCTCGGTGTTCGTGCACGAGCTGCGCTCCCCCCTGACCGTGATCTCAGGTATCGCCGACCTCCTCAAACGCCCCGACAATGAGATTGCCGGCGACCTGCGGGCGGAGCTCGTCGAGATCCTGGGGCGCGAGTCGTCCCGGCTCAGGAGACTGGTGTCGAACGTATTGGACACCGAGACGCTGCGACGAAACTTCGGCTCGATAGAGGTGGCGCGCTGTGATCTCGTGGAGCTCGCCGGTGAGGCTGCGCTCGATGCCGGGGGCGGGGGCCGGGTGGCGGTGGCCGCGCCGGCGGAGCCAGTCACCGCACCCGTCGATCGCGACAAGATCAAGCAGGTCCTCGTCAATCTCGTGTCCAACGCTCTCAAGTTCGCCCCCGGTGCCCCCATTGAGGTGTCGGTCAGCGCGGAGGAGGCACTGACCGGAGCGCAGCGGTGGGCCGAGGTCACGGTGGAGGATTTCGGTCCGGGCATCGCGGCCCACGATCTGCCCAAGCTGTTTCACATGTTTGCGCGCGTCGGACCCCGCGACAAGCCCGGTTCGGGGCTCGGGCTCTACGCCTCCAAAGCGATCATCGAGCGCCACGGCGGGCAGATGTGGGTCGACAGCGAGCCGGGCCGGGGCTCTCGCTTCAGTTTTAGGCTGCCGCGCGACTGAGTTGGCTGCCAGGCAATCGCGTCGAGTGCTCGATGAATGTCGGCCCTATACAGCATCTGAACGACCACTCGACGAAAAAGAAAAGGTGGGAGCCGGCCTGTAAGCCGGGTTCTGTGCCACCCCTCTCCCAAGGGGTGCGGCGACCATCCCTCTCGAACGAGCGTTGCCGCTCGCCTCTAGCGGCCTACCCGGAGGCACCCGGCGAAACCGAGACGGACGGGCAGTCCTCACCTCCTGCTTGGCCTTGCTCCGGGCGGGGTTTGCCGAGCCGCACCGGTCGCCCGGCACGCTGGTGAGCTCTTACCTCACCGTTTCACCCTTACCCCGGCCCTGAGGCCGGGGCGGTCTATTTTCTGTGGCACTGTCCACGGGTCGCCCCGCCTGGGACTTTCCCCAGCGCCCTGCCCTGTGGAGCCCGGACTTTCCTCAGCCTCAGCGGCGTCGCCGCCGGGACCGCGGCCGCCCGGCCGACTCCCGTCCCATTCTCCCAGAGAAAGCCGCATCCGCCGTGCGGCCCGATCGAGGCTTCCCAGCAGCGGCCGGCCGAGCACGACCACGAGCAGCGCGTTGCCCACGGCCGCGAAGCTGTCCCAGGCGAACGACGTGACCGCGTAGAAGGCCGCGTAGCGCTCCAGATTGGTGCCCAGCGAAGCTCCCGGCTCCCATGACAGCGGTCCCGAAGCCACCCGGAAGGGCCAGAACCACAGGTTCATGATCGCTCCGAAGACGTATCCGGCCAGCGCCCCGTATCCCGCCAGCGCCCCGATCCTCCGAAACCAGGGGCCGCGCCGCCACAGCAGTCCGGCTCCCGCCCCGACCCATCCGACCGCAACCATCTGGAAGGGCAGCCACGGCCCCAATCCCCCCACGAACAGACCCGAGGCGAGTGTGCCAACCGCCCCCAGCACGAAGCCGAAGCTCGGGCCTAAGGCGTTGCCTGCGGTGAGCACGATGATCCACATTGCCGAGAAACCGGCCACGAAACCCGGCAGGCGCAGAGCCACCATGAGGCCTGCCAGGACGCCGAGGAGGGCCACCGATTTCACTCCCAAGGCGCTGCGGGAGAGCTGCGCGAACAGGACCAAACCCAGCAGGGCCACGAGCGCGCCGAGTACCAGGGGTGCGTCGACGGCATGGGGGCCGGCTCCCGCTCGGCTCGGGACCAAGAAAGGCCACAGGAAGGCTCCCAGACCCAGGAGGTTGGCGGCGAACACGAGGAAGCCTCTCAGAGTCGTCGTCATGCCAGAGCTGCGGCCGCTTGCTCGACAGTAAGCCAGCCGGGCCCGAGCACACGTGTCATCTGCGGAGCGAACACCACGGAGTCACCCAGGACCACCTCGGGCGAGCCGTCTGCGATCACCTCTTTCGAGGCAAGCATGATCACGCGCTCGGCCACTTGTGCCACGAGCTCGACGTCGTGTGTCGCCAGCAACACGGCCCTGCCCTCATCCGAATAGATGCGGAGCAAGTTGACAAGCCTGTGCTTGGCCTCGAGGTCGAGGCCGCGCGTGGGCTCATCGAGAAGGAGCACTCCGGCACCACTCGCCGCAATCGACGCCAGCGCTACCAGCAGCCGCTCTCCGGCGGAGAGGTCGCGTGGGTGCCTGGAGGCCAGAGCGGTGATCCCCAGACGCTCGAGATGGGGGCCGGGGCCATCCCGCAGGCCCGCTGCAGCCAGGGTCACCGAGATCTCGTCTTCGACCCGGTCGCGAAAGAGAACGGAATCCGGCGCCTGAGGACAGAGGGCAACGCTACGACCGGGGACGGGCGGGGCCCCGTCGACCAGGACGCGGCCCGCCGACGGCTTCTTGAGCCCCGAGAGGCAGCGCAGCAGGGTCGTCTTACCAGCCCCGTTCCGGCCCATGAGTGCGGCGACAACTCCGGCGTGCAGCTCCAGGCTCACGTCTGTGAGCACATCCTCTCGGTCATAGCCGGCCTCCAGCTTCGTCACCGACGCCCGCGCCTCCCCCGGCGGGCGGCTCACGGCGGCGGGGGGTTCCGGAGATGTCTGCACATAGCGGCGCGCCTCCCTCACGCTCAGCGGCAGCGGGCGCCAGCTCAGCCGAGCGCCTAGCCGGGCGACGGGGGGGCCGAGATCGAGCACCTCCACCACGTCGGCCGGCGGCCCCTGCACGACCTCACCCTCACCTACGCAGCCCACCACCAGGTCGGCGAAGGAGGCCACGCGCTCGAGCCGATGCTCGGCCACGACTACGGTGAGCCCGAGGTCGTGGACGAGGCGCTGGAGCACGGCGCAGACATCTTCGGCCGCCTGGGGGTCGAGCTGGCTCGTTGGCTCGTCAAGAAGCAGGATCCTCGGCCCCGCAGCGAGCGCGGCTGCGATCGCAACCCGCTGGCGCTCCCCGCCCGAGAGGTCTCGCACGCTGCGCCGCCGCAGACTCTCGAGAGCGAGCAGGTCGGAGACCTCCTCGAGGCGTCGGCGCATGACGAGCGGCTCGATGCCGAGATTCTCCATGCCGTAGGCCAGCTCGTCTTCGACCAGATCGACGACGAACGCGGCCCCCGGGTCCTGCGGGACGAAGCCGGCGACGTCGGCTAGGTAGCGGGGCCGGGTGTGGAGCGTGTCGCGCCCCGAAACAAGCACCCGGCCCGAGAATGAGCCCCCGCTGAAGTGGGGCACCAGCCCGTTCATCGTTCTGATCAGAGTGGATTTGCCGGAGCCGGTGGGACCTGCCACCAGAGCGAACACTCCGTCGGGGATCTCGAGACTCACCTCCCGAAGCGCGAGCCTCCCGGCCCCCGGATAGGAGAAGCTGAGGCCGTCGATTCGGATTGCGCTCGGCGGGGTCGGGGCCCGTTCTCCGGCCGCCGGCTCCTCCTGAGCCGATTTTATGGGACCCAGCGTCAAGAAAACTCCTCGCTACGACGCTCAAAACGCGACGCCGAGGGTGGCCACAGGGCCGGGGCGCTGAATAGCAGCGCCCCGGCGACCAGGGGGCCCGTGGCTTGTGGCCACAGGAGGGGGGCCGCGGCCACCAGCAGATCGCCGGTCCCGGCGGTGGCGGCCGCGACGAAGGCGCCGGCCCCTAGGGCGCTCAGCGCCGACGTCGTCCACGACCACGCCCCGAAGCGCTGCGGGCGGTAGCGCGACCTCGGCCCCCGGCCGTGCCCGCGGGCATCCATCGACTCAGCCAGGACCAGGGCCTGCTCCATGCCGGACTCGAGCACGGGCACGCACAATGCCGGGAGCCTTGCCAGCCTGCCGCCGCCGAGCCCCCGCATTCTCTGAGCCTCGGCCACCTGCACCGCGGTGTCGGCGAAACGAGGGGCGAGGGTGAGCCCTAGCGAAGCGGCGAGTGCGACCTCCTGCAGCCGCCGGGGCGCGAGGCGCAGCAGCGCGGATGAATCAGACACCGAGTTGAAGGCGCCGTAGATGGCCAGCAGCACCGCCACCCGCAAGCCCTCGAGCAGCGCCATCACGATGCTCCCGCCGTTAACGGGGCCGAAGACCACCAGCCCCGTGCGGAGGGCCATCGCCGCCAGGCCGGCACCGGCGAAGAAGCGAAACGACCTCACTCCCCGGCTCCGGCCACCCCACGCCGCCTGCACCGCCCACGAAGCTCCGAACAGAATCAGCAGGTAGAAAGGGTTGGTGGTGGATAGCGCCACCACGGAGGCGCCGGCGGACCACGCCACCCACGCGCCCGGATGCATTAGCGCGGCCTCCTGTTTGATCGCTCGGTAGCCCCTCGGCTTGATCGCTCGGTAGCCCCTCGGCTTGATCGCTCGGTAGCCCCTCGGCTTGATCGCTCGGTAGCCCCTCGGCTTGATCGCTCGGTAGCCCCTCGGCTTGAT
>Ga0183260_10005335_pt1 | contig 10101 bp, 7 predicted proteins | sample AntDrymUQ4972206_2_FD_129768 | JGI IMG/M metagenome (GOLD analysis project Ga0183260, IMG submission 129768) | Polar desert sand microbial communities from Dry Valleys, Antarctica - metaG UQ497 (22.06) (version 2) (version 2) | ecosystem: Environmental > Terrestrial > Soil > Desert | place...
ACGATTGCGGCGCGTGTGGCGGCAAACACGGCGGGCCGAGCGCCCGCGCCTTTGCCGCGATGACCAACCGGCAGGAAGTTCGCGCTGTGTTGCGCGAGCGCGGAATCGATATACCCGACGACACCTGGTTAGTCGGCTCCCAGCACAATACCTGCTCTGAGCTCTACACGTTCTTCGACGTCGAGGACATCCCGGCGACGCACCGGGAAGAATGGCGGCGCCTGGTCGCCGATCTGGACGAGGCGCGCTCCCGCTCGGCCCAGGAGCGCTGCCGGCGCTTCGCCTCGGCCCCCAAGGATGTGTCCCCCGAGGAATCGCTCCGCCACATTGAAGGTCGCGCGGTCGACCTGAGCCAGGTCCGCCCGGAATGGGGACATGCCACCAATGCCTTCGCCGTGGTCGGGCGGCGCGCCGTCACTCAAGGGCTGTTCCTCGATCGGCGCCCATTCTTGATCTCCTACGATCCGACGCAGGACCCCGATGGCACCATCCTGGAGCGGATCGTATTATCTGTGGGGCCGGTCGGGGCGGGCATCAATCTGGAGTATTACTTTTCAACGGTCGACAACCAGAAATTCGGCTCCGACACGAAGGTGCCGCACAACGTCTACGGCCTGGTCGGGGTGATGGAAGGCGCGATGAGCGATCTCCGCACCGGGTTGCCGAAGCAGATGGTCGAAGTCCACGAGCCGATGCGCCTCCAGTTGGTGATCGAGGCCAGCACCACGCACCTGGGCGAGATCTACGGGCGCCAGCCGGCCGTCCAACAGTTGCTGGATAACGCCTGGGTGCACTTGATCGCGATCGATCCCGACACCGGGGCGATGAATCTGTTTGTGCCGGGCGTCGGTTTCGTCCCTTGGGACAAGCCCCTCACGCCGCTGCCGGTGGTGCTGTCGTCATTCGAATGGTATAAGGGAAAGACGGATTTCCTGCCTCCGGCCCTCATCGTGCAAGACGACTTTCATCATGTCGGCCAAGCGGCTGTCTTGGAGACGGCGTAGTCATGTTTGACGTGATTGTTGCGCTCATTCCGGGACTGCCGCTTCTGGCGGCGCTCGCCAATGGTCTAAACGCGCTCGCCGGCGAACGCTACTCGCGGCGAGCCGTCCAGCGGCTGGCGGCCGCGTCGATCTTCCTATCGTTCCTCGGCGTGCTTTGGGTTTTCGGTCAAGTGCTGATCGATCCGTCGCCGCGTGAGGTGGTTGTCTATCGTTGGTTGGTCAGTGGCGACTTGTCGGTCGATCTCGCGTTCATGATCGATCGCTTGTCCGCGGTGATGATGGTTGTGGTCACCAGCATCAGCTTTCTGATCGCAATCTTTTCGATCAACTATATGCACAACGAGCGGGGCTTCTCTCGTTATTTCACGGTGTTGCCGCTGTTTGTGTTCGCCATGCTTGTGCTGGTGATGGGCAACAGCTACGTCCTCCTCTTCCTCGGCTGGGAGGGGGTCGGCGTCTGTTCCTATCTGCTCATCGGTTTCTACTATGACCGGAAAGCCGCGGCACAGGCCGGCACCAAAGCATTCATCATGAATCGCGTTGGCGATGCCGGCTTCTTGATCGGTATCTTTCTGATCATAGGCGAGTTCGGCAGCGCTGACTATACGACAGTGTTCGCCGGAGCGGGGACTCTCGACACCGGTACCGCCACCGCCATCGGCCTTGCTCTTCTGCTCGGAGCCATGGGCAAGTCGGCCCAACTGCCGCTCGCCACCTGGCTTGCCCGGGCGATGGAGGGACCGACGCCGTCGAGTGCCTTGATCCACGCCGCAACGATGGTGACCGCCGGTGTCTACATGATCGCCCGCAGTCACGACATTTACGCCCGGGCTCCGGATGCGTTGCTGGTGGTGGCCGCCGTAGGCGCGGCGACCGCACTCTTCGGCGGCGTCGCGGGCTTGGTGCAAACCGACATCAAGAGTCTCTTGGCCTACTCGACCACCGCGCAACTCGGCTTGATGTTCCTTGCCTGCGGTCTCGGGGCCTATCCTGTGGCCATCTTCCACCTGGCGGCGCACGCTGGCTTCAAGACCCTGCTGTTCCTGACAGCGCCGTCCATCCTGCATCACCTCCACGGCGGCGCGGACGTTCGCCGGGCGGGTCCGGCCAACGAGAACATCCCAGCCCCGTATCTCCTCTTCCTGATCGGCACGGTGGGACTGACGGCCGTTCCTTTCCTCTCCGGCTGGTGGCAGGGTGAGGTTCTTGGCGCCGCCATCGGGAGCGGCTTACCGATCCTGGTCGCGGCCGGGACGCTGGCGGCGTTTTCCGCCGCCTTTGCGACGGCACGCCTGGTCCAGGTGGCATTTGAAAACGACACCCACGGCGAGCCGGGATCGGGGCGTCACCGGTCACCCTGGGCGCTAGGCAAGCCGCTGCTCGTCCTCACCGCGATTGTGGTCATTGGGATCGCCCTCGGGGTGCTGCCGGGCGGGGTAGAGGGAACCTGGTTCGAGCGATTGGTGACACCGGTCGTCGCCGCGGAACCGGGTGTACCGTCCGGCAACCCCATCCTCGTGTTCAGCCTAATGGGATTGTCGATCCTGATCCTGGTAGCCGGCTGGTTTACACCGCTCTACTTCGATCGGTTCCGGCCAGAGCGGCCGGGGCTGCTCCTCTTCAAGCTGCGCGGCCTCTACAACCTCGCCGTCAATCGCTTCTGGCTCGATGAGCTCTATGATCTGGCCGTGATCCGGCCAACGATCAAGCTCGGGCACTTGCTGGACCGGCTCGATACGGGACTGATTGACCGGGCGACGGGGCTCCCGGCATCGCCACGCCGGCTCCACTCGGCTGTGGCCACGTGGGAGGAGCAACGCCTTGCCGGCCAGGTGGCAGGAGCGCAGACAACCCCCGCCTCAACCTGGGAGGAGAAAGAGCGTGAGGACCGGGCGGCCGGCATCGGCGAGGCAAGGGGTGTCCTGGGCTGGTTGACGAGGATGAGCGCCGACACCTCGGGCTGGGTCGAGCGGGAAGGGATTGGTCACGCCAGCGGTCTGTTTGGTCAACTAACCAGGATCAGCGGTGACCTTACGGGTTGGGTCGAACGGCAGGGGATCGGCCGCGTAAGCGGCGCGATTGGCTGGCTCACGGCAGCGATCGCGGGCATTTCCGCCGCGATCGAGCGGGGCATCATTGACCGCGCGGAACGGATCGTCGTCTGGCTGACCGAGACGACCGCCCATTTCTCCGACCGGATCGAGGATCGCGTCTTTCGCGCTGGCATCCATGTTGGCGTGCCGCGGGCAAGCCATGGACTGGGTCGCGTCTTGACCAGGACGGAGGATTTCCTCGGCCAGCCAGGCGTCATCGGCTCGATAGCGCTCGTAGCGCTCATCGCCGTGATGGTGGCGGCCTTATGATCCTGCCCGAAGTCACCGCGGCTGAGCAGGTCGGATTTCCTATCCTGAGCATGCTGCTCATTCTCCCTGTCGCCGTCCTGATCACCCTGCAATTCGTGCGGGATGAAGACCGCGCCTACCGAGTGGCGCTGGCGGGATCGGTGTTGGAGCTGCTCCTTTCCGTCACTGTCGCGCTGGTCTTCGTCCGCGACGTCGCCGACATGCAATTCATAGAGCGTGTCGGGCCCATCCCATTCCTTGGTTTCGGCTATCACCTGGGAGTGGACGGGATCAGCGTGCTGTTCCTGCCGTTGACCGCACTGATGACGATGCTGGTCATCCTTTATGCCGAATACGCCGCGAAAGCCGATACGCGCCATTACATGATGGCGACGCTCGGTCTCGAGGCGACGCTGATCGGCGCATTCGTCTCCCTTGATCTCATCTTGTTTTGGGTCTTCTTCGTGCTGGAGCTGGTGCCGAGCTATTTCCTGATCACCCGGTGGGGAACCGGCCCGCGGCGCGAACGCGCCGCTCGAGAATATCTCGGGTTCATGCTGCCGGGCTCGGTGCTGATGCTCATCGGGATAGTATTGCTCGGCGTGAACGCCGGGCGGGAAACCGGCAGCGCGTCGTTCGACTTCCTGGAGCTATTGGCCGTTCCAGTCTCGGTCGAGCTGCAAACGGTGATCTTCTTCCTGCTGTTCTTCGGGTTTGCCGTCAAGGCGCCGATCTTCCCGTTCCACACCTGGATGCCCAAGGTTCTCGAAGAGGGTCCGATCGTGGGGATGAGCGTGTTCCTGGTCGGCATCAAGCTCGGCACCTACGGCTTGATCCGCTTTGTGATTCCCCTCGCGCCCGAGGCCGCCAAGGAGTGGTTCTGGGTGGCGGCCGCTCTCGGCGTGGCCGGCATGGTATACGGGGCATTGATCGCGCTGATCCAGACGAACTTGCGCCGGCTCTTGGCCTTCAGCAGTCTCAGCCATATGGGCGTAGTCATGCTGGGGCTCTTTTCTCTCAACTTTGCCGGGTTCCAGGGTGGGCTGCTGCAGATGATCAACCTGGGAATCGTCGGAGCTGGACTCTTCTTCATCGCCGGGTTTCTTCACAATCGCACGGGCCCGCCGGATCTCTCTGTTTTGGGAGGTCTGGTACACTACGTCCCAACCCTAACCGCCACGTTCCTGATTATCGCGATCGCTGGTGTTGGCTTGCCTGGAACCAACGGATTCAATGGTGAGCACCTTGTCATGATCGGCGCGTATCAAGTCCACTGGGTCATGGCGGCGGCCAGCGGTCTCGGCGTTTTCTTGACAGCGTCTTACGTTCTTTATTACTTCCTCCGGGGCTTTCTCGGTCAGCCGGCAAGTGCCCAGGCACAGCGGACGATCGAAACGATGCCGGATCTCGGGCGCCGGGAGCTGATCATTGCGATCACTCTGGGGGCGTTGATCTTCTGGATCGGGCTCGATACTGGTCCGATTCTGAACACAATGAACGGGTCGCTCAGGGCTCTTGAGACTCGGGTTGAACAGGGATCGGTCATCCCAGCCCCTCAGGTCACCGACTGAGTCTGGCAGCTCGGCTGAGCGCCCCGCTGATGGCCGTGCGCGAGGGCAGCACGTCATTGTCTGGGAGAGTTGTTATGATTCTCAACGAGGTTACCGCCACCCAGCAGATCGGGTTCCCGATCCTCAGCATCCTGATCCTTCTCCCGATCGTCTGGGCGATCCTCCTGAACCTGATCGAGAACGATGACTTGGCGCGCAAGACGGCTCTCATCGGTGCGCTCCTGGAGTTGCTGCTGGCGCTCATCATGGTCCTCAACTTCACCCCCGGTGTCTCCGATATCCAGTTCGCGGAACGAGTCGAGTGGATGGCGGCAATCGGCGTGGGGTATCACCTCGGCGTTGACGGTATCAGCGTGTTGTTCATTCCGTTGACCGCGTTCCTCACGCTGATGGTGATGCTCTCGTCCTGGAGCACGGTGCGGTTTCGTCCCAAGCCCTACCTGACCGCATTGTTCGTGCTCCAGTCGACGACAATCGGCATCTTCGCGTCGCTGGACCTTTTCTTGTTCTTTGTGTTTTGGGAACTTATCCTGGTGCCTAGCTATGTCATGCTCCGGCTCTGGGGCATCGGGACCCAGCGCGAGTATGCCGCGTTGAAGTACGTCATGTACATGCTGGCGGGGTCAGCGCCGCTGCTCATGGGGATCGTGCTCCTTGGCATAAACCACTTTGACGCGACCGGAACCTTATCGTTCGATTTCCCAACGCTCCTGACGGTGCCCGTCGCGCAGGAGCTGCAGACGCTCATTTTCTTCCTGCTGGCGTTCGGATTTGCCGTCAAGGGACCGTTGTTTCCCTTCCATACCTGGTTGCCGACGGCCCTCATGGAAGGGCCAGTGGGGATGAGCGTCTTGCTGGTCGGCCTCAAGCTGGGCGTCTATGGCTTTCTCCGCTTTGCGATTCCGCTGGTACCCGAGGCCGCCGCGGAGTGGGCTTGGGTGATGCTGGTGCTTGGCTTGATCGCCATCCTATACGGGTCCCTGATCGCGCTGGTTCAGCTCAACTTGCGCCGGCTCCTGGCCTTCGGCAGCGTGGGACATGTGGGTCTCGCCATCCTGGGCCTGTTTGCGCTCAACGTGCAGGGCCTGCAGGGCGCGCTGATGTTGATGTTGAATCTCGGGATTGCCACCACCGGACTGCTCTTTCTGGCCGGATTCCTCCATTCCCGCACCGGATCATCGGAACTTTCGGCGTTTGGGGGCTTGGCCCGGCACGTCCCCCATCTGACCACCTTCTTTTTCATCCTCGGTTTGGCGTTCATCGGCGTACCCGGAACGAGCGGTTTCCCTGGGGAGTTTCTCATCCTACTTGGCGCCTTTGACACCCATTGGGCGGTGGCGGCTATCGCTGTCCTCGGGGTCATCCTCAATGCGGCTTTCTTCCTGTCCTACTATGAGCGGGCATTTCTGGGTCCGGTGACTCGCGATGCCATCAGCAATCTCCAGGACCTTCGCCCGCGCGAAGCGGTCGTCGCCGTGGTACTGAGCGTGATGGTCCTGTGGATCGGTCTCTTCCCCAATCCCCTTCTGACGATGAGTCAGGGCTCAGTGCAGGCGATAGTAGAGCGGGTCGAACAGGGATCGGCGCCACAGGTGGTCCAGGATGCAGACTGAATCGATCATTCCATTCCTGGCCATGGCGGTTGCTCTCGTGGGAGCGGCGCTGATCGTCGTCACCCGCCAGCGCCCGAACCTCCGGGAAGGATGCTCTCTCGCCGCGTCGGCGCTCCAGTTTCTCCTCATCCTGACGATGATTCCGCCGATCATGGACGGCGAGATTCTCCACTACACCGTCTTGTCGTTCCTGCCCCAGGTAGCGATTGCCTTCCGGGTTGATGCCCTCGCGCTCTTGTTCGGCATCACGGCGTCCTTCCTCTGGATCCTGACGACGATTTATTCAATCGGCTACATGCGACATCTCCGGGAGCATGCCCAAACGCGCTACTACGCCTTCTTTGCTCTGGTCCTGGCGGCCACGATGGGAATCGCCTTTTCCGCCAACCTCATGACGCTGTACATCTTTTACGAGCTGCTGACCTTCATGACGTACCCCTTGCTCACCCACACAGGGACAAGACCAGCCTACGCCGCGGGACAGAAATACCTCTTGTACCAGCTTGGCACCTCGTTCATCTTTCTGCTGCCGGCTATTATCCTGACCTATACCGTGTCCGACACCTTCGATTTTCAACCGAACGGCATCTTTCCCGACGGCACCAATACCACCATGCTGGTGGTGATCTTCGCACTCTTCCTGGCCGGCAGCGCCAAGGCGGCGATCATGCCGTTTCACGCCTGGCTGCCGGCGGCGATGGTCGCCCCGACGCCGGTCAGTGCGTTGCTCCACGCGGTAGCTGTCGTCAACGCGGGGGTCTTCTTGATCCTCCGTGTGATCCTCGATATTTTCGGCGTGGATCTATTGCAACAATTGCATCTCGATGTTGCGACCACCGTGGTGGTATCCGTCACGATCCTGCTGGCATCGTTCCATGCCCTGAGGTTGGACAATCTGAAGGCGGTCCTGGCCTATTCCACCATCGGTCAGCTCTCCTACATGATTCTGGGGGTAATGCTCCTGGGTCCGACGGCGATGCTCGGTGGAATCATTCATCTGGTGAATCATGCCGTGTCCAAGATCACCCTCTTCTTTTGTGCCGGCTCAATAGACCTTGCTACCCAAAGAACTAAGATTTCCGAACTGAGTGGCATCGGACGGCAGATGCCATGGACCATGGCCGCCTTTTCGATCGGGGCACTCAGTATCGTCGGCATCCCACCGACCGCCGGTTTCATCACCAAGTGGTACCTCATCTCGGGTTCGATCGAAGCCGACAAGATCACCGTCGTCTTTGTCCTGATGATGAGCACGCTCTTGAGCGCGGCGTGTTATCTCCGGATCATTCGCACGGCCTTCTTCGGGTCGCCGCCCGAAGAGGAAGGCCATATTGAAGCGGACCAACGGTCTGACGGCAGCCCGCCTCCGGAACCTCACCAGATTCGGGAGGTCTCGCCGCTCGTCCTCGCTCCGATGCTGGTGAGCGCTGCGTTGTCTGTTGTCTTGGGGATTTATCCAAGCTTCTTTATCAAGCTGGTTCGGCTCACGTTGCGGTGAGGGAGTTGGCCATCTGGCAGCGGTCCCGGCGGGATCCAACGACGACGGGACATGGCCGTGAGCCTTGCCGCCGCGAGAATTCGCGCCCTCGCGTCCTTTCGCGCCTCATGCCAGGGACTCCGAGCGAAATTGTCAAAGTGGACGCGAAGCTCATTCTCCGTCAGGGCGAGGGATGGCGCGAGGAAGTAATACGAAATCCGGCTGAACGCTGATGCAACCGGGGTCTCGTCGGGGCGGACCGGGATCGGCCGGGATTGTCATCTGGCTCGTCAGCGCCTGGTCGATCCTGTGTCCGCCCGGATCGTGACTGGTTGCCCACTGATCATCCGGAGTCCGTATAAGCTGTGAAGCCCCACTCATACGAGATGCGGAGGTCGACGGAGTAGACGCGAGCCATGCATCGATTGCATCACCCTGGTGCAAGCGTGTTAACCATTGCGCAATTCGCTGTAATACGAACTTCAGGTAATCATTGATGTTTCCGAGGGCGACGCTCGTGAGCCCCCCAGTGGAACCGGGTGTGGGCCTCTTCCGTCTGGTCGGCAATCGTCCAGCCCAGCGTGGCGTCTTCCGGTTCGAGATTGGGCTCGATGACGACTAGGCCGGCGACCAGGTCGGGACGGGCCACCGCCAGAACGATCACCACGGTGCCCCGGAAGCCGTGGCCCGGCCGCTCCCCCTTCCGTGTCCCGCCTTCTATTATCCCGGCGCTTGTCCGGCCGGTCCCGGCCGGGGCGCATCTTACACCCCCGCCGCCGCATTCCGGTGGCGCTCGGCGATGCCGGCCAGGAAGTCCACCTCGGCGTCGGTCATCAGCGCCAGCCGTTCCTTGGGGTCGGCGACGTGTTCCACCCTGGCCGCGATGGCGTCCAGCGTCAGCCGTTCGTCGGTGGTCAGCAGACCCACCTCGGCGGCGGTGACGGGCGGTCCGGTCGCGCCGCCGGCGGGGCCGGCCGCCTCCAACCGCCGGACCCGCACCCACGGGGACGGGGCGCCCCTCACGACGTCCGCCCCTCGGCGATCCCGGCCGCCCGCTCCAACTCGGCGATCCGGGACTCAAACGTGGCGTACTCCGTCACCGTCACGGTCGCCCGCGCCAGCGCTGCCATCGCGTTCGCCCTGGCCGGTTCAAGGTCCCCCGCTTCCACCGCCGCCAGCGCCCGCAACAGCGCGCCTTGGACGTCTAAGAGCGTTTTCGGGAGCCGCTTGTGCGTCCGGTTGGCGGTCGAGCGCCCTTCCCCGCCTTTGCGTCGCCACGTCGCCCGTTCGGCGGCGAGGTCGGGATGGTGCCAGCGGCACAGCCGATCCCGCCATGCTTGGGCGTGGCACTCCCCGCCGTCCCGGTTCTGCCCCGTGCATCCCTCAACCATTCCCAAGCACCCCCGTTCGCGCGGTCGGCGTCCGGCGGGGGACGAGGGTCTCGTGGGCCGGACCGCCGGGCGGGTTTGGGTCGCGGCAGGCGGGGCACACCTTCCAGACCTTGGGTCCGTCCAAGATCGCGGCACGGTCGGCGTCGAACTCGGCACCACACCGGTGGCAACGGGTCGTTATGGTCATTGGGTGATTCCTCCATTGGTCGAGCAGTCAACTCGGCACGGATCGCCCGCCGTGTGGCGCTCGCACGGTCCTACACGCGCACAGACAGAGCGCGCGATGCAGCCGGTGGGCGGGACATGGCTCGCGGTGGCCATCGCGTCTACGATCGCGGCAAGGCCAGCATCTTTATCGGCGACATCCGCTAAGGTGATCATTGGACTGCTAAGGTGATCACCCTCTGGGGGTTGAGCATCTATGGCATCTATGGTGTTCGTTGAGCACCTATGTAGGGGTTGAGCACCTTGAGCATCTGTGCCCTGGGCCCCATAGGTGCTCAACTTGGACCATAGATGCTCATCCTCTGGGGGTTGAGCACCTTGAGCACCTATGGTGTTTCTTGAGCACCTATGGTCGCCACCGGGTGGCAGCCGCCACACCCAAACCCCACCCGGTCCAAAGCCGTCGCGGTGGGGCTTAACCTCAAGCCGCGACCTGGACCGCCGTAAGGTCGCCGGGGTGATGCCCGCATCTCGCGCT
>Ga0183260_10005336_pt1 | contig 10099 bp, 7 predicted proteins | sample AntDrymUQ4972206_2_FD_129768 | JGI IMG/M metagenome (GOLD analysis project Ga0183260, IMG submission 129768) | Polar desert sand microbial communities from Dry Valleys, Antarctica - metaG UQ497 (22.06) (version 2) (version 2) | ecosystem: Environmental > Terrestrial > Soil > Desert | place...
GACCACTGCTACCCTCGGCTTTGCGACTGGGGATCTGCGGGGACGGATTTTCCCAAAGGGACTGTTGGATTCGAGGTGGGTCGCCGATAGAACAACTCGAGTCCGGCCGGGATCGGACGGAATGAGATACGCATGACATCGATCGAGACTCATCCTCGCCAACTCGGGCTGAACGACTACCTCGCGATCCTCGACCGCCGCAAGTGGGTGATCGCACAGTCGACGATCATCGTCGCGGTCGTCACCTTCATCCTCTCCGCTCAACAGGAGAAGGTCTTCGCGGCGAGCGCGGAGGTCCTGCTGACGCGGCAGACGCTCTCGAACGTCGTCACGGGGTTCACGAATCCCGATGTCTATGTCGATCCGGAGCGCTTTGCGGCGACGCAGGCCGGGCTGGCCCGGGCGCCCGAGGTCTCGAAGCGCGCGATCGAGAAGTCGGGGCTCTCGTCTTCGAGCGAGCTCCTGGGAGCGGTCTCGATTCAACCAAGGGGGGACGCCGACCTCCTCAGGTTCACGGCGCAGAGCAGCGAGCCGGACGTCGCAGCGAGGCTCGCGAACGCCTACGCCGAGGCGTTCACCGAGTACAAGTTCGATCTCGACACGGCCCAGCTCACCAACGCGCGAGAAGATCTCGAAGGGCGAATCGCCGAGCTGCGCGGGGAGGGTCAGTCAGGGACCGACAGCTACCGCGAGCTCGTCGACAGCGCGCAGCAACTGCGCACGATGGTATTGCTGCAGACCCCGAATCTCGTCGTCACACCGGCCACCGGCGCCGGTCAGATCGCACCCTCACCGAACCGCAACGCGACCCTCGGTGCGTTCGTCGGCCTGCTGCTCGGTCTCGGGATCGCGTTCCTCTGGGAGACGCTCGACAAGCGCGTCAGGACGGAGGAGGAGATCGAGCGGCGACTCGAGCTGCCGCTGCTCTCGCGCCTGCCGGTGCCGCCCCGGCGACTCGAGAAGCACGGCCTCCTGTCCATGCTCCACGACCCGCAGGACCCGTACGCCGAAGCGGTGCGACGGTTGCGGACGAACCTCGAGTTCGCGAACGTCGACCGGGCTGCCCAGGTGATTATGGTCACGAGCGCCGTCGAGCGCGAGGGAAAGTCCACGACTGTGGCGAACCTCGCCGTCGCCCTCGCGCGCTCCGGACGCAGCGTTGCCCTGGTCGACCTCGATCTCCGTCAACCGGTGCTGGCTGGGCTGTTCACCCTCGAGGGACGGCCGGGAATCACCGACGTCGTCGTCGAGCGTGCCGCACTCGAGGTCGCGCTGGTGCCGATCCAGCTACCTACGCCCCAGACTTCCATCAGCGGCGCGAACGGCTCGGCGGCCCCTCTTGGCCGGCTGAGCGTCCTGCCGAGCGGCAGGCTGCCGGCGAACCCGGGCGAGCTCGTCGGCTCCCAAGCGCTCGGACGCGTCCTCGACAGGCTGCGCGCCGAGCACGACTACGTGCTGCTCGATGCGCCGCCCCTTCTCTCGGTCGGGGATTCGATGACGCTCTCAGCTCGAGCGGATGCGATCCTCGTCGTTACTCGGCTCGGGCTCGTGAACCGTCCGATGCTCACTGAGCTCTCCCGTGAGCTCGCGGGCAGCCCGGCCCGTAAGCTCGGCTTCGTCGTGACGGGGAGCGACGCTAAGGCGGGCTACGGGTACGGCTACGGGTACGGGTACGGTCACCGGGAGAGGGCCGAGCTCGAGAGCAAGCCCGTTGCCGAGATGACGGGCCGCCGCGCGACTCGACGGGCCGAGCGCAGAGCCGCCGCGGGCCGCTGAGCGGTCGGTCGGTAATGCGCGGCGACGTCGCCACGCCCGAAAGCGCAGGCAGGCGTCACCGCTTCGCACACGCCGACTGGCTCGCTGGGGCCCCGGCCTCAGTTGTCGCCGGGGGGGCGATCGCCGGGCTCGTCTCCGCCCAAGGGGGCTACTTCCCGACCTCCTGGGGCTGGGCGTCAACGGCCCTCCTCTGGGTGGTGGGATTATGGGCCGTTGCGAGTGGACGCACCGAAGCGGGCCGGCTCGATCTCGTGTTCGTTGGGCTCCTCGCGCTTCTCGCCGCGTGGATCTCACTCTCTGTCGCGTGGTCGGTCGCTCCGGCGCTGACGATGCTCGAGGTGCAACGCGCACTCGTGCTCGTCGCCGGGGCGGCCGCCGTTCTCGTGCTTGCCCGCAAGACGCAGCTGGGCTGGCTCGTCGGCACCGTGCTCCTCGTGATCACCGGGATCGCGACGTACAGCCTCGCTACGAGGCTCTTCCCCGAGCAACTCGGCTCGTACGACCCGGTCGCGGTCTACCGCCTCTCCGAGCCGGTCGGCTACTGGAACGGGCTCGGCATCTTCTGCGCGATGGGGTTCGTGCTGGCTCTAGGGGTCGTTGCCTTCGAAACCCGTGTCCTTGGACGCGTCCTGGCGGGCGCGTCGAGCGTTGTCCTCGCCGCCGCGCTCTATTTCACCTACAGCCGCGGTGCGTGGCTCGCGCTCGCGGCGGGTCTCCTCGTCTGTCTGCTCGCCACCCCGCACCGACTGCGTGCGATCGCCGCTACGGTCGCCGTCGGGGTCCCAGCAGGGCTCGGGGTTCTGATTGCTTCGCGGTCCGAGGCGCTCACGCAGCAGGCGAGCGACCTCACGAGGGCGGCAGACGACGGACGGCGGCTCGCGCTCGTCCTGCTCGTCCTCGCCTCGGCCGGGGCGTTCGGCGGCTTCCTCGTTCACGTCGTGGAGGCACGCTTTCATGTCCCCCGCGCGCTGCGCGTCGGAGTCGCCGCCGTGCTGCTCGTCGCCGCGCTCGCGGCGGGAGCAGTGCTCGTCGACCGGTACGGCAGTCCGGCGGCCATGACCGAGCGCGCCTGGGACGCGTTCGACGCGCCTCCGCCCCAGAACGAGAGTGATCTCAACAGCCGCCTCTTCAGCTTCTCGAGCAACGGTCGCGTGGAGCTCTGGAGCGCCGCCCGAGATATCTACGACGAGCACCGAGCACTCGGAAGCGGGGCGGGGACGTTCGAGCGTCTCTGGCAGCAACGAGGTGACTCGACAGTACGCGTCCGCGACGCGCACGGCCTTTACGCGGAGACCCTTGCCGAGCTCGGCATCGTCGGGCTCGTGATCCTCCTCGGTAGCCTCGCGATCCCGCTCGTCGGATCGGTCATGGCACGTGGCACCGCGACCGCGCCCGCCGTCACAGGGGCGTACGTCGCGTTTCTCGTTCATGCCGGTGTCGACTGGGACTGGGAGTTGGCCGGCGTGACGCTGACCGCCCTCGTCCTCGGCTGCGTCCTCGTCGTGGCCGCTCGCGGCGGCATCGTCGCGCTCGTCCCGACGAGCGGCCGACTCGCGCTGGGCATCGGAGTGGCCGTCGCGAGCCTTGCGGCGATCGTCGGCGTCCTTGGCTCGAGCGCGCTTGCGCACGCACAGAGCGCCATCGACCGGCGCGATGTGCCGGACGCGCTCGTCGAGGCAGATCGAGCCCGCCAGCTGATGCCGTGGTCCGGTAGACCGTGGCTCGTACGCGGTGAAGCGCATTTGGCGGCCGGTGACACCGCCGCAGCGGCCGCGAGCTTTCGGCGCTCGATCGAGATCGACGATCGCGACTGGCGGGCGTGGCTCGACCTTGCGATCGCGACCGAGGGAGTTCCACGTCGACAGGCGCTCGACCGGGCACGCGCGCTCTATCCGAAGAGCACGGAGATCGTGAGAATCGCGGCTCAACTCGCGGCCCTAGAGCGAGGGAGACAAACCGCGGAACCCGAGTAGAGTGAGAGGCGTGCGTGCATCCGACCCACTCGCAAACCCCGAGCCGCTGATCCGTCGAACCTACGCCTACGTGGCGTACCGGATCGGTGCAGGGCACGACGCCGAGGACGTGACCAGCTCGGCGCTGGAGCGGGCGCTCCGCTATCGGGCCTCGTACGATCCGCGGAAGGGCGATCCGCTCGGCTGGCTGATCGGAATCGCCCGCGCGTGCGTCAACGATCACCTCCGGGACCGGCGACCCACGACCCCACTGGTCGACGAGCTCACCGAGCAAGGAAACCTCGAGCACGATGTCGTCCGGCGGATCACAGTCACGCAAGCCGTGGCCGCGCTGGACGAACGTGACCGCGAGTTGATCGCCCTGCGCTACGGCGCCGACCTCACAGCTCGGGAGATCGGCCGAGTGCTCGACATGCGCACGAACGCGGTCGAGGTGGCGCTCCACCGCTGCCGCGATCGCTTGCGGGGCGAGCTCGAGCGGGAGGGGCAGGGGCCCACCGTACGCCCTAGCCTGCGGTCGGCTCGGATACGCACGGCGGAGTCACCGTAGCACCAAACAGTAGTCCCCTCTTCTCGGCCAGTCTGATCGAGCGGTGCACTCGCATCTCGGGCGGCATTCGTCGTCATCCCGGTATCCGACGACGAGGCACTGCTCGAGCTTGCGCCGAACGTCCTGCCTGCCAGGCGCACCTCGACTCGCTCGGCCGCCTCGTGGCCGCCAGCACCTGCTTTCGGCTCGAGACAGGCGGAGACCTCGAGCGCATACCCGACCTCGTACGCGAGCTCGTGATCACCGTACGGTAGGAAGATGCCCCGACCCACGACGACGCTCGTAGGCGATCTCCCAGTCCACCGAATCGGTTTTGGGGCGATGCGGATCACGGGAACGGGCGTCTGGGGCCCGCCGCCCGATCGCGAAGCGGCCCGTGAGCTACTGCGCGAGGCCCTCCGCCTTGGCGTCGACTTCCTCGATACCGCAGATTCGTACGGCCCCGACGCGAGCGAGGAGATTCTTGCCGAGGCGCTCCATCCGTACCCCGACGGCTTGGTTCTCGCCACGAAGGGCGGCTACCTGCGTGAAGGCCCCTTCGAATGGCGAACCGAGGGACGCCCGGAACGACTTCGGGCCGCGTGTGAGGGCAGCTTGCGACGTCTGCGGCTCGACACGATTCCTCTCTACTACCTGCACACGCCAGATCCGGCAGTGCCGTTCGAGGAATCGATCGGCGCTCTTTCCGAGCTTCGCGCCGAGGGCAAGATCCTGCACGTCGGTGTCTCGAACGTCGGCATTGCCGAGCTCGAGAGAGCACAGGCGATCGTCCCGATCGTGGCCGTTCAGAATCGCTACAGCCTGGCCGAGCGCGGGGACGAGGAGCTTCTGCGTGCCTGCGAGGAGGAAGGAATCGCGTTCGTCCCGTGGTTCCCCCTGTTGCGTGGGTCACTCGCGAGCAAGCGGAGCGGCTCGCTGAAGCGCATCGCGGCTGCGCACGAGGCGACGCCCGCCCAGATCGCACTCTCCTGGCTCTTGCACCGCTCGCCGGCGATCGTTCCGATCCCGGGGACCTCCGATCTCCGGCACCTTCGTGAGAACACGGCGGCGGCGACGATCGAGCTCTCGAGCGACGACCTGGCGTCGCTCGAGCAGTTCCGAGGGCCAAGGCGGATACCGCAGCCGCTGCGCACCGCGGTCAAGCGAGCGTTCGGCTACCTGCCGCTCAGTCGCCGCTGAGGTCGATCTCCTCCACCGGTTCCACGAGCCGTGAGCTCAGATGGAGCGTTCGCGTCGTCCGTCGCTTCTGCTCGATATCGCGGAAGACGCGCTCCACATCCACGATCGACAGCTGCACGGCGTCTGCGACCACCTCGGCCGGCAGGCCGTGGTTGTGGGCGAAGAGGCAGAGATCGAGCGTCTCATAAGGGAGCGAGAAGAAGAACTCCTCCTGGCTTTGCGGCAGTGAGTACGTATCCGTGGTCGGCGAACGCAGGCGGATCTCCTCGGGGACGCCAAGGTACTCCGCGAGCAGGTAGACCTGGGACTTGTACAGGTGAGCGATCGGCTTGACGTCGGCCGCGCCGTCGCCGTTCTTGACGAAGAATCCCTGGTCGTACTCGAGGCGGTTCGGCGTTCCGGCAACAGCGTAGTTGAGGCGGTCCGCGTGGTAATACTCGATCATCTTCCGCGTGCGCTGCTTGAAGTTGGTTGCAGCGACGATCGCGAGGCTTTGCTCGGCGGTGAGCCGGTGCCGCTGTTGCCGGCCTTCCGGCGACTCGACGACGAGAGACAGGACGCGATACTGGTCGTTCCCGACCACGTCAGGGAGAACGACTTTCAGCTTCCACCCGCTCGTGAAGGCTGGGACGAGCTCGCGGACCGCCTCGTCGCGACGTTCGTAGCAGCGTACCGCCTCCAGGATCGGCGTGATGGTCTCGACGACGTGCGGAACCTCGAACGCGTCGACCGCGGCGAGGCTCAGACGCATGGTCTCGACCCCGGAGTCGGATTCGGGAGCGAGAACGCCGAGGACGCGCTCGGGCCCGAAAGCCCGGGCACAGAGTGCGCAGGTGACGCTGCTGTCGATCCCGCCCGAGATACCGATGACTGCACCGCGACGGCGGAGCGTCTTGCTGACGATGGTGCGCAGCTCGGCGACGATCCGCTCGGTGGTGCCCGCCGGATCGAGGTCGAGCACGCGTGCCGTCAGACCGCTCACCGCGGCACGATTACGCCGCGCGCTTCCGCTCGACGAAGCGGACGATGTTGTCGATCGATTCGAGGTTCTCAGGCAGGAGCTCGCTGTCCGCGACGTGGATCCCGTAGGCATCTTCGAGCCAGCCGATCACCTCGAGGATGCCGGTCGAGTCGATGATTCCCGCCTCGACGAGCGAGGCAGTCCCCGAGAGGCTGCCGGCATCGTCGCCAAGGAAGAAGTTTGTCGCGAGAAAGCGCCGTACCTCAGCCTCCATCGCACGATTCTGGCAGACGCACCACTACCACTTGGTTGCGACCGTCTTGCGGCGGCACGGAGAGCGCTCTACGGTGCGAAAGATGTGCGGCCTGGCCGGAATGTACGCCTGTCGCGGGCGGGCCTCGGGCGAGCTCCTCCTCGGGCTCGTCGGGGAGCTCAGACATCGCGGTCCCGACGGGACGGGGCTCTACCTTGACGACCGCTTTGGGATGGCGAGCACACGACTGGCGATCGTCGATCTCGAGCGCGGCGACCAGCCACTCTCCGACGAGCGCGGCCGCTTCTGGGTCATGCAGAACGGCGAGCTCTACAACTACGTCGAGCTCCGCGAGGAGCTGCAGCGGCTCGGTCACTCCTTTGCGACCCGCTCGGACACCGAGGTGATCGCTCACGCCTACGAGCAGTGGGGTGCCGAGTTCCTCCTGCGCGTGAACGGGGACTTTGCGCTTGCCATCTGGGACCGCGAGCGGCGCGAGCTCTTCCTCGCCCGTGACCGCTTCGGCGTCCGGCCGCTCTTCCTTGCGGACTTCGGCGGCGACCTCTGCTTCGCCTCCGAGGCCAAGGCCTTGCTCCGCCATCCCTCCTCATCCCGGCAACTCGATCCGGCAGGAATCGTCGACGTCTTCACCCTTTGGTCGACCCTCCCTGATCGCAGCGCGTTCGCCGGGATCCGCCAGCTACCGCCGGCCCACTATCTCGTGGTGAGCGAGGGCGGGACGCAGCGCCTCGAGCGCTGGTGGGATATCGACTTCTCGCGCAAGGAGGACGCGAACCGTCCCGAGGGAGAGCTCGTCGAGGAGCTGCACGCGCTCCTCACCGATTCCGTACGCATCCGCCTCCGCGCCGATGTGCCGGTCGCGACGTACCTGAGCGGCGGGCTCGATTCGTCCGAGCTCGCGGCGCTCGCCTCGCACGAGCTGGGCGGGAACATGCTCTCTGCCTGGGGGGTTGGCTTCGCGGACGCTCAATTCGACGAGAGCACGGAGCAGGACGCAATCGCCCGTGAGCTCGGTGTCCGCTTCCAGCGAACGACCGTGGACGCCGCGGCGATCGCCACCGCCTTCCCGCGGGTAATCGAGCTCGCCGAGCAACCGCTGTTGCGAACGGCTCCGGTCCCCCTTTTCCACCTCTCCGCCGCCGTGCACGACGCCGGACTCAAGATCGTGCTGACCGGCGAAGGGGCTGACGAGCTGTTCGGCGGCTACGACATCTTCAAGGAGGACAAGGTGCGACGGTATTGGGCACGCGATCCCACGTCGAGCCTGCGTCCGCTGCTCTTTCGCCGCTTGAACCGGTGGCTCGCGACCGACCCGTCGCAGTCGGGCGGTCTGCTCGAGAGCTTTTACCGACGGGGGCTCGAGGACGTCGGAGACCCGCTCTACAGCCATCGACTGCGTTTTTTGAACACGTCACGCTGCCTGCGCCTCCTGAACCCCGAAGTGGTCAGTGCGGCCGGCGAATCTGCGAGGCCCCTAGAGCGGCTCGCGCGCATGTTGCCTGCCCGCTACGAGTCATTCACCTCGCTCGGCAAAGCCCAGTACCTCGAGGTCGCGACGTTTCTTCAGCTCTATCTCCTGCACGCCCAGGGCGACAGGATGCTGATGGGCAACTCGGTCGAGGGCCGCTTTCCCTACCTCGACTACCGAGTGGCCGAGTTCGCCGCTGGGCTCCCGGACCGGCTCCTGCTGCGGGGGCTCGAGGAGAAGTATCTGCTGCGGCAGACAGCCTCCCGCGATCTCCCTCGAGCGATCTCAGAACGGCCGAAGCGGCCCTACCGCGCGCCAATCGGCGCTGTCCTCTGCGGCTCCGGAGCGCCGGCGTATGCCACGGAGCTCTTCCAGCCCGAGCGTCTCCGCGAGGCGGGGCTGCTCGCTCCAGACGGCGTTCGCCGGCTGAGGGCGAAGTTCCAGAGCCGAGACGGGAGGGGGGTCAGCGAGACCGACCAAATGGCGCTCGCCGGCGCTCTCTCGCTGATGCTGCTTCACGATCGGTTCATCCGGAACCCGAGGCGCTCCGACCCCGTCGAGCCGAGCCGGATTGTGGTGGGCGCCGACGTCATCCGCTCGCCGGGGCTGCTCGTGCCGGCATCGTGATGGGATCGACTGTGCCCCAGTTTGTGCTGCACGACAGCCTCGCGAGAGCCGCAGCAGCTTCGCCCGCAAAGCCGGCGATCGTCGACCATGCAGGGACCTTGGCGTATGGCGAACTCTATGAGCGCGCACTCCGGTTCGCGCGGGTATTGCAGGAGGGCGGTCTGCGGCAGGGAGAGCGGGTCGTCCTCTATCTCGACAACACGGCCAGCTGCGCGACGGCGATCTTCGGAACCCTCCTCGCCGGCGGCGTGTTCGTCGTCGTCAATCCGCAGACGAAGGCCGAGAAGCTGGCGTATGTGCTCGCCGACAGCGAGGCGGCGGCTCTCATCGTCGAGGGACGCCTGGAGGCAACGGCCGCAGAGGCGCTTCGTAGCGTCCCTCCAACACGCCTCCTGCTCGGAACGGGTGACCGCGGATCCTCGCGTTGGCCGAATGTCGGCGACGCGGTCCGGGCAGCCGAGCCGAACCCGGTGGATCCGGCGACGACTCCGCAAGATCTCGCGTCTCTCATCTACACGTCCGGGACGACGGGGATTCCGAAGGGGGTGATGATGACGCACGGTGCGCTCTCCTTCAGCACTGCGAGCGTCTCGCAGTACCTCCGGCTCGGCCCTGACGACCGCATCCTGAATATCCTCCCATTTGCCTTCACCTACGGGCTCAACCAGCTGCTCCTGACCGTGACGCTCGGAGCGAGGCTCGTCCTCGAGCGATCGTTCGTGTTCCCGCTGCGGACGCTCGAACGGATCCGGAACGAGGCGGTGACGGTCTTCCCCGGCGTCCCCACGACGTGGGCGACCCTGCTCGGCATCGAGGGGCTCGGTGAGTATCCAAGCGTGCGCTGCCTCACCAACGCCGCCGCGGGTCTGCCGCCTTCGTTTCACGATGGTCTCAGGCGAGTCTTTCCGAACGCGGCGATCTTTCGGATGTACGGGCTCACCGAGTGCGTCCGAGTCTGCTACCTCGAGCCCGAGTTGCTCGACGTAAAGCCGACGTCTGTCGGGAAGGCGATTCCGGGCACGGAGGCGGTCGTCCTGAACGAGGCTGGTGAGCCGACCGAGGCAGGCGAGATTGGCGTCCTACACGTGCGCGGCCCTCACCTGATGCGGGGCTATTGGCGCGCGCCAGAGGCGACCGCACGCATGCTTCGCACGGATTCAGACTCGCAGGAGAAGACGCTCTGCACGCACGACCACTTCACAATCGACGAGGATGGCTATCTCACGTTCGTCGACCGGAGCGACGACATGATCAAGACGCGTGGCGAAAAGGTGAGCTCCGTCGAGGTCGA
>Ga0183260_10005338_pt1 | contig 10098 bp, 5 predicted proteins | sample AntDrymUQ4972206_2_FD_129768 | JGI IMG/M metagenome (GOLD analysis project Ga0183260, IMG submission 129768) | Polar desert sand microbial communities from Dry Valleys, Antarctica - metaG UQ497 (22.06) (version 2) (version 2) | ecosystem: Environmental > Terrestrial > Soil > Desert | place...
CCGTGCGGTGGAGGAGTACGGCGGCATGGTGCAGGCGTACATGGGGGATGGCATCTGCGCCTACTTCGGCGTGCCGGCCGCGCACGAGGACGACCCCGAGCGCGCCGCCCGTGCGGCCCTCCGAATCCTCGAGGTCGTCAGGGAGTACTGGTTCGAGCTCGAAGCTGCCTGGGGGTTGAGCGAGTTCAACGTCCGGATCGGGATCAACAGTGGACAGACTGCGGTCGGCCTCGTCGGCTCCGGGGATCGCCAGCCGGTTGCACTCGGGGACACCACGAATGTCGCCGCGCGGCTCCAGGGATGGGCAGCACCGGGGACGATCTGCGTGGGCGAGGCAACGGCTAGGGCGCTCGAGCATCGCTTCGTGCTCGAGCCGCTGGGTGAGATCCCGCTCAGGGGCCGTGACGAGCCCGTGCAGGCCTGGCGTCTCGTCCGGGCACGCGAGCGAGCGTCTCCTTCGCCTGCCTTCCCGCTCGTCGGCCGCGATGCCGAGCTCGAGCGCTTGCGGGCGGAGGTCGAGGGGCTGACCCAGGCGGGTCGAGGCCGCGTGCTCTTTCTGCGCGGAGAGGCCGGGATGGGCAAGACGCGGCTGCTCCAGGAAGTGCGAGCCATCGCGGGCGAGGACGTCGTGTGGCTCCAGGGCGACTGCCTTTCGTACGGCGGGCTCGTCCTGTGGCCCTTCATCGACATGCTTCGAAGCTGGCTCGGGGTCGGCCCGGACGATCCCGAAGTGCTCGTCCGCACGAAAACGCGGGCGCGGCTCGGTGCCCTCCTCGGGGCTCGCTCGTCGGAAGCCCTGCCGGCACTGCTACGGCTCCTGAAAGCGCGGCTCGAGCCTGACGAGGATCGAGAACTGCCGGCGCCGGCGGATCTGGCCGCGGCGATTCGAGCGGCGTACCGCACGTGGATCGCCGCGCTCGCCGAGCACGGCCCGGTCATCGTCGCGATCGAGGACCTCCATTGGGCGGACCCGTCGGCGCGCGCCGTCGCGGAGGAGCTGCTCTCGCTGACCGACGGCGCGCCGCTCCTCCTTGCCTTCACCCTTCGACCGGGGCAATCCGAAGGAGCACGCCTTCGACTCCACGCGCTGGCCGAGTTTGCGCACCGGACGATCGACGTCGTGCTCGAGCCGCTGTCGGAAGATGCCGCGCGAAGGCTGCTGCACCTGTCTCTGCCCGGGCTGGTAGAGGAGGCGGCCATGAGCGAGGTTCTCTCCCGCGCCGAGGGCAACCCGCTCTTCCTCCACGAGCTGCTCCGGTCGCTGGTTCAGGGCGGCGGACTCCGTCGCGGACGATCGTGGACGCTCACGGCGCGCTCGGCCGGGTACCTGCCCCAGGCGCTCGAGAACCTGCTCGTCGCTCGCATCGACCTGCTGCCCGATGGCGCCCGCCGCCTGGCGCAGATCGCGGCGGTCATCGGCCGGAGCTTTCCCGTGCGTGTGCTCGCGCGCCTCGCACCGGACGGATTCGAGGCGGATCTCGCCGTCCTCCTGCGCGAGGAGGTGATCCAGGAGCTGAGGCGCCTCCCCGAGCGCTCGTACGTCTTCAAGCACGCGCTCCTTCAGGAGGCGTCGCTCTCGACGCTCACCCCCGCGCGGCACCGGTCGCTGCACGCCCGGGTGGCAGCCACGTTCGAGGAGCTCTTCGAGCCGTCGCTCGACGAGCACCTCGAGCTCCTTGCCCACCTCTACGTCGAGAGCGGCGAGCTGCAGAAGGCGCTCGCGTACCTCCAGCAGAGCGCCGACAAGGCGGAGGGCCTCGATGCCCAGGAGGAAGGGGCGGAGCTGCGGCGCCGCGCGGCGAAGGTGGCTGCTCGGCTGGGCGACGGCTCCGCGCCTGCTTGATTCGCTCCTGAGCCACTCTTGATCGCCGCCGAGCACCCTGCGCTCACTCGAGTTGCACAGGGCAACTCACAGAGCAAAGGAGCCTCACATGAACCTCAACGGAATCAAGAACAAGGTCGCCGTCGCGACCGTCGCACTCGCCGCGATCGCAGCCGGCAGCATCATCGCCCCCGCCCCCGCCTCCGCCTCCGCCCAAAGCGACTGGTACTGGTCAAACGACGTCGCCAAGCACCGCCTCAAGAACCTCGACCTCAGCTGGGACAACGACACCTTCGACGACGTCATCAACGCCAGCTGCAGAGGCAAAGGCACCATGATCTGGAACGACAGCGGCACGCTCCGCCTCTACAAGCACTTCGTCTGCGCAGTGCTCACCGACGAAGGCGACCTCTACAAGATCCGCCTCCACGTCAAGAGCAAGCTCACCTACACAGCCGAATACCTCGGCAAGTAGCACCCCGACACACCCCCCACGCAAACGACGCCACCCACCGGGTGGCGTCGCTCTGCGGGTGGCCTCAGTCCTGCCCCGCCGCCCGGCCTGCTCCCGCGCCGCGCAGCGACCAGGTGAAGCGCGTCAAGCCCTCGTCCGGCGTCAGGCCGCCCGGCCGCGGCCCGCGGCGAACGAGGACGACCGGCGCACGCGCACCACGGCAGATCGCTCCGCGCACCTCGCCAATTCCCTCCTCGTGCCAGCGCTCGGAGAGGCCGAGCACGAGGAGTGAGCACGCGTCCGCGGCCTCGATCACGCCCTTCTCCCCGGGCGGGGCGAGCAGCGGCTCGGTGGAGACGTGCGCGAGCTGCTGCACCGCGAGCGCGGCGCTGGCCAGGAGCCTGCTCGCGTCACGCTTCCCCGCCTCCTCGCTGACGGCCGTGCCGAGCAATGTGAGCGCCTCGCCGTGCGCGCTCGCCAGCCAGGCACCGAGCTCGAGTGCACCCCAGTCGTGCTCGCCGGCGCCGAACGGCACGAGCACCGGCCCCTGGCGCTCGACGCGCCGGTCGTTCGCGAGCACGGCGACGTCGCAGGGCGCATCTTCGAAGATGCGGCGGAGCTCGTCCGAGACCTCCGCTTCGCACGCAAGGAGCAGGAGGTCGACGTGCTGCTGGGCAGCGAGCCGGAGGACGTCGCCGGCCCAGTCGCCGCTTGTGAAGGCGGCCGCGCGAGCGCCCACTTCATGCTCGCGCAGGGCGGCGCGCCGATCCTCCAGCTCGGCTGCCGCGAGCGGCAGGTCTGCGGCGGCCTCCTCGGGCACGAGGCGGGCCAGGATGAGCTCGTGCGGGCTCGCCGACCTGGCGAGCGGCTCAGAGAGCGCGAGCAGAAGGTCGAGCTCGCTCTCGTCGCGGGGGACGAGCAGGATCGAGCGCGCGGGCGCCGGTGCCGCGGCCGCGGCCTGGCGCGGCGCTGCCGGGGGCGTCCACGCCAGCGCCTCGTCCTGCCGCAGGATCGCCTGCTCGAGCTGCTGCAGCGCCACGCTCGGGTCGATTCCGAGCCCCTCGACAAGCGCCTCGCGCGTTTGCTGGTAGACCTCGAGCGCTTCAGCCTGGCGCCCCGAGCGGTACAGGGCGAGCATGAGCTGCTCCCGCGGCCGCTCCCGCAGCGGGTGCTCCCTGCCGAGCGTCATCAGCTCGGCGATCACCGAGGCATGGAGCCCGAGCGAGAGCTCCGCCTGGATCCGCTCCTCGAGCGCTCCAAGCCGGAGTTCTTCGAGGCGGGCGATCGCCGTCTGGGCGAAGGGCTCGAACGCGAAGTCGGCGAGCGGGGAGCCGCGCCACAGATCGAGGGCTGCACGAAGCTCGCGCACGGCGGTCTCTGCGTCTCCCTCCGCGAGCGCTTGCTTGCCGCGCTCGACTCGGCCCTCGAAGCGGTTCAGGTCGAGCTCGTCCCTCTCGACGCTGATCACGTAGCCCGGACGGCGTGTGACGAGGACGGTCTCCCTGCGGCCGTCCCCCCGCCCGGGGGCGAGCACCTTCCGGAGCTGCGAGACGTAGACCTGAACGGTGTGCGCCGCCGTCGCCGGTGCCTGCACTCCCCAGAGCTCGTCGATGATGCGGTCGACCGAGACGATCTCGTTGGCCCGGAGCAGGAGGACGGCGAGAAGGGCGCGCTGCTTGGCGGCGCCGAGATCGAGCTCCCGGCCACCGTCGACGATCTCGAGTGGCCCAAGGATCCGGAAGTCCATGCTGCCCTGCCCGCGACCGTACCACGACGACCGATCGGAATAGCTCGATCAACCGTCTAGCCGAGCGGCCTCTCCGCCAGAGGTGCGTAACCCGCTGTGCGGGTGGCGGAAGGGACACCTCCTGAGGCACGGTTCGCCGGCGCAACCGCGTAATTTCCGCCCCCCGCCGCAGGCGGGCATGCTTTACCGGCGGAGAGGCAGCCCGACAGGGAGGCGTCATAGATGGTTGATCAGGTTCTCCGATCAAGCGTCGAGCGCGTCGAGCTCCACCGCGACAGCTGCGAGCGAGGCCTTGTTTCCCTTGCGCTCGTAGCGGTCGGCCGCGCCGCGCAGCGCGGCTGCGGCGGCCTCCGGCTCACCGCGAACGCGCAGCACGTCGCCGAGCGCCCGCAGCGCGTCCCCCTGGAGGTTCAGATGGTCTGTCGTCTCGGCGAGCGCCACGGCCTCGTGCGCCAACGCGATGGCCGCCGCCCATTGGCCGCCGCGGGCGAGCAGCTTGGCCCGCGTCGCCCGCCAGCCGGCGTTCGAGGCCACGTCGTCGGCAGACGAGGCGCCCTCGCTCACCTTCGTGGAGTGGAGCGCCTCCTCGAGACGGTTCTGGAGCAGGAGCGCCTCGGCGAGGAAGGCGACGAGGGACGAGAGGATGCCCGTCTCCCCCATCGCCTCGAGCTGCTCACAGCCGCTGCGCAGCTCGAGCTCGGCGGCATAGGGATCGCCGAGCAGCAGCTCCACCGAGCCGGACAGGAGTCGGTGGGCGGCGAGGCCGGAGGTGTGCCCGAGCTCCTCGAAGATAGAGCGGCCGCGCGCGTACAGCGCGCGCGCCTCCTCGGAGCGCCCCTCCATCGCCGTGAAGCCGGCCAGGTAGCAGAGCACGTTCGCCTCGACGATGCGGTGTCCCTGCGCCCGCGCCAGGATCTCCTCGACCCGTCGCAGGCCCTCGGAGGCCGGGGTCGGCCCCCAGAAGATGGCGTTGGCGAGGTAGGTGAAGATCTGCGTCACCTGGCCCTGCTCACCCGCGCGCTCGGCATGGGGCAGGGCGCGCTCGAGCGCCTCCTTGGCGTCGTCCCAACGGCAGCGGGTGAGGTGCACCTCCGCCAGGGCGTGCCAGGACCTCGCGAAGCCGAGCTCGTCGGCCGTTCGCTCGAATGTCTCGAACGCGCGCATGGCCACCTCCTGCAGCTCGTCGGTCGGGCATTCCGGATCGGTGTCCGTCTGCAGTACGAGCCGGTGCAGCTCCGCATGCGCCCGGATGCGCTCGTCACCCTGCGCCTCGGCGTCCGCGACGACCTCGTCGAGCAGCTCACGGGCCCGCGTCAGCTGCCCGGTGCCGCGCAGTGCCTCGAAGAGCCTCAGCATCAGCTCGAGGCGCTCGGGCTCCTGGGCAGCGAGCAGCGACACCGCCCGCCCAAGCAGGTTGGCGGCCGCCGCGACGTCCCCGCGCGCGAGCGCCCGGCGACCCGCGGCGCCGAGTCGGGCGCCGGCGTGCGCGGCGAGCGTCAAGGAGGCCTCGTCGCCGAGCCCGAGCTGCATCCGCAACCGGTATGCCTGCTCGAGGTGATAGCCGACGATCTCGTCGTACTCGCCCGGCCGCTCGGCAGTCTTGGGCTCGAGCCAGTCAACGAAGCGCTCGTGCAGGCCGAAGCGCGCCCGCTTGGGCAGCGACTCGTAGGCGACGTCCCGAATCAGCAGGTGCCGGAAGCGGAATGCTTGCTCGCCGGCAAGCTGAGGGCGGTCGTGGCGGATCAGCTCCTTGCGGGCGAGCGTGCCGAGCACCCGGGTCGTCGGCGCGAGTGGCCGGGCGGTCATCTCGGCCACGGCTCCCAGGTGGAAGACCTTGCCCTCGACCGAGGCGCACTCGGCTGCGCTGCGCTCCTCGCTCGCCAGGCGGTCGAGCCGTGCGGCGAGGAGGGCCTGGATCGACGGGGGGATCGCGACCTGCGTCAGGTCGGCGGTCGCCCGCCAGCCTCCATCGCCGCGACTGAGCAGACCGTCGTCGATCAGCATGGCGATCATCTCCTCGACGAAGAGCGGGTTCCCCTCCGCCGCCTCGGCGATCCGCTCGCGTACACGTGGCGCGAACGGCGCTCCCCCGAGCAGGTTGGCGACAAGCTCTCCGCACTCGCCGCCACTCAACGGCTCGAGCAGCACGGAGGTGGCGTTGAGCTTGCCGCCAGCCCAACCGGGACGCTTCTCGAGCAGCTCGGGGCGCGCCATGCAGAGGAGGAGGATCGGCACCTCGCGCGACCAGTCGGCCACGTGCTCGATCAGGTCGAGGAAGGCCGGCTCGCCCCAGTGGATGTCGTCGAAGACGACGACGAGCGGCTGTCGCCGGGCCAGGGCCTCCAGCAGCTCCCGCACCGCCCAGAAGGTCTCCTCCTCCGTGCCGGCCGAGGTGTCGGCCAGGCCGATCGTCTCGGCTATGCGACCGGCGATCAGGCGCGTGTCCTCCCCCCCGCCGAGAACATCCGCAATCTTCGCCACCGCCGCTTCGGTCTCGTCGTCCTCCTCGATGTCCGCTGCCGCCCGCACGACCTCCTTGACGGGCCAGTACGTGATGCCACCGCCGTACGAGAGGCAGCTTCCGCGCACGACCGTCGCCGAGTCACCCACGCCGGCAAGGAAGTCGGCGACGAGGCGTGACTTGCCGACGCCCGCTGTGCCGAGCATGGTGAAGAGCTGGCAGGCCCTGTCGCTCGTCGCGCGCTCGAAGGCGTCCTCGAGCAGTCGGCGCTCGCGCCTGCGCCCGACGATCGGCGAGTCGAGCCCGTGCCCCGCGGAGGCGGCGAAACCCAGCAGGCGGAACCCGCCGGGCTCGGCGGGCTCGACCGAGACGGCGTCCTTGACGAGGCGGTAGGTGTCCTCGGAGATGGTGATCTCGCCGGCCTGCGCGGAGGTGTCGAGCCCCGCGAAGACGTCTGCGGCGTCGCCGAGGTCGGGCGGCTGCTCGGGATCGTCGCTCGCGACCACCTCGCCGGTGCCTATAGCGATGCGGACACCGAGCGCCACCCCGGTCTCGCGCCCGCTTGAGCCCTCGAGGGCGGCAAGGGCCTCGCGGGCGTCCACGGCCGCCCGCACGGCGCGCAGCGCATCGTCCTCGTGCAGTCGTGGGATGCCGAAGACAGCGAGCACGCTGCTGCCCCGCGGCCGCTCCATGCTGCCGCCGTGCCGCTCGACCGCTGCCTCGATCTCGGTGAAGAGCCGCGGCACGATGCCGCGCAAGAGCTCGGGATCGAGCCGACGCCCGTCCACCGAGCCGACATCGCAGAGGACGACCGTCACCCGCTTGCGCACCTCGCGCACGACCGGCGGTAGGGGCAGGGTGACGATCGCCGAGGGCGGCGCCGACGCCGCCGGCGGCTGCAGCGGATCTGCTGCGCCGAGCGCGGCGGCGAGCTCGGCGATCAGCTCCTCGCAGCTCCCCTGCCGCTCCCCCGGTGTCTTGGCGAGCCCCCTCGCAAGCACGTCGTCGGCCGCTGCCAGCTCGGGCACACGCTCGGACGCGCGCGGGGGCTGCTCGGCGAGGTGGGCGTAGAGGAGCGCTGCCTCCTCGGCCCGCGCGTAGGGCAGCTCTCCGGTCAGGCACTCGAAGGCCACGCAGGCGAGCGCGTAGAGATCGCTGCGCCCGTCGAGAGGCTTGCCCTCGATCCGCTCGGGAGCGATGTACGCGAGTGTCCCCAGCAGCTGGCCCGTAGCGGTCGCGCCGCTCACGAGCGAGGCCTGCTTGCTGAGACCGAAGTCGGAGAGGTAGACATGGCGGCCGCCCGCGATCAGCATGTTCGCGGGCTTGACGTCGCGGTGGACGAGACCCTGGGCGTGTGCGGCGTCGAGCGCGCTTCCGACCTGGCCGAGCAGGGCGAGCGTGCGCTCGGGCGCGAGCCGGCCGCCGCGCGCGAGCAGCGCGCCCAGATCCTCTCCGTCGACCAGGCGCATGGCGAGGTAGAGCAGGCCGTCCTGCTCGCCGGCCTCGTAGACCGGGATGATGCTGGGGTGGTCGATCGAGGCGGCCAGACGCGACTCGAGCAGGAAGCGCGCGCGAAACGACTCGTCCTCGGCCAACTCGGGCGCGAGCAGCTTCAGGGCGACCGAGCGACCGAGGCCCTGCTGGAGTGCGCGATAGACGACGCCCATGCCGCCGCGACCCAGCACCTCCTGCAGCTCGTAGCCGGCGAGAACGGTGCCCGGGCGCGGCGCGATGCTCACCTATGCGTTTATACGCGCTCAGCGCCCTTGTGACGGACCGCGCGTTACACTCGCCACGGCGTGCCGCTCTCCTGGAACGACAGAAAGCATGTGCTGCGCATGCTCGGTGTCGCGGAGGAGCTCGTCGCCTCCACGCGGGCGACCGGCTCCGGCTACACGGGGGACGGTCTCAGCGCACAGCTGGGAGCGCTCATGCAGGAGACCCAGACGCTGCTGGCGGTGAACGACGAGGAGCTTGCCCGTGAGTTCGACCGGCTCGTACGCGGCTGGGCGGAGGAGGCCGTTCCGCTCGAGCTCGGCGCCGCGGCGCTGCTCGGCTGGTTGAAGGCCTACGTCGGCTCGGAGTCCTACGAGGAGAAGCGGCGCAACGAGGCGCAGGCCGCTCCGCCGGCCGGCCGCGACCGCAAGCAGACGATCGGCTTCAAGATCCGCTCGCCGATCACGCGCGAGGTGGCGGCCGAGCAGACAGACCCCGCCGGCACCTCAGTTGGCGACTGACGCGGAGCCGTCGAGCGCTCACGCTCCCCGGCTCGGGGACACGCTCGGGCCCTACCTGCTCGTGTCCTCCCTCGGAGAGGGCTCGATGGGTGTCGTCTTTCGCGCCGAGCACCTGCCGGACGGGTCGTTCGTCGCGCTCAAGGTCCTGAAGCCGGCGCTCGCTGCCGACGCGGTCTACCGGCAGCGCTTCGCGCGTGAGGCGCGCGTCGCGGCGGAGGTGCAGCATCCCCATCTCGTCAGGATCCTCGAGAGCGGAGAGCACGGCGGCCACCACTACCTCGCCGTTGCCTACGTCCAGGGCGGCTCGCTCGAGGAGCGGATCGAGCGGGACGGGTGCCTCCCGGTCGGCGAGGTGATCCAACTCGTGGCGGAGATCGCGGCCGGGCTCGGTGCCCTGCATGCGGCCGACATCGTCCACCGCGACGTCAAGCCCGCCAACGTCATGCTCGACGAGCACGGCTCGGCGCTCCTTACGGACTTCGGGCTCGCGAGGGGCCGTGCCTATACGGTCCTGACCCGCCCCGGCGACGTGATGGGGACGCTCGACTACATCGCGCCTGAGCTGATCTCGGGCGAGGAGGCCGGGACGGGGAGCGACATCTATGCCCTCGGCTGCCTGGCCTACGAGTGCCTCACCGGCGCGGCGCCATTCGCGAAGCGCACCATCTTCGAGGTGGCGGTGGCGCATCTCGAGGACGAGCCGGCCGATCCCCGCTCGTCGCGGGATGACTTGCCCCCGCAGCTCGGCTGGGCGCTCCTGCGGGCGCTTGCGAAGAAGCCGGAGGAGCGTCCGGGCACGGCGACCGCGTACGCGCACTTGCTACGAGCGGCTGCCGGAGCCTGAGGGGCAGAGTCGAGGCAGACGAGAGGGGGCTCTCGCCCCCTCTCCCGAGCTTCGAGCGGTGCAGCTTGCGCTTTAGCGCACGTTGCCCTGGATGGTGCACTTCTTGTCGGCTGGTTCCCAGTGGTAGCTCCAGCCGCCGGTGCTGGTGCGGAAGGCGAACTGTGCCCAGACGAAGTAGGTGCCGGGCTCGAGGGTGAAGCTGCGCTTCGAGTGTGCGGTGATCGGCATGCCGATCGGGTTCTGGTAGATGCCGGCGTAGTCGTCGGTCGTGCTCCAGCCGCTGAGGCGGCCGAGGTTGATCCAGTTGGGCGGCAGGTACTTCTGCAGGTGGATCCTGAACTGCGTGCCACGGTGGGTGCTGGCAGCCTGGGTGGTGAGCCCGGTCGTCTCGCAGGTGACGCCGAAGACGTGCGAGCTGTGGCGGTTGTGAGCCGAGCCCTGGTCTGCGCCGATCAGCGCGACCGAGACGGCGGCCAGAGCGAGTGCGATCCTGGTGACGAGCATGCGCTTCATGTGAATCCCCTTTCGTTCCG
>Ga0183260_10005339_pt1 | contig 10096 bp, 9 predicted proteins | sample AntDrymUQ4972206_2_FD_129768 | JGI IMG/M metagenome (GOLD analysis project Ga0183260, IMG submission 129768) | Polar desert sand microbial communities from Dry Valleys, Antarctica - metaG UQ497 (22.06) (version 2) (version 2) | ecosystem: Environmental > Terrestrial > Soil > Desert | place...
CGGCTCAGGCGGCCGACTTCTCGAGGATGTGGACGCCGCAGGCGGAGCCGAGGCCGATGACGTGGGCCAGGCCGACCTTGGCGCCCTCGATCTGACGGTCGCCGGCCTCGCCGCGGAGGTGGTGGCAGACCTCCCAGATGTTGGCGATGCCGGTGGCGGCGATCGGATGGCCCTTGGACTGCAGGCCGCCGGACACGTTCACCGGGGTCTGGCCGTCCCGCCAGGGGGCGCCGCTGTTGAAGAAGTCCACCGCGCCGCCTTCCTCGCAGAGGCCGAGGTTGTCGTAGTGGACCAGCTCGGCGGTGGCGAAGCAGTCGTGGAGCTCGACGAGATCGAGGTCGTCGGGGCTCACGCCGGCCTGCTCGTAGGCCTGGGTGGCGGCCATCTTGGTGAGGGTGTTGACGTCGGGCAGGACCTGGCAGCTCTCCTGCCACGGGTCGCTGGTGAGGACCGAGGCCGACACCTTCACGGCCCGCTTCTGCTGCTCGAGCGACAGCGTCTTGAGCTTCTCGCCGGACACGACGACCGCCGCGGCGGCGCCGTCGCAGTTGGCCGAGCACATCGGCCGGGTGTTCGGGTAGGCGATCATCATGTCGCCCATGATCTCCTCGAGGGTCATCTTCTTGGTGTAGGCGGCCAGCGGGTTCAGGGTGGAGTGGCTGTGGTTCTTCTCGCTGATCTTGGCGAACAGCTCGAAGCTGGTGCCGCCGTACTTGTGGCCGTACTCCATGCCGATCTGGGCGAAGGTGCCGGGCATGGTGTTGGTCCCGATGCGACCGTCGACGTTGGTGACGGCACCGAAGCGGCCCTTGGGCTCGTAGACGTTCTTGTCGCTCTTGGGGGTGCCGCCCCCGCCGAGGAGCCCGGCGCCCGACAGCTTCTCCACGCCGACGGCCAGGCCCATGTCGCACTCGCCGGCCTTGATGGCCATGATGGCCGTCCGCAGGGCGGTGGCGCCGGTGGCGCAGGCGTTGGCCACGTTGTACACGGGGATGCCCGTCTGACCGATCTGCTTCTGCAGCTGCTGGCCGATGCCGGCGCTGGCGTTCATGAGGTTGCCGGCCGCCAGCACGCCGATGTCGGCCATCGTGACGCCGCCGTCGGCCAGCGCCGCCTGGGCGGCCTCGGCGGCCAGGTCGACCGTGTCGAGGTCGGGGTGCTTGCCGAACTTGGTCATCTTGATGCCAAGGATCCAGATGTCGTCGGATGCCATGCTCATGCCTCCAAGGGCTCGAAGCCGAAGCCGATGGCCTCGGTGCCGTCATCGTCGGTGCCGACCACCTGCGTGGCCAGCTTGACCTTCATCCCGAGCGACACGTGGTCGGGGTCGGGTTCGGTGTTGATCACGTTGCCGCGCACGCTGGTGCCGTCGCAGTCGACGACGCCGGCCACGAAGGGCACCGGCACGCCGGGAGCCGCGAAGGCCACGATGGTGAACGCCTTCAGCTCGCCCTCGGTGGCGATGGTGGCGTCCCTGAACTCGGTGGCGAAGCACGAGGCGCAGGCGTTGCGACGGTCGAAGAACCGCGCCCCGCAAGCGGTGCACTCCTGGGCCACCAGGTGCGGGTCGTCCCCCAGCACCAGGTAGTCGACGATCGGAACCGCTGCGGCCATGGGCCCCCCTCATGCGTACGAACCTGCTGACGCCATCGCTACCACCTGGCCGCGAGTGGACACCAACCCATGGGGTTCGGTGGCCGTGGTGGTCGGGCTGCAGCTGTTCCCTCGCCTGAGCGACGGTCAGGACATCGTCGACGGCTTGGCCCCGGCGAACACGGAGGCGCGGGTGGCCACGGCGCGCGGGGGAGTCGACATCGTCTCATCGATCGTCGCGAGCCGATCGCTGACCCGCGGCGGCCTCAGCCGTCGGTGTACGTCCAGTCGGGCTGCTTGTGGCCGTGCCGGGTGTCGTAGCTCGCGGCGCCGTCGGCCACCTCCACCAGCTTGGGGACCTGGATCTTGCGCGGCTCCACCGAGCAGCGCCCCTCGAGGTGGAGGGCGAACTCCTCCGGGAACGAGCGCAGGATGCTAGAGATCATGATCTGCTCCTCGGCGGCCAGGTAGCAGCGGGTCTGGTCGGTCACCGACAGCAGCCGGGCGCCGATGACCTCGATGTCGTGGTCGGTGCCTTCGCCTGCCGCGATGCCGTCGAGGGTGCGGGTGATCTCCCCGCTGCCGAACTTGCAGCTGCGGCACTGGCCGCAGCTCTCCACGTAGAGGAAGCGGGACAGCTCCCGCGCCACCTCCACCATGCAGGCGGTGCGGTCGTACACGACGAAGCCGGCCGACCCCAGCCCGCTGCCGATGGCCGCCAACCCCTCGTAGCTGACGGGCACGTCGAGCTGGTCGCCCGTGATGACGGCGTTGGCCACGCCGGAGAACACCGCCTGCACGCGGCCGCTCACCGGGCCGCCGGCCCGCTCGATCAGCTCGGCGAGCGGAGTGCCCAGCTCGATCTCGCCGACGAACGGGCTGACGACATCGCCGACCACCGTGGCCACCGTCGTCCCGGGCGACTCGGCGGTGCCGAGCGACCGGAACCAGCTGGCGCCGTCCCGCAGGATGCGGGGCACGTGGGCGAGCGTCTCCACGTTGTTGACCAGCGTCGGGTTGGGTTGGCCTTCGGCGCCCGGCCGGGGTGGCTCGTCGACCGTCTGCCAGCCCGTCTGGATGTCGGTGGCGAAGAGCCCGTGCTCGTAGGGCGGCAGCAGGCGGGGGAGCGGGTCGTTCCCCTCGATCACCTCGAGCAGTGCCTTCTCCTCCCCGAACAGGTACTCGTCGGGGCCGAGCACGAGGTTGATCTTGAGGTCGGCGAAGAACCCGTCCGCCTCGATCTCGCCGAGGGCGGTGCGGAGGCGTTCGGCCTCCCGCTCGTAGCGCGCCTTGGTGGCGATGTAGGCGGCTTCAGCGCCGATGGCGAACGACGCGATGGCCAGCCCCTCCAGCACCCGGTACGGATCGTGCCGCAGCAGGGCCCGGTCCTTGAACGTGCCCGGCTCACCCTCCGCGGCATTGCACACCGCGAACCGCCGTCCCGACCCCGCCTCTCGTATGCCCGTCCACTTCCGCCCGGTCAGGAACCCCCCACCACCGCGCCCCCGCAACCCACTGGCCAAGACCTCCCCGATGACGGCATCAGGTCCGACCTGCACGGCGGCGGAGAACGCCTGCCCGCCACCGCGCTCCCGGTAGGCCGCCAGCGAGCCGACCGCATCCCCATCGAGCAGCCCACCAGCCATGCGCCGAGGGTAGGTCCGTGGCCTGGGCGCGGCAGTTCGGGGCCATCCGGGAGGGCGGGTCGGTCACCCTCAGAGGCTCATGTCGTGGTTCCTTGGCTAGGGGAGGAAGGTGCCGAGGGTGCCGCAGCAGCCCATGCGGCGTTCTGCCTGTGGAAGCGGGAGGCGGTGGACGCCGGCGTCGGCGAGGTGGTCGGGGTCGGCTTCGGCGAGGGCTCGGAGGAGGTCGCCGGTGTGCTCGACCTCGCGGAGGGGGCCGTCTCGCCAGCGCCTGGTCCAGTCGGCGACATGGGGTTGGACGAGGCGGGCGGCGGACTGGTGGAAGGTGCGTAGCGGCGTGGGATCGCCCGCCTCGTTCGCTTGGCGCAGCTCGAGGAACTCGGGGACGGCGAGGTCGCGGCGGGCCCGGGCGGCCTCGCCGGTGCCGGTGGTGGTGCGCTCGGCCTCCGGCAGCGCCGCCGCGGCGGCGTAGGCCTCGGGCGACGCCACCACGTCGGGCGGGAAGGTGATGACCATGTCGCCGGCTTCGGGGAGGCCGGCGTTCTGCATGAGGACGAGGATCTCCAGGTCGCCGCCGTTGATCAGGCGGTGGATGGTGCCGGGGGTGAACCACACGAAGGCGCCCGGCTCCAGCGGGACCTCCTCGAACCCGCTCGTGGTGAGCGTCTGGACGGCGCCGGTGCCGGCCACCACCCAGTAGGCCTCGGTGCAGGCGGTGTGGAGGTGCGGCGTGCCCCCGGCCAGGCCGTCGGGCGCCTCAGTGTCGTAGACCCGCAGGTGGGTGGCGGCGATGGCGCCGGGGAACGGCGGGCGATCAACCACCCGTGAAGCGGCTCCACTCCGCCGTGCACCGGTTGATGTCCCACCTGCCATCGTGGACGACGATCCGGAAGCGGAACGGGAGCGGCACCCCCGCCGGCCACGCCAGGGCCGAATCCCAGAGGAAGGCGGCGTTGACGAAGTTGCTCCAGCCCTCGTCGCCGTAGGTGGCCGCCTTGGTGGAGGCGTACCACGGCACCGGGTGGCGCTGGTTGTCCGGGTGGTGGAGGAACAGCACCCCGGCCTCGCCGCCTTCGATGGTGCCGCTCAGGTCGAGCCACTCGCCGGGCTCGCCGAGCAGGCGCTCGTGGGTGGTGCCGTCGGAGAGCAAGAGTCGGGTGTCGGTCCAGTCGCCCCGACCCCGCAGCGAGAGGCCGCCGTACCCGCCCCAGGTCGTGAACTCGGTGCGGTCGAGCACGACGTCCACCTGTGGGGTGAGGGTGATGTCCCAGTCGATGGCGTAGGCGCCGTCGTCGAGCTCGACGTGGGTGAGGGCGCGCTCGTCGACGATGACCACCGTCTCCCGGTCGGGGCGGATCCAGTGGACGGTGGTGTCGTCGACGTGGCGGAGCACGCCGTAGGCGTCGTACTCCTCCCAGAAGTTCTCCTCGTTGACGAACTTGATGGTGAACCACAGGCCGTGGTGCCACGGGTGGTCCTCGGGGGCGTCGCGGGTGAGGGTGACGCCCGACGGCGTCTTCAGCGGGTGGACGTTGGGCCGCTTGCGGTGATCGGTGTTGTAGGTCCAGAGGTCGGCGTCGGGGGTCACGGCAGCCATCCTTCGTAGAGGGGGTGGTCGGGCGACAGGGGGAGCACGACGTCGACCCCCCGGCGGGCGGAGTCGTAGAGCGCGGTGATGAGCTCGATGGAGGCGCGGGCGTCGGCCAGGGTGACCGGCGGTGGCTCGCCGGCATCGAGAGCGTCGGCGAACCGCTCGAACTGGCCCCACCAGCCCTCGGGCCGCGCCTCCCAGCCGTCGACGACGCCGGCGATGGCGGCGGCGGCCGCCTCGTCGTCGGGCTGGATGTCCCACGGATCGGCCGAGCTCTCGTAGGCGGACGTGCCGCTCTCGGCCGACAGGTTGGCGAAGTGGAACCGGTGGCGGGTGATCTCCTGCTCGGAGCCGAGCGTGGCCGTGATGGTGGCCAGCGAGCCGTCGGCCAGCTCGAGGGAGATGGCGGCGCAATCCTCCACCTCGATGTCGTTCACGCGTGTGGCGACGCGGGCGAAGACCTTGGTGGGTGGGCCGGCGATGTAGGTGAGCATGTCGATGGCGTGGACGGCCTGGCTCAGCAGCACGCCGCCGAGCTCCGTCTCCCAGCGCCCTCGCCACGGCACCGCGTAGTACTCGGTCCGGCGGCGCCAGGCCACCTCCACCGAGGCGGTGTAGGCGGGGCCGGCGATGCCCTGGTCCACCAGCGCCTTCACCTTCTGGAGGCCGTTGCCGAAGCGGTACTGGAAGATGGGCATGAGCCGGCCGGCACTGGCGGCCTCCGCCTCGGCCAACCGGTCGCAGTCGCACATGGAGGCCACCAGGGGCTTCTCGCACACCACGTGCTTGCCGGCCGCCAGCGCGGCGGTGATCTGCTCGAGGTGCAGCGACGGTGGTGTGCAGAGGTCGACGATGTCCACGTCGTCGCGCGCCAACACCTCCTCGAAGGTGCAGATGGCCGCGCCGGTCCGCTCGGCGGCCGCGGCGGTCTTGTCGTCGTCGAGGTCCGACACCGCCACGATGGCGAAGCGGTCCTTCATGCGCCGCCACGACCACACGTGCATCTGGCCGATGCCGAGGCCGACGACAGCCACACCACGGATCGTCGGCTGAGGGTCAGGCACGGGCGCTCCGCTTGGCGGCCACGAGGAGGGGTCGATCGGGGTGCTCCTTGTAGAGCGGGTCGAGGGGGAAGCAGCCTGACACCAGCCCGTTGCGGGGCGCCGTCGTGCAGTCGCTGAAGGTGCGGCACAGTCGACGGGCGTCGAGCGGTCGGCCGGCCAGCACGTCGGCCGGGAGGTCGGGATAGCTCAACGCCATGCGCCCGACCCCGACGAGGGCGGCACCGCCCGCGCGCACCATCGCCGAGGCGACATGGGGCAGCCATTCCTGAAGGTAGGAGAAGCCAGTGGCGACGACGGTGACCTCGGGCCGGGCGGCGGCGATGGCGGCGGCGCTGTCGAGCAGGCGGGCCACGCCGACCAGCGGATCCTCGGGCGGCGAGTACCCGTCGCTGGGTGGGAACCAGGCCGGCCGCTGCGCGTGCGGGCAGTAGTAGGGGCTTCCCCCGGTGACGCAGAGCAGGTCGACCTCGAGCAGGTCGATGAGGGCCAACGGGTCGGCGAAGCCCCACGGCCCGTCGGCCTCCGCCTCGCCGATGCCATCGGGACCGGGACGGTGAGGTGGGAGGTCGAAGGTGCTGAGGCGGACGCCGACGCGGATGCCCTCCGCCCGCACCCGTTCGATGATGGTGCGCATCGTGCGGGCGTTCGCCTCGAGGTCCCCGGGACCCGACAGCAGCTCGTGGAGCAGGTAGCCGTGGCACGCCTTGACGTCCACGAAGTCGAAGCCGGCGTCCCGAGCCAGGCGGGCGGCGGCCACGTAGTCGTCGGCGATGTGGTCGAGATCAACGTGGGTCAGCACGGGGCCGGTGCGACGGGCATCGAGGAGCGGGTCGGCGTGGGCGGGGCGGGGCTCGACAGCCCAACGACCGCTGTGGGTGAGCTGCAGGCTGGTGACCTGGCGGGGGTCGAGGAGGGAGTGGAGCTCGGCCAGGTCGTCGGCCGACGACGACCCGAGGCAGAGCTGGTGCGGGTTGGCCCGGCCCTCGGGCCGCACCGCGAACGCCTCGCCGCCCCACACCAGGCCGGCGCCGCTCTGCCCGAAGCGCGTCCAGCGACGGCGGACGAGGTCGGTGGGCCGCCCCTCGTCGGTGCCGTCCCAACCTTCCATGGGCAGGATGGCGAAGCGGTTCGCACACGTCCGGCCGGCCACCTCGACGGGGGCCCGCAGGGCGTCGAGGTCGGGAGGGTCGGCAAAGGGCAGCTCGACCTCGATGCTCTGCAGGTGGGCGAGGAAGGCGTCGGCGCTCCTCAGGGCCTTCACCTGCGGGTGGTCCCGCCTCATGCCAGCACTCCCATCGTGCGCGCGATGTCCGTGAGGAGCTCTCGCTCCCACTCTGGCCGCCGAGGCGCGCCATCGGGGGTGGCGTCGCCATCAGCCCACCCCCGCAGGTGCATGAAGAGCGCGGCGTCGTGGCGGTAGGCGGGCACCGGCGGCCGGAACGCGGTGGTGCCGAGCCACTGCAGCAGGTCGTTCAGCCGGTGGAAGCCGTCCACGTCGCCAGCGGTCCAGCAGCGATCCCGGGCCGCGAACTCCTCGGGGGCGAAGGTGGACAGGCCGAGGAGGTAGTCGCTCCCGTACATCACCATGTCGATGGCGAGGTCGTTTCCGGTGAGGACCATGAACTCGGGGCGGTGCTCGTCCCGCAGCCGCAGCCTGTCCCACTCCGCCTGCCGGTCGAGAGAGGAGTGCTTGGCTCCAACGCACTGCGGGATGTCGAGCACGGCGCGATAGGTGGCCAGATCCCAGATGCGGCCATCGGGGTCGAAGACCGGGGAGAGCTCGAACCCGAGGAAGCGATCGGCGCTGGCGGCCAGCCGCTCGTAGGCCGGCACCACGTCGTGGGTCCCCTCCGACGGGAAGATGATCGGCAGGCCGCCCAGCGCCTGCACGGCCTCCACGTCGGCAGCGTCGAAGGCACCGGCCACGAAGTCCACCCCGAGGGACCGGGTTCGGCTCAGCACCTCGGCCCGCTGCTCGGCGGTCAGGAGGTGCACGAACCCGGTGTCCATGTTCACCGCCGGCGTGAGCCCAGCGGCGACGGTCCGGACGACGTGCGCCTCGAAGGCGTCCCAATCGATCTCGATCGGCGAGCGATGCGGCAGCAGGATGGCCGACATCCCGGTGATGGTCCTCCCCGGCTGAAGCAGGTCGAGCGGCGATCCGGTCACGCTCGGGACCCTACCGACCCCACCACCCCCGGCTTCTGTGTGCGCTGGCAACCGCATGGCGGTTGCGAGCGCACACAGATCCTGTCAGGGGAGGGCTTGGTGGAGGTCGGCGAGGAGGTCGTCGACGTCTTCGATGCCGACCGAGAGGCGGACGAGGTCGCCGGGGATCTCGTTGCCGGTCCCGGCCACCGACATGTGGGTCATGCGGGCAGGATGCTCGATGAGGCTCTCCACGGCGCCGAGGCTCTCGGCCAGGGTAAACACCTCGGTGCGCCGGCACACCTCCAGGGCCGCCGCTTCGCCACCGGCCAGGCGGAGCGACACCATGCCGCCGAAGGCGGACATCTGGCGGGCGGCCACCTCATGGCCGGCGTGCGAGGGCAGGCCGGGGTAGAGGACCTCGGCCACGGCGGGGTGGGCGGCCAGCATGTCGGCCACCGCCATGGCGCTCTCGCTGTGGCGGGCCATGCGGAGCTGGAGGGTCTTGGCACCGCGGTGCACCAGGTAGCAGTCGAAGGGTCCGGGCACGGCGCCGGCGGCGTTCTGCAGGAAGCCGATGCGCTCGGCCAGCTCGTCGTCGGAGGTGGCGACGAAGCCGCCCACCACGTCGCTGTGCCCACCGAGGTACTTGGTGGTCGAGTGCACGACGATGTCGGCCCCGAGGGCGAGGGGCTGCTGCAGCGCCGGAGTGGCGAAGGTGTTGTCGACCACCACCACTGCGCGGCGGTCGTGGGCGAAGCGGCTGACGGCCTCGATGTCCACGACGTGGAGCCAGGGGTTGCTGGGCGTCTCCACCCACACCATGCGGGTGTGAGGCTGCCAGGCGGCCGCCATCGCCTCGAGGTCGGTGAGGTCGACGGTGTCGAGGGTGAGACCGGCCGGGGCATGCACCTGCAGGGCCAGGCGGACGGTTCCGCCGTAGGCATCGTGCGGGAGGAGGACGTGCTCGCCGGCGGCGACGAGGCGCAGCAGGGCGTCCTCGGCGGCTAGGCCAGAGGCGAAGGCGAACCCGTGGGAGGCGCCTTCGAGCACGGCCAGGTGGGCTTCGAGGGCCGCCCGGGTGGGGTTGCCGCTGCGGCTGTACTCGTAGGCCAACGGCTTGCCCACCGCTTCCTGCTCGAAGGTGGTGGCCAAGGAGATCGGGGGTACCACCGCACCAGTGGCGGCATCGGGAGCGCCGGCCCCGTGGACGGCCCGGGTGCCGAACCCCTTGTCATCGAGCTGCACCATCAGCGGCCGCTGCCGTCCGAAACCAGGCTGCGCAGCACGTCCGACCTGGTGATCACGCCGACGGGGTGACCCCCGTCGAGGACCAGGGCGGCCGACGCATCGTCGAGGCGGGTGATGGCCAGGTGGACCGGCTCACCGATCCCGATGGTGGGCAGGGCCGGGCCCATCACCTCGCCGACGGGCCGATCGAGGGCGCCGGGGTCGGCGGCCGATGCCTGGAGCAGCTCTCGCTCCGACACCGCGCCGATCACCTCGGCCAGCACCACCGGCGGCTCGTGCTTCACCACCGGCATCTGGCTGACCTCGTACTCGTGGAGGATCTCGATGGCGGTGCGCACCGTCTCGTCGGGGTGGGTGTGGACGAGCGACGGCAGCGCAGGGTCCCGGCCCCGGAGGAGGTCGCCAACGGTGGGGCCGGCGGCGCGCAGGAAGCCATGGTCGGCCATCCAGGCGTCGTCGTAGATCTTGGACAGGTAGCCGCGCCCGGAGTCTGGGATGTGCACGACGACGACCGCGTCGGGCGGCAGGCCGACGGCGACCTGCAGGGCGGCGGCGATGGCGGTGCCACCGGAGCCGCCGATGAGCAGGCCCTCTTCGCGCGTGACTCGTCGGGCGGTGCTGAAGCTGGTGGCATCGCTGATGGGGATGACCTCGTGGGTCACCGACGGGTCGTAGGTGGAGGGCCAGAAGTCTTCGCCGATGCCCTCCACCAGGTAGGGCCGACGCGTGCCCCCCGAGTACACCGATCCCTCAGGATCGGCGCCAATGGTGCGGATGGCCGGGTCCTGCTCCTTGAGGTAGCGCCC
>Ga0183260_10005340_pt1 | contig 10094 bp, 10 predicted proteins | sample AntDrymUQ4972206_2_FD_129768 | JGI IMG/M metagenome (GOLD analysis project Ga0183260, IMG submission 129768) | Polar desert sand microbial communities from Dry Valleys, Antarctica - metaG UQ497 (22.06) (version 2) (version 2) | ecosystem: Environmental > Terrestrial > Soil > Desert | place...
AATTCCAATCGCGCGAAGATCCCTAAAGGCGTCCGCTTCGCGGCCGCATCAGTTGGCGCATGCTCGAAATCCGCTCGCGCGGACCGCTTGGCGGCGGCAGGTCTGCTGTTCCGCATCACAGGTTCTATCCCGGGATTCGCAGAACGACTTTCCCGAACTGCGCTCCCGACTCGAGGCGCTCGTGGGCCTTCGCGGCGTCGGCCAGCGGGAACACGCTGTCGACGTGGATTCGCGCCCGTCCTTGGCGGATGAGCTCATAGGCGCCCTCGAAGTCGGCCGGCGTCCCCATCGTCGATCCGTAGATGACGAGTTGCTTCCACCACAGTCGGTAGAGGCGCGCGGGAGGGCTGTGGCCCGAGGTCGCGCCGCAGACGACAACGCGCCCGTCGCGTCCTGCAGCGGCAAGGGAGCGATCCCACGTCGCCTCACCGACTGTCTCGACGACCACAGCTGCGCCTGCGCCGCCCGTTGCCTCCTTGACGGCTTCGACCACGTCCTCGTCCGAGTGGTGTACGGCGACGTCTGCTCCGAGGCCGCGCGCGCGTTCGAGCTTGTCATGGCTCGAGGATGTGACGATCGTCCGCGCGCCGAGCGCACGGCAGAGCTCCAGCGCCGCGAGCGCAACGCCTCCACCGATACCCCAGATCAGCACCCACTCGCCCTCTTGCAGCGCGGCCTTGGTCACCAGCATGCGGTAGGCCGTCTCGAACACGAGGGGGAACGCCGCGCCCTCCTCGAACGAGAGCTGCTCGGCGAGCGGATAAAGCTGTGCGGCGGGAATCGCCTTCAGCTCGCAATAGGTCCCGTCGGTGTGCTCGCCAATGACGGTGATGCGACCGTCGTGGACGATGCCCGGATTCACAACGACGCGATCGCCGACCTCGAAGCCCTCGACGCCGTGGCTGAGACCTGCGACCACTCCCGTCCCGTCTGCGCCCAAGATGCGCGGCTTGGGAACGGAAGGGAGGCCCTTTCGAATCCAGACGTCCAGGTGGTTCAGCCCGGCTGCGCGAAGCGCCACCAGGACCTCACCAGCTTGGGGCTCGGGATCGGGAGCCTCCTCGTAGCGGAGAACCTCGGGTCCTCCGTCTTCGTGAATGCGAACAGCCTGCACGAGGCAGAATCCTCTCATGACTGCCGCCGAGCTGACTCGGCTGGCCGCGGACCTCGGATTGGACGTCCTCGGCGCAGCTGCGGTCGCCCCGTACGAGGACACCGAGGAGCACATCCGCGAGCGCAAGGAACGTGGGCTCTTTGCGGACTTGCGCTTCACGATGGCGCGGCCGGAGATCTCGTGTCATCCAGAAGTGCTCGTGGAAGGGGCGAGAAGCGTCGTCTCCGCGGCACTCTGCTATTACGAGCCTGGTCCCGAGCCTGGCGCCGACGAGGGACGACTCTCACGCTACACCTGGCGTGACACGTACGCAGAGTTGCGCGACGCTCTCGACGAGCTCGGCAGGCGCCTCGGAGGCGCGTATCGCGTTCTCGTCGACTCCAACGACCACGTCGATCGCGAAGCCGCCGTCCGCGCCGGAGTCGCTTTCTACGGCAAGAACACAATGGCGATCACCCGGCGGTTCGGATCCTGGGTCGTTCTCGGAACGCTCGTGACGGACGTCGAGATCGAGGCGACTACGCCGCTCGAGCTCGATTGTGGCTCCTGCCGGCTCTGCATCGACGCGTGCCCTACGGGCGCCCTCGACGAGCCGGGCGTGCTCGATGCGACAAAGTGCCTCTCCTACTGGACGCAGGCTCCGTCCGCGATTCCCGAGCCGTACCGTGCAGAGCTCGGGGACACCGTCTACGGCTGCGACATCTGTCAGGACGTCTGTCCATGGAACCGCGGAGTCGAGCGAAGGCGCGAGGATCTCACACGGGCGGTCCAATCGACTCCCACAATCTCGCTCAGGGAGTGGCTCGAGCGAGACGGAGACGAGCTCGTGGCCGAGTTGGATCGCCTCTATGTCCCGCGCAACGATCCCCGCTGGCTGAGGAGAAACGCGCTCCTCGTCGCAGGCAACTCGGGAAGTCCCGAGCTCGTACCGATTGTCGAGCACTACGCCAGCAGCGACGATCCCGTGTTGCGGGACGCGGCGGAATGGGCGCTCCTGCGGCACGCCGAGCGATCCGTATGACCGATCCAGGCGGGGATCGCCTGGCCATTCTCGTTCACGAACTCCGGAGCCCCGTCGCTGCGCTTGCGGCCATCGCAGAGACGTGCAAAGGGGGCCGAGTCGAGACCTCCGCGCGTCGCCCGCTCGCCGAGCTCGCCATCGCCGCGTGTCGCGGAATCGAGCGTCTGGTCCGCGATGCAGCTGTCGCATCGATACGACCGGAAGTCTTCGACATCGGCCGGCTGGTCGAGGAGAGCGTGGCGGCCGCCGTGCTCGGCGGTGGAAACGTGCGAGCGGACGTCACCTCAGGCTTGCCACTCGTAACGGTCGATCCGGTGCGCATGCGTCAGGCGTTGGACAACCTCATCTCAAACGCAGAAAGGTACTCGGACTCAGGCGCTGAAGTCGTGGTCAGCGTGCGGCAAGCGGACGTTGCGATTCTCCTTGCCGTCGCCGACAGCGGACCCGGTGTTCCGGTCGACGAGCGCGAACGGATCTTCGAGACAGGAGTGCGACTAGACATCGAAGGTCAGGGATCGGGCCTCGGCCTAGCTGTCGCTCGCGCAATTGCCGAGGCGCACGGGGGTTCGCTGACCGTTGAGTCCGTTCTAGGTCTGGGTGCCACATTCACGATCGCACTACCTGTCGATGCCTAGCCAGCCACAAACGCCTCGAGCTCGTATTCTCGAATTAGCTTTCCGCGAGAATCGTGCTCGCGAAGATCGAACTTCGCCCGAAAGCGTTCGTACTCGACTCCGCTAATAGTGGCAACCCGGACCGGAAGTTGCGCCGCGGTCTCGTAAACCTCGACGTAGCCAGGCTGCTCAACTGAGACGTAGCGTGCCTCGGGTGCCGGGTGCACCCAGACGAACCCAACCGGTTCTTCCGTGGTGCCGCAGAGGATGTCTAAACGAGGATCGCGAAGTCGTCCACCGTATAGCCGGCCGTAGGCACTGCCGCACCAACGACGATTCTCTTCTCGAGGGCCGGGGCTGTTGTCGCAGCCGAAGATCGCGCCACTCGACGCTTCCTCGAACGTCACTGTCTCCGAGTTGACGCCGACTCTTTCAACTGACGGCCCGTTTGGGCGTTCGCTCCCGCGTCCGTGGTCGAGGCAGGACGCCGATCTTGTCTTCTGTCCGCGCGCCGATGGCTGCACCACCCACACCCTCGTCAGCACGGATGGTCCGTCGACGCCCTCCAGTCTGATTGGAGGCTTGTCTGCCTTCGAACCATCCATCAAGCGATCGGGAGAAGAATCACCGCCCGCGCACCCAGCCGAGAAGGCGATCGAGGACACGAGTGCGGTGAGCACGACGCGGGAGCGGCGCGGCGTCAATCCGCACCGCTCCCGGGAGCCGTTACGACTGGCTCCAGCCGAGGCGACGCACGGCGCTGTAGCTCGAATTGCCTCGATACGCCCTTGTCCAGATGTTGGTGCCATACGACTCTCCCAATGCCTCGATGATCTGGTCGGTGCCGTCCGGATTCGTGACGTAGATCATCCCGATATGAGTGGCGCTTGCATAGGCGTCCATTTTGATCGCGGCCGATTTGGACAGGGGATAGTTGGGAGCCCCATCCCCGTTCTTGAATCGCTGCGCGGTGTACGGCCCGTGGATGTATCGGAGCCTCCACCATTGATGAAACGCCGTGCTGCTCTCGTCCAACGCTTCGCGCCAAACCTTGAACGTAAATCCCGAGCAGTCAGCACCTTCACCGCCCGTGTTGGGATCGGACTTCGGATCTCCCGGAGAGTCGTCGACATCATTGTCGTTCCAGCAACCGCCAGCCCACTGATACCCCTCGTTCCGCGCGTACAAAGCGACGGTGATCGATCCATCGCGGGTGATGTACGACGTGGGCGTGGGGGCGGCGTAGTTGCAGTTCTGAGCGACCCATTGCGTGTGGTAGGCGCCCGCGGTGCCGGCACCCGCCAGGGAGAAGGCGACCACGAATGCGACGAGAAACTTCCAGACGTACGACATCACTCCACCTCCAAGTCGAAGCGGTCGACGAACAGACCGGCCGGCGTCGAGCCGAGCTGATAGAGGAACGACCCGCGGACGCGGAAGCGCGAGAGCGGAGCCGTCTCCGCCCAGTCCGCAGAGTCCAACGAGAAACGCCTGACGATTCCACGCCGATCCAAGACGAGAACGACGAACTCGTCCCGGTCGTCGGTGAAGACACGCGTCACCAACACGACTCCGGTGCCATGCGGCTCGGCGAGCTGAACCTCGGCGAGGGGCGTCTCGCTCGTCACGAGCCATGCCCGCTGAACTCCCGTGCTCGCGACCAGCGCAACGCGCACCTCGTTGCCGTTGCGCAGGATCACGATGTTCCTGCCGTCGGGCAACGGCCGGCCGGACTCAGCCGCACTGATCTGCCCGGAGACGCCGACGGGTCGCCCTTCTCGTGCCGCCGGCATCCACTGCGCGGAGGAGCTCTGCAGCACTACCGGACCCTCCGGGCCGACGCGAACCTGCGACGGCCTCTCGGCCACCGCGCTCGCCGTCTTGCCAGCTCCGTCGCGGTTGAAGCTGCGCAGCAACAGCTCCCCGTGTATGCCGGCCGTTTCGAGGACGTAGACCGTGCCGTCCTTGCCGATCGACATGTCCGCCTGTGTCCCGTTGATCGCGAGGGGCACAGCCTCGGGCATCTCTCCGCTTTCGCGCCAGCGAAGCAGACGCTTGTTCGCCTCATCCAGAACGACCACCGTGCCGTCCTCTTCAATGTCGAACGCCGAGCCGCCGATCGGCGTCAGGTTTCGACCCTGCTCGAGGCCTGCTTCCGCCGGACCGGCGCCCCAGGCGGCTTCAGCGACGCGCGCGACGGCTTCGCGCTCCCTGCCGAAGCTATGTGCGCCGAGCGCGACCTCGATGCTCCTCCCGAGAGGCAGGCTCCGCTGAGGAGCCGCCGAGCCTCCCGCGGGAAGCGTGGCGGCCATGCCGGTCTCGTTGCTCCGGAATACCGCGTAGTACGAGAAGCCCGTCGAAGCCTGGGCGATGGACTCCGGGAGGCGCGCAACGTAGCGTCCCTTCGACGCGCCTCGTTCCTCGCGCACCGCGATCTCCTGGAACATGCCAGTGTCGCCGACCCTCGCAAACACTGTGCCGTCCGCGGTGCAGGGTGTGTCGACCTCCGCCTCCGAACGCGCACAGTAGACGTCATAGCGCAGCTCGTTCGTCTCGCCGCGGGTCGTGAGCAGCGGGGGAAGATGGGTCGCCTCCAGCAGCGGCTGTGCCGCGGGTTGAACGATGCGATGCGCGAGAGCTGTGCCGGCGAGGACGACCGTGACGATGCCGGCCAAAGCACCTGCGATCACGCCCGAGGCGCGGATCAGCCTCGAATGAGAAGATCGGATCTCGTCCATTCGCGCTCCTTGTTGTCGATTAAGACAACCATAGCGCGCACCGTCGGACGAGAGTGCCCTCGATGCCGATGTCGGCATCGTTTCGGCGCACTCTTGTGAGGATCAGCCGCGCGTCGGAACCCGGCTCGAGTCGCGCTGGAGGCGACGAGCGCGCTTTGCCACGGCATCTCGTAGCCGCTGAGGCTCGAGCACGATCGTCTCGCCACGGTCGGCCAGCACCTCCGACAAGAGCCATTCCTCGGTCTTGTACGGCACGTCAGCTACCGCCGACCCGTCTGTCAGAGGACGCGCTCCCCGCTCGAGCTTCCAGCGCGCGATGACCGGCGAATGGTGCAGCCGCGCGACGCGCGGATTCGTGAGATAGGACGGATCGAATCCCTCACGAGGCTCGAAGCGCTCATCCGTGAGCCGTGCTGAGCGCATCCGGTCGAGTCGAAACGTACGCGCGGCGTCGACCGTTCGATCCCACGTGTGCACGCGCCACACCGGTAGCTCGCGCTCGATCGTGTACGGCTCGACCTGGCGCATCGACGGACTTTCGTTTCCTTCTTTCAGATACTCGATCTCGACCACGCGGCGCTTCTCGGAGGCCTCGCTCAGCACTTTCACGAGCGCCTCCTCGTCTAGTGCCACGCGCGGCTCGGGCGTCGCTGCGAGATCGAAGCGTCCGAACGTCTCCTCGAGCTTGCGGCGCACGCGCTTGAGCTGGGTGTGGGCGTCGGCGGCGATCGTCGGGCCGACGTACTCGATGGCGAGGCGAATTGCACGCGCCTCGAGAGGGGTCAGCTTCGGCGGCCTCCGGAACACGTCGCCATACAACTCCTTGTCGACTCTCACAACGTCGCCGTCGTGCATTGCGTACACCGCGTAGCACCCTCCGCCAAAGTTCACGAGGTTGAGGAGCGAGAGATGATCCTGAAGCTCCTCGAGTGGGATGGAGATGCGACCGGCGAGCTCGGCTGCGTCCAGCACGGCGGCCCGTTCCTCGCCGCAGGCCGCCAGAAGTTGATAAAGCAACGCTTGGAGGACACCGAAGCGTTCGGGCGCGACCGGGCCCACAGGGCGCTCGGGAAGCGGATGTCGCGGGTCCCTGCGCTTCGCCCCGGCCGGCACGGGCGCAGCGCCTCCGTGCGATTTCACTAGGGCGGTGAGCCCGTCGGCGACGGCGTCTCTGAGCTCCTCGGGCTCGAGGACAACCGCGCGGCCGTTCTGGCGGAGCACCCACCCCGCGAGCAGATCGACGTTTGCGAACTCGGTCTCGAAGACGCCGTCCTCGACCGAGCCGGCGTCGGAGAGCGTGCGCTCCACCCACCACGAGGTGTCTTCGGAGACCGCGATCCGTGCAGTCCCGACCACCTCCCCGATCTGCCAGGGTCGGGGTACACGGTGCTGCTCCACGTCGAAGTCCGCAGGAACGCGGAAGTCGCGCTCTCGCCTGGTGGCGAAGCGAATGTCGCCGCGGATTCGGGACACCTTGAACGTGCGCACGGTGGCACGATCGAGGTCTTGGCCGATCACATACCAGTTTCCGTCGTCCAAGCGGAGCGCATACGGATTCATGACGCGTTCGCCTGGACGTGAGCGCTTCGGGCCCCAGTAGCCGAAACGGACCGTGCGCTGCTTCGAGATCGCGGACTCGAGCTTCGACAACCGACCCGCGAGCTCGGGCGAATAGTCAGGGGCGCTCACACGGACGCGTTCCGCTGTGTCGGTAGGCGGCTCCGAGAATCCTGAGCGGCCGAGGGCGAGGTTCTGCAGAGCTAGCCGGAACGGCTCGGCGTATGCGAATTTCCCCTCGAGGTAGTACAGAGCCGTCTGGAGCGCTGCTAGCTCGCCGTCGTCGAGCTCCAGACGGTCGAGGAAGTAGTGCTCCGAGCGGAGCGTGTAGAGCTCCTCGCCGGTGAACTCGTCGCGCTGGGACTGGAGCGGCACGCCGAGAGCGGTCAGCTCCGCGCGATCTGAGTAGAAGCGGCGCGCGAATGCCTCGTCCGACATCTCGCTGTAGCCCTCGACGTTCGACTTGACGTCCCTGGCCGTCAGCGGACGCCGCTCGGCCATGAGGAAGGCGACGAGCGAGAGCTGGCGGATGAGCTTGTCAGCGTCGTGCGACATGCGCACCGCGAGCTTAGCCGCTGTCAGCTGGCGGAAGACCGGAATTCGCCAGCGCGGATTCCGGTCGCGCGAAATCCCGCTCTGACTCTGCGCAAGACCGGAATCCGCTTAACGCAGATTCCGGCCGGGCAAAAATTCCTAAGGGCGTCCGCTTCGCGGCGGCGACCTTCTTTGAAAGACGAGGGCTGCGGGCGGCGTCAGGCGGCGGCGGCGGCGTGCTGCTCGAGATGCTGATGGGAGGGGCAGTAATCCCTGCTCGGAAGCGGCGTGCGCTGACACGCCTTGCCCTTGCGTGTGGTCGCGTGGCAACGCGACACCCCACCGTCGAGCATGCCCGCCTCGATCTGGTGCTCGATGAACGCCGTCGCTGCGCCTACACCCTCGCGAACGGCCCAAGCGACCTGCGCCTGTGCGGTGATCGGGAAGTAGCGCCGGATGTCGGCGAACAGCGCCCGGTCCGGACGCGCGAAGTAGTGCGGGTCCTCGGCGAGCCTCTCCATCGTCTGCTCGCACTCGCAAAGCACCGCGCGTCGGTATTCGAGCTGCGTGCTCCGGTCGGCATACGGGTCGATCAACGACTTGATCGAGCGGTAAATCGCTCGCGAGTATTGATACATACAGGAGCGTAACTGCGCGATGTGGTCTTCCAAATGAACGCTCCAGCTCTCGGAGGATCGCTCTCGGTGGGCGGAAAAAGGACTGCTTTGAAGCTCCGCAGCGGGAGTGTAGCGTCTTTTCGGCCGTGTTACAAAGTCTGGGTTGCGAGTCGTCGAATGAGACAACGAAGCGGGCAGACTCAGGGGACGATCCGGCGCACGGTGGCGGTGCGGGCGAACCTGCGTGCGGGCTGGAGATCGCTCGTCGCCTCGGCCTCGGATCCGTAGACGCCGGTGAAGACAACCCAGTAGCCCGGGTGCAGGCTCGCGTATTGCGACGAATCCAAGATCCCCACGGTCGCGAGTCCGCGCTTAGCGGCTATTCGAGCCCGAGCCCGAGCCGCCCGACGGCCGCCTGTCTGCGGAAGCGTTGCGAGCGCGATCGTCCAGCCGTCATCGCCGGCGGGCCAGTCTGCGATGCCCGCCGCGTTTCCTTCCGAGGGAGGTGGCAAGGTGGTGGACGCGGGAAGGGTCGCGAAGCCACCCGTCGCGGTCACGAGCCGAGCCGTGTCGTTTCCGCCATTCGTCGCGGCGACGGCCAGCGCGGCGCCGGCGAGCGCGACGACGAGAGCCAGCGTCGCTCGGATGACCCAACCCGAACGCACTCCCCGCCGTGCGCCGAATGCGCCAGGGCCGGGGAGAGGCACTCCGCATTCGAGGCAGTACTCCTGACCGACTGCCGCCTGCGCGCCGCAGCGGGGACAGCCGTTCATTTGGAGGCTCTGTCGTTCGGAGCCCCGGCCGTCGCCTCGGCCATCGGCCGGCCGCACGTCGCGCAAAAGCGCGCTCCGAGCAGGAACGGCGCGCCGCAGACGCAGGTCGCGGTTCCACGTCGCAGCCGAGAGCTGCCATCGAGAAGCGCGTCTATCTCGTGGACGCGGGCTTCGATAGCGACGAGCTCCGCGCAGCGCTCGACCACGAGACCTGCGTTGAAGCGGTCTCGCTTGTACATTTCGAGCGCCAGTCCTCCGAGGTCGCGCAGACGCTCCTCGCGCACCAGGAGCAACGACTTGCGCTCCCGCCGAAGCTCCCGGGGGACGGGTGGAGTAATGGCGGTGGCGGGGCGGCCGGCTGCGTTGGCGATCTCTCGTTGCCTTGGCACGAGCTACTAGCCTAGAGGCTTGATGCGGGTTAGGCGTGTGTGTCGGGGAGGGCATGCACCAAGCAGCGTGGTCGGATCGTTTGGCGTTCAGGCTTGATTGCCTGGACGTCGAACGAGCGGGCCGCGATGCGCCGGGTGCAGGTCCCCAACCGCGCGTGCGCTAACACATCAAGCCTCTAAATGCCCGATCGGAAAGTCACGGCCGGCCACCAGCCTGGAGAACGAGTGAGCCCGTCGCCCAGCTCCGGTCGTGGACCCCCTCGGCTCCGCGTCAATTCGCATCTACTAGAGCTGGAGGACGACGAGCCGTTCCTCGGTCATCTCGCGAATGGCATAGGCCGGTCCCTCACGGGTGTTCCCCGAGTCCTTGACTCCGCCGTAGGGCATCTGGTCGGCGCGGAACGTGGGCGCCTCGTTCACGGTCACACCGCCGAACTGAAGCTCATGCGCGGCGCGGAGCGCGGCCTTGATGTCGCGGGTGAAGACACCAGCCTGCAGCCCGAAGCGGGTGGAGTTGGCGAGCTCGATCGCCTCGTCGAGCGTGTCGAAGGGTGTCACGGTGCAGAGAGGTCCGAACACCTCCTCGCGCGACACCTTCGCATCCCGAGGAGCCTCGGCGACCACGGTCGGCAGCAGGAGCTCACCCTCGAGCTCCCCGCCGGTCAACACCTTGGCGCCTTCGCTCTTCGCCTCCTCGATCCAGTCGAGGATCCGGTCGCGGTCGGACCCGGAGATCA
>Ga0183260_10005341_pt1 | contig 10094 bp, 8 predicted proteins | sample AntDrymUQ4972206_2_FD_129768 | JGI IMG/M metagenome (GOLD analysis project Ga0183260, IMG submission 129768) | Polar desert sand microbial communities from Dry Valleys, Antarctica - metaG UQ497 (22.06) (version 2) (version 2) | ecosystem: Environmental > Terrestrial > Soil > Desert | place...
ATCTCCCGCCCGTCGCAGTCGACGAAGCGAGCGCTGCCCTCGACCTGCTCGACCGGGCAGGAGGCGTCACGGTCGGCCGGGAAGGCCCAGTAGACGCGCCACCCGCGGGCCGGATCGGCGCCTTCATGATCGAGCACGAGCGTGCGTTCGCCGGTCGTCGTGTTCAGGCCAGGGAACAGGATCGGCCCGTCCTCGGCCACGGACGCCGCCATCCGCTCGACGTCGCCGACCTCGAACGTCGGCGGGGCCAGCCGCTCGGTCGACTCGCCGCCACCCCCCGAGATGAAGGCGGCGATCAGCCAGGTGACGCCCATGATCGCCGCCAGCAACAAGGCCCCACCGAGCACGGGCACGATCGCCCGAGCGGCCGGTGAACGCAGGCGCGACGGCCGCTCGGCCAGTCCGTCCGGCGTGATGACGTGGGGCATGGGCCCATTGTGGTCGCCGGTTGGGCCGCCTCCACGGCGACGTCTAGGGTTCCGCGTTCGTGAAGTGCCCGTACCGCGTCGTCGTCGCCAAACCTGGCCTCGACGGCCACGACCGGGGCGCCAAGACGATCACGCGGGCGCTGCGCGACCACGGCTTCGAGGTCATCTACACCGGCCTCCACCAGACGCCCGAGCAGATCGCCGAGACCGTGCTGCAGGAGGACGCCGACGCCGTCGGCTTGTCGCTGTTGTCCGGCGCCCACCTGACGCTGTTTCCCCGCGTGATGCAGGAACTGCGCGACCGCGACCTCGGCGACGTGCTCGTGTTCGGCGGTGGTGTCATTCCCGACGGCGATGCCCGTGCGTTGCGCGAGCAGGGCGTCGGCGCGGTGTTCGGGCCGGGCTCGTCGCTGAAGCAGATCAACGTGTGGTTGGAGCACGAGCTCGACGGCCGCGACGACGGAGAGAACTGACAGAAGGGACCACCCGTGGATCTGTTCGAGTACCAGGGCAAGCAGTACTTCGCCCGCTACGACATCCCGGTCAGCCCGGGCGGGGTCGCCACGACGGTCGACGAGGCGGTCGAACAGGCCGAGGCCGCCGGCTACCCGGTCGTCGTCAAAGCCCAGGTGCAGGTCGGCGGCCGCGGCAAGGCCGGTGGTATCAAGCTGGCCAACGACGCCGCCGAGGTCCGCGAACACGCCGCGAACATCCTCGGGATGGACATCAAGGGTCACACCGTCGAGATCCTGTGGGTCGAACTCGCCTCCGACATCGACGAGGAGTACTACGGCAGCTTCACGCTCGACCGGGCGGCCAAGCAGCACCTCTTGATGCTGTCGGCGCAGGGCGGCATCGATATCGAAGACGTCGCCGCCAAGGATCCTGACGCCATCGTCAAGTTGCACATCAACCCGGTCGACGGCCTCTCGGCTGAGGCGGCCCGGCAGGCGGCGGTCGACGCCCGGATCCCCGAGCGGGCTGTCGACGGGGTTGGCGACATACTTGGAAAGCTCTACCGCTGCTTCGTCGACGGCGACTGCGACCTGGCCGAGATCAACCCGCTGATCCTCAAGCCCGACGGTGAGGTCCACGCCCTCGACGCCAAGGTCAGCCTCGACGACAACGCCGAGTTCCGCCACCCCGAGTGGGAGGAGTACGGCAAGACCGAAGTGCTCGACGATCGCGAGCAGCTGGCCAAGGAGAAGGACCTCACCTACATCGGTCTCGACGGGTCGGTCGGGATCATCGCCAACGGCGCCGGGCTGGCGATGAGCACGCTCGACGTCGTCAATCAGGTCGGCGGCACGGCCGCCAACTTCCTCGACATCGGCGGCGGCGCCAACGCCGACGTGATGGCGGCCGCCCTCGACGTGATCAACACCGACGAGAACGTGAAGTCGATCTTCATCAACATCTTCGGCGGCATCACCCGCGGCGAGGAGGTCGCCAAGGGGATCGTCGAGGGCCTGGGCCGAGTCGAGCTGCGGGCGCCGATCGTCATCCGCCTCGACGGCACCAACGCCGAGGAAGGTCGCCAGATCATCCTCGACGCCGGCATCCCGGCCGACCGACTGATCAGCAAGCCGACGATGCTCGATGCCGCCCGAGAGGCCGTGCGCATCGCCAACGGAAACGGAGGTGAGGCGTGAGCATCTTCGTCGACGCCGACACGAAAGTGATCGTCCAAGGGCTCACGGGGGGCCAGGGCAAGTTCCACGGCGTGCGCAACCGTGACTACGGCACACAGATCGTCGCCGGCGTCACGCCTGGCAAGGGTGGCCAGGACGTCGACGGCATCGCCGTGTTCGACTCCGTGGCCGAGGCCGTGGCCGCCACCGGGGCCAGCGCCTCGTTCGTCGCCGTGCCGCCCAAGGCCGCCCCGGCGGCGATCCTGGAGGCGGCCGCCGCCGGCATCGGCTTCGTCGTCTGCATCACCGAGGGCATCCCCGCCCAGGACGAGGCCCGGGTCTACAACACGCTCGTCCGTGACTTCCCGGCCACTCGCCTGCTCGGCCCGAACTGCCCGGGCATCATCAGCCCCGGCAAGTGCAACATCGGGATCACGCCGACCTCGATCGCCCAGGAGCCCGCGGCGGCGGGCCCGAACGTGGGCATCGTCAGCCGCTCCGGCACGTTGACCTACCAGGCGCTGTACGAGCTGCAGCAGAACGGCATCGGCGTGTCCACCTGCGTCGGCATCGGCGGCGACCCCGTGCCCGGAACGTCGTTCGTCGACTGCCTGGCCGAGTTCGAGAACGACCCCGAGACCAACGCCATCATCATGTTCGGCGAGATCGGCGGGTCGGCCGAGGAAGAGGCGGCCGAGTTCATCACGGCCAACGTGGCCAAGCCGATGAGTGCCTACATCGCCGGCGTCACGGCGCCAGCCGGCAGGAAGATGGGCCACGCCGGGGCCATCGTGTCCGGCGGCAAGGGCACCGCCCAAGGAAAGATGGACGCGCTGGCCGGGGCCGGCGTCAAGGTCGGGCAGAACCCGACCGAGGCTGGCGAGCTGATGGCCGAGCTCGTCGCCGAGCTCGGCTGACTCAGGGAGCGGGGGGCGCTGGCGGCGGGGGCGGCGCCGACGAACCGGGGGGCGGGGGCGGCGGCATCTCGCCGGGTCCGCCATCGTCGCCGGGCCGGTTGAACTGGCTGCGCAGGCGATTGCGATCGGTGAGGTCGGCCATCGTGCCGCCCGCCTCCTTGAATGCCAAGACGGCGCCGACTGCAGCCACGATGGCGGCGATCGTCGACAACCACAGGCCGAATCCGCGGTTCAGCTCAAACGTCTCGCCGGCGACCTCGATCTTGGGGCCGATCACCAGGCGAATCAGGATGAGCAAGGCGCCGATGCCGAACGTCGCCAGCAGGATGACGTCCCACGGCGTCGTGCCCTTCTTGATCACGCCCCCGGCCAGCAGGGCCGCGACCACGCCGCTGGCGACGATCAGCAGCCACGGGATCGCTCCGGTCAGCGTGAAGTCGAAGGCGTTGCCGCCCGACACACCGGCGGCCGACGCCCAACTCGTCAGTCCGAAGACGAGCACGCCGAGCGCACCCCCCACTTTCAACCAGTCCGACGTCTTGAAGTTGTTGATGTCCATACGTCCCCTCCCGGAAGTGCCGGTTGCGACCGACGATGTCGACGGTAGTTCGCCGCGCCGGTCGGCTGCGGGATCTACGGTCTCGCCCCGTGCCGACGGCCTTGCTCTCCGTCTACGACAAGGCCGGCGTCGTCGAGCTCGCTCGAGGTCTCCACGAGCTCGGCTGGACGCTGGTGTCGAGCGGTGGGACCGCCGGCGCCATCGCCGCCGCCGACCTCCCGGTCACCGACGTCGCCGAGCTGACCGGGCTGCCTGCCATCCTCGGCCACCGCGTCGTCACGCTGCACCCGAAGGTGCACGCCGGCATCCTCGCCGACACCAGCGACGCCGAGCACCGGGATGACCTGGCCGCCCACGACATCGATCCGATCGACCTCGTCGTCGTCAACCTCTATCCGTTCTCGTCCGACCCGTCGATCGAGCTGATCGACATCGGCGGGCCGGCGATGGTCCGGGCGGCGGCCAAGAACCATGCCCGCGTCGGCGTCGTCGTCGATCCGGCCGACTACCCGGCCGTGCTCGAGGAGCTGCGCGCCGACGGTGCGCTCAGCGTGGCCACCCGCCGCCGTCTGGCGACGAGTGCCTTCGCCCGCACGGCCGCCTACGACGCCGAGATCGTCGACTGGCTGGGCGCTGAGGACGACGGCGACGACGAGAGCGTCATGCCGGCGCGGCTGCGTCTCGATCTCGTGCGGGCCCAACCGCTGCGCTACGGCGAGAACCCCCATCAGCAGGCGGCCCGCTACCGCTTCGCCGACGGGTCCGGGTGGTGGGACACGGCCGTGCAGCACGGCGGCAAGGCGCTCAGCTACCTCAACCTGTTCGACGCCGAGGCGGCGTGGCGACTGGTGCAACGTTTCGAGCGCCCGGCCTGCGTCATCGTCAAGCACGCCAACCCGTGCGGCGTGGCCGTGCACGACGACATCACCACGGCCTACCGGCGGGCCCACGAGTGCGACCCGGTCAGCGCCTTCGGCGGCATCGTCGCCCTCAACCGCCCCGTGCCGGCCGAACTGGCGGCCGCGCTCGCCCCCGTGTTCACCGAGGTGGTCGTCGCCCCCGCCTTCGACGATGCCGCGCTGGCGACGCTCACGGCCAAGGCGAACCTGCGGGTACTGACGGCCGAGCCGCCGGGCCGGCCGACGTGGGACGTCCGACCCGTCGACGGCGGCCTGCTCGTCCAACAGCCCGACGGCAACGACCAATCCCGCGACGACTGGTGGATCGTCACCGCCGTCGAGCCGACGCCGGCGCAGTGGGACGATCTGGCCTTCGCCTGGACGGTCTGTGGCGCCGTCAGCTCCAACGCCATCGTCCTCGCGCACGAGGGCCAGGCGTGCGGCATCGGGGCCGGGCAACAGAACCGGGTCGACTCGGCCCGCATCGCCGCCGAGCGGGCCGCCGGCCGAGTCGCCGGCGGGGTCTGTGCCAGCGACGCCTTCTTCCCCTTCCGCGACGGTCTCCACGTTGCCGCCGACGCCGGCGTGGCCGCCGTGATCCAGCCCGGCGGCAGCGTGCGTGACCCCGAGGTCATCGCCGCCGCTGACGAACGCGGCCTGGCCATGGTCTTCACCGGCCAGCGCCACTTTCGTCACTGAGACGCTCGGGCTCCGCCGACCGGCCAAGCCGGATCGGCTGCGCCTCCGTGCTCGCCACCGACCCTTCGGATCGGCGCTCGCCCAACACCAAGCCGGGCCGTGGGCGCCCTTCGGCGGTAGGGTCGAGCGTCGTCTATGGGCCGGATCGGAGAGCTTCTCGCGGCGGGGCGGACGTACTCGTTCGAGTTCTTCCCGCCCAAGACCGACGCCACTCAGCTCTCGCTCGGCCGCGCCATCGCCGAGCTCGAGGCGCTCGGGCCGAGCTTCGTCTCGGTCACCTACGGCGCCGGGGGCAGCACTCGCCAGCGCACCCGGGAGGTCGTGACGTGGGTGCGCAAGGAGACGGCGATCACGCCGATGGCCCACCTCACCTGCCAAGGCCACAGCCGCACCGAGATCGCGGCCATCCTCGACGACTACCGCGCGTCGGGCATCGACAACATCCTCGCCCTCGGCGGCGACCCGCCCAGCGACGAGGCCGACCGCCGTCCCAGCGACTACCGCTTCGCCAGCGACCTCCTCGACGACGTCGCCGCCCGTGGCGCCTTCTCGATCGGCGTCGCGGCCCACCCCGAGATCCATCCCCGCTCCCCCAACCGGGCCAGCGACCGTGACCACCTCGCCGCCAAGCTCGAACGGGCCGACTTCGCGATCACCCAGTTCTTCTTCGAGACGGAGCACTACTTCCGCCTCGTCGATGAGCTGCAGGCCCGGCGTGTCGAACGGCCCGTGATCGCGGGGATCATGCCGATCACGAACACGGGCGCCATGCTGCGCATGGCCGACATGAACGGCACCAACGTGCCGCCGTGGCTGCGCGACCGTCTCGACGGTGTCGCCGACCCAACCGAGATCCGTCGCATCGGCGTCGAGGTGGCGACGGCGATGTGCGCCGAGCTGCTCGACGCCGGCGTCCCGGGGTTGCACTTCTACACGCTCAATCGCAGCACGGCGACGCGTGAGATCTACGCCAACCTCGGTCTCGTCGCCACGCCCAAGCGCTCATGACCCAGGCGATGACGCGGCCGCTCGAGTGGGCCCCGCCGAAGCCGGCGATCAGCCGGGTGCCCTACCTGCCCGGCCTGGACGGGATGCGGGCACTCGCCGTGGCCGTCGTGATGGTGTACCACGCCAACACCGAGTGGCTGCCGGGCGGCTTCCTCGGCGTCGAGGTCTTCTTCGTCATCAGCGGGTACCTGATCACGCTGCTGCTGATCGGGGAGCACGAGCGCACCGGGCGGGTCAGCCTGCGTCACTTCTGGCTGCGTCGGGCCAAGCGGCTGCTGCCGGCGCTGTTCACCCTGCTCATCGGCGTGATGATCTACACGACGCTGTTCCGTCGCGACGCCCTCGGTCAGCTGCGCGGTGACGTGCTGGCCGCCTTCGGCTACGTCACCAACTGGTATCAGATCTGGGTCGGCCAGGGCTACACGTCGTCCGGCGACTTCGCCCCGCTGCGCCACCTCTGGAGCCTGGCGGTGGAGGAGCAGTTCTACCTGCTGTGGCCGCTGGTGATGGTCGGGTTGATGCGCCTTGGCCGGCGGCGGTTGCCCGAGCTCAGCCGCTACCTCCTCCTGGCGGCCGTGGGAGTCGCCGTCCTGCTGGCCGTGCTGTATCACCCAGGCCCCACCGTCGACTGCGCCACGACCCCCGAGGCGTACTGGCAGGTCGGCGGGCGCTGCCTGTCGAAGGTCGACGGGTTGTACCTCAACACGATCACGCGCGCCGGCGGGCTGCTCATCGGGTCGGCGTTCGCGATGGTGTGGCGACCGATCGCTCTGCGCCGGGGCCCGGTCCGCCGGCAGGGCGCGCTCTTCGACTTGGTGGCGCTGGCCGGTCTCGTCGGGCTCGGGGCGCTGTGCTGGCTGCTCCACCTGGTCACCCCGGGCGGGGCCGACCCGTGGCTGTTCCGGGGCGGCTTCCTGCTGACCGGCATCGCCACCGTCGCCGTGATGGCGGCGGTGACCCATCCCCGGGCCGTCGCCGGCAAGCTGCTCGGCAACCCGCTGTTCCTGTGGGCCGGCACCCGCTCCTACGGCCTGTACCTGTACCACTGGCCTGTCTACCAAGCCATCCGCCGCGTCGCTGGCAACCCGCTGACCGTGTCGCAGTTCGTGCTCGCACTGGCGATCACGCTGCCGATCACCGAGCTCTCGTATCGATTCATCGAGACGCCGATCCGCACCGGTCGGATCACGCGGTGGTGGCGGCGCCTGGCGGCGCAGCGCGATCCCAACCCCCGCCGGATCATCGCCGCCGTCGGGGCGAGCATCGTCGCCCTGTCGATGTTCTCGGCCGCCAACCTGGCCACCGCCGAGCTGAAGCCGAACGAGATCGCCCAGAGCCTCGAGGCCGGCGAGGAGCAGACGGTCGACCTCGGTGCCCTCGTCTCGGACGATACGGCGCCGGCCACCGCCGCCACCGCCGCCACCGCCGCCACCGCCGCCACGGCGGACCCGGAGCCCGATGAGTCCGCCGCCGCGGTCACAAACGCCACGAACGCCCCGACCACCGTGCCCGACACCAGCCCCGAGGAGACCGACCCCGCTGGTCTCCCGCCGCCCACCCAAGCGCCGACGACCGGCGCGACCACGGTGGCACCCACGACGACGGTGCCGGCGACGACGACCACGCTCCTGCTGCCCCCGGGCGGCACGCTGGCGATCGGGGACTCCGTGATGCTCGGCGCCGTCCCGCAACTCACCGGCCGCGGCATCGTCGTTGCCGCCGAGAAGAACCGCCAGATGAACACGACGGTCCCGTTCATGCAGGGCCTGCGCGACAACGGCACGCTGGACGGTCTCGGCGTGCTCGTCATCCACCTCGGCACGAACGGGCCGATCAGCGATGAGACGTTCCAGCAGTTCTTTGCCACGCTCGATCAAGTGCCGCGGGTGTTGGTGCTCACGGCTCGGGCCAGCCGCCCGTGGGTGGCGGCCAACAACCAGCGCATCTTCGGCCTGCCCGGCCAGTACCCGAACGTCGAGCTGATCGACTGGGGCGGCCTGTCGAACGCCTGCCCGGGCGCCTGCTTCTACGACGACAACATCCACCTGCGTCCCGCCGGCGCCGAGTACTACGCCCAGCTGGTTCAGGACTTCATCGACGCCGGCCCGCCCGCCGGCTGAGCCGCCCCGGCCTACGCTCCCGGCATGCCCACCTCTCCCGTACGGGTCGCCGTGACCGGGGCCGCCGGCCAGATCGGCTACAGCCTCCTGTTCCGCATCGCCTCCGGCTCGATGCTCGGCCCCGACACGCCGGTCGTGCTGCAGCTGCTGGAGATCACGCCCGCCCTCGGCGCCCTCGAGGGCGTGAAGATGGAGCTCGACGATTGCGCCTTCCCGCTGCTCACCGACATCGTGTGCACCGACGACGCCGACATCGCCTTCGGCGAGGCCGACGTGGCGTTGCTCGTCGGGGCGATGCCGCGCAAGCAGGGGATGGAGCGGGCCGATCTGCTGTCGGCCAACGGTGGCATCTTCAAGCCCCAGGGCGAGGCGCTGTCGCGATCGGCGTCGCGCGACGTCAAGGTGCTCGTCGTCGGCAACCCGGCCAACACGAACGCGCTGATCGCCCAGCGCAACGCCGCCGATCTCGACCCGGGGCGGTTCACGGCGATGACCCGCCTCGACCACAACCGGGCGATCACCCAGATCGCGCAGCAGCTCGGGGCCCCGGTGACCGACGTGAAGAAGATGACGATCTGGGGCAATCACTCGACGACGCAGTACCCCGACCTGTTCCACTGCGAGGTGGGGGGCAAGAACGCCTACGAGGCCGTCGGCGACCACGAGTGGGTCGACGCCACGTTCATCCCGACGGTCGCCAAGCGGGGGGCAGCGATCATCGAGGCGCGCGGCGCGTCGTCGGCGGCCTCGGCCGCTAACGCCGCCGTCGACCACATCCGCTCGTGGACCCTGGGCACGCCCGAGGGCGACTGGGTCTCGATGGGCATCCCCAGCGACGGGAGCTACGGCGTCCCCGAGGGGATCATCGCCAGCTTCCCGTGCGTGTGCCGGGACGGGAACTACGAGATCGTCCAGGGCCTCGACATCGACGACTACAGCCGGGCCAAGATCGACGCCAGCGGCGCCGAGCTCGTCGAAGAGCGCGACGCCGTCCACGACCTCGGCTTGATCTGACGTTCCTCCACCCGAGTATCTACCGCACCCCGAGTACGGCAGGACACGTTTCGCGTACCGGGACACTCGGGTCGGGTCACGCGGTCGGCTGGAGTAGTCGGCGGCGCCGAGTGCGGTAGTTGTCGGCCAGGCGGTCGGCAAGGGTGTCGAGATGGTCGAGGTCGAGCTCGGTCACCTGCTCGACCTGCCAATCGACTTGGTTGGTCGCTCGTCGTCGCCCGGCGTCGCGTTGCTGCCCCTCGAGCTGGCGGTGTTCGGGGTGGATGTCCAGCTCGACCCCCCAGCGACAGGCGGCCACGCCGAGATCGAGGTGGAGCAGCCCAATGGGGGTCGCCACCGGGACCTGTGGTTCGACGGGCACGTCGCGGGCGCGCAGGGCGTCGAGCAGCCGCACCTCGGCGTGGGACTGCTGGGCGGCCGACCCGCCCAGGGCGGCCAGCGTCTCCTCGAAGCGGCGGGAACCTCGCCGGCCCGGATGGCACAGCCGGACGCCGATCGTGACGAGCTGGGCCACCGTGACGTCGCCGCGGTCCAGCATCTGGTTCACGACGGACAGGTGGTCGAGCCGGCCGAGATCGGCGGCCAGGTCGAACGCGAGGCGCGGCCATGAGGCCACGACGATCCCGTCGGGGCGACTCATTCGGTCGGCCGCCGTCACCTTGGTCGTCTGGCGGATGCGGACCCCGGCCTGCGGCTCGGGGTTGATGCCGTGCGGCAGGCTGAAGTGGAGCGCCGCTGACGTCGGCATCCGCCGGAGACCGCCGAGCGTCCCGGCCGTCGGCCCGGTGACGAAGCCGCCGGGGTGAGTCGCGCCGAGGA
>Ga0183260_10005342_pt1 | contig 10094 bp, 10 predicted proteins | sample AntDrymUQ4972206_2_FD_129768 | JGI IMG/M metagenome (GOLD analysis project Ga0183260, IMG submission 129768) | Polar desert sand microbial communities from Dry Valleys, Antarctica - metaG UQ497 (22.06) (version 2) (version 2) | ecosystem: Environmental > Terrestrial > Soil > Desert | place...
CGTCGCGCCGTAGTATCGTGCCGGTCGCTCGGCTACGGGTCGGGCACCCGCGGGTGTAGTTCAATGGCAGAACATCAGCTTCCCAAGCTGACAGTGCGGGTTCGATTCCCGTCACCCGCTCCGGTGTTCGCGCTGGTCACAGGCTATCAAGGAGAGGGCTGCTGCCACCGGCCCCCTACGGACAGCTTGCCGTGCCCGCTACGTGCCCCTAGCTCCGACCTGACATCCGACCATGTCCTGGTGATCGTCCGCGGGCAGCCCAGCCGCCACCTCGACGTCCCAGCGTGGTCAGTCAACCCGTCACCTCTAGCCTGGGCCAAGTGGCACGATGACTCGCCATGGCCCGAGACGTGGTGTACATCGCCCTCATCACGTTCCCACCCGGTATGGCAGCCAAGTTGGCATCGAAGCACGGGGTCTCCGAGGACGAGGTGCGAGACACCTTCGAACTACCCGGCAGACCGCAGCGAGGTAGTTGGAACGAGCACCCGGAGCACGGACGTAGGCTGGTTGTGGAGGGAAAGAGCCCACACGGGCGACGGATCGTTGCCATGCTTGCACCAACCGCTGACGTGGACGTGTGGCGCATCCGGACCGCCTGGCCGATTGTTGGGTGACCGTGGAAGGGGCATCATGGCCGACATGACGGACGACTTCGCTGAGTTCGACACACCACCAGAGGAGCTCCTCGACATGCTGGACCAGGGTGAGTCGGTGACGTTCGGCGTCCGGCCACGACTCTTCGTTAGCTACTCTGCGCTGCCTGGTTCCTGGCCTGGGGCAGACCAGAATGAAAACCCGGCCAGGCCCGCGAACGCGCCTATCGGGGCTGCCGGTTGATGAGAGCGATCGTCCTTCTCGCCGACAGTGCTCAGGTCGATGCTCAGCAGAAGGTGCATGCTCTCGGCCAAGGTTGGACCATCACCAGTACGCCGACCCCGGCCGCAGCCGTCTGCGTGTTCATCCTCGTCCCCTGGACAGCGACTAACCAGAAGCATCGGTTCACGCTTCGCCTGGTCGACTCAGATGGGCAGGACGTCGCGGGGGCTGAGGGTCAACTCCTGCGCATTGAGGGAGAGTTCGAGATGGGGCGCCCCCCCGGAACCAAGCCCGGCGGGGCGCTCACACAGCCGTTCGTTCTGAACGTGCCTCCCGGCCTTGCCCTGTCGGCTGGAGAGTCCTACGCCTGGCGCATGGACATTGATGGTCATCACGACGAAGACTGGTCAGCGCAGTTCACGGTTCGGGACCAACAGTAGTTTCGGTCCAGTCTGGTGCGAGCCTGACCCCGAGCGGACCTCAACTATCGTCCGCGGAACCTGCAATTCCAACCACCTGAGCCAACGGTCCAGGTGTGGCGCTCGCTGCCATGTCCGAGAGCGCCGAGGCGATCGCGGCGTCTCGGTCCTTCGTGGCGTGCTGGTAGATCAGCGCCGCTCGCATCGTCGAGTGGCCCATCCGTGCCATCAACTCACGAGTGCTGGCGCCCGTCGTCGCCGCGAGGGTGTTGCCCGTGTGCCGGAGGTCGTGGAAGCGCAGGTCGGGAAGGCCCGCCTCGGCCCGGGCGCGGAGCCAAACGCTGCGGAACGAGCTGCGCTTGATCGGCTCACCCTTGGAGTTCGGGAAGACGTACGGGCAGTCGGCGGGCGCGTACGTCGCCAGGTGGTGCTCCAGCTCGGGGATGAGGTGCGGTGGAAGGTTCACGGTCCGCACGCCGGCCTCGGACTTCGGCGTATCCGAGACGAGGCGGCAGCCACGCAGCTCGACGAACTGCCGGTCGATTCGAATGGTCCCATGGAGCAGGTCGAGGCGGTCGCGAGTGAGAGCGACCAGCTCTCCCCAGCGCGCGCTGGACCAGGTCGCCGTCAGGATGAACGCCCGGTACCGCGCCGGCACCGCCTCTGCCAGCGCGAGCACATCCGGGATCGTCGCGACCGGCCGCTCGGCGGCTCGGCTCACTCCGGCGCCCTTGATCACGCAGGGGTTGCGAAGGATCACCTCGTCGACGACCGCCGTGGCGAGCATCGCCCGCAACAGCGAGTACGACTGCCGCACCGGCGTCGGCGAGCCGACCCGCGAGATCTCGGCGTGCCAGCTGCGGATCAGGCTGGGCGTGAGCTTGCCGAGCGCGACCTCGCCGAGCGGCGGAACGATGTACTTGCCGAGCAGCCAGTCGTACAGCTCACGGGTGCGGACCTTCAGATCCGGCCGGTTCGTCAGCCAGAGCCTCGCCCACTGCTCGACGGTCGTCTTGCCGGCGGACGGGTCCACCCACTGGCCACGGCCGAGGTCGGTCTCCAGTGCGGAGAGCCACCGCTCGGCCTCACCCCGCGTCGCGAACGTGTCGGGGGCCGGGCGGTCACGGCCGTCAGGCCCGGGATAGCGGGCCTGCCAACGTCCGGAAGGAAGACGCCGAACCCGACCGAAGCGTCGACGTCCTCTCGCCATGGCTACCTCCGTGGTCTCTCGACGCCTGTCGACTCAAGCCGCACGCTAGGCCGGACGTACGACACTCCCGGCTCGACCCCGACCTGCCGCAACGAATGCCTCGACGTCAGCCGCGGCGATGCGGACGAACTTGCCGACCTTGGTGAACGCGATGCGCCGCTCGGCGATGATCCGGCGGACGAAGCGCGGCGACGTCCGCAATCTTTCCGCGACCTCGTCCGGCGTCAATAGCTCGTCCACAGCCCTCACCGATCGCAGGGCCTGTAGCCGCGACTAGGCACCGGGCAGGCGGTGCTGGAGAGCGGGGTCTGGGCCACGACCTGGCTCACACGCCCGGCCGCGACGATGCGTTCAAGTCGGCAGTGTCGCTTCGTTCGTGTCGGCCTCGCAACATCGGCCCCGGCCGGGCTCTGCGCGTGCGCAACCGCAGCCCGCGCCGCGTACGCCTCGACGACGAACTGATGCGAGTCGGCGGCACGGCGGAACGCGTCGTACTCCGCGTCGCTGAGTCGGAGGCTCGGCTGTCGGCAGCGCAGGTTGTGCATCCAGGTCCGGCTGAAGCTGCACCGCGCCTGGGCTGTCATCCCGCTCCTCCGCCCCGCCTCGCGCCCGAGGCCCCGGACCTGGACGCCACGCGGCGTCCTGGTCGACGTGATGCGGGAGCCTACGAATCTCGCCGGGACCGGCGAGATAAGTCAGGCTTACGCACATCTTGCTCCGCTCCAGTGGACCCGTCTTTCTACTGATCCACGACTGAGGTGCGGTCAGGCAACGAGAGGGGCTCGTCCGACGCCGAGGCGCACTCGCGCAACCCCAGTCTTGGGCTGGCCCTGGCCGCCCTCGCCCTCCAAGGGACCACTGTGAGCCGCCCGACAAGTCACACGAGCCCGTCTTGACCGGACTGGCTGCCGCCCGACCGAGTGGGCGGCGAAGCTTGACGCCCTTGACGCCGAGATGCAGGGCTCTGCCTACCCTCCCAAGCGCGACCTGGCTCTGTCGACAACGGATGCTCTCCTCGACGCGGTGCCGGCCACCGATTTCAACGTGCGCATGGCCAGACTCTGCGGCGCTTGCGCAAGCGACACGCGAGCGCACGTCTACGCGGCCGTCCTCGGCTCGCATGCGGGACGGACCGGGAGGCATGCTGCCTGATCTGACGATCCGCGGAGACACCCCTGGCTGAAAGGTCGCAGTCGCCTTGGAGGAGCTCGCCGAGGTTGACAGACGCTTCGTCCGACACCCGTTCGACGCCCGGCCCCCTACGGCGTGGATCGCGGGGACTGTCCGAGCCCTCCCGTACCTTCATCCTGTGAGCCAGAGCACGCCGGATCCCGCGTTCCGCTTCATCGACCTCTTCGCGGGTATCGGCGGCTTCCACGCGGCGATGAAGGCATACGGCGGCGAGTGCGTCTACGCGGTCGAGATCGACACGCAGGCCGCCAACGTCTACGAGGCGAACTGGGGTCACCGCGCGCTAGGAAACATCACTCTTGACGCCGACGACGACCTCGGCGTCATGAACGTCCCACCGCATGAGGTGCTCTGTGCGGGCTTCCCGTGCCAGCCGTTCTCCAAGTCCGGGGCCCAGCAAGGTATGGATGAGGCACGCGGCACTCTATTCTTCAACGTCGCTAGCATCATCAAAGCAAACCACCCGAACGTGGTTCTGCTGGAGAACGTGCGCAATCTGATCGGACCCCGCCACGAGCATGAGTGGAAGGTCATCATCAAAACGCTTCGGGACGAGGGCTATCACGTCTCCGATCAGGCCGCGGTGTTCTCACCCCATCTCCTTCCGCCGTGGATGGGTGGCTCCCCACAGGTACGTGAGCGGGTGTTTATCACTGCCACACTGGCGCCCGAAATGGTGGCCGAGGATCTGGTGTTCGGTGGCCCTTGGCCGGCGGCTGCCATGACCGACCGCTTTCCAAGGGAGCCAGGCACTCAAGAGCGCTTCGACCCAAGAGCAGATTGGTATCTGGACGACATTCTTGACGACACGCACAGCATCCCCGGCTGCAATCTCAGCGACGCCGAGACTCACTGGATCAATGCCTGGGACGAGTTCGTGCAGATCATGCGCCCCCTTAGGGGAGACCGATACCTGCCCGGACACCCGATCTGGGCCGAAGCCTGGCTTGACTTTCCGGAGATGAAGCGCATCCGTTGGTACGCCGAAAAAATCTCCGTCCCGAATGAGGTCACTGTGCCCAGGATCGACGGGAGTCTTCCTGCCTGGAAGCAGAGCCACCTGCGCAAGAACTACGACATGTTCGCCCGCCACTTCGAGGCGATCATCCCGTGGGCGCACCACTGGGGCGTCTACACCGACCGGTTCCCGGCGTCGCGCCGGAAGCTGGAGTGGCAGGCGCAGGAGACGAAGTCCTTATGGGATGCCGTCATGCACCTGCGTCCGTCGGGCATCCGCGCCAAGAGGTCGACGTATTTGCCCGCGCTCGTCGCGATCACACAGACATCGATCATCGGGCCCCGCGAACGCCGCCTGTCCCCGCGGGAGACGGCACGCCTCCAAGGACTGCCCGACTCGTTCGTCTTCCCAAACCAGCCGGCGGCGGCGACCTACAAGCAGATGGGAAACGGGGTCAACGTTGGCGCCGTCTGGCACGTCTTCCGCGAGCACGTGAAGCGAGATCGGGCGCTGCTAGGAGTCAGCCCCGAGGGCCGTGCGATCGTCGACGCGGTCACGACTTCGCCGCCGAGGCCGAACGAGGCCCTGGCCATTCACAGGCCTGCCGTAGCCTGACGCGCTGGCGGCGCACCTGCCGGACGCTGCGCGATTTGTGGTGAATAGCCTGCGAGGGTGCGCACAAGCCCATCTCCTGAGCAGGCTGCCTTCATCCCGGCGAAGACGGTCGCCGAGGCTATCGCCCGCATCTTCTCCCTCACGGGCGGCCAGCCACAGACTCGTGGCGAGAAGCGGGCGCTGATAGCGCTGCGCGACGCCGTCGGCTTGGACGTCGATGTCGTGCGCACCAACGCTGTTCTCGGTGAGCGGCTCGCGGCTCGGCTGGACGTCGAGTGGACCCCGAAGCAGCACACCGAGCTGAACAAGGTGACCCTGTCGGGACTGAACGTCCTGCTGAAGGGCACCTACGCGGCATACCGCCGCGGCGCGCTGGCTCGTCAGGAGCAGCCAATCCCGACGACCCTTCCCGGCAGTGGTTGGGAACTCTTCCGACCAGCCATCTCGAAGATCGAGGCCGTCACCCGCATCGCCCGCCTCACCGAAGCCCCCGCGGAGTGGCTGGGCCCGGGGAGCAAGGAGCACAAGTCCGTGCTCGTCAACCTCGCCGACCGGCTGCTGCCGGGTGCACCACTAGACCGATCCAGCAAGACGCGGATGGCCCGCGACATCGCGAATGAGTTCGGCGTCCTGTGGACCGACGATTGCTACTCCACAGGCGAGACGATCTCCCTAAGGGGCCTCAACACCATCCTGGCTGGCGCGGAGCGGCGGCTCGGGCTCCTCGGGACGACCGCGAAGGACCTGCTTGAAACGCCGGAATCGGAGGGTGCCGCGCTGGCGGCCGCCCTCTTCGACGGCTGGAGGGCCGAGCCGTGGGCGGCTCGCAACTCGGTCGAGTGGATGCGTGACCAGGCGGTCCGCGGCTACAACGAGAACGAGTGGCAAGGGTGGTACTTCGAGGCCCGCGGCCGCCAAATCCTCAGCGCCGCGTTCCCGACCAACCCGACTCCGGTGCGGTCCAGGTACGGCAACACGACCTTCGACTACTCGCTCAACCGCGTCTGGGATCTGAAGGCCCACACCGATGAGCAGGTCCTCCCGACAAGCGGACGAATCATGCGCGGGAAGCCCGACATGATCCTAAACGATGAGGCGGCCATCCGAGCATGTGTCGCCGAGCAGGGGCTCGGCTTCCTCGTGCTTGCCGGCCGCGCGCTGATGGACGAGGACTCGACGTTCGTCGAGTGGCACAGAGCGTTCAAGGCCGCTCAGGGCGTTCGGTCCGCTGCCTCCAACACCGGTACCTCCCGGATGAGGAAGGCAGCATTCACTCCACTTCATGTGGAGGCGTTCTGGATCCCGAGCACCGAGGCGCTCCAGGCGGCCATGGCGGCCGGTCATCTAACGGTTCGCACACAAGGCCGGCAGGCACCCAAGCAGACAGGCCGCCAGGGCGCATCCCGCCTAGACAAGTTCCAGATGCACGTGCCCAAGGCCCGCAATGGTCTTCGTGTCGCGCGCCGTGAGTGGGAATACCGGACTGCAAGGGGTCAGATCGCCAGTGGGAGGGCGAAGGCATGGTGAGGCTGTACGAGCCATGGGCCTCAAGTCTGGCCGCACGAGCCGTCATGCGGGCCAACCGGCGCAGAGACACTGGCCCGGAGATGGCGGTGCGGCGTCTCGTGCACGCGGCCGGGCTTCGGTACCGCGTCGATGTCAAGCCGCTACCCGACCTCAATCGGCGTGCCGACCTGAGCTTTGCGCGCGCGAAAGTGGCTGTCTTCATCGATGGGTGCTACTGGCATGGCTGCCCAGACCACGGCACCACCGCCAAGACCAACGCCGCCTACTGGTCACCCAAGATTGCCCGCACTCGGGAACGTGACGTCGACACGGACCGGAGGCTTCACGATGCAGGATGGACCGTGGTGCGAGCTTGGGAACACGAAGATCCGTCGACGGTGGCGACCCGTGTGGCCGCAGCGGTGAAGACCCGGACTCGATGATCACGTCTCGCGACGCCACACTTAGAGAGCAGGAGCGCCAAATGGCATTGAGACCACGCGGCTAGCGCGGTCGCCGAAATGGGTTGGGATGCGCGGAACCCAGATACGGCCGCATGTGTCGAGCCACCCACCCTTCTACGATCTCGACCTGGCGTGGCAGCGTTTCGTCCCTCAGAGGAACGAGGTACAACTCCGCGAACGCCTCTCGCTTCACCAGGTTTGTGACGTGATCGCGGATACGGTCGCGAACCCTCTGCGAGTCGAGCAGTGAGAACGCCTTGCCGACGTATGCACACTCGCCCAAAGGATCAAAGACGACGTATACGCCGCGCCGTCTGGAAGGCGGCCACTCGACGCCAACTACGAACGGGCCCAAAATCTCGCTACCCAGATGCGGTCCCGCCAGCTCGCACAGTGCGCGATTGGTCTCCGCCGGCATGCTCTTTTTGGTCAACCCGCGGACACGTCACTCGTCCGGCGCCACACCTGACCCAGGTACTGGACCCGTGACCTCGCTCGGTCCAGGTCCGTTGCAATGTCCTCAGCGACATCGGCCATAACTCCGACGCGGTCCACGAGCGATTGTTCGTCAACGACGACTGTTCCCAGGTCTTCGACTCGGCGCGCCAATGTTGCGGCATGCTCGCGTAGCGAATAGATGCGGTCCCGCAGTATGTCCTCAGGCTGTGGCCCTTCCACTCCTCCGGACCCTCCGCCTCCATTTGGCTCCTCGCCACCGCCGTCAGGTGGCTCAGCCTTCGGAAAGGTCTCCCGAAGCCATCTGTCGGTCTGTGGAGGCTCGACTCCAGCGCCTGTCGTCACGATCGATCCGTCTGGACGCACCTGCCTGGGAATGATTCCGGCTCGTCCATCGAGGACGGCACGGTGTAGACAACGCAGTCCATGATCTTGGGCCAGCAACTCCCGCAATACCTCGTTTGCTAAGCGTGGGTCGGTGCGGCTCGATTTCTGGAGAGAAGAATACCTCGTCAGCCAAAAGGCGCCACGGACCGCCAACTCTGCCCTTGCGGCCTTGCTTCCAACCGATGAGAGTTCCGCGAGTGCTCCCGCGAGGAGCTCGTCAGGGTCTGGGGTTGCACACTTCCAGCCTGTGTCGCTAGGTCTCAATGACTCATGGGCGGCGGGCAAAGCCTGCCGTGGGTTACGGCGATTCAACTCCCCAGCCACTCGCCTGTACGGTCGTATGGCTAATTCCGTCGCCACCTCGAGCCGATCTTCACGCCGCGGGCCCTTCATACCGATTCGTCTCAGGGCGCGGTTTACCGCGTTCGCGTTTCGGCGTCCATCAAGTTCGTAGAAAATGGCGGCGGAGCGTCCGTCGAGTGAGGGCTCGTAGCCAGCCTCCTCCGACTCGACTGGTGACATGTGGCCAGCAAGGTACTTCCGTCGCTCAGCAGTGATCCGGCCAAACCGATTCAGCTCGTCTAGCACCGCCTCTGCACGTGAGTCCTGGTTAGCGGCCTCATTCCAGGGTGTTGGGGGCTCGACGTGCAGCAGGCCGAGGTAAGCATCCAGGATGTCCGGGAACGATAGACCCTCCTCCTCGGCTTCCCAGCCAACAACCAGTTGAGCTGGTATCGTTCTTGTCCGGAGTCGGGCCTTGTCCTCGTCGGTGAGCATCTCCACATCGGCATCCAATAGGTTCCGCACTGCGTCAATCCGTCCGCGCAGCTGGCTGCTGTCACTCGCCAACTCGAACAGGACCTCTTCAGCACTCAACCCCCACAGATCCATAGCGGCAGTAAGTCGAGACGAACCGTCGACAGTGGAGAGGATGGTTTGCGCGGGTGTTTCGTCAGCGAATTCAAACCGAACCGGAATCAACGTTGTCGGCAAGAGAACACCCTGGGACGCGACTGACTCGCGGAGTGGATTGCTTCCCCTGACGTAGTCCGCAGCCGTGCGCATGTCCTGCCTTAACCGGGCCTGGCTGGCTGCTCTGATGACGATCCCGCTGCGGTTTCCTTCCAGCCCATTTACATCCAGAGCTTCAATTCCTTCGGCGGTCGGGCCACCAGCGGCATAGCAAACCGCCCCGGCCACGCGTGGGTTCGTGGGGATCGGTAGGACGGTGGCGTTTCTCACGCGGGTGAGGACGTACCGGATGCTGCCACCATGAACGCCCAGTTCCGCAGGCGCCTTCAGCTGTTCGATTAGCGACTTCGGATCGTCCACTGCGCGCGCCACGGCTTCAGCGGACGTGTCGTCAAAGTTGAGGCCGATCAGGGTCTCGACCAGCTTCCGCCGAATGGTCGGCGTCGCCTCCGTAAGCGCCGGCCGCAAACGCCTTCCCGGCAGGGAGTCGGTGGCCACGACGTCGTCGTCGGCTTCCTCCGCGGGCGGAGTTGCGGTGGATTCGCCGTCACCAGGCATCCCGCCTGCTGCAGGGGCGGCAGGTGCGCCGGCGGAATCGCCGGCTTCAGCTGGTTGCGTACCTGGGGGCGCGGCGGGAATCTGCGACTCGGTCACAGGGCGAACTTACTGCGCTCCTGCGAGATCCGGTGGGTGTGAGGGGCGCGCCGAAGTGCATCCGATGTACGTGGGTGGGCGTCGACGATCTCCGGAATCGGAGGACCAAGCACCTGGCGACCGTCGAGGCGGACCTGGTTAGCGAGGATGAACCGCCAGTCACTCGTGCGGTTGGTGACCGCTGCAGTGGCCATCGTCGTGCCCGCTGCGTGCCCGTAACAGGGGCACGAACCGGTCGCCAAGCGGATGCAGTGGGCGACACCGTCGGTTCACTGACCTGCACACTTGCGGTCTGAGGTCATCAGAGCCGTGCGCCCGCCTCAGCTTCCCAAGCTGACAGTGCGGGTTCGATTCCCGTCACCCGCTCCGCATGCGAGGAGCCTCCGGCGAGTGGCGGAGACACGTTGACGACACACCGGAAAGCCGACGATATTCCGCCATTC
>Ga0183260_10005343_pt1 | contig 10091 bp, 10 predicted proteins | sample AntDrymUQ4972206_2_FD_129768 | JGI IMG/M metagenome (GOLD analysis project Ga0183260, IMG submission 129768) | Polar desert sand microbial communities from Dry Valleys, Antarctica - metaG UQ497 (22.06) (version 2) (version 2) | ecosystem: Environmental > Terrestrial > Soil > Desert | place...
CGAACCGCCGCCGTGCACGCAAAAGAGCTTGAACTTCTGGTTGCCGCGGGCCACGGCCTCACATACCGTAATGTGTGCGCTCTTGCGGGGATTCCCGAGATAACCGAATTCAACATCGGTCACAATATCGTTTCGCGCTCGGTCTTTGTCGGACTAAATCAAGCAGTTCGCGAGATGATCGCTGCGATTGATGTTTCTCAGCATGGCCGAGCTAAATATGTGAACTGAGGAACGCGCAATGTTTTAGCCGCTCATACATGCTTCCGCTCTATTATTTCCCGCCACTCACAGTGAATTTAATATCGCTCGAGCTTTGTGAAAGCTTGCGGTCATTTGCGTTGTACGCCTCGATTTTTACGGAGTACGATCCTGGCGCCAAAGGTTTATCAAGAATGAAAGACACGCCATCGACGCGTTTATTGATGTAATCATACACAGTCTCGGCCCCGCTTGCGCTGTCTGCGTGAATGCTGAGCTTGTAGTAAGCCGCGTCGGGATAAGGTTCCCACTTCACTTCCAGATTGGCGGCGTCAACTTTTCCTCCGGCCTTGGGATTCACGAGCTTTAAGTCATTCTTGAATAGATGCGAGTCAGGAGCGAAATACGTTTTGCCCTCCTCGATGTTGTACTTTGCGGCGGAGACAACGCCCGAAGTGGCGAAAACGTAAAACGGCGTGTTGAAAACGCGAACGGTCAGGCCTTCGTAGATCCCGGGCTGCACATCCTTGATCAGATATTCGCCCGCGTCATCGGTCTTTGCCGTAAACGTTTCGCCCCCGCATCCGGACAAGTATTGGCTAAACGTTTTGCAGAGTTTCACCTCTACACCCACGGCGGGCTTTTCATTATAAAGAGCGTTGCCCTGGACATTCCCTTTACCCGAAGCCGGCTTTTCCTTCTCCACGCCGCTTCCCGAAGGAATTGTCCCATCATCGTTCGGTTGCACAGACGCTTTGTTCATTTTTTCAGCATCCGTGCTCCGGTTGCCGGCCAGATTCACGTTTTTCTCACCCGCGGATTTGCAGCCCGGCATGAGCAGCGCAGCAAGCAGCAACGCAGCCAAAGTTATTTTGTATACATCTAACATAGCCTTTTCCTCCTCCGTTTTCAGAACACCTGTAGGTTCGGCGCAGGCGAAGACGCCAGACGCGGATAAACATATGGAAATCGGGGGATATTTAAGACGATTAGTAAGGGATTTGCAAGTGCGGAGCGATTTTTGAGCTGTCCTAAAGGAAATAACCGCCGTCCCGGATGGTCTTAGGCGTAACCGGCACGCCCCATGCGAAACACCGCCTTGGTAAACAGCGCATTCGCCGACGCCGAACCGGTGCCGGTAACATTCGCAAAGCGAACTACTATTCCGGACTCCGCAAGATCTTTTCCATCTTTTTGCCTTTTGCGAGTTCGGCGACTAGTTTGTCCATCCAGCGTATCTTTTGCATCAGCGGGTCTTCGATGTCTTCGACGCGGATGCCGCAGACGACGCCTTTGATCAAGGAGACATTCGGATTCATCTTCGGAGCCTTGTCGAAGAACGTCCGTAGGTCGTTACGCTCCTGCAACTGCTTTTTCCGAACCGGCTTTACTATATCCGGTCAGCCAACGAATAACCTCGTCAAGCTCTTCCTTCGTGCGGCCTTTCGTTTCCGCCTTTTTTACATAGTGCGGATAGACGCTCGCAAAGATCAATGCAAAAACTCTTTCGTCCTTCATTAAATATCCCTCGTCAGAGCTTGTCGCCCGTCAGAGCCCGTATGTGCCTAGCGATAGAAAGTTATTGTCCGGTAGCTGATCTCCTCGAGTCGGTAATAACCTTTTCCGTTCTCTATGTCCCATTCGTAGGTTTTTTGCACCGTCCAGTTACCGAGACTATCAAAGACATAAACGTAACGGGTTTTTTCCTTCAACTCACCTTTTTGATCAAACACGATATCTTCAAGCTCGTTTCCTTTGCTGTCATAACGTGAAACGCTTGAACCAACGAACACCCCGCGAGCGTCGAATTTCACCGTAACATTCGATCTTGTCAAATCGGAATACATGTAGAGTTTGCGATGTGGGCCACCGAGTTCGTCCGTCGGAATAAAGTCTTTTCCGGCGTCGAGGTAAGCTCGCTCTTCTCGCACTCGGCCCCGGTCGTCGTATGTGAATGTCCAACGGTGAGTGCGCTTATCTTCGTTCTGAAAGAAGCTTTTCGATGTCCATCGAACCTTGCGACCGCGATCGTTATATTCGTAAATGTGATTGCTGACGAGCTTTCCCGCGAGATCGTAACCGTTCTCTTCGATCACATTTCCCGTTGCATCATGTTTGTATACAACTCGGTCTGGAAGATACGTAAATGGACTGTGTTTTCTTACCGTCTCAACGACACGTCCTGTTCGGCACAAGTTCCTTTCATCATTGAGGACGGAGCCATCCGAGCTATAGTCGATATCCCGAAGAAGATTACCCGCGATATCAAACGTCTCGATTTCATAAAGTCGTCGTTTTTCAGCCTTCGCTTTCCTGTCGTCGTATGAATAGCTTACGATCTCGGTGCGCACGGTTCTGACCTTACCTTTGTATTCACGTTCTTCTCGATCACTTTTGCTCTGTGCAACCAATGGAGCATTGGCCGTAAGACACAACAAGATGCCAGTCAAAAAGAATTTTGTGGATTGTATCTTCAAGGCGTTGGCGTCTCCTTTTTCTTTGGGGCTTTTTCGACGTGTGAGGGTGAGAGCCAGGCCGCGAATTTTACCGGGTCGTTCCAATTTCTTTGGGCTTTGCCCATCGATGTGCGGAAAAGCTCTGCTTTTCCGTCAAGCTAAAAAAAATGATTTATGCGGCTATGCCGCCAGTCGGATCGGCGGCGTAGCCGCAAATCTAATTAAGAATCTATCGGAAAAGCGGAGCTTTTCCGCACATCGAACGGCATAGCCGTAGCATTGTATTTTGGCCCCGGGGAACTACTCCTCTCCCTACGGCTTTTTCTTTCGCGTTAGGCCGGACGCGCGTTCGGATTTGCGGACGAAGCCCATTGCGCCGTAGAGCGGGCTGTCGTTGCCGTAGTCGGGGCTGCCGGCGACGTGGTCGGCGTTTACCCCTGCTATAATTATTTCCGATTCTCCCAATACCCCGGCTCGCGATTTAGCTGCATAACGGCGTAGATGACGACTTCCTCGTCGGCGATTCGATAGACTATGCCGTACGGAAAGCGTTTGCATAGGCAACGGCGGGATCGTTTTGAAAACGGAGACCACGCACGCGGAAAACGGACGATCCGCGTTATCGTTGCGAATATCTCACGCGAGAATTCCAAACCAAGCCCTTCATCGCAATTCTCGTAATAATCGATCGCCTCAAGGAACTCGGTCTCGGCTTCCGGTTGAAATGAGTAGTTCATTTGCCAAACCGCTCACGAACCTTCGCGAAAACCTCGTCTCCGGGAATTGTCTGAACTTTCCCGCTTTCTACATCTTCGATCCGACGCTCGACTTCTATTTTCCACAACTCGTCGATCTCTTTATTTGTCGGAGAGAGGCTCTCAAGAATTCTATTAACGAGAGTAATTCTCACATCGACAGGCAGAGATTCAACCATCGAAACCATCTCTAATGTGCTTGCTGTCATATTCTCACCTCAATTCGATTTTATCACGGCTTTTAGCCATTGCACCCGTACTTCACCTCGCCGGCTTTGGTGACGTCGTAGAAGAATTTTTGTATATCCCAGGCGGCGGTGGGGCAGCGTTCGGCGCAGAGGCCGCAGTGGAGGCAGACGTCCTCGTCTTTGGCCATGACGCGGCCGGTCTTGAGGCCGTCGGCGACGTAAACGTCCTGCGTGAGGTTGAGGGCGGGCACCTTTAAGTGCTGGCGAAGGTCGGGCTCCTCGTCGTTGGCCGTGAACGTGATGCAGCTCGTCGGGAAACTCTTCAGCTGTAATATCAAACTTTCCACGACGGTGGAATTATACATCAATTCTTTTAATTCAGAACCGCTTTTAACGCCTGTCCCGTATAAGATTTTCTCACTCGCGAAATTTCTTCGGGCGTGCCTGCGGCCACGACCTTGCCGCCGCCGAAGCCGCCCTCGGGGCCGAGGTCGATGATGTAGTCGGCGGACTTTATTACGTCGAGATGATGTTCTATCACGATGACCGTATTGCCGGTGTCAACCAATTTCTGCAGCACGTCGAGCAGCTTGTGAACATCCGCAAAGTGCAAGCCGGTGGTTGGTTCGTCGAGAATGTAGATGGTCTTGCCGGTGGCGCGTTTTGAGAGTTCTTTCGCGAGTTTTATCCGCTGGGCCTCGCCGCCGCTCAAAGTTGTTGCGGACTGTCCGAGCTTGATATAACCCAGACCGACATCCAAAAGCGTCTGCAGTTTTTGTTTGATCTGCGGAATGTTTTCGAGTATGGGCAGAGCATCCTCGATCGTTGTGTCTAGCAGATCGGCTATCGACAAACCTTTATATTTTACAGCTAACGTCTCGCGGTTATAACGACGGCCGCGACAGACGTCGCACATAACGTAAACGTCCGGCAAAAAGTTCATCTCAATACGCTTCATTCCGTCGCCCTCGCAGCCTTCGCAACGGCCGCCTTTGACGTTAAAGGAAAAACGCCCAGCTTTGTAGCCTCGTGTTCGCGATTCCGGAAGCATTGCATAAAGCTCGCGAATCGGTGTGAAAAGTCCTGTGTATGTCGCGGGATTAGACCGCGGCGTCCGGCCGATCGGCGTTTGGTCGATCTCGATGATCTTGTCGACAAGATCGAGCCCTTCGATCCTGTCATGGGCGAGCGGCTCGCAGGCGGCTGATTTATAGACGTGACGGTACAATGCGGGATATAGAATGTCCTCGACAAGTGTAGATTTACCCGAACCGGAAACGCCGGTGACGACCGTGAGCAGCCCAAGCGGAAATTCTACGTCTATGTTTTTCAGGTTATGCGCACGGGCGCCTTTGACCTTGATCCGACTTCCGTTTGGCAGACGCCGAACATTCGGTACATCGATCTTCAGGTCGCCTTTTAGATATTGCCCGGTCAACGATGCGGCCGTATCCTCGATATCTCGAGGCGTGCCCGTCGCGATAACCTCGCCGCCGTGCGTGCCGGCAAGCGGGCCCAGATCGACGACATAGTCCGCATGTCCGATAGTTTCTTCGTCGTGCTCGACGACGAGTACGGTGTTGCCGAGATCTCGCAACTGTCGAAGCGTCCCCAGCAGCTTTTGATTGTCACGCGGATGGAGCCCGATGCTCGGCTCGTCGAGTACGTACAAAACTCCGCGGAGCTGCGAACCAATCTGCGTAGCCAGTCTTATACGCTGTCCCTCGCCGCCCGAAAGCGACGCGGACCCGCGGTCAAGAGTCAGATAGCCGAGCCCCACAGCCTCGAGAAACCGCAGCCTGTCCGTTATCTCTTTCAGAACAAGCCCGGCGATCTTTTCTTCACGCGGATTTAACGCGATCGCCGCGAATTTTGGGAGCGATTCGTCGATCGGCATTGCCGTGTAATCGGCTATTCCCCGGCCGTCTATTTTTACGGCCAGGCTTTCCGGCTGCAAGCGGCTCCCCTCGCATATCGGACAGGGTATCGGCGAGATCAATTCTTCCAGAACAAGGCGTGTCTTTTCAGACGGCGGATTTTCCATCCGCTCGCGCATTGCCCGCAGAGCGCCTTTCCAATCGCTCTCGTAGCGGTACGTGCCCTGCCGAAACGTCAAGCGTCGCTTTGTGCCGTGAAAAAACGCATCGCGGATTTCCTGCGGCAGACCCGCGAAAGGTGTCTTCAACAAGCTGCTGCCCGCGGCATCCGTTTTTATTCGGGTCAGCTTTGTTTTGATCTTCGAAATAAGCGAGTCGTCAGGCGGATCCAGCTTGTCGCCGTCCGTGAACTTTTCGATGACCGCGTTCAGGGCCGATTGCAGATACTTGCCGCTTGTCTTATCCACATCGCCGAGAAACGTCATCTTGCCGGCCGGCATGCTTTGGTTGGGGACGATCTTGTTCGCATCCATCTCCATCACGGTGCCGAGGCCCTGGCAACGTTTGCATGCGCCGTACGCTGAGTTGAACGAGAATGATCGCGGCTCGAGCGTGGCGATATTGATGCCGCATTTAACGCAGGCCATCCGTTCAGAGTAGAGCTTTTCTTCGCCATCGACGATCGACACAAGTACTGCTCCGTCGGTCAGACGCAACGCGGTTTTTACCGATTCGGTTAGCCTCTCCTTTATCCCGTCCTTTATCAAAAGGCGGTCAATCACTACTTCGATGGTGTGATTCCGGCGTTTGTCGAGTGCGATCTCTTCGTCAAGCTGCCGCATCTCGCCGTCCACACGGGCACGAAGGAAACCGTCTTTATGCAGCTTGTCGAGTTCCATTTTGAATTCACCCTTACGTCCGCGGACTATCGGCGCAAGAACCATTACCCGCTCGCCCTCGGGCAGCTTTAAGATCCCCGAAACGATCTGCTCCACCGACTGACGCGTGATCGCGGCTCCGCATTGATGACAGTGCGGCTGTCCGATCGAAGAAAATAACAACCGCAGATAGTCGTATATCTCGGTGACCGTCCCGACAGTCGAGCGCGGGCTGCGCGAAACGGTTTTTTGTTCGATAGAGATCGCGGGCGAAAGACCCTCAATAGAATCGACATCGGGCTTTTCGAGTTGATCGAGAAACTGGCGGGCATACGCGGACAGCGATTCGACGTAACGCCGCTGCCCTTCGGCGTAGATCGTGTCGAACGCCAGCGAAGACTTTCCCGAGCCGGACAGCCCTGTGATCACGGTAAATTTATCGCGCGGAATATCAACGTCGATATTACGCAGATTGTGTTGGCGTGCGCCCCGAACAGTTATTTGCTTGATACTCATCGGTACACGGAGAGGAAGTTTGCCTATTGCCGAAACGAGTATTTTAGCAAATTGCTGCAACGAAAAGAAACAGGTGTGAGATAGAGTGAAAGAACGCTGCTAATCAAGGGTGCTGTCCTAATTTGAAAGTGTCTCGAGGAAACCTTTTGCGTCTTTGCGGCTTAGCGAGAAAAATTCCCCGCAAAGACGCCAGGCACACTAAAGATTAAGAGCGTCAGTCTAGGATGATCAATCGGTACCCGAATTAAGACACCACTAGCCTAGCTTTTCATTAACAAAAGTAAATATCGCGGTGGCAATGCTGACAACGATGAAGGTCGCAATCGCCCGCCAAACGGCGTCTGATTCGGTAAATTTCCAAATTGCGAGAATGCAGAGCACCGTGCACGCGACGAGCGACGACGTGATGACAATAAATGCTATCCAGCGAACGGTTGCGGGGTTAACAACGCCGCGGGTCTCGGTTTTTAGCTTTACGACTACGTCAGTTTCGTCCCTCTGCATATGCCGATTATAACAAATCCCCGGACTCGACCGATTGGCAGCTCTCGCCTGCCGCAAGATTCGGCGATCGCGAGTCGATCTCGGCCTATTTTTCTACTGTAAAAGCTTTAAAACTGCCGCGAGCGAAACGGCCGAGATAACGATCCACAAGATCAACCCCTGGACCAGCGGCCGCAATCCGACTTTATGCAGAGTGGTCCGCGAAAGGCTCGCGCCGATCAAAAAAAGCGTAACAGTCATTCCGGCTTTCGCCAGATTTACCAGCGAATCGAAGATGCTGGGAAATATCCACGCGGGCGCAAAAGACCTGACGAAACACGCCGCCAAAAACAGCAATATGAACCACGGAATCGCTATCTTCTTTCGCTCCGTAGTTGCGGTGTCGCGATAAAGTAATAAAAAGATCAACGCGACGGGCGCTATCCAGAGCGCTCGGGCAAGCTTTACAGTCGTGGCAACCGTCAACGCGTCGGGGCCATACACCTGTGCCGCACCCACGACCGAGCTCGTATCGTGGATCGCGATCGCGGACCATATTCCAAACTGGTTCTCGTCAAGTCCCGCGGCATGACCGATTATCGGGAACAGGAATAACGCGATCGAATTGAGAATAAAAACCGTCCCGAGCGAAACCGAAATTTCTTCGGGGTCGGCGTTTATTACAGGAGCGACGGCGGCAATCGCGCTCCCGCCGCAGATCGCCGTGCCCGACGAAATCAGGGCAGAGGTTTTTGACCCGACGCTCAAAGCCCGGCCTATGAAATATCCGAGCACAAGCGTTCCGAATATCGTAGCGATCGCGAATGCTAAACCGTCTTTTCCGGCCTTGAGCACGGCCGCCAGGTTCATTCCAAAACCGAGAAACACCACCGACGCCTGCAACAACAGTTTTGTTGGCCTTCCCTCTAATTCGGGAAACGGATTTCCCGCTGTAAATGCAAGGAGCAGGCCTAGTCCCAACGCGGCCGGCGGCGATCCGTATGGCGAAAGGCAAAACACAACCATCAAGAAAAATAAGGCTTTGTGCCAAAGCATAGACGTAAAACCTAGATGTGAAACAAAAAAAAGGCAAAGCCGAAATATAGATTTAGCTCTGCCGGTCGATAAAACTTGTTTGGTTATTTTGCCTTGCCCTGATTCGCCACGGCTTGCTGCGCCGCGAGTATCGCTTGCTGGTCTCCGAGATAATAACTCTTTTTAGGTTTCAAACTTTCATCGAGATCATAAACAAGCGGAACTCCGGTTGGAATATTCCTATGCACGATGTCTTCGTCAGAGATCGCGTCCAGATATTTCACAACCGCCCGCAACGAGTTGCCGTGGGCCGCGACCAGCAGCCGTCTCCCTGCTTTTACTTTCGGGAGGATCTCGGTCTGGAAATAGGGCACGACGCGGGCGACGGTGTCCTTTAAACATTCTGCGGCGGGAAATTTTCCCGGCTCGATGCTGCAGTATCGCGGATCTTTACCTAGATAACGCTCGTCCGTGTTGTTGAGCGCCGTTGGCGGGACGTCGAAACTTCGACGCCACAGCAGGACCTTTTCCTCGCCATATTGTGCAGCCGTCTCGGCTTTATTAAGTCCTTGCAAGGCGCCGTAATGACGCTCGTTCAGCAGCCATGATTTCGTTTCGGGTATCCACATCAAATCCATTTCATCGAGAATTATCCAAAGCGTGCGTATCGCGCGTTTCAAGACGGATGTATAAGCCTCGTCGAAAATGTAACCTTCGGTTTTTAGAAGTTTCCCGGCGGTCTTTGCCTCTTCTCTTCCTTTTTCCGAAAGATCGACATCCTTCCAGCCGGTGAACCGATTTTCCTTGTTCCATTCGCTCTCGCCATGGCGTATCAATACTAATTTGTGCATCTTGGATAGTTTCGGATTTCAAGTTTCAGGTTTCAAGTTTCGGAATCATTTTGCAGGATTTTCTTTGCTTCCCCAACCAGGTAAAGCGAGCCGGTAACGAGTTTTATGCCGCCGCTCTCGGTTTCGTTTTCGGCAACGTCCATGGCTTCTTTGAGTGTATTGGTCTGCCAAACGCGCGCGGGTACAGACGGCGCGATTGCGGCAATGTCAGCGGTCGGCATTGCACGCGTGTTGTCCGGAGTTGTGAGAACTATCGCCGCGGCCAAAGGAAACAGAATGCGAGCCATGGCCTCAACGTCCTTGTCACGCATGATCCCAAAGATCAAGGTGACCGGTCCGGGTTCGAACTCCTCGAGAAATTGTCTAAGAGAGCGCGCTCCCGCTACGTTGTGCGCGCCGTCGAGAAGATAATCGCCGACGTATTCCAAACGGCCGGCGTGATGGGCTGTTTCGAGCCCATCGACAATATCGTCATTCGAGATCTGAAAATCACGCCCGACCAGTGTTTCGGCAACCGCGATGGCGACCGCTGCGTTTGTCATTTGATGGCGCCCGAGTAGACCGCACTCGACCGCGTAATAGTTAGCCTTGTCGGTGACGAATGTCGCCGAAAGGATGAGACCGTTTGCATCATGAACTTTCGCAACGATCTTTTTCGTGGCCCACTTAGGCGCGACACCGACTTTGTCGCAACGTCCAACTATCACGCGCTCAGCTTCCTGCGCCTGCCGCGCGCTGATAACCGTCGATGTCGAGTGAATGATCGCCGCCTTTTCCGCCGCAATTTCCGCCAAGGTCTCGCCAAGATATTCCTGATGGTCATAGTCGATCTGCGTTATTGCCGCGATCTCGGC
>Ga0183260_10005344_pt1 | contig 10091 bp, 8 predicted proteins | sample AntDrymUQ4972206_2_FD_129768 | JGI IMG/M metagenome (GOLD analysis project Ga0183260, IMG submission 129768) | Polar desert sand microbial communities from Dry Valleys, Antarctica - metaG UQ497 (22.06) (version 2) (version 2) | ecosystem: Environmental > Terrestrial > Soil > Desert | place...
AACCGACAGCGCCGCGCGACGCTCGCCAGTTGGATGGACACGTCCGGCGAAGTCTCCTACCGTCCCGCGATTGAAGGCGACGGAAAGCTCATCACTCTCAGTCACACGAATCACCGCGCCTACCGCATGCCGGAAGGATTCGCCGTTGACTCGGACGTGCAGCGAATCGTTGTGACGAAGGATTTACCCGACGCGCTTCATGAATACCGCCGGATGCTCGCACGAACGATGCCGCTCGCGTCGAACACGCCGAAATGGGCGCGCGAGATGGTGATTCTGGAAGTGTTCCCAGAATACTTCTCTGACGGCTTTAAGGGATTGACGAAGAAGCTGCCGTTCTACAAAGGGGTCGGCTTCAACACGGTCTACCTGATGCCGCACTGGGTCGGCGGCTACTCGCCGATTGATCTTTACCGAGTGGATTCGTCGCTCGGCACTTCAGATGATCTGAAGGAAGCGGTGCGGGCGGCCCACGCGCTCGGCATGAAAGTGCTGTTCGACATGGTGATTCACGGTTTCAATGAGAAGTCACCGGTTGTCGCCCAGCGCCCCGAACTCTTCGTCCGCGATGAGAACGGAAAACTCGCGCGGCATCGGACGTGGAAAAGCGTCTCGACCGATTGGGCGAGTCAGGCCTACCAGCAATACATGGTTGACCTTGCGCTCTACGACCTCAAGACTTACGACATTGACGGCTACCGCGTGGACGCCGCGAGCTACAAAGGGGCAGGTTGGGACGCACATGTTTCTTATCCCGCATACCGCAGCGGCTCCGCCGCGCCTGAGTTGATGACGCGCATGCTGCGGGCAATGCAGGGGAAAAAGGCCGACACGATTCTGTTGAATGAGGTGTTCGGCCCGGTCTTTTACTCGGTCTCGAACCTTTCGCACGACAACCAGACCGAAGCCCCGCAACTTCTTCTCGAAAAGATGGAAAAGGGCGAGTACACGGCGGCGCATTATAAGGAGCACATCGCCAACGTGCTCGACGCCCTGCCCGAAGGGTCGAACCGCGTCTTCTACACGCGCAACCACGACACCTCTTGGTTCTACCACTTCAACGGCTACACGCCGCGCTTCATGGCGATGGAAGCGATTCACGCCTTCTTCGGCATCCCGGAAGTTTTCGCCGGCGACCCGAAACACGGCCCCGACCCCGAAGACAACCCGGCCGTTTATGATTACTACCGCAAGCTTTTCGCCGCCCGTAAAACTTTCCCCGAGTTAGTTCGCGGTGATGTTTTACTGCGCGAGGCGGAGTGTGACAATCCGTCGGTCTTTGCGGGCGTCCGTCAATCGAATAACCGGCGGGTGTTGGTCGTCGTCTCGCTGAGCGAAAAGGACGAGAACGCCGGCGTGACGCTGCGGCTACCCCCGTTGACGAACACCGCGCGTGGTGTGAAGAGCGTAAAGTTGCTTGACGTGATAACGGGTTCGTCGGCGCAAGCGGGCGGCGACAGTTCCGGCGCGATCAAGCTCAAGCTCAAGCCTTTCCATGTGTTAGTGGGAAGACTGTGAGCGAGCGCGCGAGAAGAAATTTGAGCAGCTCGCGCGAGCGGGCTGGTTAATGAGTTTCGTCGAAGTTGTGAGTGAGTAATGCCGGCTACGGATTCGACTCAATCCAGCGCTGATGTACCTGCGCTTCCGTGACACGTCCGAGAGAGAAGTAAGTTCTGGCGAGAAAGGCGTGGACGGCATGGAGTTGCGTCTTGTTGGCGGCGGCGGTGTGCCGGAGCGCGAGACTCGCCGACTCAATCGCCTTTTCGCGTCGGCCTGCTTTGGCGAGAAGTTTGGCGCGCTCGAAAAGCGCCGGGGAGAAAGTCGGCGCGGCCTTGAGCGCCTCGTCAAGGAGAGGCTCGGCTTCCGCGAGGCGCTGCCGGTCGAGCAAAAACTTCGCGTACTGGAAAGCGCCGTTCGGGTCGGGTCGGGGTAAACGGCGGTTGAGCTTCAGCGCATTTTGAAAAGCGGCCTCCGCAAAGTCGTGCCGTCCGGCCTTGTCCTCCGCAATTCCCATCAAAGTGTAGATTTGCATCCGCGCCAGATTGTTCCTCGGACTGAGGGCGAGTGCCTTGCGTAGAGCGTCGAGGCATAAGCTCTCTTTATTGTTGAGACACGCCCACTGGCCGTAGAGGTAATGCGCCTCTGTGTCTCGCGGCGATTGCGCGGCGGTAGTCATCAGCAGTTGCCCGACGCGCGGATTCAAAGGATTCTCGTTCAACAGAAGTTGTCCGAGAGATTTCATCAAGACGGGGGATTGAGGGTTTTGTGTGAGCCTCGCTTCCAGTCTCGCTTTGGCTTCCGCCCGATTGACAACAGTTTGCAGAAGCGAGACGTAAAACTCTTCGAGCCGCCGTGAGTTGGGGAACACTTCGAGGCCGCGCTCGCAGATGGCGACGGCCTTTCCCTTCTCGCCGAGGTTCACGCGCGACACGGCGAGCATGACATAAAGCTCCGCGTCGAAACGGGCGTGCCCCTGAACGAAAGGCTCCAGAATCTCAATCGCTTTCGCGTATTCCTTCTGCCGGATGTGACTTTCGGCGGCGCGGACTTTTGAAGCATCTTGCGCGCCGTGCGTCGCATTGCTCGACATCAAGACAAATAGACTGGAAGCGACGGCGGCCATCTTCAATCCGCGATGGGCGGAGACGAGTTGTCTGAACAGCGCGGGTCGGGTTGGGTGACTGATTCTCAACGTCAATACTCACTTTCCTTCCGGCTCACTAACCATTAGCAACCCGTTGACGCGCACGCCGGTAAGCGTTTGTTTGATCCCGCTCGGCCAATTGATCTCGATCTTATCAATCGTCGTTGCCGCGCCCAGCCCGAAGTGAACGCGCTTGTCGCTCGCCGAGGCGTAGCCGACGGCGGTCGTCGCGTGATTGTGCTGCGCGCCGCCTTTCGCCGTGGTGAGCTTGATGCGCGCGCCGAGTCCGTCGCGGTTACTCCGCGTGCCGGTGAGCTTGATCGTCACCCAGTTGTTCTTCGCCGCCGAACGGTTGAGAAAGATTTCCGGCTTCGCGTTCAGATTGGTGGTGACGATGTCCACGCGCCCATCGTTGTCTAAATCGCCGAACGCCGCGCCGCGATGCGCCGCCGGAATGGTAAAAGACTTGCCCGCCCCCGCGCTCACGTCGGCGAACGTGCCATCGCCGTTGTTGCGCAGGATCGTGTTCGGGATGCGGTAAGGAAGGTTGTCAATCTCCTCAGAGTTGTCGAGGATTGCGCCGTTGGCGGTGAACAAATCCTTGAAGCCGTCGTTGTCGAAATCGAAAATCCCGTTGCCCCATGCCGTCAGACGGCTCGTCGCCGTCAGCAGGCGCGACGGACTCGTGACGTCTTCAAACTGCGCGCCGGTGTTGCGGTAGAGCGGAAAAGTGTCTCCGACCATCGCGGTCTCGAAGATGTCGGGCCGTCCGTCGTTGTCATAATCCCGGAAGTCTACGCCCATCCCGGCGACGCTCTTGCCGTTTTCGTTGAAGGCGACGCCGGCCAGAATCCCGACTTCCGCGAACGTCCCGTCGCCATTGTTACGGAAGAGAAAATTTCTGAACGTGTCGTTCGCCACGAAAACGTCGGTGAAGCCGTCGCCGTCGTAATCGCTGAAGGCGACGCCCATCCCTTTGCCGATGTGTCTGCCGATCTGCGAAGCGTCGGATACGTCGGTGAACGTGCCGTCGCGGTTATTGCGAAAGAGCATGTTGGGTGTGCCCGCGAAACTGTTCGGCGAGCAGTAAGCGCGGATGCCTTTGACGGTGCACGGCGGCGCGGTCGCAAGCGACCACTTGAGATAATTCACTAGAAATAAATCGAGGTGCCCGTCGTTGTCGTAGTCGAACCACCCGGCGCTGACAGCGTATGTCTTTCCGTATTTGGGATGTATCCCGGCGACGCCCGCCTTCGCCGTCACATCGCCGAACGTCCCGTCGCCATTGTTGCGGAAAAGCTGATTGCGGTTGACGCCCGCGACGTAGAGATCAACGTGGCCGTCGTTGTCGTAATCGCCAACGGCGACGCCCATTGCGTAGCCTGAGCCACGCACGCCCGCGAGTTCGGTGACATCCTTGAACGAGCCGCCGCCGACATTTCTGTAAAGTCTGTTGGAGAACGCAGGGTTTGATTTGTCCATTTGGGGCAGGCGCGCGCCGTTGGCGAAATAGATGTCGAGCAGACCGTCGTTGTCGTAGTCGAAAAGGGCGACGCCGCCCATCATCGTTTCGATCTGGTGCTTGTCCGCCGTCACGCTGTTGTTGAGAACGAAGTCAACGCCGGAACGCTCGACGACGTTCTCGAATGAGATTGACGGAGCGGACGAGGAGAGCGCAGCGCGCGTCTGCGACGCGGGCGTTGATGGTGCTTCGCCTTTGATGAGCGCGAAACATAGGACGAAGATGAAGAGGCAGAGGATTCTCAGCATGCGAGAAAATGTTTTGAGTTCTCGCGCCGGAGGCGCGGCGGAAATTAGCCGGTGGTGAAACCACCGGAATACGTGCATCATTTTACCGCGCCCTGAAGGGGCGCAGGGAATTGATTAGTCTGAAACCGCGTCTGCGTTCCGGCGTCCTTTCAGGACGCGAAGATGTTTCCTTGCTTGTTCCCGGTGGTTTCACCACCGGCTAATTTCCGCTGTCCCTGCCGGGACTTAAATCACCAAATCTTTTTCACGAACACAACATCTCTTCATTCAATAGACCCTTCTATCTCGAAGGCTCTTTGATCTTCAAAATCCGATCAGCCGCGACGTTCTCCAGACGCTGCACCGCGCCGCCCGGCCAGCGCACCTCGATTAACTTGACGCGATGTTCGCCGCCGAGTCCGAAATGCACGCGCTTGTCGCTCGAAGACATGAAGCCGACGCTGGTCGTCACGTGATTATAAAGTGTGCGCCCCGACGCGGTGACGACTTTGAGCTTCGCGCCGATGCCGTCGCGGTTGCCGCGCGTGCCTTCGGTCTCAATCGTCAGCCAGCCGTTTTTCTCGCCACCGGAGTTAAGCAGAATGCGCGGTCTTTTGCCGAGCGACGTTACGACTAAATCCATCAGGCCGTCGTTGTTCAAATCGCCGAACGCGGAACCGCGCTGGAAGCCGGGCGGCGTAAAGTCAGCGCCGAGATTTTCCGACACGTCAACGAACGTTTTGCCGCCGACGTTCTCAAACATCGTGTCGCGTTGCTCGGCCTTCGGCACGATGTCGTCCACCTCGCCGTTGGCCGAGTAGATGTCTTTCCAGCCGTCGTTGTTGTAATCAACGAAGCCGCAGCTCCAGCCGGTGAACGACCTGCTCAGCGCCTCGATGTTGGTGGCCGGCGAAACATAGCGGAAGGATTTGCCGCCCTCGTTCTGGAAGAGGCCGAAGAGTTGGGTCGAAATGTCATTATAGAAAACGTCCGTCCACCCGTCGTTGTTGAAGTCTTTCACGTCGCAGCCCATCGCGGAGACGGTCGCCGCGCTGTCGTTATAAGCGACGCCGTAAAGCAAACCCCACTCTTTGAACGCGCCGCCGGCTTGATTGATGAATAGGAAATTCCGCTCGGTGTCGTTGGCAACAAAGACGTCCGTTGCGCCGTCGTCATTGAAGTCGGCGATGCCGATGCCCATGCCTTTGCCGAGCGCGGCGGCGAAGCCCAGCTTCTCCGTCACGTCAATAAATTTCCCGCCGCCGGTGTTGCGATAAATCCTCTGCGCGACACTTTTATAGTTCGTCGGGTGACAATAAAATTCTACCTTCGCTTCTTTCGTCAGACAGATGATGTCAGTCTCAGGCCGCCAGTTGGTATAGTTGGCGACGACGAGATCGAGCAGGCCGTCCGTGTCGTAATCGAGCCACGCGCCGCCGACGCTGAGCAAATCAGGCGGTTTGATGTCGAGTCCCGAACCGCCGGTCACGTCGGTGAATGTGCCGTTGCCGTTATTGCGGTACAGTGTGTTACGTCCGGCGCCGGCGACGAACAAATCCTGAAAGTTATCGTTATCGTAGTCCGCCGCCGCGACGCCGAAACTGTAACTGAGGTCGGCGCCGGAGAGTCCGGCTTTCGCGGTCACGTCGTCGAAGGTGCCGTCGCCCCTGCCGCGCAGCAGCGCGTTGTAGAACGAAGCGTCCGTCTTTTTCATTTCGGGCAGCTTCGCGCCGTTCGTCAAAAAGATGTCGAGCCGCCCGTCGTTGTCGAAGTCGAAGACGGCGACGCCGCCACACATCGGCTGCGGAAAATACTTTCTGCCGGTGAAGTGATTGTTCGTGATGTAAGTGAAGCGCGAACGCGGGGCCATGTCGGTGAAACGAATTGACTCGGAGCGCCCCCCCGGCGGCTTTGATTGAGACTGAGCCGGCTTGTTGCTTTCGCGCGCCGCGCTTTCGGTGCGAGCGCCGAAAGATTGAGCCGCCGTGCATAACACAACCGCTGAGATGAACAACCGGACGAGGTAGTCACCGGGAATCATTCGACACCTTACAGTCATTATTTGGATGATTATACTTGATGCGAATAGCAGAGCCTAAACGCTTATGCCCGCACGTTGCGCCAACGGGCGCGCTGTGCGTACCATGCGTGCGAGGTATTTGATCGAGTGAAAAGTATTCGCATGGAAATCAACTGGAACACGGCACCGACGAATGTTCATCAGGATCATGTAATCGCGCACGTTATCGGCGCGACCGTCATCGGATACTTTCACGCCGACGAGTCGTTGCACATCCTGCTGGACATCGGTTTCGTTTTGACAATCTATGTTGACGGGGAAATGGGGCTACTTCCGAAAGGAGTCGCCGTCTCCGAACTTGGCGTCGGCGAAGCAGAAAAGAATGCGTTAAGTGATGGGATTGATCTGCTGCTTGACGGGGCGGAGAGCGACAGTGTCTCAGGGTCTATTGAGCTTACATCCGCGCCAATCGAATGCTTAATCGAAGAAGTCGAGTTTTACGCGGGCGAAGCCGGGCGGCGAAAAATCCTTATCCGGGGCGTGGAGTCTGACTTTGTGGTGGAGACATCACCCGTCGCCCGCGAGATATTCATTAGGGCGGCTGAGGTGGGAGCGGTTTAACCTATTAGCGACTTAACGAGGAGAGAAAGTAAGAAATGCGCGTGCAATACGATTCGCGGGAATGGTCACCGGACGGCGTTATGACGACTCTTGAAATCCTTCGCTGCGAAAACATGCTCGCCGAAGCCTCGGAAGAATCTCCCGACGGAGAAGACTCCAACAACTCGCTTGAAGATGCGGCGCGCGACGAACACGAGTATTTGCGAGGGCGGCTACGCGACGAATTGAAGCGCGAGCCGTCAGAGGAAGAAATGAACGAGTGGCTACGCCAGCATACGGAAGGCTATTGAAATGTCGAGAGTTGCCGTCGTGTAAAGACGGCGCGAAAGACAAAACACAAAAAGATAAAACACAGGAACGCGCCGCGAACCGACAGGAGTTCGCGGCGCGTCACTATTTTTGTGTGATCGGAGTTTACGGTACGGTCAAGCCGGCGCTCTCGACCACAATCTTGTTATCAACGCTTCGCACGCCTTTGATTTTATAAGCTAGTTTCTCAGCGCGGCGTTTTAATTCCTGCGATTTGACAGTTCCGATCAGCGTCGCCTTGCCGTCGAGCATTGTCGCGGTCACGTCGGTGATAGAAATGTCAGCGTCGTTCTGAAATTCTTTGTCAATATCGCTTTGCAGCGTCGCGTCGTTGGGCACGTTCGTCGCGGCGGATGGAGCGCTCGTCGTTGTTGCCGGACTGGTCGCCGCCGGAGGTTGCGTGATGACCACCGGCGCGGGTTGCATCATTGTTGTCGGCGGCGCTTGCTGAATAATAATCGGCGTCGGCTGTGTCGCGGGTTGCTGCACAATGATCGTTGACTGCGCCACCGGCGTCGGCTGCGTCGAGATGCTGACGTTCGTGTTCGCGGTATCGTCGCTCCGGTTCATTAGAAAAAGGAAAATCAAGGCGGTCGCGGCGATGGCGGCCATTGCGACGGCGGCCACCATGCCGGTTGAAAACCCCTCGCGTTCGGGCGTCCGCGTCGTTTGTGTATGCACGACCTCGCGCCGCGCAGTCGGTGTTTCGACTACCACGCGGCTTCTTCGCTGCTCTTCTTCGTCGTATGACATAAATGTTTTTCTCCTGATAAGACTTTAAGTCGTTCGGTTCCGGGTTGCCTAATTACGAGGTGAGATGATTATTGGGACTTGTGTGGGGCCGGCAAGAAAAGTGAAAAGGAGCGGCTAATACTTTCAACCGCCCCCTCGATTGCTTTGTTAGTAGGGACGACGTGCGCGCTTGCTCCGGCTGTAGAGGTACGTTCCGCCGCCACCGACTATAGCTCCGGCTGTGGCAGCCTTCTTACCACCTGCTGCTGCGCCGACGCCTGCACCGAGCGCGGTGCCGCCGGCAACAGTAGCGAGCGTGCGATTGCGACGCTTGAAGTTACGCCGCGCCGCGCCTCTGTTCATCGCATAGACAGTCGCGCCGCCACCACCGATGGCCGCGCCTTTTGTGCCGCCGAGCAACGCGCCGGCGACCGCGCCGCCGCCGATAATAGCCGCCGTGCGAGACTTACGTCCGAAGCGCGAACGCCGGCGATCCTGACCGAATGTTTCAGGAACTACCGCCGTTGCTAAAAATACGAAACACGTCATTAAGATCAAAAGTTTTTTCATAAGTTACGCCCCGTAAGCTGTCAGCTAAAGCTACCTTTATATATTTTCCGGGCATCGCGTTGGAGGCATCAACGAAGCTTCTTAGAAACATTCCGTTTGAGAGGACAGAAGGGTTTCCTTTTGCCACGTTGAGGCTGAATAGCAAATCTTATTCCGCGACCGAAGTGGCATCACTATAAGTCACACAAAACGAGTCCTTGCCGCAATTTAACTTCGTACCCTAATGTTACCAAGACAACAGTTGACCGCTTTTGACCATTGTCTGCGCGTACTATTTCCATGCTCATTATTCTCTTAATAAATTGAAAAGCATCGTCGGCACGAACCGGGTGTTTGACCTCGCTCGGAACGCTCTCGCATAATCACTTGCATGAAGACCGCCATCATCCATCATCCGGTTTATGAACAGCACGACACCGGCACGGGACACCCGGAGAATCCTCAGCGCTACCGTGTCGTGATTGATGGTCTTAAAAACGACGCCGCGTTGTGGCCGGCGTTGTTGGAAATGGAAGCGCCAATCGCGCCGCGCGGCGACGTGCAGGCGTGCCACTCGCCGCAGCACTTCAAGCGTGTTGAGCGCGCGGTGAGCGAGGGCTTGGGCTATCTCGACGCTGACACAATCGTTTCAATGCGCTCGCTCGACGCGGCGCTCCGGGCGGCGGGCGCGGGCTGTCGCGCGGTGGATGCGGTGATGAAAGGCGAAGCAGATAACGCTTTTCTTCCGGTGCGTCCGCCCGGTCATCACGCCACCGCCGAGCGCGCGATGGGTTTCTGTCTATTCAATACGGTCGCCATCGCCGCGCGCTATGCGCAATCGCGTTATAAAGAAATTGAGCGCGTCGTCATCGTTGACTGGGACGTGCATCACGGCAATGGCACGCAGGGGATTTTTTACGACGACCCGTCGGTGTTCTTCTTCTCGACGCATCAGTACCCGTGGTATCCGGGAACGGGCGCGCGCGGCGAAACGGGGATGGGACGCGGGCGCGGCTTCACGCTCAACGTGCCCGTCCGAGCTGCGACGCCGGCCAATGAGCAGCGTCGCATGTTCGACACCGCCATCGAAGAGATTGCCGGGAAGTTCAAGCCGGATTTGATTTTCATTTCCGCCGGCTTCGACGCGCACCGGGGCGACCCGCTCGGACAGTTGCTGCTCGAAGACGAAGATTTCATCGCGCTAACCCGCACCATCAAAGAGTGGGCCGCGCACGCCTGCGCGGGGCGTCTCATCTCATGCCTCGAAGGCGGCTACAATCTTGAGACGCTCGGCAATACCGTCCGCGCACACGTCCGCGCGCTCGGCGAGAACTAAGCTTCCGCGCGAGCAATCACGAATCGCCGACCGCAAAGAGTCAGGAGTCAGAAGTCAAAATGCTTGCTGACTTCTGACTTCTGACTTCTGACCCCTGTTTATGTCTTCGCTGACCTACACGCAGTTGCTGC
>Ga0183260_10005347_pt1 | contig 10090 bp, 8 predicted proteins | sample AntDrymUQ4972206_2_FD_129768 | JGI IMG/M metagenome (GOLD analysis project Ga0183260, IMG submission 129768) | Polar desert sand microbial communities from Dry Valleys, Antarctica - metaG UQ497 (22.06) (version 2) (version 2) | ecosystem: Environmental > Terrestrial > Soil > Desert | place...
CGAACGGGACATGGCGCATGAAGTGACGGGCCGATCGGTCCGCGAGATGCCGCTCACCGAACGACCGCGAGAGCGCCTTGTGGCGCGCGGCGCGGCTGGGCTCTCCGCGTCGGAGCTCATCGCGCTGGTGTGGGGAGCCGGCCGGCCGGGCGCCTCGTCCATCGACATGGCGTCGGACGCGCTCGCTCGACTTGACGGGCTGGATGGGCTGGCTCGGGCAGTGCCGCGAGAGCTGGAGACGCTGCCCGGCGTCGGACCGGCACGCGCCGCTCGCCTGACCGCAGCCTTCGAGCTGGGCCGGCGGGCACTCGCCGACTGGCCGGCTGGCCGATGGTCGATCCGGTCGCCTCGCGACCTGGCCGATCGACTCGTGCTCCAGATGGGGCGCCTCGAGCGCGAGGAGCTGCGTGTGGTGCTGCTGACCTCCAAGAACTCGGTCATCGCCGTCCAGACCGTCTACGTAGGCAGCGTCTCCACGGCACTGGTCCGCGTCGGCGAGCTGTTCCGCGACGCGGTGCGGCAACACGCGGCGGGACTCATCGTCGTCCACAATCACCCCTCGGGCGATCCAGCGCCCAGCCCGGACGACCTGCACCTGACTGCCGAGGCCGTGGCCGCCGGACGGCTGCTGGACGTGGCCGTGCTGGACCACCTGATCATCGGCCACGATGCCTACGTGAGCCTGCGGGACCGGGGCATCCCCTTCGATCGACCCGGCGGCGGAAACTGATCATCCGACCCCATCGAGCCGCGCATCTCCCTGTCGCGCGGCCCTGACCGCAGCCGGTACGCGGGTATACTCGACCGGCTCCGCGTGCCTGAGGCGCCGCGGTCGCGCCTCATCCAGCGATACGCCGATGACCTGTCTCGCCGCTGGTCGGTCGGCCCCCTTGGAGCACCGCTCCCCGGAGACCCCGCCCACCGTGCTCGACTCCTTCCTCGGCATGTTCTCCCGCGACATCGGCATCGATCTCGGGACCGCCAACACGCTGGTCCATGTGCGCGACCGCGGCATCGTCATCTCCGAGCCGAGCGTGGTCGCCATCGACGCGCGCACCAGGAAGGTGCTGGCCGTCGGTGCGGAGGCCAAGCGCATGCTGGGACGCACGCCGGCCAGCATCATCGCCGTCCGGCCGCTGCGCGACGGGGTCATCAGCGACTTCGACGTGACCGAGCAGATGATCAAGTACTTCGTGCACAAAGTGCACGACCGAGTTGGGCTCATCCCACGACCGCGCATGCTGTTGGGCATCCCGTCGGGCGTGACAGAGGTGGAGAAGCGCGCGGTCCGCGAGGCGGCACTCAACTCGGGCGCTCGGTGGGCGCGCCTCATCGAGGAGCCCATGGCCGCCGCCATCGGTGCCGGTCTGCCCGTGGCCGAGCCGACCGGCAGCCTCATCGTGGACATCGGCGGCGGCACCACGGAGGTCGCCGTCATCAGTCTGGGTGGCATCGTCGTCAGCCGCAGCATCCGCATCGGCGGTGACGAGCTCGACGAGGACATCATCGCCTACGGCCGGCGCGAGTACAACCTCCTGGTCGGTGAGCGGACAGCCGAGGACATCAAGATCGCCATCGGGTCGGCCTACCCTGGGGCACACGATGAGCAGCGCGTCACGTTGCGCGGTCGGGACCTCTTGACCGGACTGCCACGCGCCGTGGAGATCACCGCCGAACAGGTCCGCGAGGCGCTCGAGAGCTCGGTCCAACGCCTGGTCGACACCATCAAGGACACCATCGAAGAGACGCCCCCCGAGCTGGTGGCGGACATCATGGATCAGGGCATCGTGCTGGCTGGCGGCGGGGCGTTGCTCCTGGGGCTCGACCGCCGCGTGGCCCAGGCGACCCAGATGCCGGTCCACATCGCGGAGGACCCGCTCACCTGCGTAGCGCGCGGCACCGGCATGGTCCTCGAGGACCTCGACGTCATGGAGCGAACGCTGGTGACCGAAACGTACTCCCGCTCGCCGCGCTGAGCGCGATCCCCCGCCCGACATGGTCCAGAGCCGCGATTCCCGGACGACTCGCCGGCGAGCCATCGCCTACGCCCTGCTCGTGGCGTTCTGCCTCCTGCTGCTGGGCGCCAGCAATACGGCGCCCATGCTGGAAGTCCGTCAGGGCATCGGCTTCGCCCTGTCGCCCATCCAGTCAGCCCTGACCGGCGTCACCCGCTCGGTCACATCGGTCTTCTCCGTCATCACGCAGATCGAGCAGCTGCGGCGAGACAACCAGGAACTGGCCACACGCGTCCAGCGACTCGAGGCGGAGAACCGCCGGCTGGAGAGCGTGGCGCTGCAGAATGACCAGTTGACGCGACTGCTGGGCGTCCGCGCTTCGCTCGACTACGACACCTTGGCAGCGGAGGTCATCGGCCGCCAGATCTCGCCCACCGAGCGCATCGTCGTGTTGGACCGCGGCACGGACGATGGTGTCACGGTGGGCGACCCGGTGCTGGCCGGCGAGGGGGCGCTCATCGGCTCGGTCATGGAAGCGGCGTCCAACCGCAGCGTGGTGCTGCTGCTCAACGACACGCGCTCGGTGGTCATCGGCCTCGTCGAGAGCAGCCGGGCCACGGGCGAGGTCGATGGTCGGCTATCTGGTCCCTTGGCGATGATCAACATCCCCTCGACCGATGCGGTGACGGTGGGCGATCGCGTGGTGACGGCGGGGCTGGACCTGGGCGAGGACATCCGCTCGCCGTTCCCGCGGGGGCTGCGCATCGGCCATGTGGTCGACGTGCGCACAGATCCCAACACCGTGGTCCAGACCGCACTTCTCGCGCCCGCCGCGACGCTGGAGAAGCTGGAGTACGCCCTGGTCATCACGGACTTCGAGTCAGTGCCCATCGACGAGCCGGAAGCCGGACCGTCGTCCGCGCCTAGTCCGGAACCGGCAAGCCCACCGCCGTCGGGAGACGCCGCCGCCGAACCATGATGGGTTGGACCCGTTCGATCCTTCCCGGTTCCGTCGCCGAGCCGCTATGTGACACATCTGTAATGCGCACCGTGACTGCCCTAGCCCCGCCTGACGTCGGTGCTGCCCAAACTCACCCTCGGTCGCGTCCCAAGGGACGCATTGGCGTTCACGCGGCCGCTTGGGAGGCAGAACGCATGATCATCACAATCATCGCCTGGATCGTCCTCGGGGCGATCGCCGGCTATCTGGCCGGCATGCTCGTCAAGGGTGACGAGGGACTCGGCGTCGTGGGCAAGATCGTCCTCGGCATCATCGGCGCGGTAGTCGGCGGGTTCCTCGCGAATCTGCTGGGCTTCGGCACCGGTCGCGAGGGTGGCGACGTCATCAACATCCAGTCGATCATCGTGGCCGTCATCGGTGCCGTCATCGCCGTCGTGGTCTATGGCATGGTGACCGGCAATCGCCGCACCGGCAGCGGCCCCGTCTAGGGAGCGCCCCCAGTCGCTCCCTGGCGGAGCGACCACAGACGACTCAGCCAGAACGCCCATCCCAGCGTGGGGTGGGCGTTTTGCCGTGTCCGGTACCAGTACTGATGGACCACCGCCAGTCGCCGCTGCCGACCTCACCCGACCTCCCCGACACCATCCTGCCTGCCCGCGACCGACCCCTCCCGGGTCGCTGGTGCGGTCCAGGGGAGCGTGTCCGCCGCTGTCGTTGCCCGACCGGCCCACGCGCGATAGGGACTATCGCGGCATGGATTCCAAGGCCTGCACGAACGAGTCTTTCGGTGAAGCCCACAGGCGTGCCCCCCAGCACGTCCAGTTCGACCACCGGAGTTCGCTGCATGCCTCACGCTACCGCCTTCGATCTCGCCCGCCAAGCCGCGCTGCGGACATCCGTCATGGTGGCGACCCTTATCGCGCTGCTCATCATCGCCACGGCCGGTAACTTCACGGCCGTCGCCCGTGCCGCCGAGGAGCCGGCCAACCCGGTCAAGGCGGTCATCATCGTCGGGCCGACGCACAGCGCGACGGCTGACTTGCTGGTCGAGGGGGAGCTCTTTGCGGTCCAGGCCGAAGCGGCCGGCATGGCCGTCACCCGTGTCTTCCACCCGTACGCCACCTGGTCGGCCGTACAGAGCGCGACCCAGGGCGCGAAGCTGGTGGTCTACTTCGGGCACGGCAACGGATGGCCCAGTCCCTACGCGCCGTTCCAGGAGGACACCAAGGATGGCTTCGGGCTGAACACCACGGCCGGTGGATCCACCTCATCGGTGACCTACTACGGCGGCAACAAGATCCGCGCGAGCATCCGGTTGGCGCCCAACGCGGTGGTCATCCTGTATCGAGCGTGCTACGCCGCCGGGAACGGCGAGAGCGGGCAGCCGGTCCCGACCCAGTCCATCGCCCTGGAGCGTGTGGACAACTTCGCGGCAGGCTTCCTAAACGACGCGGTGGGTGGCGGCGCCGTCTTCGCATTCTGGAAGAAGCAGTACGTGAACTTCGCCGCCGCGCTCATGACGCCTGGCATGACCATGGAAAGCATCATGCGCATCCAGACCACGATGCCGGGATATCCCTCCAGCGGCTGGATCGGCACCACCCCCATCTACGCCGAATCCGTCCGCACCCCTGGCGCACAGATGTTGCTCGATCCGCGGGGCGATACGCCTGAGACGCGCGACTACTCGCGCGCCGTATCCGGCGGGCTCACCATGACCACCGACACCTGGCGCGGCGACGCGCCGGAAGTGGGCCACGAGGACGATACGGTCGCTCCTGAGGTCACGGGCTTCGGCGGCGTGCACGCCACCGACACGGTCGCCCTGAGCGAGTCCTCGCCGCCCATCTTTACCCCCAACGGTGATGGTCTCAGCGACACGATGACCTTCGACCACACGCTTTCCGAGCCGGCCTACCTACAGTTCGCCATCCGGAACGCCGATGGCCATACGGTACGGACCTTTACCGCCTGGAGCGAGGGGGGTGCTGGTTCCACCACCTGGGACGGCCGCAACGACAACGGCACGTTCGTCGCTGAGGGACGCTACGGTGTCGCCGTCACCCCCCGGGATCGGGCCACGAACATGGGCGCCGAGGTCTCGGCGCCGGTCAAGGTCTTCCGCTCCATGAGGTCACCGCAGGTGATGCCGCGGCTCTTCTTCGCACGGGACGGGGACGCCCTTGCCGCCAGCGCCCGGCTGAACGTGACCCTTGAGCAGGAAGCGGTCATCACCTGGGCCGTCCAGGATGCCGCCGGGCTCCCGGTCCGGATGCTGGTCACCGAACGACTCCTTTCCAGCGGTCTGCAGACGTTCACTTGGGACGGCCGCGACGACCTGGGTTCGTTCGTCCCGGATGGTGTGTACACGGCCGTCGTGACCGCCACCACAGCGGCCGGCTCCTACAGCCACCGGCTGACGGTGCGGGCCATGCCCTACAACCTCATCGCCCCGACCTGGAGCGGCCCGGCCGGCACCACGGTAACCTTCACCATCAACAGTGCCGAGCCGCTCAGCGGATGGCCCCGCATCGAGGTCCGTCAGCCTGACCTGCCGATGTACACCGCCTACCCCATCAAGTACACAGAAAAGAAGTTCAAGTTCACGGTGACCTTCAAGTCTGGTGGCACCGCCGGCAACGTCAAAATCAAGATCCTGGGAACCGACACGAGCGGCGGGAAGCAGAACAAGACCTACTTCTTCGCCCTGCAGTAGCGCCCCCCGGCCACCCTCGCCGGAGCACCATCCGGAAGAGCCCGGCCCCTTGGGGTCGGGCTCTTCCCACGCTTCCCGTTGGGCCGTGGTGAGCCCACGCGGCGGCTAGACTGTCGGCGATGGATCCATCTGGCACCCGCACCTGGGTCGTGCTGCCCACGTACAACGAAGCGGACAACGTGGTGGGCATCTCGGCGGCCATCCTCGAGCAGGTCCCCGACGCGACCCTGCTGGTGGTGGACGATGCTTCGCCTGACGGTACGGGGCGGCTGGCCGACGAGCTGGCCGCCGCCGATGGGCGCATCCGCGTTCGGCATCGGCGCGCCAAACAGGGACTGGGCAAGGCCTATGTGGACGGCTTCGGTGTGGCACTGGCCGGCGGCGCCGATCCCATCATCCAGATGGATGCTGACTGGTCCCATCACCCCAGCTACCTGCCCGACCTGCTGCGTGCGCTGGAGGGCGGCCCCGATGCGCCTTGGCCGGAGGGTGCCGATGTCGTCATCGGCTCGCGCTATGTCAACGGCGGTGGCGTCCGGAACTGGGGTCCGCTGCGACGCATCGTCTCGCGCGGCGGTTCGCTCTTCGCGCGAACCGTGCTCCGCCTCGGCACCAATGACCTGACCGGCGCCTACAAGGTCTGGCGGCGCGAGGCGCTGGCCACGACGCCCTGGGACCGGCTCCACTCCGGAGGCTACGTGTTCTCCATCGAGATGACCTATCTCGCCGACCGGCGCGGTCTCCGCGTTGTGGAGGTGCCCATCATCTTCACCGATCGGCAGGAAGGCGAGAGCAAGATGTCGCGACGCATCATCGCAGAGGCCTTGCTGGTCGTGCTCCGCTTGCGTTGGGATGAGCTGCGGGGTCGTTCGCCGCGCAACCCTTCAGCGGGTGCCTCAGCGGAGGGAGACGTGTCCTGATGCTCCGGCGCGACGCGTCGGCGCCGCACCGCAGCGATGCGCCGGGCGTTCGGGTGGTCATGGACGTGCGACCGCTCCAGGAGCGGCATCGCGCGCCGATCACGGCGGCCTATCTCGACCGGTTGCTCCAGGCCTTCGCAGCGGATCCCGTGACTGGCGAGTCGTTCGCCTTCGTGCTCCGTGGCATCCGCGATGACCCGACCGCAGAGCTGGAGGCGGCCGGCCTGCCGGTCGCGGCGCGGCGACATCTGCCGCCCACTTCGCGGCTCTTCCGCTCCTTCGGGCTGACCCTCGATTCCTTCCTGCTGCGTGGCGCCGAGCTGCATGTGGCGGCCGGGGCGCAGGAGGCCGGCGCCGCGGGCACGCTGTATCACACGGCCGGAGGGGCAGTACCCATCGCCTCGGGGCTGCCGGTGGTGGCCACTCTGCTGGACCTCGCTCCGTGGGAGCTGCCGGGTCGCTACGCGGCGACGGCCGCGGCACGCTTCGGGCATCGGCTGCGGGCGCGAAATCTGCGCGACGCGGCGCGCGTGATGGTGGCCTCACGGGCCACCGCCGAGGCGGCACAGCGCCTGCTGCATCTGCCCGACGAGAGCATGGCCGTCGTACCCCTGGCTGCCGACCCGGCGTTCAAGCCTCGGGCCGCCGATGCCGAGCGCTCAGCATCGCTGCGCGTCCGCTTCGACCTGCCGCCGCGCTACCTCGTCTTCGCCGGGCGCTACGACGCGCGCAAGGACTTCGCGACCCTGTTCGCCGCGCTGGCAGCGCTGCGGGAGCAGGCGCCCTCCTCACCCGGGCCGCGATCCGGTCCTGTGGATCCGGCCGCCTGGCCGCCCGTGGTCGTACTTGCGGGCGCCGCCGGCGACGGCCACGAAGACTCCCCTGCCGTTGCTCGCCACGCCCGCCGGGCGGGCGTGGCCGACCTCGTCCGACTCACGCCGCAGCTCGATCCTCGCGACCTGGCGGCTCTTCAGGCAGGCGCCCTGGCGCACGTGCAACCGGCACTCAGCGACGGCACCGGACTGGCCGTGTCGGAGGCGCTGGCGGTCGGCATCCCGGTCATCTGCAGCCGCGTCGGGGCGCTGCCCGAAGCGGTCGGTGCGGCGGGCATCATCGTGGAGCCCGCTGATCCGCAACGGCTGGCCGTCGCCATCCGCGCGATCTGGGAAGGTGGCGCGGTCGCTCGTCAGGTGGCGCGGCGTGCCCGTCAGGGTGCCGCGGGTCCACGCCGCACCTGGGCGGACGTGGCCCGCGAGACCCGGGCCGTCTATGCGGCGGCGCTGCTAGGCTAGCGGCCCAGCGGCGTGGATCGTCCAGCGATCCCGCGCGAGGCACCGGGAGACGAGACGGGCGTGACGGGAGCGGATCAGCACGACGGAGAGGCGGCTTTGGCAGCGGCGGAGGACCAGGCAGCGATCGAGGCTGCGCGCGAGGTAGCCCCGACCTCACCGGTATCGCACCGCAAGGTCGGTGCGGGCGCGCGCGACGCGGTCATCCAGGCCGAGCATGTCGACTTCTCACAAGGCGGTGGTTCTCGGGTACAGGCCACGACGGTTAACCTCTCGCAGGGCGGCGCCGGTCGGATCTCGGCGCAGGACGTGAGCATCAGCCAGGGCGGGGCAGGCATCGTGCAGGCCGGCACGCTGCGGCTGGAAAGCGACGCGAGCGCCTTTCTGGTCGTTGCGCGCCACGCCGAAGTGACTCCCGGTTCACGCGTCTTCCTGCTGGTCTCGGGCCGCACCTCGGGGGGCATGCGGCCACTCCTCGATCCGCGCTCCGCGCTGGCCATGGCCGGCGGCTTCCTGGTCTTCCGGCGGCTGCTGGGCCTGCTTCGCCGGCGCTGATGGGCTCCGGCGGCGCAGCGCGCCGGCTCAAGGTCACCATCGTCGCTGCCAACCCCTTCGAGTTCGACTCGCGCTTCCTGCGCACAGCTACCACCCTCAGCGCCGACGGCCACGACGTACGCATCCTGGGTTGGCCGGGACCCGGACTGCCCGAGCGCGAGGAGCTGGCACCCGGCGTGATGCTGACGCGGCTGGACATCGACCGGCGCATCAGCAGCGCGCTGCGGCCGCTCCCCGGGTTCCTCCGCTCGGCGGTCACTCGCCTGCTCGGCCTGGACCCCGCGGCCACGGTCCTGCCGCCGGATGCTGCACGCGGCGTCGACCGGCTGCGCCACCCCTTGCGACGGCTGCTGGAGATCGCGGCCAACGCCCGACGCGTGGCGCCGTGGACGGACGCGGTGGTCGCCGAAGCACCAGAGACGGATGTCTTTCACGCGCAGTCGCTCATCGTGCTGCCGGTCGTCCGCGATGCGGCCCGACGGCTGGATGGTCGGTTCGTCTACGACGTCGCCGACTACCACACGGAGGCCGCCCGCCTGGCGCGCATGCCCTGGGTGGTGCGCGAGCTGGTCCGGCGTCGGGAGCGACGTTGGGCGCGCGACGCAGCCGGCTTCCTGGCCGTGAGCGAGCCGGTGGCCGAGCTGATCGAGCGACGCTTCGGTGTCGAGCGTCCGGCGGTGCTGCTCAACTGCCCGCCGGCCTGGCGTCCGGACGAACCGGCACCGCCCGTAGCCGGCCGGCTCCGCGCCACCGCGGGCGTCGAGGAAGGCCGGCCCATCGTGCTCTATCAAGGCGGCTTCAGCGTGGATCGCGGCGTGGAGGAGTTGGTCGCTGCCGCCGACGAGCCGGCGCTGCGCGAGCTCGACGCGGCCATCGTCTTCGTGGGCTACGGACGCCTCCAGGGCTTCGTGGACGAAGCCGCGCGCGGAAGACCCGGCCGCGTCTACGTCCTGCCCGCCGTGCCGGTCGAAGGTCTCCTGGAGTGGACAGCCGGTGCCGACGTCTCCTTCGTGGGACAGCCGCCGCGGACGCTCAACCAGCGCATGAACCTGCCCAACAAGCTGTTCGAGAGCATCATGGCGGGCGTTCCCGTCGTGGTCTCCCGGGGCAACGAGCAATGTCGCCTGACCACTGCTGAGGGGGTGGGCCGCTGCGCAGACATCGACTCGCCAGCCTCCGTGGCGGCCGAGATCGCGGCGCTGCTGAAGGTCCCTGAGACGGAACGACAGCGCCTGCGGCAGCACTGCCGGACGGTGGCCCTCAGCCGGTACACCTGGGATCTCAACGCCGACGGGCTGCGCGACCTTTTCTCGCGACTGGCCGCTAGCGGCGCAGGATCTCGGCCGTGACCTCGTCGGCCAGGCTCTCGTAGTCCGGCGGCGTGGGTGTGCGCTTGGTGATCAGGAGTTGCTCCGGCCGCTCCAGGATGCGCATCCGCCCCGACTCGATGAGAGACCGGTCGACGGCACCCAGCTCACCCCGGAACGTGGTCCACGTCGGCGTCCCCAGCAGCGCCGCCTCCCGGTTCATGGTGCCGCCCGCCGAGATGACCACGTCGGCGGCGTAGACCAGCGACGGTCCGTCGATGGGGCGCTCAGGGACCGTGACGCCGGATGCCATGCCGAACTCGACGGCCTGCTCCGGCGTCCGTGGCAGCAGCACCACCTGCGCGTCAGTTCTCAGCAGATGTTCGA
>Ga0183260_10005348_pt1 | contig 10089 bp, 8 predicted proteins | sample AntDrymUQ4972206_2_FD_129768 | JGI IMG/M metagenome (GOLD analysis project Ga0183260, IMG submission 129768) | Polar desert sand microbial communities from Dry Valleys, Antarctica - metaG UQ497 (22.06) (version 2) (version 2) | ecosystem: Environmental > Terrestrial > Soil > Desert | place...
AGGAGAATCAGCCAGCGCGTAGGGGATTAGCTTGCGGTCTTGCTCCACCTCGACATCTGCCATGCGGCGCCCCATGAAGCGCTTGATGGAGAAAACCGTATTCTCCGGGTTCGTGATCGCTTGGCGCTTGGCAATCGACCCCACCAAGCGCTCGCCGCTACGTGTGAACGCGACCACCGAGGGAGTGGTGCGCGCACCCTCCGCGTTGGGGATGACCACTGGTTGCCCACCTTCCAGCACGGCGACACACGAGTTGGTCGTTCCCAGGTCAATCCCAATGACGCGGCTCACTGACGTGTTCCCTCTCCGTCACCCGCCGCTGGCGCCGCTGATGCCTCCGGGGCCGGCGGCATGGAAGCGTCTTCCGTGGCGGCTGGCGCGGCATCAGCGTCAGCGGTGTCCCGGGTCGCATCGGGAGACTCGGGCTTCGGCCCAACCTTGACCAATGCGGGTCTCAGTACGCGCTCGTGCAGCTTGTAGCCAGCCTGTAGCACGGCAACGACGTGTGGCGGCCCGTCACCCTCTTCCCGATCAACGCCCTCGTGCAGGCTCGGATCAAACGGTTTGCCTTCAGCCTCGACTTCGGTGAGACCAATGCGCTCAAGCGTACCGCGCAGTTGCTGGTTGATCATCGCTATGCCGGATAGCCAGGTCAGGCGGCGGAACTGGCCCGGCAACGATTGCCACGCCCGATCAAAGCTGTCCAGCACCGGCAGAAGCGCTGACACCAACGAGGCCACAGCGAACTTCTCATGCTCCTCGCGTTCGAACTGGGTGCGGCGGCGAAAGTTGGCCAGGTCCGCCTGCGCCCGCTGCCAGCGGTCCAGATTCTCCAGCGCGCGCTTCTCAGCCTCTTCGGTGCGTGACTCAGCCTCTTTGACCTTGCCGCGCTCCTCGTCAAGCTGGCGCTCAAGCTCTTGTACTTCTGCACTCACGACGTTGTCTCTCCAAGTAATTCAGTCATGATCTGGGCAATGTGTCGCACCGCTGGTACCGCCACGCTATACGACAGTCGCAGTGGGCCAATCACCCCGACGACGCCGGTCACGTCACCAGCCGCGCCGTAGCGCGCCAGGACGAAGGCGCACTCTTTCATCCATTCCCAGCGGTTGTCACTGCCAATCAGGATCTGGATGCCCTCCAGCGCCTGCACACCCGGCAGCAACTCGCGCAGCGTTTGCGGTCGCTCCAGCAGCTCAACTATCGCCCGAGCCCGCTCCAAGCGGGCAAACTCGGGCTGGTCCAGCAACTCAACCAGGCCATCGTGATAGACGTTGACCGATTCACTGGCGTCGATCTGCGCCATGAGTGTGAGCACCGCCCGCTGGACGAGATCCTCGTTGGCGCTGAATGGCTCGTCCAGCGTCGCCACTTCGCGCCGGGTCTTGCCGCCAAAGAGCGCATTCAGACGGTTGGACGCCGTAGAGAGGTCTTCCTGCGCGGTCACGTCCGGGAACTGGACGAGCTGCTGCTTGACCGTGCCGTCCATGAGCACGAGCACCAGCAGGCCAAGCCCGTCCTGCATGAGCAGTGCTTCAAAGTGCTTGACGCGTGACTCCCGTGTCTTGGGCGAAGAGACAATGGCCGCCGCGTGTACCGACCGGGACAGCACCGTGGCGGCGAGTTGCAGCCATTGCTCGCGCGCCAGCGCCACCTGATGGAACTGGTGGCGCATGGTCATCTGCTCGGCGCGCGGGATCTGCTGCTGCTCCATCAGGCGCTGCACGAAGTACCGGTAGCCCCGCTCGGACGGGATGCGTCCGGCAGACGTGTGCGGCTGGAAGATATAGCCGTCGGTCTCAAGTTCGGCCATCTCATTGCGAACCGTGGCGGATGACACGCCAAGGCCGTGCTCACGCACCAGCGCCTCAGACGCTACCGGCGCGGCGTTGCGGATGTAATCCTCGACAATCGCCTTCAGGATGCGCTCCTGGCGCTCTGAAAGCGGTCGCTCAATCGGGAGTTGCATGATGGCTCTTGGCGCATTTCGCGGAAATTAGCACTCTGATGCTTCGAGTGCTAATCAGATTTGAGAATAGCAAACACCACCAGTGCAGAGAGCGGATTGTGACCGGCGGCCCCGAATACGGCGCGGGATAGGCCAATGTTGTATTTGGGCGGTTACGAACGAGATTTGTGTATCCCGATGTAGCCGAATGTAGCCCAAAGTAGATGGAGTGTAGGGAGTGGCACTGTCTGGTTGGCAACGTGGGTACTCTTGAGGCCGGCGTGGAAGGGACGCTTTACGCGGCTCTCCTCTCTATAGATAAACGGGAATAGCGGCCGAAACCAGAAACGGGGCGGCGTTAGGGTAGAGGCAATCCGGCGGCGGAACGGGAGGCATCGTGTTCTGCCTGCATCCCTGCATCTTTGTCTGACTCTAAATAAAGAGCGAATGAGATGGTAGATGCCGCGGCTCGACGCTAGTACGCCATTGGGTCACGCAGGACAAGCAGGGCTGTACGGAGAATGATCTTTAGGTCTAGCCACAGCGACCAGTTGTCCACGTAATGAAGATCGTACTTGGTCCGCTCGTCAATAGAAACGTCACCCCGCAGCCCGTTGACTTGCGCCCAGCCGGTGATCCCCGCCTTGACGCGCAAGCGGCGCAGGTAGTCCGGCACGGTCTCACTGAACTGCGCGACGAACATAGGGCGTTCAGGCCGTGGGCCGACCACGCTCATGTCTCCCACCAGCACATTAATGAATTGCGGCAGCTCATCAAGCGACAGGCGGCGCAGCCAGGTCCCTAGCCGCGTGCGACGCGGATCGTCCGGCACGGTCCAAAAACGGCCGGTGAGCGTTTCCGCCTGGTTCACCATGGAGCGGAACTTGATGGCGTGGAACCGCTTACCGTCCTGCCCAACGCGTTCCTGGGCAAAGAACACCGGCCCAGGCGAGTCCAGCCGCACCATGAGCGCAAGCAACAGCATGAGCGGCGCCGTCGCCACCAGCACGGCCGCCGAAAATGCCACGTCAAACAGGCGCTTGAGGGTGCGCTGCCATGCTTCTAGCTCCGCGGTGCGCAGCCCCAAAAGCTGGAGACCGCGCAGGTTGACCAGCGACGCCTCAGTCACCAGCATCTGAAACAAGTCCGGGTAGACGCGCACCGCTATCGGCTGGCCCTCGCAGCGACTCACAATGCTGAGTAGCTCCTGATCGTTCAGCGTCGGATCGGCCAGGATCAGCTCATTGGGCCGGTAACGGGCCAGCACTGCATCAAGATCCCCAATACGTCCTACAACAGGAAGGTCGCCGATGGCGGTCGTACCGGCGGGCAGATCGTCATCTAGGAAGCCCAGCACGCGGTAGCCGAGCTCTGGCGACAGGTGGAAATGCTCCGCGACGCGCTGCCCCGCCGCCCCTGCGCCGACTACAAGCGCGGTTTGCACCAGCGTCCCGCGACGCGCCAGCCCATCTCGCCACAGCACCCAGCCGTAGCGACCCAGACACGCCGCCAGCGTGCAGAAGACCCAGATGTAGCCCAGCATCAAGCGCGAGTAGTCCGGCCAGCCACGGACGGCAAAGGATGAAACCGCAACAGTAAGCACCAGCCCAAACAGCGCCGCCGTGCTGAGGCGGAATAACTGGTCCACAATGCTGGTCAGGTTGCGCTTCTGGTAGAGGCCGTGCGCCATGAAGGCGCACAAGAAGATGGGGGTGGCGATCAAGAGCAGCCCGGTGTACGCACGCGCGCTGTGATGCTCCTGCGCCGGTGGGATCTCTAGGACAAAGCGCACGTAATACGCCAGCCAGAACCCAGCCGCGATCGTCAGTACGTCCGAAAGCGCGAGGAATGCGGGAGAGAGCGTGAACTCGACCATGCGGTGACGCCGCCCCGGCTTGAAGGGCATCGCGGGGTCAGGGACGCCCCCGGAAGGGATGGACGGCCGCGCCGGGGCAGCAGTGTGCTGCACGGCTTCCGCTGATAAAAGCTCCAGGATGCGCCGCTCGGCCACGTTGGTCTGTCTGGAAGTCTCTAGCCGCAAATGGTACGACACACGTCGCACGACCCGCGCAGCATCACGAGACGCGCCGCCGCTTCGCTGGACGCAGGCGGTCCGCAGCCAGCGCGGCGGCGGCCATTACAGCGATCCCGGCACTCACCAGCGCATTCTGGGCGGCCGGCGCGGTTGGCGCCTGATGCTTGCTGTAAAAGATGTGCATTGAGCGATAGAACCAATATGTGCAGCGCAGCGAGCGCGTCCTGCTGCTTTGCCCCTTCAAATGGAGAACGCGCACCGCCGGAAAGTAGCGCGTCCGCCAGCCCGCGCGCTTTGCCCGCCAGCAAAAGTCCAAATCTTCGCCGTACATCCAGTACGTTTCATCCAGCAGTCCAATCTGGTCCAGCACCTTGCGCCGGATCAGCATGTACGCTCCCACCACGGCGTCAACGTCGTACTCTTCGTCCGGGTCGCGGTACGTCAGGTTGTAGGCGCCAAAAAGCGCGCTCCCCGGAAAGAGCTTCGGTAGGCGCAGATAGTGGAAGAGCGCGCTGCGCGGCGTCGGAAAAGAGCGACGCCCGGCCAGATCTAACTCGCCGTTGCCGCGCACCAGCTTTGGTCCAAGCACGCCTATTGACGAATCCGCTTCCAGCGCTGCCACCGTGCGTCCAAACGCGTCGGGCGTCACCACCGTATCGGGATTGAGCAGCAGGAGGAAACGCCCGGACGCCACCCGCAACCCCAGGTTGTTCGCCGCGGCGTATCCCGGGTTCTCCGGCGCGTCAATCACCTTAGTTCGCGTGAATTGTGCGTACTCTTGACGCACCATTGCCGCGCTGCCGTCAAGCCCGGTGTCAACGACAATCACCTCAAAGATGAACGGAGTCTGGCTCCCGAAGACCGCCTCTAGGCAGTTACGAAGTAATGCGCGGACGTTGTGCGTCACGATCACTACCGACAGCGCCGGCGCGGCACCCGATTCGCCCGGCACTACTGTTGCCGCCTGTTCCTGATCCGCCATAGAACCCCTACCGGATACCCCAGCATCTTGGCCACGTCACCGGTGAGCCGCACCAGCGGCACGAGTGGCGCCGCCCTGGCGTAATCACCAACGCTTTCGACCTGTTGAGACAAACGGATGAACGGCGTCATAAGGTAGGCCAGTCCGCCTGATATGAGGAGCACGAACGCGACGATATCTCCGCGTGCCGCGCGCCACGCAAGCAGCGCTCCCACAATGTACGTGGCATACCTGATGGGATGTCGCCTGCCCCACAGACCGGCCTTCCCGTCACCTCGCGCGTAGCGGTAGTACTGCGTGAAGAACGCGGCCGGTGACCGGCGCGGACGGAAACGGACAGCGGCGCGCGGCACAAACCGCGGACGGGACCCGCTGGCTATCAGCGCGAAGTCAAAGAGGAGGTCTTCGCAATAGTCCAGCCACTCCGGGTAACCGCCCGCCTTCTCAAAGGCATCACGCCGAAACGCAATCGACCGGCTTGAAGGAAGGAAGCGCGCCGGATCGATCTCGGATACGTCCGGCAGCGTCGTTGCGCCCAACGCACGCTCCCACGCACTCTCGGGCGCCGCGACAAAGAAGCCGCTCGTCGCTTGCACTTCGGTGGTCTGGCGCAGCGGCGCCGTGAGCCGCTCCAGCCAGGCGGGGTGTAGCGCCACGCCCGCGTCCGTCGCGGCGATAACATCATGCACTGCCGTCCGTATTGCCAAATTGCGTCCCACAGAGATGTTGGCGCCGGGCGCATCGACCACAACAATAGAACCGGCCGCCGCGCGAAGCGTTTCCAGGGTGCCGTCGGTCGAGCCACCGTCCACGATCACCGCCTCGGTTGGCTGCAGCGACTGGCCCGCGAGCGATTGCACGAGCCGTCCAACACTCTCGCGCTCGTTGAGTACGGTTGCGATCACGCTCATGCCGGCGCCGGGGGCGTCCGCGGAGCGTCCGTACGCCTTCATCAACGTTGGGGTGATGTGGCTCCAGTCATGGGCAGCAAGAGCGAGCGCCCGCGCTTCGTGCGTCAGGCGTTCGCGCCGGGAGCTGTCCAGAAGCAGTGATGCGACGGCGCTGGCGAAGCCCACTGCATCATCTGCGATCAGTGCATGTCGCCCATTCTCTAAGCCGGTGCCGGATGCACCAAGCATCGTGGACACAAGCGGTACTCCCGCCGCCATCGCTTCCAAGACTTTGAAGCGAACGCCGCTGCCCATCCGCATCGGTACGGCGTATACCCACGCGGCAGCGCGCCGAGCATCCATCTCATCCGATGACAAGGAACCCGTGACCTCGACGCCGGATCCAGCGAGGCGTAGAACCTCCGGCGCGGGATCACGTCCGGCCAGAATGACCTGCACGCTGGGAACAAGCACACGGACGCGAGGCAAGATCTCCTTGACGAGCCACTCGCACGCGTCCACATTGGGGCGGTAATCCAGCTTTCCGGAGAACAGCACGGTAGGCTCCGCCGAAGGGGCGGATGGCGGCATCGAGGCAACCTCTACGCCGTTGGCGACAACGAGCGGCTTTACTCCTGGTGCAATTGCTTCTAGCGCGGTCGCATCCTCGATCGAAACGCTGATGCAAAGGTCGGCCGCGCAGGCGTACAGCGCCTCGCGCCGCCGCAGACGCAGCGCCTGAATCCACGAGTACAGCGCGCGCGGCCACCTTGCCGGACGCGTGGCATCGATCCGCGCAGCCGACGCTTGCAGCTCGTACTCCGCATTGTGGTCGTCGAAAATCAGCTTGGGTAGGCGCCGCTCAAAGTCGTTTGCTTCTCGACGCAGCGCCTGTGGTCCCAACAGGTAGCCCGCCACCTCAAATCCTTCAAGCTGGACCGCATCATATCGACCGTCCCGCAGCAGATCGTCCAATCGCGCGGCGAATTCAGGCGACCAAAGCCGGCGCTCCATGTCCGCCCATCCCATGAGCAGGTCACGCAAGCGGACGGTCCGCGATCGTTCCGGCGCACGCACAATCTCGATCCGCCCGCACAGCCGCGCCAGCTCGACCGGCACGCCGAGAGTTGCATCGCCGAATGTGAGCAGGTCAATGGTGTGCCCGGCGGCAGCGGCGGCCATCAGCCGGTAGTTCCGCAGCGCTGTGCCCTGCGTGGGAGGCCACGGAATCTGCGGCATGACGAACAGCAGCCTCATTCTGAGAGCGCTTCCTGAAATGTAATGAACGTCTCGCGCGCGGCGCGCTCCCAGGAAAACTCATCTACTCGCCGCCTGCCAGCCGCAATGTAGCGCTGCCTCTCCGCTTGGTCCTGTACCAAGCGGCGCAGCGACTCCGTGATCGATTCCTCATCGTCGGGATCAACAAGCAGCGCGGCGTCGCCCGCTACTTCCGCCATGGCGGAGCGGTTGGACGTGACGACGGCGCAGCCAGAGGCCATCGCCTCCAGGATCGGCAGGCCAAAGCCTTCCAGCAGCGACGGATAGACTAGGCCCACTGCGCCTTGGTACAGCCGGGCAATCTCCGTGGCGGGTAGGGGCCCGAGGAACCGCACCCGGTCTGCGATTCCAAGCTGCACCGGAAGCGCTCTCACGTCCGGCGCGCCAACGCCATCACTGCCCACGATGAGCAGCTCCATTCCGTCATCTGGCCAGCGACTGCGTAGCGCCGCAAATGCACGAATGATCCGCGCGTGGTTCTTCCGCGGCTCGATGGTTCCAACGCACACGAAGTAGGGTCGCGCATTTGTTTCCTCGACAACCGCCTCGCGCCTTGACGCGAGCGAAGCAAAGAGCGGGTCCGGCGCCTCATGCACCACGCGCAACCGCTGCTCTGTAGCCACGCCGTACTCTAGGAGGTCGCGCCGCGTGGCGTCGGAGACGCAGATCACGCGCGATGCCTGCCCGACGCTCCGACGGAGACCGTCGTAATACGCCCGGCTCGCGGCGGAATGGGAGGCAGGTACGCGCCAAAACGCAAGGTCGTGCACGGTCAGGACCGTCTTCCAACCGAGTGGCTGCGCGCAGACGTGGTCGGGCGCATGCACCAGCGCTGGCCTGAGACGTAACAGCTCCGCCGCCAGCGTCCAGCGCTCCAGCCGGTGATGGGCCGGAGTCAGCAGCGCGGCGTGCGACACTAGAGACCCGGCAAGCGCGCGCTCGCGGTCCTTCCGGTGGTAGGCAACCTGAATCTCCGCCGGGCCGTCTTGGCGCACCATCGGCGCCATCGCCGTGTACAGGTGCCGCAGGTAGCGGCCAATCCCGGTGCGGTTGTAATGCAGCAGCCGCGCGTCCAGGACTATCCGCGCCGTCACGCGGCCGCCATCCGCGCGCCAGACGTCTCGTGCGGGTCCGTTGCCACCGCGACCGCCAGCGCGGCCACCACCCAAAGCAGCGTCACCAGGTGCGGGAACCGCACGAAGTGGTGGTCTACCATCCCGGCGATTCCCGCGCCGCACAAGGCGGCGCAGAGACCAAGCAGGAGGCCGTCGTCTCCTGAGGCTGAGAGCTGGCGCCGAAACGCGGGCCAAAGCGATGTCCCCAGTGTGACCCAGCATAAGAGGTAGAGCGCCATCGCGGGAAGTCCCGCTCGCTCCGCGACCGTCAGGAACACGTTGGACACGCCCAGCGTGAACTCAAGGTCCACCGATGGCCATCCTCCCCCCCACCCGACGCCAAACCACGGATGTCTTGCGATGACGCCCAGTGCGTTGTCAATCTCACCGATACGCATCGAGGATGCGCGGTCCTGTGCCCGAAAGCCAGCGAAGAGATGCCCTGTGAACCGCGCCGCAAAGGGCGTAAGCGCCGCGCCCACAGCCGCGAGCGCAAATGCGAGCCACAAACGTTTGTAGCGCAGTCCCGCTACCGCAAGCAGACCTCCCGCTAGCCCCAGCCAAGAGCCCCGAGACTCGGTGAGCAGCAAGCACAGACCAATTGGCGCCAGCGCCGCGGCGGCCCAAGCGCGGGGAACGCGCGGACGCTGCGCCATCAGCTGCGTGGCGGTGATCGCGCCTGCCACCATCAGAAGCACGCCGAGCATGTTGGGGTCAACCGCTGTGCCGGTGGCCCGCAGTAGCTCAGTGTCTGGGCGGTAGCGCAGCACCGAATCTCCCGTGGGATACCCAAGCGGCGCAAGCGACGCCAGCGCGCGATAGGCCATGTGCCGCGGCGCAACGTACAGGGCAATCCCTACCAGCGCCTGAATCGCCGCCAGCACTACCAGCGCCAGTGTGACGCGCTGCGCGTGACCAGGGCCGCGGACCAGGCTCATTACCGGCAGAAACACGAGGTGCGCCGCCACGAGCTTCGCAAAGGTCCGCGCCGTCTCGTCTGGCCGCAATGGGTCGGGCGAATAGACGTAGGCGACAATCCAAGTGAGCATCGTGGCCGCCAGCGCGATGCCGGTGGCGGTCAGCCGGACGGTCGAGCGTCCGACCGCTACCCGCGCGAGCCAAACTAGCAGGAGTGTTCCCGTCGCCAGGTCCAGCAGCGTGGGCGCGACCCCCAGGCGCACGGGAACCACGCCAAATGGGAGCAGCACGACCACCGCGAGCAATGCTGTGAGCGCAACCTGCCAGCGGCGCAGCGCCCACACGCCCGCCATACCACCCACCACGCCTCCGGCGACAATGAATGGCGAGCGCTGCGCGCCGTACCAGCCACCCGCCGCGCTGAGCAACGCCGCGAGCACAAGAAGCACGGGGGCGCGCCAGACGCGGGCGGCGAGATAGCGCGGCGACGGAGCCAGCCCAGACGCGGTCATGCGCTATGGCGCGTCGTCGCCGTTTGCTTGGGACGGGTCGGGCGCTTCGTACTCTTCTTGCGTGATGAAGGCGCCCCCCTCGATCTTCTGCTCAGTCAAGACGCGGCGACCGTCGAAGTGCAGGTCCACCTTGATGCGTCGGAAGCAGCCGTTGCCAATCACTTCCTTGTGTACGTAGTAGGAAGCGGGAAAGTCGCCGCCTTCAAACTCGGCCGAAAGATCGTGCTCCCGGTTGACACGCACACGGATCTTTTCGTCACACTGGCTGCACTGAACGTAGAGCCAGAACGCGTTCCCGCCCACGCTCGCGTCTACCGGACGGCCGCCGCGGCCCAGCAGCGACCGGGCCAGCCTCCCGAAGAAGGACATCAAGACAGTGTAACGAGGCACGCCTTAAGAGAGGCGCGTGAG
>Ga0183260_10005349_pt1 | contig 10089 bp, 11 predicted proteins | sample AntDrymUQ4972206_2_FD_129768 | JGI IMG/M metagenome (GOLD analysis project Ga0183260, IMG submission 129768) | Polar desert sand microbial communities from Dry Valleys, Antarctica - metaG UQ497 (22.06) (version 2) (version 2) | ecosystem: Environmental > Terrestrial > Soil > Desert | place...
GAGATGGCCTACCTGAGATGCCCGGAGTGCCGCCTGACGGCGGCAGCGACCGCCTATTACCTGCGCGGGGACCAGTGCCCGCGCTGCCTGACCGCGATGGAGCCCGCCGACCGGTTCCGCGACGCGCCGGCCCGCACCACGGCCGCGGCGGCCGCGGCGGCCGTGGCCGGCGAGGCGGCGGCGCTCGCGGCGGCGAACCTGCCGCGGCAGAGCGCGTAGGGTCCGCGCGCAGTCCGGCCGCCGGCCGCGGTCATCGGCGGGGACGTGCACCAGGTCGAACGTCTCCAACGGCACCGGGTGAGGAGGGCGTCGCACGCGGAGGGGGTCATCAACGTCGAACCGCCCCGCTGCGAAGGGACCGGTTCGACGTTCGCGCTCCGCACACGGTCGCGCCGCGGTCGCGCGCGACCTTCCCTCGAGCGTCACGCACACCCACCCTCTACCCAGCCGCCGTAAGGGCTCCGCGGCTCGCCGGCCGCCTCCGTCCGCCACGGGGCACTCCCACGGCTCCCGGCCGAGCGTCTTCTACCCTGCGGCGCCATGCCGCTTCCTACACGTCTTCTCGCGCTGGGCCTCGCCTGCGCCGCCCTCGCGGCGGCCGGGTGCGGGGATTCCGAGAACGAGGCCGCCGCTCCCGTGGCGACGGCCACGGAGACCGCCGCGCCGGAGCCGGCGCCGGTGGCGACCAAGCCCGAGGTGAAGGTCCCGAAGGGCAAGGCGCCCAAGCGGCTCGTCAAGAAGGACCTGCGCCCCGGGAACGGGCCGGCCGTCCAGCCCGGGCAGTTCGTGCAGGTGCAGTACGTGGGCGTCTCCTTCAAGAACGGCCGCCAGTTCGACGCCTCATGGGACACCGGCGAGCCGTTCGCGTTCCAGCTCGGCGCCGGCCAGGTGATCCCGGGTTGGGACAGCGGGATCGCGGGGATGAAGGTGGGCGGCCGGCGGCGGCTCGTCATCCCGCCGGACCAGGCCTACGGCCCCCAGGGCTCGCCGCCCGCGATCGGCCCGAACGAGACGCTCGTGTTCGTGGTCGACCTGCTCGCGGTGCAGTAGGACCCCGGCCGGTGAGCGGGCTGGTGCGACCCGCCCGGCGCGAGGACGCGCCGGGCGTCGCCGCCTGCCACGTCGCGTGCTGGCGCGAGGCCTACGCGCACCTGCTCGATCCGGAGTTCCTCGCCGGCTTCGACGGCCCGGAGCGCGTGCGGCGCTGGGCCGCCCACCTGACCGCGCCCGGCAGCACGACCGCGGTGGCGCCGGCGGGCGAGGAGGTGGTCGGCTTCGCGCGCACGGGTCCGAGTCGCGACGAGCCGCCGGTGACCGCGCTCGAGCTGCAGGCCCTGAACCTGCGGGCGGAGCACCACGGCTCCGGCCTCGCCGACCGGCTGCTGGAAGCCGTGGCCGGCTCGCGACCCGCGTCGCTGTGGGTGTTCGCGGACAACCCGCGGGCACGGGCCTTCTACGCGAAGCACGGCTTCGTCCCGGAGGGGAGCCGGCGGCCGGACCCGCTCCTCGGCATCGCCGAGCTGCGGCTGGTCCGCGGCCTCAGCCGCTGATCGTGCCGGGCTCGCCCGCCGCCGTGACCGCCCCCAAGAGGGTGCCGAGGAGCAGGCCCCGGAGCTGGTCGCGCGTGAGGTCTTCCTGCTCGACCCAGTCGAGGATGGCGCCGTCCATGAACCACAGCCACGCGCGGATGGCCGCGCGCAGGGGCGGCGCCGGCGGGGTGTCCGGCGACAGGCCCTCGAGGATGCGCTGCGATGTCTGGTCGCGGACGCGATCGACGATCTCCCGGATCTCCGGGATCACCGCCGCGCTGCGGACGAGCTTCGCGTAGGCGGCCGCGTTGACGTCGACCCAGCCGAGGAACGCGTCGAGGCTGCTCGTGAGCTGCTCGAGCGGCGTGAGCGCGGGATCCGGCTCGCTCAGGGAGACCAGCTCCGCCGCCTTCTCCTCCAGCGTCGCCGAGAAGTAGGCCTGCTTGCTCGGGAAGTAGTGGTAGAGCAGCGCCTTGGAGATCCCCGCCTCGCGTGCGATCCGCGCCATCGACAGCTCGTCGTAGGAGAACCGCGCGAAGAGGTCGGCGCCGAGCTCGACGAGCCGGCGGCGGCGCTCGTCCACGTCGAGGCGGGTGTAGGCGGGACCGGCCATTCGAGCCGACACTACCACCCTCTGTTGACCGATGGTAGATAAGCAATACTATCTTGTCGACCGTCGGTCAACGAAGCTCGAGGAGCTGCTCGGCGGCCGCGTGCTCGCCTGGGTGGGCGCGGTGGCGGTGCTGGTCGGCATCTTCTTCCTGCTCGTGATCGCGGTCTCGCGCGGCTGGATCGGCGAGGCGGAGCGCACTGTGATGGCGGGGCTCGCCTCGCTCGGCCTCCTCATGGCCGGCGCGCGGCTGCTCGAGGCGCGCGGACGGACCGACGCGGCGCTCGCCGCGTCGGCCACCGGCATCGCCGGGCTGTTCGGCACGCTCGCCGTGGCCGGCGTGGTCTACGAGCTCGTCCCCGCCGTCGCGGCGCTGCTCGGCGCACTCGCCGTCGGTGCCGTCGCCACCGCTCTCGCGCTCAGGTGGGAGACGCCGGGGATCGGCGCGCTCGGGATCGTCGGCGCGCTCCTCGCCCCCGCGCTGGTGGGCGCGCAGCCTTCCGGCGAGGGCGTCGCGCTGCTCGCCGTGGCGACCGGCTCGGCCACCGCCGTGCTCGTGTGGCAGCGCTGGAACTGGCTCGCCTTCGCGGCGTTCGCCATCGCCACGCCGCAGTGGCTGCTGTGGATCGGCTTCGACGAGCCGAGCGCACCGACGACCGTCGCGACGCTGGTCGTGTTCGGCCTGCTCGCCGCCGCGGCGGCCGTCGGCTTCGAGCTGCGCGCCCGCACCCCGCGGCCGCGCACCTCCTCCGCGGTGCTGCTGGTCCTCAACGCGCTCGTGCTCGACGCCCCGCCGGACGCGATCGCGGGCGGCTGCCCCGGCGCCGGCGCCCTGCTCGCGCTCGCCGCCGTGGCGGCCGGCTGCGCCGTCTCCTCGAACCTCGTCGCCGAGCGCCACCCCCGCCTGCCGGCCGTGCTGGACTCGCTCGGCCTCGCCGTGCTCGGCTACCTGACCGTCGTCGCCCTGGACGGCCCGGCGCTGACGTTCGCCCTCACCGCCGAGGCCGTGGTCCTCACAGTGCTCGCGCGCCGGGAGGGCTCCGGGACGGTTGCGCTCGGCGGCGCCGCGGCGTACCTGGCCGCTGCGCTCGCGCACCTGCTCGCGGTCGTGCTCCCGCCCGACAGCGTGACGCTGGGCGCCGCGCCGGTCGCCCTGCTGGCCGGGGCGGCGGTCGCCGCCGCGCTGGCGTGGTGCGCCCGCGCCGTGGCGAGCGAGGATGCCGGCGCGCGGGCGATGGTCGACGGGGCCGGCCTCTGCCTGGCGGTCTACGTCACGGCAGCCGCGCTCGGCGGCGCCGCGCTCACCGCTGCGCTGGCCGGCGAGGCGGTGCTGCTCGCGCTGCTCGCCCGTCACCTGCGCGACACGGTGTTCGGCCACGCCGCCGTGGCGTTCCTGCTCACCGCCCTCGCGGACGCGGTCGGCGTGCTCGCGCCGCCCGACGCGCTGGTGACCGGCGTCGACGCCCCGCTCGCCGCGGCGGCCGCGCTGGGCTCCGTGGCCCTCGCCGCGGCAGTGCTCGCCGCCGTCGCCCCGGACGCCGGGCGCCTCCGAGGCCCGCTGGCCGGCGGCGCCGCCCTGGTCGTCCTCCACCTCGCCTCCGTCGAGCTCGTCACGCCGTTCCAGCCGGGAGCGGAGGGGCTCGCGATCGGCGAGCTCGGCGTCCGCCAGCAGGGCCAGGCGCTGCTGTCGGCGCTGTGGGCCCTGACGGGCTTCGGCGCGCTGGTCGCCGGCCTGCTGGCCGACCGGCCCGCGCTACGCCGGTGGCGCGCTGGCGCTGCTGCTGGTCACGGTCGCCAAGGTCTTCCTCTACGACCTCGCGTCGCTGACCTCGATCTACCGCGTGGCCTCGTTCATCGTGCTCGGCCTGCTGCTGCTGGGCGGCGCGTTCGCCTGGCAGCGGGTGCGTCCCCGGCCGCTGCCGGACCTGCGCGCGATGCCGGAGGGCCTGCGCTGACTTCCGGGCGGTCCGTACCCTGGAGGCGATGGCCGACGAGCCCCACCACCCCCGGCACCCCAACTCCTCCGACGAGGAGCTGCTCGAGGCCGAGACCAGCGCGATCTTCGCGGAGCTGACCGACGCACAGCGGCTGCTGCGGATCCAGGACGAGCTGCGCGACGGCTTCGAGGCGCTGTCGCGCATGGGCAAAGCGGTGTCGATCTTCGGCTCCGCCCGCACCCCGCGCGACCATCCGCGTTACGAGCAGGCGCGCGCGCTGGCCCGCCAGCTCGGCCACGAGGGCTTCGCGATCATCACCGGCGGCGGGCCCGGGATCATGGAGGCCGCCAACCGCGGCGCGCACGACGCCGGCGTGCCGTCGGTCGGCCTCGGGATCGAGCTCCCGCACGAGCAGGGCATGAACGAGTGGGTCGACCTGCCGCTGGCCTTCCACTACTTCTTCACGCGCAAGGTCATGTTCGTCCGCTACGCCAGCGCCTTCGTGGTCTTCCCGGGCGGCTTCGGCACGATGGACGAGCTCTTCGAAGCCGCCACCCTGCGCCAGACGGAGAAGATCCGCCACTTCCCGATCGTGCTCGTCGACCGCTCCTACTGGTCGGGCATGGTCGACTGGCTCCGCGAGCAGATGCTCGGCGAGGGCTACATCTCGCCGGGGGACATCGATGCGCTGGCGGTCTGCGACGACTTCGACCGGGTGATCGAGATCGTCGAGGACGTCGAGCACCGGCGGCCGCGGCGGGCGGCCTGAGCGTCTGCCGGGGGCCCGTGCGCGCCGGCTAGCGCAGGCCCTCGAACACCCACTCGCCGCCCTGGCGGCCAAGGGTGAGCAGCTCGCGCCGCCCTTGGGCGTCGACCTGGAAGACCGCCTGGTCCTCGTCCGTGCCCGGGCGGTCGAGCACCTCGACGAGCAGCAGCTCGGCGGGCTCGGCGCCCCGCTGCTCGGCGCAGATGCGGCGCGCGGCGGTCTCCAGCCTCGAGCGGTCCCAGCCGCGGTCGGCCGCGGCCGCCTCGGCGAGGTCGTGGTTGGCCTGCTCCAGCCTGGTGCGGAACGCGCCCTGGGTGCGGCGCAGCTGCATGGCGCGGGCGATCGCGCCGCCGACGGCAAGCACGAGCAGGACGGCCAGGACGATGATCAGCCAGGTGGGCACGCCCGCTTACAGTAGGACCGCGCGCGACTGCAGGTGCGCTTCCACCTTGCGCTTGACGCGCTGGAGGGCGTTGTCGACCGTCTTGCAGTCGCAGTCGAGCTTCTCGCCGATCGCCGTGTAGGAGTGCCCGTCGAGGTAGAGCGAGAGCACGCGCGACTCGAGCTCGGAGAGCACGCTCGACAGGCAGGCGACGAGCGAGCGCAGCTCCTCGGAGGAGATGACCTGGTTGACCGGGTCGTGGGTGGTGGAGCCGGGCAGCACCTCGTCGAGGGTGGGCTCGGAGTCGCTGGCCCCGGCCGGCGTGGCGGAGAACGACACGTAGCCGTTCAGCGGGGTGTGCTTGTTGCGCGTGGCCGTCTTGACCGCGGTGATGATCTGGCGCGTGATGCACAGCTCCGCGAAGTTGCGGAACGAGGACTCACGGTCGGGCCGGAAGTCGCGGATCGCCTTGTAGAGCCCGACGAGACCCTCCTGGATCAGGTCCTCGCTGTCGCCCCCGATCAGGAAGTACGACGAGGCCTTCAGCCGCACGAACGACGCATAGCGCCGGACGAGGCGGTCGTAGGCGTCCGGGCTGCCCTGGCGGGCGAGCGCGAGAAGGTACCCATCCTCGAGATGTACTTGAGACTGAGCCTTCGTTGGAGACAGTCTGGCCACGAACGTACCCTCCACGAGCCCCCATAGGACTGCGGTCTCTTGTGGCGCACACCTCCCCCGGCGCCTATTACGTCGAGCTCCTCGGGCCATCGCTAACCCTCAAGCTCAACCTCATGTAGGTGCAGAGTGGCACGGTTATGTGGACGTGTCAAGCCGCTTCTGCAAGATCGTGTACATGAGGACCGCCCCGGCGGCGCTGACGTTGAGCGAATCGATGCGCCCGCGCAGCGGGAGGCTCACCAGCTCGTCGCAGGCGCCGGCTACCCTCGGGCGCAACCCCCGCCCCTCCGCGCCGAGCACCAGGACGACCCCGCCGGAGTAGTCCGGTGCGTCGTAGGCGGTCGCCGCGCCGGCCGCCGCGCCGTAGATCCAGCAGTTCGCCGCCTTCGCCTCACCCAGGAAGTCCGCGAGGTTGCGTACGCGGGCCACCCGCACGTGCTCGACGGCACCGGCCGACGCCTTCGCCACCGCCCCGGTGACCTCGGCCGAGCGCCGCTCGGGGATGACCACCCCCGTCACCCCGGCACATTCCGCGGTCCGGATCACGGCACCGAGGTTCTGCGGGTCCGTGACCTCGTCGAGCACGACGATCAGCGGGTCCGGAACCCCGAGCAGCTCCGCCGCGCCGGCGTAGGGATAGGACTCGGCCTCCGCGCACACGCCCTGATGGGAGTCGGAGCCGCAGCGCGTGGTCACCTCCTCGGCCGGCACGATCACGATGGGCGCGCCCGCGAAGCCCTCGCGCGCCGTCGCCGCCGTGGCCCAGATCCGCTTCACGCGCCGCCGCCCGCGCAGCGCCTCCCGGACCGCGTTGCGCCCGTACACGTTGGCGACGGGCGCCACGACCTCCGGCGAGCCGAGGCCGGCCGCCGGGCCAGGGCCGGCGGCGCTGGCCGGGCGCCCCCTCGGGGCGCCGCGATCGGTCGCGCCGCCCGGTCCGCGAGCGCCGGCCGGACGGCCCCGCGGGCCACCGCCGGCCGATCCCGGGCGGCCCTTCGAGGCGCCGCCACCCGACCCGGGGCGGCCCCGCGGGCCACCGCCGGCCGATCCCGGGCGGCCCTTCGAGGCGCCGCCACCGGACCCGGGGCGGCCCTTCGGGGCACCGCCGTCGCTCGGGCGGCCCTTCCCCCCGCGGCCCTCAGGCCGCCGGGACGAGCTCCGGTCCTTCCGGGCCATCGCGCACCTCCCATCCCATCACGCGCAGCTGGTCGCGAAGTCGGTCGGCCTCCGCCCAGTCGCGCGCCTCGCGGGCCGCCGTGCGGCGCTCGGCGAGCTCGCGCGCCTCGGGCGGCGCGCTCGCCTCGTCGCCCAGCAGCGACGCCAGCCCCAGCACCTCGAGCATCTCGCGCAGGTGGCTGCCGCCCACCTCGCCATCGCGACGGTTGGCCTCCCGCACCCAGTCGTACAGCGCCCCCAGCGCCCGCGCGGTGTTGAAGTCGTCGGCCAGGGCCTCGAAGAAGGCCTCGCACAGCGGCGCCAGCTCCGCCGGGGACTCCCCCGGCCCCAGCCGGCGCCCCGCGTCGCGGATCCGCTCCGCCGCGCGCGCGGCGTCCTGGAGGCGTTCCTCCGAGAAGGCGATCGGCTGCCGGTAGTGGCCGCCGGAGAAGTAGAGGACGAGCGTCTCGCCGCCGACCTCGTCGAGCACCTCGCCGAGGCCGCGGATGTTGCCAAGCGACTTGGACATCTTGGTCTCGCTCAGCTGCAGCATCCCGTTGTGCATCCACAGCCGCGCGAGCGGCTTCCTACGGCCCGCCAGCGTCTGCGCCGCCTCGTTCTCGTGATGGGGGAAGACGAGGTCGATGCCGCCGCCGTGGATGTCGAACTCCAGGCCCAGCAGCTGCTCTGCCATCGCCGAGCACTCGATGTGCCAGCCTGGCCGGCCCTCGCCCCACGGCGAGTCCCAGGCGGTGTCCTCGCCCTCCTTCGTCGCCTTCCAGAGCGCGAAGTCCAGCGGGTCCGCCTTGCGGTCGGCTCCCTCCAGCCCCTCGCCCTGGTCCATCTCGTCGATGTCGCGGCCCGACAGCTCGCCGTAGCCGGGCAGCGAGCGCACTCGGAAGTAGACGTCGCCGTCGACGGCGTAAGCGTGCTCGCGCTCGACCAGGGCCTCGATCAGCTCGACGATCGGGCCGACCATCTCCGAAGCCAGCGGCTCGGCGTCCGGCCGCCCCAGGCCGAGCTTGCCGGTGTCGGCGAAGTAGTGGGCCGTCATCTCCTCGGCGAGCTCGGCCGACGGGCGGCCGACGGCGCGCGCCGCGTCGTAGATCTTGTCGTTGATGTCCGTGACGTTCGCCACGAGCGTCGCCTCGAGCCCCTCGTGCTCGAGGAAGCGCTTGAGCTGGGAGAAGACCACGAACGGCCGGGCGTTGCCGACGTGAACGCGCGCGTAGACCGTCGGCCCGCAGGCGTAGATGCCGACCTTCCCGGGCTCCCGCGGCTCGAGCGGCCGGACGCTGCGCGTCCGCGTGTCGTAGAGGCGGATCTGGCGCACGGGCGGGCCTGAGGCTAGCGGCCTACCTGGTCGGCCAGCGTGTTCCGCTCGTGCGCCGGGTAGCGTGGCGTGCGTGCCGACGCTCTCGAAGGAGGTCCAAGAGGCCTTCCGCATGCTTCCGGCCCGGTACCTGGGCGCCGAGCCGGGCTTCGACGCCACGTACCACGTGTGCCTGGGCGACGTCGGCCACACGTGGGAGATCCGCTGCACCACGCACGGCGCGCGGGTGCGGATGGGCGCCACGAGCCGTCGCCCCGACGTCACGATCGGCTCCGACGCGCAGACCTGGCTGTAGCTGCGCCAGGGCGAGCTCTCGGGCATCGAGGCCTTCTCCCAGCGCCGTCTCTCTTCGACACGGCGGCCGCGCTCAGCCGCCGCTACCGCGTCCACGCGCTCGACCTCCCGGGCTTCGGCGGCTCCAGCAAGCCGCCGCTGGCGCCCTACAGCGCCGCCTACTTCGCGCGGGCGGTGGTCGGGGCGATGGACGCGATGGGCATCGATCGCGCGCACGTGGTCGGCAACTCGATGGGCGGCCGCGTGGCCATCGAGCTCGGGCTCGAGCACCCGGAGCGCGTCAGCAGCCTCGCGCTGCTCTCCCCCGCCGTGGCGTTCGTGCGGCGCGAGTGGCATCCCCTGGTGCGCGTGCTGCGCCCGGAGCTCGGCCTGCTGCCGCACTCGCTCGGGCGCGCGCGCATCGAAGCCCAGTTCTGGTCGCTGTTCGCCGATCGCGACCTCGTCGACCCCAGCGTGGCCGACATCGCGGTCGACGAGTTCGAGCGCATCTACCGCAGCGCCGGCGCCCGGCTGGCGTTCCTCACCTCTGCGCGCAACATCTACCTGGAGACGCCGTTCGGGAAGGGCGGCTTCTACCCGCGGCTGGCGCAGCTCGCGCCGCCGGCGATGTTCGTCTGGTCCTCCCACGACAAGCTGATCCCGCCCGGCTTCCAGCGCCACGTCGAGCGCTGGCTGCCGTCGGCGGAGCAGATCCGCCTCGACGGCTGCGGGCACGTCCCCCAGGTAGAGCGCCCGGAGCGCACGAACGGCCTGCTGGAGCGGTTCCTCGCCCGGATCGACGCGCTCGGGAGCCGCGACCGGGGGCTGGCGGCGGCGTGACGGCGCCCACCTCGACCAACGGCCACGGCAGCGCCGACGCCGCGCGCCGCTCCGTGTTCGGCGGCGGGCCCGACGAGACCGCGGACCAGGAGGGCCCGGGCGGGCTGCTGGGCGCCCTCGTCGACGGCGTCAAGGGCTTCGTGGCCAGCCGCATCCCGCCCGCGGACCTCGACGAGCGCGACCCCGACTACATCCGCGAGAGCCTGCCGCGGCTCTGGCTGCTGTCGTCGCTGTACTTCCGCGGCGACGTCCGCGCAAGTACGGGACGGTGGCCGCCTCGCACGACAACGCCCGCACGGCGCTGGAGGCCGGCGCCGCGGTGCTCGTCTACCCCGGCGGCGACTACGAGGTCCACCGCCCGAGCTGGCACCGCCATCGGGTCGACTTCGGCGGGCGCAACGGGTTCATCCGCCTCGCGCTCGAGCAGGACGTGCCGATCGTGCCCGTCGTGGCGGTCGGCGGGCAGGAGACCGCGCTCTTCCTGTCGCGCGGCGAGCACCTGGCCAAGGTGCTCGGGCTGGACCGCCTGCTGCGCCTGAAGGTGCTGCCGATCTCGCTCGCGCTGCCGTGGGGGCTCAACGTCGGC
>Ga0183260_10005350_pt1 | contig 10089 bp, 13 predicted proteins | sample AntDrymUQ4972206_2_FD_129768 | JGI IMG/M metagenome (GOLD analysis project Ga0183260, IMG submission 129768) | Polar desert sand microbial communities from Dry Valleys, Antarctica - metaG UQ497 (22.06) (version 2) (version 2) | ecosystem: Environmental > Terrestrial > Soil > Desert | place...
GCGGTTGCCGCGCGGATGTGGAACAGTTCGTCCACTACGTCACCCGGAGGGGGAGAAATGGCGATTCAGCAGGGAGAAAGTCTCTCGACCGAAGTCGAGACATTGAGAGCGGAGCTGGCTGAGGTCGAGCGCAAGGACGCCGAGACCGCCGCCGAGCTCGCAGCCCTCGAGGACGCACGCAACGAGATCGAGGACCGGCTGCAGCTACTCCGCCGCGTCGCCGCCGACTTCGAGGCGCGGATCGCCGAGAAGGAGAGCGCCCTCGCGAGGGCTCAGCAGGCCGAGGAGCAGTGGCGAGCGTCGCTCGGGGAGCGCAACGAGGCGGCGGTCGTCCTCGCGCAGGCGCTCGAGACCGCGCTCGCGGCCTACGCCGTGCTCGAGGGCAAGCGCCTCGAGGCCGACGAGGCGAAGGAGACCTTCGAGGCGCTGCTCGTGGACGACACCCCGACCTGGTCGGAGTTCGTCGACGAGCCGGACTTCCGCCCCGAGAGCTGGGAGCGTCTCGTGGAGGGCCTGCACCGCGGGCCGGAACGGCCGCTCGCGCAGCTCGAGGCCGAGCGCGAGGAGCGCCGTCGAAACGACGAGCGGCTGCTGGAGGGCGCGGTGGAGCGCGGCGGCCCGGCGCTCGCGAGCCTGCCGGAGCACCTGCGGGACGAGGCGCTGCGGAGGCGCGAGGAGCGGGAAGCGGAATGGGGGCGCCTCGAGCGGGCGAAGTGACGCGATAGTGCAGGCGGAGCTCCGAGACGTCGCCCCCGGCCTGTGGCTGTGGCGCCTCCCGCATCCCGACTGGACCTCCGAGGCCGAGTGGGAACCGCTCGTGACTTCGACCTGCGTCGAGTCGGGCGGGGAAGTTGCACTGCTCGACGCCCTCGCGCCGCCCGACGATGCGGACGAGGTATGGAACCGGCTCGACGCCCGTCCGCCGACCCTGTGCGTCGTCCTCAAGCCCGACCACGTCCGGGACGTCGACCTCTTCGCACGCCGCTACGGCACCCGTGCGTTCGGCCCTCGCCTCTTCTGGCGCGACGACATCCCGGACGCCGACCTCGAGGGAATCGAGCCTGGCACCGAGCTTCCGGGCGGCCTCGTCGCCCTCTACGACGGCCGCGGTCGCAACGAGACACCGCTCTGGCTGCCCGAGCAGCGCGCCCTCGTCTTTGCCGACGCGCTGACTGCGCCCGCTGGTGACCTACGCGTCTGGGCCACGCCCTGGCACGAGGAGCGCGCGCTTCCCGCCCTGCGGGAGCTGCTCGAGCTTCCCTTCGAGCACGTGATCGTGGCGCACGGCGAGCCGAGCCACACCCGAGCCGACTACGAGCGCGCGCTCGAGCTGCCGGCCTGGGACGGCTGACGCGGCCTTTACAGCCAGCGCTTGAGCCGGAAGAACGCCAGCAGGCCGAGGAGCGTCGCGGCCATCAGGGCGACCACGAGCCAGAACGCCTCCCCCGTGCCCTCGCCCGGAAAGTCGACGTTCATCCCGAAGATGCCCGAGATCAGCGTCAGGGGAAGGACGACCGCGCTGAACACGGTGAGCACCCGCAACACGTCGTTCTGCTTGTGGGAGATGACCGACTCGTTCGTGTCCTCGAGCGCCTCGACCACCTCCTTGTAGTTATCGAGCAAGTCCCAGATGCGCTCCGCGGCGTCCACGATGTCGTCGTAGTAGTCCTCGAGCGTCTCCGGCAGGAAGCGCTGCGTGTGCCGGTCGAGCAGACGGAGCGTGGAGCGCTCGGGCTTGATGATCTTGCGGTAGGAGATGATCTCCTGCTTGACGTTCGAGATGTCGCGCACGATCTCCTCGGAACGCCCGCGGAACATCTCGTCCTCGGTGCGGTCGAGCTTGTGGCCGATCTTGTCGAGGATGGGGAAGCAGTAGTCGAAGAGGTCGTCGAGGACGTGGTAGAGCAGGTACCCCGACCCCTTGCCGAAGAGCTCGGCGCGCAGGCGCTCGTCGGTCTCACAGCGCCCGTACAGGCGTGACACCGGCAGGAGCTCGACGTTCGGCAGCGTGACGAGGTAGTCCGGCCCGATGAAGACGTCGAGCTCGGCCGCGTTCAGCCGCTGGATGGCCTTGTCGTAGACCGGAAAGTGGAGGACGACGAACAGGTAGTCCGGGTAGTCGTCGATCTTCGGGCGCTGGCGCTTCGAGAGCACGTCCTCGAGATCGAGCTCGTGCCAGCCGAAGCGCTCCGCGAGCGCGCGCGCCTCGTCGGCGAAGGGCGCGTCGAGGTGGATCCAGGTGAGGCCGTGGTCGCTGAGCTCGGCTTGCCGCGGCTCAGGCCGTGCGGCGATCTCGCCGATGGGGCGGCGGCCACGGGGACGCTTGATGCGAGGAAGGCTCGGCATCCGGACTGAGGGGATCCTCGACGGTGGCTCGCATGCTCTTCGCCATGGTAGCGCTCGCCCCTTGCGGGGTCTGACCCAGTTAACGTTTTGTAAAGAGTGTGGCGTTAGGCCCGGTGGCGTCCGTCAGCTCCGGCGCTCGAGCAGGCGGTAGGCACCGGCGACGCCGAGACCGTAGACGAGGTGGGCGGCGAGGTCCTGTGCGAGCGTCGAGGCCGGATACTTCCAGATCGGCTTGTAGAGCTTCATCGCGGGCAGGACGACGTAGCCCGAGCCCCACACCGTGCCGCCGAAGACCGTTCCCCCGGTGAGCGTGCGACCGTGGAAGGTCGAGTGGGCGAGGCCGTAGAGGCCGCCCCAGCCGGTGCCGTAGGCCCAGTGCACGAGATTGCTGACCGTGTCGATCTGCTCCTCCGGCACCTCCTCGTGGAAGACGCCCTCGCTGATCCGCTTGCCGACCTTGGCCGGCTCGGGCGCGTCTTCCCAACTCTGCTGCTCGCCGCCACCGGGCGACTCGCCGCCGCCGTTCGAGCTCTGGACGCGGCTCTTGACCTCCTGAAATGCGGTCATCGCGGCCGTGCCGGCGAGACCGGCGAGGAGGCCCCGCACGAGCGCCCCGAGAGGTGTGGGCTCGAGGACGTGCTCCATGTCGCGTGCTGCCATCGTTCGCGCTCCCTTTTCTGCGTAGGTTGTGGTCCATTCTTCCTCACGGAACGAAGGAGGGGCGGCCTGCATGCGTAGGCCGCCCCTCCCTTCCTGCGGGTCGTTCGCCGTTCTCTACAGGAAGCGGAACACGATCGGGCAGTTCACAACGATCCCGGTCGAGCCGAACTTCTTGCCGTCGGGGCCGGTGATGTGGCCGCGCTCCACGAAGCCGAGGAGCTGGAACTCGTCGATCATGCGCGAGCGGTAGCCGCGGGCGATCGCCGTCGCTGTCCACTCGCCGAGGTTGAGATCCCAGAGCGGGCTGTAGTCGAGGGCCACCGTCGGGATGCCGCCGATGAGGTTGAGCGGATCGGTCTTGTCGAGCAGCGCGGAGGAGAGTCCCTGGCGCTGCGGGTTGTCACGGCCCGTCGGGCCGTTGGCGATCACGAAGAGCCGCTCGATGGCGCTGAAGGCGCCGTCGTCGCGGCCGACCTCGATGTCCCCGAGAGCCGGCGCGAAGGTGCCCGCGTCGAGCGCGGCGACCATCGGGTCGGAGGCCTCGGTGCTCATGTAGAGCGACGGCTTCGCGAAGCTGAAGATCGGCGTCAGGTCGATCGTGACCGTGCCGCCGCCGTTGCCCTCCGGACAGATCTTCACCACGCGGTCGTGCACGAGGCTGTGGTTGACGTTGCCCTCGCACGCGCGGATCTGGTCTGCCCCGACGTCGAAGGCGACCATGGGCGCGTTGTAGACGTGCCCGCCGGCGTTCACGAGCTTCACGAGCGGCGTGTAGAAGCGGTCGCCGACCGAGCCGGGCGTGGCCGTGGCGGGCGGAAAGCCCGTCGGACCGGCGACGACGGTCCGCTCGGGGGCGAAGTCGACGGCGCCGCGGTCGAAGACGACGGTCGTGTCCTTCCTCAGGTAGCCCCTACGCACAGCACGGCCGACGTCTGCGTAGTGGAGCTTGGCGGAGTGGTTGAGCCCGAGGGCATCCGCGTTGTCCTTGTCGCTCGTGTCGGTGAGGATGTACCAGACCGACTTGCCGTTTCGGAGCGCGCCGCGGTAGAGCGGCAGCTCGATCGTGCCGGCGTCCTGGTCGAGCGTGCCCGAGCGCAGGAGCTGCACCGGGCCGACGAGCTCCTTCTTGACCTGCGAGGGCGGCGGGCCGAAGTACGTGACCGGGATGTCCGTCCCGATCGAGGGCGGCGACGGCCGGCCGTCGTCGTCGCCTCCGCCCGCGAAGGCCTGCACCGTGAGCACGAGCGCGAGGGCCATCAGGCTGAGCGGCCACAGCAGCCAGCGCCGCGCGCGAGCCGCACCGGCCGATTTCTTCACCTTCGACATCGAGTTCCTCCTTGAACCGAGAGAGCACGGACGTGCTCCCTTCAGTCCCTCGAAGGAGGGATCCATTTCTTACGGTTGGCTTACGGGCCTCTCCGACCACCCGCGAAAGGCCTCGAGCAGCTCCTCCCGGGCGCGCGGTGAGAGCGACTCGGGCGGGATCGTGCCGAGCGCGCGCAGCGTCTGGCGCATGCCATCGAGGTACGCCGCGCAGTCGGGGCAGAGAGCGATGTGCTCCTCGAAGCGCTCGAGCTCCTTCGCCTCGAGCGCCCGCTCGAGGTAGTCGGTCACGAGCTCGACGAGTGCCTGGCAGTTCACGAGGCCGTCCTTCCCTCCAGGTAGTGCTCGAGCGCGCGGCGGACGCGCGAGCGCGCGCGGTGCAGCAGGACGCGCTGGTTCGCGGGTGAGAGCTCGAGCGCGTCCTCGACCTCCGCGGCGCTCCAGCCCTCGAGGTCACGCAGGGTGATCACCTCGCGCTGCGCGTCGGGGAGCGCGGCGACCGCCCCCTGGACGAGGGTTCTCGTCTCGCTCGCATAGAGGACGTCCTCGGGCGAGCCGTCGGGCCACTGCGCCACGGGGGCCGACCACCAGCCAGGCGCGTTCTGGTACGGGGACGGGGCGAAGCGCTCCGGTGCCACGGCGGGCTCGTCGACGGGTGCGAGCGAGGAGAACGGCACGCTTCGTCGCTCACGCACGGCCCGGTCCTTGGCCTGGTTCGTCACGATCCGGAGGATCCACGTCTTCAGCGCGGAGCGCCCCTCGAAGCGCTCGATCCCCTGAACCACCGCGAGCCACGAGTCCTGGACGACCTCCTCCGCGACCGCCGCATCTCGCACGTAGAGCGCGGCAACCCGGCACATGAGCGAGGAGTGGCGCTCGACGAGAGCCGAGAAAGCGGCCTCGTCGCCGCGTCGCAACGCCTCCAGCAGACCCGCCTCGTCGCCCGGCGGCGCCTGTGTGAGCTCGGTCACGACGCCACGGGGCGCGTCGCCACGCCCGGTGCCGGAATCGCCTCGCCGCTCCCTCGCGCGAGCGGACGGCGCTCGGCCGCGCCGGGGGTGAGACGGAGCCCCACGGGAAGCGAGCGCTCGAGCAGGAGCGCGGCGCCGCCGGCGCCGAGGCACACGGCGGCTGCGAGCGGCCAGAGCGCCAGCGGCTCCCAGGCGAGCAGGAAGCCGCCGACCGCCGGCCCGACCGTGAAGCCGAGCCCCCAGGAGAACGCCGACATGGCCATGTAGCGACCGATCAAGCGGTGATCCGCGAGATCGGCCACGAGCGGCGCCTGCACGGTGCCGTGCAGGCACTCGCCGACCGCGAAGACGGCGAGAGCGAGGGTGAGCGTCGCGAAGGCGGCGGTTCCGGAGAGCACCCCGCCGGTGAGGGGCACGAGCAGCCAGGCAGCCGCCCAGACGACGCCGAGCAGGAGCAGCGTCAGCATGCGCCGCGTGCCCTCGAGCGCCCGCGCGATCGGGAGCTGCGCGAGCACGATCACGACCGTGTTGACGAACCAGATCGCGCCGATGCCCCGCTCGCTGAGGCCCGCCTCGTTCTTCGCGAAGACCGGAAAGGTCTCGAGCTGGGCCATCCCGGCCGCGATGAAGACGAAGTTCAGCGCGAGCACGGCCACGAAGATGCGGTTGCGCAGGACGTCGCGGTAGGTGCCCGCGCGCACACCGCTCTCGCGCGCGGCGCGCCGTGGCTCCGGCACGAAGCGGAGCGCCCCGACGAAGACGAGGAACGTCGCGGCGTCGGCGAGGAAGAGCACGGTGAAGGTGCCCGGCCTCGAGGTCTGCGCGACGAGGCCGCCCGTGAGGCCACCGAGGCCGATGCCGAGGTTCATCATCACGCGCTGGGTGGCGAAGGCGACGTGTCGCCGGTCGGGTGGGGTCAGGCCCGCGATCAGGCTCGACTGGCTCGGCCAGAAGCCGCCGTTGCCGGCGCCCGCGACCGCCGAGGCGAGGAAGCCCTGCCACGCCACCTGGACGAACGGGTAGCTGCCGTAGCCGATCGCCATCAGCACGAGCGAGACGGCGAGCATGCGCCGGCCCCCGATGCGGTCGATCAGCATGCCGCTGAGCGGGCCGGTGACGAGCCCCACAGCCGCGTTCGTGCCGACGATGAGGCCCGCCGTGCCGAGCCCGATACCGCGCACGTTGTGCAGGTAGATGAAGAGGAACGGAATCGCGAGCCCGTTCCCGAACGCGTTCGCGAGACCGCCCGCCTGGAGGGTCTGGACGGAGCGTGGAAGCCTCGGGTTGAGGCTACGGATGTAGGCGCCGAGGGGCGGCACGGCCTGCGCCGAGCGTAGACGATCGACCATTCCCTGCCGCGGTCCTCAGTACCATCCGGCTCCATGCGGGATCTGCTCCTCGCGCGCCCTCCGTGGTTCCTCGCCGGCCCCCTCCTGGGGCTGTGCGTGGTCGCCCTGTTCGCGACGATCAACGAGCGCCTCGGCGTTCTCGGCGGCTTCTCGGACGTGGTCGAGCGGCTCTCCGCACGCAGCCTCCGCCTCGGCTGGAAGGGGTGCTTCCTGCTCGGGCTCGTGGCCGGCGCGGCGGTCTTCACCGTCCTCTCCGGCGGCGGTCGGCTCGGCTCGGGCTATGGGTGGCTGACGCGCGAGTTCTCCGGGGGGACGACCGCCGCTCTGCTCGTCGCCTCGGGCGCCCTCGTCGGCTACGGCGCGAAGACCGCCGGCGGCTGCACCTCGGGCAACGGCCTCAGCGGCAACGCCATCGGCTCTCGCGCCAGCTTCGCCGCGACGGCGACGTTCTTCGGCACGGCCGTAGCGGCAACGTTCGTGACGAAGTTGCTTTTCGGAGCAGGCGTTTGATGCGCGCTGCCGCCGCGGCGGTCGGACTGGTCTTCGGCTTCACGCTCGCGTGGTCGGGTATGAGCGACCCGGACGTCATCAGGCGCGGGCTGCTGTTCGAGGATCTCTACCTCTTCGGGCTTTTCCTCAGCGCGCTCGTGACCGCCGGCGCGGGCGTTCACCTGCTCCGCCGCGCCGGGGCGCGGGCGCTCGTGACCGGAGAGCGGATCGGCTGGGAGACGCTCCGTCCCGAGCGCCGCCACATCGTGGGCAGCGTTCTCTTCGGGCTCGGCTGGAGCATCTCGGCGGCGTGTCCCGGCCCCATCGCTGCCCAGCTCGGCGGCGGCCTGCTCTGGAGCGTGCCGACGATTGCCGGCGTCGCGCTCGGGATCAAGCTGTACATCGTCCGCGGGCGAACGGCTGCGCGTGTCCCGGCCGAGCTGCCGGTGCCCGTCACGTAGGGCGGTCTTCTAGTCCTCGTGCGGCAGCTTGGGGATCAGGTTGGCGGCGGCCTCGGCGAAGAGCTGAAGCGCAGTGCGGAGGCTCGCGTCGCTCTCGCTGTCGTTCGTCGCGAGGTCGTTCGCCCGATCCTGCAGTTCCTTGAGCTCCGTCTGGGTAAAAGGCTCGGCCATTGGCGTTCCTCTCGTGATCAGGGGGGAGCCCGGATCGTAGTCGCTCGGTTTGCTCGCGGCGCGGCGCGGAAGAAAGCCGTGGTGCTCGTCCACATCGTCGCGGACTACGGCCATGGTGACCTCGCCTTCGCGGAGGTCGTCCAGCGGATCAAGCTGCACCTGCCCGACGCCGAGCCCGTGCTCACGCCCGTGCCGCCCTTCTCGACGCTCGCTGCCGGTTTCTGCGTCGCGCAGCTCGGTCTGAATGATGCTCCCTCGGGCACGATCGTCTACCACAACGTCGCTCCCCGCGCCGACGACGAGGAGGCCCGGGCGGGCAACGCCGGCGAGCGCCTCGCCTTCGCGCGCCTCTCGACGGGCGTCCGGGTCGTCGGCGTAAATGCCGGTTACGCGTTCTCGTTCGTGCGCGAGTCCGCACAGGAGCTGCGCTACGCGGCCGTGTCCGCGGAGGGCTCGCAGTTCCGGTCGCGTGACCTGTTTCCGGAGGCGGCTGCAGCGCTTGCGCTCGGCGAGCCGGACGCCCTCGCGGAGGAGCTCGAGCCCGGCGAGATCCCCGATGTCCCCACCGGCCGGATCGCCTACATCGACGGCTATGGCAACCTCAAGACGACGATCGAGCGGAGGGCCGGCGGTGCCTCGAGCAGCTCGGCGGTGCGCGTGCGCGCGGGCGACGTGACACTCGAGGCCGTGGCGAGCGACGGCACCTTCGAGGTCGAGACCGGTCAGCTCTCGTTCGCGCCGGGCAGCAGCGGCTGGGCCTCGCCCGAGGGCGGTGAGACGCGCTGGATGGAGCTGTTCCTGCGCGGAGGCAGCGCGTGGGAGGCGTTCGGGCGGCCGGGCGTCGGCTCCCGCGTCGACATCGACCTCTAGATCCGCGAGTCCATACGCCTGGCAGGATTCGAACCTGCGACCTCGCGCTCCGGAGGCGCGCGCTCTATCCCCTGAGCTACAGGCGCGGGGGTGGGACGGAGTGTAGTGCACCGCCCCGAAAACCCCGTCGACTCCGGGCACGAGTGCCGGGAGGCGGGTCGCCCCGCCTCCCGGCACCGATGGCGGAGAGCTACGAGCCGTTGTAGCCGTGCTGGAGGCGCCAGTGCAAGTACTGCGTCTGCGCTCGCTCCGCCTGCCCCGGCGTGAACTCGAAGTAGCAGGCGTCGTCCGAGTAGTCCATGTAGTTGTGGATCGGATCGAGCCCGGGGTCGTTCTTCTTCGTGCAGGTGTCCTTCCCCTCGGGGCAGCCGCTCGTCGGCACGAGCATCGCCGGCGTGTCGTCCACGAAGTCCCCGTGGCCGATGCAGCCCTGCTCGAACGTGTGCGCGAGCCCGAGCCAGTGACCGACCTCGTGCGTCGCCGTGAAGCCGAGGTCGAAGCCCTCGATGAAGCCGCCGGGCAGGGAGCCGTAGTGGAGGACGACGCCGTCGAGCACCCGGTACTGCTGACTGGTGACGATGCTCGGGTAGTAGGCGTAGCCCAGGTACCCGTTGCCGGAGTTCACGTAGATGTTGAGCGCCGTCGCGTCACCCTGCTTGAGCGCAGCCTTCATCTCGAGCTCGGTGGCGAACCCGGCCCCGGTGGACGCGTCGTACCCGAACCACTCCGCGTTGTCGGTGTAATCGAGGCCCGCGAGCACGAAGCTGAAGCCCGTGTTCGCTCCGCCGCGGAACCCGGCGAACGTCATGTTGAGGACGGTGATCTGCTGGTTGATGACCTCGGCGGAGACCTCGCCCTCGTCGCCGTCGGTGATCACGTGGACGTAGGTCTGGATCGTCGCGGCGAAGTTCGGACCGACCCCGGGCTTCTTCCCGGAGATCTCCGTCCCGTCGGCGATCCCCCGCCGGACGAGCTCCGTGCGACCGGTGCCGCGCGCCGTGCTCGACGGCGCCAGCCGGTCGAGCGCGCCGAAGGCCCAGTTGGACTCCGCCCAGTTGCCGCACTCGACGGCAGCTCCGCCCGCAGCCGCTGTCGCAGCCGGTGTCGCGCTCCCGGCCACGACGGCCGCGAGCACGGCCAGCAACGCGAGTATCAGCCTCCGTGAGGCCGCTTTCGATCTGCGCATGCTTTCTCCCCTCTCGTTGCGATTCGCTCGCCCGCGAGCCTACTGCGTCGCGATCGAGCGATCCCCACCGGCGTAGGCTTGCGCGCATGGAGCTCTCCGCACGCATCGTCACCCTCCGGCTCGCCGAGACCTTCACGATCGCGCGCGAGTCGCAGGACACCGCCGAGGTGGTCGAGGTCGAGTTGCGCGCGCGCGGCGCGAGCGGCTTCGGCGAGGCGGCTCCGATCGAGCGCTACGACGAGTCGGCCGCCTCCGCGCTCGCC
>Ga0183260_10005351_pt1 | contig 10089 bp, 10 predicted proteins | sample AntDrymUQ4972206_2_FD_129768 | JGI IMG/M metagenome (GOLD analysis project Ga0183260, IMG submission 129768) | Polar desert sand microbial communities from Dry Valleys, Antarctica - metaG UQ497 (22.06) (version 2) (version 2) | ecosystem: Environmental > Terrestrial > Soil > Desert | place...
CCGGCGATCGCGCGGATCGCTTCGGCGCCCGCGCAATGCGGCGCGTGGTCGATCGGCGCCAGCCCGTTACGCTCGGCTTCGGCGAACTGAGCTTCTTCCGGGACCGTGCCGATGACGTTCATCTGATGTTTCGCGCAAAACTCATCGATCGCCGCCTGATCCTCCGGGCTCTTGACCTTGTTGGCGACCGTGAACAGATGCGGAATGTCGAGCTCGCGCGCCAGCGCGAACGTGCGCGACGCGGCCTCCAGTGAGCGGAAATACGGCTCTGCAACGACCAGCATCACGTCGACATTGCGTGCAGTGCCGCGCTTCAGGTGCTCGAGGCCGGCTTCCATGTCGGTGATCGTGTACTCGCCGTAACCGCTCATCTCTGCAATCAAACCGCGCACCGCGCGGTGCGACGCGCACATGCAGCCGCTGCCGGCACTGCCGTCGGCCGGCTTGCCCATCATGATCAACTCGATGCCTTCGGGCGCTTTGGCGGCGTATTGACCGATCAAATCCTGGTGCGACAGCGTCATCTGCAGCTTGCGCGAGCCGTCGGTCCCTTCCCTAAGCTCGACGACGCTCGACGGAATGTTCCTGATGTTGTTCGCATCGTCGCGACCGATTCCGAGCGTCAATGCGAGGTTCGGATTGGGGTCGCCGTCGATAGCGAGAACCTTGTGTCCATCTTCCGCCAAGATGCGGGCGAGCGTGCCGGCAACCGTCGTCTTGCCCGAGCCACCCTTGCCTACCGTTGCGATTTTCATCAAGACCTCCAGCGCCAGCTAATCGACTGATGCATTGTATGCGCGTCGCGCTCAACTTGTCCCTTAGGGCAAGGTATGTTCGAATGCCGCGCTCCGGTAACCGCGCTGAAAGATCACCCGCGCATGAAATCGCGTTCATCCGTGCTCGTGTTGGCCGTCGCCGCCCTGCTGCTCTGGCGCGCGGATTTCGCCGCGGCGCAGATTGCGCCCGAGGTCCGTCGCGGCGGCGTGCTCGCCGTGGCGACGCTGAACGAACCGCCGCATCTGAATCCCGCGATCACGACCAGCGGGCCGGTGCACACGGTCACCGCGTCGATCTTCAACGGTCTGGTGGGCCTTGACGAGCGTGCCAATCCCATTCCGGAGCTGGCCGAGCGCTGGCAGATCAGCGACGGCGGCAAGACGTATTCATTCTCATTGCGCAAGGATGTGCGCTGGCACGACGGCGCACCGTTCACCGCTGCCGACGTGAAGTTTACGTTCGAGGAAATCCTGTTGAAGCACCACGCGCGCACTCGAGCCGGACTGGAAGCGAACCTTGCCGCCATTGAGGTTCCCGATCCGCATACGGTGGTATTCCGTTTCAAGCAGCCGTACGCGCCGCTGTTGCGGCGGCTTGACGTGATCGAGGCGCCGATCCTGCCGCGCCACCTGTACCAGGGCAAGGATCCGCTGACCGACCCGCTCAACGCGCGTCCAGTCGGCAGCGGGCCGTTTCGTTTCGACAAATGGCAGCGCGGAGACTCGATCGTGCTTGCGCGCAACCCCGACTACTTTCGCGCGCCGAGGCCTTACCTCGATCAACTCGTGTTTCGCACCCTTCCCAATGCTCCGGCCGCGGCGATTGCGGTGGAGACTCAGGAAGTCGATTTTCTCGATACCGTGCGCGGTCCCGAACAACTGCGGCTGCGCGATAAAAAGGGAATCACGCTGACGCGCAGCGCCGCCGGCGCCGGCGGCTCGTACTGCATCAACACACTGATACCCAACCTGCGCCAGCGTCCGCTGAACGACATCAGGGTGCGCGAGGCGATCAACCTGGTGATCGATCGGCGCTTCATCGTCGAGCGCGTGCACTTCGGCGTCGGCAAGCCTGCGCGCGGCCCGATTCAATCGAGTCTGGTGTGGTTCGACCGCGCGTTGCCCGAGATGGAACCGAATGCCGAACGCGCAGCGCAGATTTTGAACGACGCCGGCCACGCCGCCGATCGAAGCGGGACGCGATTCAAATTGCGCTTCGTGTACGCGCAGGCCGGATTCGGCGTGCTTGCCGAAGTGCTGAAGGAGCAGCTGCGGCGGGTGGGGATAGAACTCGTTCTCGAGCCGGCGGACTTCAACGCCGTGGTCGAACGCGTGTTCATCAAGAGCGATTTTGATCTCGGAGTCGCGTCGTACTGCAACGGTCCGGATCCCGACATCGGCGTCAAGCGCGTCTATCACTCGGCCAATATTCTTCCGATCCCGTTCGGCAACGGTGCGGGCTACCGCAATTCAACGGTGGATTCGCTGTTCGACAAGGCCGCGCAGACCGTCAGCGATGCCGAGCGGCAGCAGCTCTACGCGCAGGCGCAGCAGGCGCTAGTGCGCGAGCTGCCGTACTTCTGGCTGGTGGAAACCGAGGTTGATCGTGCCTACCGCAACGCCGTTAAAGGGCTGCGGGTCTGGAGCGGCAACACCTTCGAGGAAGCGACCATCGACGATCGATCGTCGAAGCAGTAGCACCGCGCGTGCTCCGTTACGTTGCGCGCCGGTTGCTGCTCACCGGCGTGCTGCTGCTGGCGGTGGTGACGGCCGGCTTCGCCGCAGTTAATTTGTTGCCGGGCGACCCAATCCTGTATCTGTATCCCGAGACCGGGGACCCGCAACACTATGCCGAACTGAAATCGCACTTCGGTCTGGATCGCCCGCTGGCGCAACGCCTGGCCACTTACGCTGACGGGCTCGCGCACGGCAATCTGGGTCGCTCGCTTACGCAGGGGCGTCCGGTCGCCGACGTCATTGCGGAACGAATTCCCGCCACGTTGTTGCTGGCCGGCGCTGCACTGCTGATCGCATTGTCGGGAATACCGCTCGGCGCCGTTCTCGCTTACTACGCGAAGCGAAAACCACGGACCGAGCGCAGCGGTTTCCTGCTGCTGCTGATCGGGACCGGACTGCCGCCGTTCCTGCTTGGCCTGCTGCTGATCCTTGTCTTCTCGGCTGGGCTCGAGCTGCTTCCGAGCCAGGGCATGACGTCAGCGCGCGGCGTCGCTGCGGGATTCGCGCGCTACCAGGACATCCTTGCCCATCTGATTCTCCCCGCCATCACGCTCGGCGTTCAACCGCTGGCGGCGCTGGCGCGCGTCACACGCGCCCGTGTCATCGAGATTCTCGATCAGGATTTCATTCGCGCCGCGCGTGCGAAGGGTGTGGCCGAGCGCGCGGTGCTTCTGCGCCACGCGTTGAAAAACGCGCTGCCAACGCCGATCACGCTGCTGGCGTTAGCGGGTGGACACTGGATCGGCGGTGCGATCGTGACCGAAACGGTTTTTGGGTGGCCCGGCCTCGGCCGGCTCGCGGTCGAGGCGGTGCTGGCGCGCGACTATCCGCTGATACTCGGAATCCTGATGCTGGGCACGACGGCGGTCGTGCTCGCCAATCTGGCGGCCGATCTGCTCGCCTCGGCACTGGATCCACGGGTGCGCCATGTCTAGCGTCGAGATCAGGGTAGCGGTCGCTGTGCTCGCATTATTTGCGCTGCTCACTGCGTTTCCCGAGGCATTCGCTCAGTACGATCCGTGGGCCACCAGCGGTCCCGCGCTGGCGTCCCCGACGGCCGAGCATCTGGTCGGAACCGATGCGCTGGGGCGCGATACATGGAGCCGGATGGTCTACGGCGCGCGCACGTCGCTGCTGGTCGGAATGCTGGCCACTGCGGTGGCGTTGCTGATCGGAGGATCGGTCGGGCTCGCCGCCGGCTTGTTTGGCGGGTGGATCGACGAAGTGCTGATGCGCGTCACCGAATTTCTTGACTCGATTCCCAGTCTGCTGCTGGCACTGTTGGTGGTCGCGGTGTGGGGGCCCGGGGTGGTGCAGATCGCATTGGCGATCGGGGTCACCGGATGGGCGGGTCTGGCGCGCGTGCTTCGCGTCGGGCTACTGACGACGCGCGAAGAGAAATTCGTGCTTGCAGCCAAGGCGATGGGCGCGAGCAAGGCGCGTGTAGCGTTCAAGCATCTGCTGCCCCATGCGATGGCGCCGGTGCTCGTGCTCGTGCCGTTTCGCATCGAGTCGGCGATCATTGCCGAAGCCAGTCTTTCGTTCCTGGGATTGGGCGATCTGGCCTATCCCAGCTGGGGCGGCATGTTGCGCGATGCGCAGCCGTTCCTGCGTGAAGCGTGGTGGCTGGCGGTGGGCCCAGGCGTACTGCTGCTGCTGACCGTGTTTGGAGCGAGCCTGCTCGCCGACTATCTGCAGCGGCGCGCGGATCCGCGCTCGCGCCACGTTACTGACTATTTGTCCGCGACCGTGGCGCCGTAGCAGAGTTGAGCGTCCACCGTTTCCCGTATCAATTACCGGAAAGCACTGCGGCTGCAGACTCTGTTGCGGATGACGCAGGCATCGTGCCACCGAGCTTATTCGCCATCGTGCGCGGCGCGACCGCGAACGCAATGATGGCCGACGACAGGAAGACGTGCTGCGCCAGCATATGGAACGTGGCGAACAGACCGGCGCCCGGATTCTTCGCCACCGCGTCTGCCAGCGTGGCAACGCACATGACGCCCGTCACCAACCAGAGCCCCGCGAGCACGCCTATACCGGCGCGCACACCGGCAGAACAATCGCACGCCTTCTTGGGCTGCAACGCCAGCACGATACCGGCCACGGCGAGCACCGCAGAAAGAGGAAACAGGAATGCATACAGCCCCTGGATCGCGTGCAGCTGAGTCGCGTACTTATAGGGGATGTAAGCGGCCAGGCTCACCGCCGCGGTCAAAAGTCCAACACGGAACAAGGTCCACGCAATAACCGGTTTGGCAATGTCGTTCATTCCACACCCCTTCGCAAGTCCTGACGCATCATTGACTATAGCGCTGCTACCGTCGTGTTCAAGATGACAATCGCGTCTGCTTCGATTCGAGCACCCGTAATCGCCGCCCTCGGCGCGGCGGCGTTGTTCGGCGCCAGCACGCCCTTTGCAAAGCAACTGGTCGGCGACATCTCTCCGATCCTGCTCGCCGGATTGCTTTACCTCGGCAGCGGCATCGGGTTGTCATTGATCCGGCTGCTGCGAAACCGCGATAGCCAGTCGACCGCGATCCCGGCCGGCGACTGGCCGTGGCTGCTCGGCGCGATCGTTTTCGGCGGCGTGCTGGGCCCGGCGCTGCTGATGTTCGGCCTGACACGTATCACTGCCGCATCCGCCTCGCTACTGCTCAATCTGGAAGCCGTGCTGACAGCAGTGTTGGCGTGGGTGGCATTCAAGGAACACGCGCATCGCAGAACCGTCATCGGCATGCTGTTGATCGTTGCCGGCGGTGTCGTTCTGTCGTGGCCGCGCGCGGACGCCGCCTCCGGCGGGCTGGGTCCGCTGATGATTGCGGGCGCGTGTCTATGCTGGGCGATCGACAACAATCTGACGCGCAAGATCTCGGCCGGCGACGCGCTGTTCATCGCCGCGGCCAAGGGGCTGGTCGCCGGAGCGGTGAACATCGGCCTGGCATCGCTGGCCGAGCCGGTGCTTCCCGCCTGGCCGCTGGTCATCGCCGCGATGATCGTCGGCTGGCTCGGCTATGGAATCAGCCTGGTTCTGTTCGTGCTGGCCTTGCGTGGGCTGGGCACGGCGCGCACCGGCGCGTATTTTTCAACGGCGCCATATGCCGGCGCGCTGATTGCGATCGCGATATTCGGCGAATCGGCCGATCCCGCGTTAATAATCTCCGGCACATTGATGGCCGCTGGCGTGTGGCTGCACTTGACCGAGCATCATCAACACGAACACACGCACGAAGCCCTCCAGCACGCGCACAGCCATTCTCACGACGACCACCATCAGCATGCACACGATTTCCTCTGGGATGGCCGCGAGCCGCACTCGCACACGCACCAGCACCAGCTGCTGACGCACCTGCACGCACACTTCCCCGATATTCACCATCGGCACCGGCATTAGCGGGTGTCAGCGTTCGCCTTGATGCCCATAGTGTCCCATCAGACTTTAGGAGGTTGCTGACGGCCCGTTCGCAGATACTTCACTCCGGCAGCTATGCCCACAATCAACAGCACAATGATCAAGATTCCGATCACGGCACCGCCACTCATCATCCAGCCCATGCCATTCATATTCATCATGCGACACCTCGTTGGGTTAGATCGGGCAAGAATCAGACCGATCGTTCGTTGCTTGCCAGTCGCGTCGGTGTGAGTCTCCATGCCGGCTGCGTACGGCGCGGCCGCCTCTACGGCCTCAATCTGCAGGCGCAGCCTCGTCACGTTGCGCGGTCAACACCTTACGTATGCGCTCCGGTAGTAACGGTTCAGCAAGAACGTACTGCCTGGCGGGACGCGGCGCCGGAACCTTCTTGCTTGATCGCGCGCTCAAACTCGATTGATCAGCGCACGCGACTCACGCCTCACCGCGCGCGGGATAATTGTTCTTCAGCACGAAATCGATTGCACGCAGCATCTCGTCGAAGTGCGGGCGCGCGAACGGCATCGACTGCACCGCGACGAAGTACAGCGTGCCGTCGGCGCGAATCAGGAAGATGCCGGGCTCCGAGAACAGGGCCGGCTCCTCGACGCCAACAGAGGTCTTGCCCCGGCTGGTGGAGACATACAGGCCCCAGCGGCGCGCTTCTTCGATCGGCAGGCTGTGCCCGACAGTGAGGTTGGCGAGCTCCCACTCCTTGACGGCCTGGGCAGCGCGTTCAGCGGTATCGCTCGAGATCGCCAACACCTGGACGCCGCGCGCAACGAAGTCTGCGTGCAGCCGGTTTAACTCGGAGAGGTAAGTGCGACACACCGGACAGTGCAGTCCGCGATAGAACACGATCAGCGTGAAGTGTTCCGGCGTCTGTTCGGCGAGCGTCCATGAAGTGCCTGCAACGGTCGTAACGGAGAGCGCGGGCGTGGCAGCGCGGGGTCTGAGCATCTATCGCCTCTGTGTTGTGATGAGCTGAATAGCCGGATGACCTAGTCGCCTGCGTGACGGCGACCTTACAAACGGTGCGATGAAAATCGGCCGTTGCCTACTTGAGGCAATCGTTCAGGACGATGACCTGGCGGCCCGACCCCACGCCGACTGAAACCTCGTGCGGCGAAAGCAGCCTGATTGCGCCGGTGACCGGCGCGGATAGTGCACACCGGCCGGTTTCCGTTAGGCGCCCATTGTGGAGAGCGATGATTCGCAAGTAACGGCGCGTCGCGTCCGGCACTAGCAAGTGCATGTGCCCGGCGATGGATACCGGCGCCGACAGCGCCAGCTCAGGCGAGCCGTAAATGTGATTCGAGAAACCCGCCAGTGCGGCAATCTCGGCCAGGTCTTTGCCTCTTCGCTGGTAGACCTTCAGCGGACCGCCGATGTGCGGCGTGATGACGGCGGCAATCTCCGCCTGCCCGTCGCCGTCGAGGTCAGCGACGCCGACCGGATTCAGCCAGCGCATCGGCGTGCCGATCGCCGCCGATTGGGCGCTGATCGCCAGCGTATCGCCGCTCAATCGGAGCAGCACGAGCCGCGAGCCGCTATCACGCCGGCTGACAATGGCCAGGATCTCCTGCGGCTCGTCAGCTGCCAACTTCACCAGACGCGGCGCAAGATCCTCGAAGACTTCGTCCTCCGGCAGCTGCATCGCGAGCGTGCGCCCGGTGTCGGTCGTGGCCGTCACGCGCGCATATTCGTGAGGCCGGCCAAGAGCGAAATGTCCGTAACGATCGACCGGAGTGGTGTACCGCGCAGCGGCGATCGTTTCGGCGCTGACGTTGGATGACACAAGCGCAAGAGCGGCGGCCAACGGAAGCGTCCAGGAAAACGGAACCTTCACGTGCCGACCTCGATCATCATCATCCCGCCGCCGCCTTCTCGCTCGGTGTTGTTATTGGTCGCGTGATGCGCGATGTGACAATGGATTATCCATTTGCCGGGCTTCAGCGCGTCAACATCGCGATTGCGCACCAGAGCTTCACACTTCTACGGTTCGTCATACTGCAACTTATCAAAATTGCCCCGACCGAGGAGACCGTCAGATGCGAGCAGCGCATGCCTTTGTTCTTTTACTGCTAGGCCAAACAATGCAAGTTCACGGCGCCACCAGGACAGTCGATTTTTCCAGCGATGCTGTCGGACAGCCTCCGACAGGTTTCGAGTTCTTCCACACGAAGAAAATCGGTTCGCCAGGCAAATGGATCGTCGAGACCGATGGAAGCGGAAAGTACGTGAGTCAAACGGAAGCCGATTTCACACGAGCTCGATTTCCCGTCGCTGTTCTGACGGGTGTCACTGCCGCCGACGTCGACCTTTCGGTTCGGTTCAAACCTGTCGGAGGTCGTGTTGATCGAGCCGCAGGACTCGTCTGGCGCTTTCGCGATGAAGACAACTACTACATCGTTCGAGCCAACGCACTTGAAAACAATGTGGTGCTGTACAAGGTCGAAGGTGGAAACCGAACTGATCTTCCGGTCAAAGGCGAAGGCCGCACCTATGGCAAGAAGGCCCCGGTGCCGACCGGTCAGTGGAGCACGCTGCGCGTGGTGACCGCGGGGTCGCTGTTCGAAGTGCATTTGAACGGCGTCAAGCTGTTCGAAGTCGAAGACAAGACTTTCACGCAGGCCGGCAAGGTCGGCATCTGGACCAAGGCTGATTCGGTAACGAGTTTCGACGATCTAACCGTGATCACACCCTAGGCTCGGGCATCGACATTCAAATCATTGCCTAAAACTGGATTCCGCGAGCTTTTTATCCGCGACCAGAAGCGCAACGACGCGTTCACCGCGTTCGATCGCGTCGTTCCTGCCCATCGGTTTCTCGTCGCCGTGATATCCGTGTGCCGTTGCTGCCGCGGCGACCAATGCCAATAGCGAGCCGTTTATAAGCTGCTTGGCTGTTCTCGTAGTGTGGTTCCCAGAGCGTGAATGTGGATCAAGCAGTGTGCTTATGGTTTGTATAACTTCTCGTAAAAGCCGCTGGTCTTGACCTTGATTGTGACTGGTTTGTCCCCGCGATTTTCCCAATACCAGCCATGTTTGCCTGAAAACGGTGCCTGGAACTCGCCGTGACCCCCCGCCGTGGTGCGGCCTTTCCAGTAGCTGCTGAAGTCGTCGTTAGCGGCATCAAACTTTTCACCGTGCATGTCGAAAGTTACCGCGCCGCCCTCGACGGTCCAAGTGAACATGAAACGATCACCCGTCTTCATATCGGCCTTGATCTCTGCACCCTCTGCCGGCTTTAACATCAGCGACAATTCATCTGTTCTATAAGCGGCGGGTGCCTTCCAAACCGCGTTGAGCGCGGATACAGCTGGAAGTGACAGAGGCTCGGCAGATTCAGTCGCCGTAATGGTCGGCGGCTTTGTACTGTCGCCCGCACTTAACGTAGCCAGGCCGAGCCGTCGTCCGACTCCGGTCGGATCGATTCCGTATTCCGCAGGAAGCACCGCAGTGACGAGGATCACAGCCGCGACCGCGAGCGCCAAGCCGGTTGCTTCAAGCAGTCGACTTGTCGATGGCAACGTGGTGCGGTCGAGAGAGGTGATGTCGGTCATGCCTCAAGTTCCTGAAGTGTTCACATAACCGGCCACTTGATAGCCGATCAAAACAAAGCCTGCAGTCATCAAGATGACGTTGGCGGTAAAAGCGTTGCGGGCAAACGAATCGGTACGGCGCCAGAAACCCATTGCGATCAGGATCGCGGCCAGCGCCAGTATCTGGCCGAGTTCAACCCCAACGTTGAACGCAAGGATATTCGGCACCAATCCATCCTGCGACAACTTGAAGTCCTGCAGCTTCGTGGCTAAGCCGAAGCCGTGAAAGAAACCGAAGATCAGCACGGCCAGCTTTGTATTGGGCTCAAAACCAAGCAGTCGTTTGAATCCACCCAGATTGTCGAAGGCTTTGTATACGACGGACAAGCCAATGATGGCATCGACCACGTACGGATTGACGTGCGTGCCGCTCAGGACGCCATACAGCAGCGTAACGCTGTGGCCAAGGGCGAAGAGCGTCACGTAGACGCCCACGTCGCGCAGCCGGTAAAGGAAGAAAATGACGCCAAACAGAAACAACAGATGATCGTAGCCAGTGACCATGTGTTTGGCGCCGAGGTAGATGTACGGAATCAATTGCATCCCGGTGCTTTGCTCGA
>Ga0183260_10005352_pt1 | contig 10087 bp, 7 predicted proteins | sample AntDrymUQ4972206_2_FD_129768 | JGI IMG/M metagenome (GOLD analysis project Ga0183260, IMG submission 129768) | Polar desert sand microbial communities from Dry Valleys, Antarctica - metaG UQ497 (22.06) (version 2) (version 2) | ecosystem: Environmental > Terrestrial > Soil > Desert | place...
GACGAGCGGCTCGGGCGTGCGCCCGCTGTGGCAGGTGATCGCCGACGTGGCAGCCGCGACCGGGCTCGACCTCGGGATCCACACGGGCCCCATGGCCACGCAGCTGCTGTTCGGCGCCGTGCCCTTCTACGCCGGGCTCACGCTCGACGCGATCGGCGGCCGCGGCGTCCGCTGGCCCGCCTCCGAGGCGGCGAGCACGTTCGAGGTCTCCGCGTGGGAGCCCGCGAGACTCGAAGTGCCCTCCGCGGTGGCCGCCACGTCCGAGAGCGCGCTGCGGCTGGGCACGTTCCGCTCGCTGTGGAGCTCCAAGGAGGTCGACGTCTCGCCCGCGCTGCAGTTCCTGCGCCCGCGCCAGGTGGTCGAGCTCTCGCCCGTCGACGCCGAGCGCCTCGGCATCCGCGAGGGCGACCAGGTCGAGGTCGGCTCGGATGGGACCCGCGTCAAGGGCGCGGTCAGGCTGCGCGCGGCGGTGCCGGGCGGCTCGGTGTTCCTCGCCGCGGGCACGCGCGAGCAGCCCGCCAACACGCTGACGGACACGATGGTCGAGGTGCGCCGCGTCGGCGCGGCGGCCGAGCCCGCCGCCACCGCGGTCGCGGCCCAGGTCGCGCCCGCCGCCGAGGGCCTCTCGGAGATGCCGCCGTCGGCGCCGCTCGACATCCCGCCCGCCGCCAGCCCCGGCCAGTCAGAGGACGGCTCGACATGAGCCCGCTCGCGGTCGTCGGCTACTACGAGCCGTGGTGGATCCAGCTGCTCAAGGGCGTGGTGATCTTCGCGGTCGTCTTCCAGCTCGTCCCGGTCGCGCTACTCGCCGAGCGCAAGCTGCTCGGGCGCTTCCAGCACCGCTACGGCCCCAACCGCGTCGGCCCGTTCGGCGCGCTGCAGCCGATGGCCGACATCGGGAAGCTGCTCTTCAAGCAGCAGTTCCGGCCGCGGACGTCGATCGGCTGGCTGTTCGCGCTCGCCCCCGCGATCTCGATGCTGACCGCGGTCGCGACGATCGCGATCATCCCGTTCTCGAACACGGTCGACATCTTCGGCACCCAGGTCGGCCTCTACGGCGTCGACCCCAGCATCGGCATCCTGTTCGCGTTCGCGTTCGGCGCGATCGCCTTCTACGGGCTGATGCTCGGCGGCTGGGCGTCGGGCTCCAAGTACTCGTTCCTGGGCGCGATGCGCTCCGCCGCGCAGCTGATCTCCTACGAGGTCGCGCAGGGCCTCTCGCTCGTCGGCGTGGTGATGATGGCCGAGTCGCTGTCGCTGACGCGGATCGTCGAGGCGCAGGAGGACCTCGCGTTCATCGTGCCGCAGTTCGTCGGCTTCGTGATCTTCCTGGTCGCCGGCTTCGCCGAGACCAACCGCCCGCCGTTCGACCTCCCGGAAGCCGACGCCGAGCTGGTCGGCGGCTACAACACGGAATACGGCGGCGGGCGCTTCGCGGCGTACTTCGCCGCCGAGTACCTCAACATCGTCGTCGTCTCGCTGCTGGCGGTGACCCTCTTCCTGGGCGGATGGAACCTCCCGTTCGTGGACCCGCCGACCTGGGTCGACCCGTTCGTGGTGCTGGCGAAGATGCTGTTCTTCGTCTTCCTCTTCATCTGGGTGCGCGCCACGCTGCCGCGGCTGCGCTACGACCAGCTCATGTCGCTCGGCTGGAAGATCTTCCTGCCGCTGGCGACGCTCAATGCCCTTGTGACCGCGATCCTGGTGGTGAGTTTCTGATGGCCGACCGCTGGACCCCTGGCGACGACGTGATCGCCGTGCAGCGAGCCCCCTCGCCCAGCGCGGCCGGCGGCGCCTACCGCGCCTTCGGCGCGACGCTGAAGGGCCTCAAGACGACGTTCGCCCGCTACGTCGAGGGGCCGCAGACGATCCAGTACCCGGAGGAGAAGACGCCCGTCTTCCCCCGCTTCCGCGGGCGCCACAAGCTGCACCGCTTCGAGGACACCGGGCTGGAGAAGTGCGTCGGCTGCTCGCTCTGCGCCGCGGCCTGCCCGGCCGACTGCATCCGCGTCGTGGCGGCCGAGAACACGCCAGAGAACCGCGTCAGCGCCGGCGAGCGCTACGCGGCCGTCTACGAGATCAACCTCTCGCGCTGCATCTTCTGCGGCTACTGCGAGATCGCGTGCCCGTTCGACGCGATCACGATGGGCCACGACTACGAGATGTCCGACTACAACCGGTCCGACCTCATCTTCACCAAGGAGATGCTGCTCGCCGAGCCGCTGGACCGGACCCCGCTGCGGAACGCGGACGAGTAGGTTCCGCGACCGCATGGCGGAGGTCCTCTTCTTCCTGGCGGCGATCGGCGCCGTGGCCGGAGCCGTCGGCACGGTGTCGCTGCGCAACCCGTTCTTCGCGGTCCTCGCGCTGGTCTGCCACCTGCTCGCGCTGGCGGCGCTGTTCCTGCTGCTGCGGGCCGAGTTCGTGGCCGCCGCGCAGGTCGTGGTCTACGCCGGCGCGGTGATGGTGCTCTACGTCTTCGTGGTCGCCTACGTGGGCGGGCAGGACGCGCCGCTGAGCCGCGGCGGCGGCGCGGGGCTGCGCGTCGCCTCGGCGCTGTTCGCGGGCGCGCTGTTCGTCGAGCTGTGCATCGCGGTGCTCGGCTCCGGCCTCTCGGCGCTCGGCACGGAGGGGGCGCCGATGGCCGGCGCGACCGGCCTCGCGGCCGACCAGGGCTTCGGCACGGCGGCCGAGATGGGCCGCCTGTTCTTGACCAGGTTCCTCGTGGCCTTCGAGGTCGCCTCGCTGCTCCTGCTGGTCGCCGCCGTCGGCGCGGTCATCCTCGCGCGGCGCCGCGGCGGGCTCGAGGACGTGCGCGAGATCTCGGTCGCCGACGTGATGCGCGGCTCCGGAGGCACCCGGATCGACGCGCCGAAGGAGTCCATGCTCGAGGCCGGAGGACCGCCGAACCGATGAGCATGCAGTGGTACCTGGTCGTCTCGGCGCTGATCTTCTCGATCGGCGCGGCCGGCGTGCTCGTGCGGCGCAACCCGCTCGTGATCCTGCTCTGCATCGAGCTGATGCTCAACGCCGCCAATCTCGCGCTGGTCGCCTTCGCGCGCATGCACGGCAACGGCGACGGCCAGATCTTCGCGCTGATCGTCATGGTCGTGGCCGCCTGCGAGGTGGCCGTCGGCCTCGGCCTGATCGTCGCGATCTTCCGCCGCCGGCTGCCGATCGACGTTGACGAGCTGAGAGAGCTGCAGGGCTGATGACCACCTCGGCCTGGATCGTCCTGCTCGCTCCGCTGGCGGGCTTCCTGCTCATCTCGCTGACGTCGCAGGTGCTGCCGTGGCGCGTGCACGGCTGGATCGGCACCGCGGCCATCGCCGCCTCCTTCGTCGCCTCGGTCGCGACGCTGATCGCGCTGGAGGCGCGCGGCGAGGAGGAGCGGCAGGTCGTCTCGGTGGCGTGGGACTACGCCGTCACGACGGGCGTCGACGCGCAGCTGTCGATCCTGATCGACCCGCTGTCGGTGCTGATGATCTGCGTCGTCTCGGGCGTCTCCACGCTGATCCACCTCTACTCGGTCGGCTACATGGCCTCCGACCGCGGCTACACGCGCTTCTTCGCCTACCTGAACTTCTTCGTGTTCAGCATGCTGCTGCTGGTCCTGGCCGCCAACTTCGTGCTGCTGATCGTCGGCTGGGCGTTCGTCGGCGCGGCGTCGTACTTCCTGATCTCGTTCTGGTACCGGCGCACGACCGCCACCGCCGCCGGCATCAAGGCGTTCGTGATCAACGTCGTGGGCGACGTCGGCCTCGTGCTCGGCACCTTCTTCATCCTGCGCGAGACCGGCACGGTCGACTTCCTGGCGACCTTCGAGGCCGTGCCGGAGGCGTTCGGCCGCAACGACGGCAACCTGGTGGCCGGCTGCATCCTGCTGCTGGTCGGCGCGTTCGCGAAGTCCGCTCAGGTGCCGCTGCACACCTGGCTCCCGGACGCGATGGAGGGCCCGACGCCAGTGTCCGCGCTGATCCACGCCGCCACGATGGTGACCGCGGGCGTGTACCTGATCGCGCGCATGCACCCGCTGTTCGAGCAGGCCCCGGCCGCCGCCGACGTCGGCGCGATCCTCGGCTGCCTGACGATGCTGATCGCGGCCACGATCGGCCTCGTGGTCACCGACCTCAAGCGCGTCATCGCGTACTCGACGATGTCGCAGATCGGCTACATGGTCATGGCCGTGTCCTCGGCCGCCTACGCCGCCGGCATGTTCCACCTGATGACGCACGCCTTCTTCAAGGCGCTGCTGTTCATGGCCGCCGGCTCCGTGATCGCGGCGATGGCCGGCAACCAGGACCTTGACCGCATGTCGGGCTTCCGGCGCGCGATGCCGTTCACGTTCGGCTGCATGGTCATCGGGGGCCTCGCGCTCTCGGGCGTCCCGCCGTTCTCGGGCTTCTTCTCCAAGGACGAGATCCTCTCGCTGCTGATCGCCCGCGACGACTGGCACATCGTCCTGGGCGTGCTCGGCTACGTGGGCGCGCTGCTGACGGCGATCTACACGTTCCGGATGATCTTCCGCGCCTTCCTCGGCGAGCCGTGCGAGGAGGCGCGCGAGCTGGAGCGCGGGCATCTGTTCCACGCGGCCGAGCACACGAACCCCGCCACCGGCGAGGTCGAGGACAGCGACGTCGGCTTCCCCGGCCCCGACCACCACATCGCCGAGGGGACGGGGACGATGAAGGTCGCGATGGGCGCCCTCGCGGTGCTGGCCGTCGTCGGCGGCTTCGTGCAGGTGCCGAAGGTCAACGAGGCGCTGCACCACTTCCTCGAGCCGACGTTCGCCGAGTCGCGCTTCTACGACCAGCTCGAGCCGTCGAGCGCGCTGATCGTGGCCGGGCTGGTCGTCGGCGCGGCGGTCGGACTGCTGGGCATCTTCATCGCCTACGTGCTGTGGGTGAAGCAGCCTGATCGCCCGGCCGCGATCCGCACGCGCTTCGGGCCGGCGCACCGGGTCTTCTCGCGCAAGTGGTACTTCGACGAGGTCATCGGCGTCGCGCTGGTGCGGCCCGGCGCGTGGATCGGGCGCTTCGCGAACTCCGTGATCGAGCGCGGGCTCGTCAACGGCGTGCTGGTCGGCGGCTCCAGCGGCGCCGTGCGCGCCGCCTCCGCCGCCGTGCGCGGCGTGCAGACCGGCTACCTGCGCTACTACGCCGCGCTGCTGCTGCTCGGCCTCACCGGCCTGGGCGCCTACTTCCTGGTTTCCGCATGACGATCCACCTCTCGATCCTCGTCTTCTGGCCGCTCGCCTTCGCGCTGCTCGGCGCGTTCGCGCCTCGGCGCGCCGCTCCCGTGTTCGCGCTCGTGGGCGCGGTGATCCCGCTCGGCCACTCCGTGCTGATGCTGCTGGACTTCGAGGCTGGCGCGCGCGGGCTGCAGTACCTCACCGACGACGAGTGGATCCCGGACCTCGGCATCCACTACAAGCTCGGTGTCGACGGGCTCAACCTGTGGCTGGTGGCGCTGACGTCGCTGCTGTTCTCCGCCTCGGCGCTGTGGCTGACGTTGCGGCCGCCGCTCCGCGCCCCGCAGTTCGCGCTGCACTTCGGGATCGCGGAGACCGCCGTGCTGGGCGCCTTCCTGGCCCAGGACCTCGGCGTCTTCGTCCTGTTCTTCGACCTGATACTCGTGCCGTTCTACTTCCTGGTCGGGATCTGGGGCGGCCCCGACCGGATCGCCGCGGCGGTGAAGATGGTCGTCTACACGCTGGTCGGCTCGCTGCTGATGCTCGCCGCGGCGGCGGCGACCGCCGTGCTCACCGCCCGCGGCGAGGCCGAGCTGAGCTTCGCGTTCTCGGACCTGGCGGCCAACCCGCTGCCCGAGAGCACCCAGAAGTGGCTGTTCGTCGCCTTCGGGCTCGCGTTCCTGATCAAGATGCCGGCCTTCCCGTTCCACGGCTGGATGCCCGACGCCTACCGCGCCATGCCGCTGCCGGCGCTGGCGGTCTTCTCCGGCGTGGTCTCCAAGGTGGCGGCCTACGGCTTCCTGCGGATCGCGCTGCCGTTCTTCCCCGAGGCCGCGCAGGACTTCCAGACGATCTTGCTCGTTATCGCGGTGCTCTCGATCCTCTACGGCTCCGTGATGGCGTTCACGCAGACGAACGTGCGGCTGATCCTCGGCTACTCGTCGATGGCCCAGCTCGGGTTCATCACGCTCGGGATCTTCGCGGTCGACGGCGCGGCGGCGGGCGCGCAGGGCGCGCTGCTGCATGCGGTCAACCACGGGCTCGTGGTGGCGCCGATGTTCTTCGTCGTCGCGCTGCTGGCCGAGCGCGCGGGCGGCACGGAGGACATCCGCGACATGGGCGGCATCGCGTTCCGCGCGCCGGTGCTGGCCGGGCTGTTCCTGGTGGCGACGCTGGCCACGCTGGCGATGCCCGGCTCGGCCAACTTCGTCGGCGAGTTCCTGATCCTGGCCGGCGTGTTCAACTCGAGCATGACGTTCGCGTTCATCGCCTCGATCGGCGTCGTGCTCGCCGCGGTCTACGCGCTGCGCATGTACATCCGCACGATGCACAACCGGACGGGGGCGGCGGTGACCTCGTTCGAGCTGTCGCTGCGCGACGGCGTGGTGCTGGTGCCGCTGATCCTGGCGATCGTCGCGTTCGCGCTGTACCCGCAGGGCGCGCTGACGCACTCCGAGCCGGCCGTGAAGGCCGTCATGGCGCCGGTGGCGCAGGCGGGCGGCGCCCAGCAGGCCGCGGAGGTGGCGCCGTGACCGTGCTCGCGCAGGCGAAGGTCAGCGGGCCGGAGATCGACTGGGCGGCGCTGGCGCCGATCGTCGCGCTGACGGCGGGCGCGTGCCTGGTGCTGCTCGTCGGCCTCGCGCGCGCCCCGTTCGTCCGCGAGCGGGTCGTGCCGGTGTTCTCCGCGCTCGTCCTGGCCGTCACGGCCGGCCTGTGCGTGTGGCAGTGGGGCGAGAACGAGTCGATCGTGGCGAGCGCGCTGGCGATGGACGACCTCACGCGCTCGCTCTGCCTGATCTTCTGCGTGGCGGCAGTGGCCACCGTGGCGCTGTCGTGGCGGAGCGCCGCGGCGGTGGAGGCGGGCGAGGGCGAGTACTACGCGCTGCTGCTCTCCTCCGTGCTGGGCATGGTGATCCTGGTCGCGGCGCAGAACTTCGTCGTGCTGTTCCTCGGCTTCGAGCTGCTCTCGATCCCCTTGTACGTGCTGTGCGCGACCCACATGCGGCGCGAGCACTCGCTCGAGTCGGGCCTGAAGTACCTGATCATCGGCTCCGTCGGCTCGGCGACGCTGCTCTACGGGCTGGCGCTCATCTACGGCGCGACGGGGTCGACCGACTTCGCCGGCGTGGCGGCGGCCGCGAGTGAGCTGCGCTCCGACGCGCTGCTGCTGGCCGGCATGGCGCTGGTGGTGGCGGGCCTGGCGTTCAAGGCGTCGGTGGCTCCCTTCCACCAGTGGACGCCGGACGTCTACGAGGGTGCCCCCACCCCGATCACGGCCTTCATGGCGGTGGCCACCAAGACGGCCGCGTTCGGGGTGCTGCTGCGGCTGTTCGACGTCGCGCTGATCAGCGCCTCGTCCTCGTGGGCGCCGGCGCTGGCGGCCCTGGCGGCGGTGACGATCCTCGTGGGCAACGTGGGAGCGATCGGCCAGTCGTCGCTGAAGCGCCTGCTCGCCTACTCCTCCGTGGCGCAGGCGGGCTACATGCTCGCCGGCGTGGTGGTCTCGACGCGCCTGGGGATCCAGGCGACGGTCTTCTACCTCGCCGCGTACCTCGTGATGAACCTCGCCGCGTTCGCGGTCATCACGGCGCGCGAGCGCGAGACCGACGCGGGCGACGACATCTCCTCGCTGTACGGCCTCGGCGCCGACCGCCCGTGGCTGGCCTGGCCGATGACGATCGCGATGCTCTCGCTGGCCGGCTTCCCGGCGACCGCGGGCTTCTTCGGCAAGCTGTTCCTGATCGAGGCGGCGGTCGACAACGAGTACGCCTGGCTCGGCGTCGCGATCGTGCTCGGCTCTGCCCTGTCGCTCGTCTACTACCTGCGCGTCGTGGCGGCGGTCTGGATGCGCGCGCCCTCCGAGGCGGTCGCCCTCGCGGGCGGCCGCATGGGCGGAGCCGGCGGGCGCCCGGCGATGGCCGGCGGAGCGCCGGAGGGGGACGTGGAGGGCGCGGCGGATGGCGAGCGGGAGCGCGGCGAGCGCGGCGAGCCTGCGCGGCCGGGCGTGCCTGCGCGGCGGGAGGGCGGGGCTGCCGGGGCGGTGGCGGCCGGCGGTGGCGGTGGTGGCGGCGGCGCGGGTGAGCTTGAACGCGAGCGGGCGCGCGGTGACCGGATCCGCCAGCCCGAGGTCGCGGTCGTCGCGGTCGTCTGCGCACTCGCCACGATCGCGCTCGGGATCTACCCCGATCCGCTCTTCGACGCCGCCCGCGACGCGGGCGCCGCGATCGTCGGCCTGGTGTAGGCGCGGTGCGGTGCGGTGCGGCGCGGTGCGGCGCGCCCTTCGGGGCGGCGCGTCGAGCGGCGCGCTCCTTCGGGCTCGGTGCGCCCCGAACGGCGGGCAGGTAAGGGGGTGGGTGTGCGGGCGTAGACCGTGGATTTCTCGTGCAAGTCGGCAACGCCCACAACGTCGTGCTTCCCTCCCGATCGATGCTCGGGCGACGTTCGGGGCGTAGTGCGCCTCCAACGTCGTGCGCGCTCCGCCGGCCCGGGCGCTCCTACGACGTTGGGGGCGAATAGCGCCGTCAACGTCGTGCGCCCACCCCGAACACCACCCCGCACGACGTTGACCCCGATATGTGGGGTCAACGTCGTACCCACCCCTGACGCGCACTCCCCTCCGCGACGTTGACCCCGATATGTGGGGTCAACGTCGTATCCACCCCTGGAGTGCACTCCCTTCGCGACGTTGCCCCCGTGCCGCCCCGGCGAAGGCCCACCGCCACCGGCCACCCCATTCCTCGCTACATGCGGCCGTTCAGGACGCCGGCACCCCGGCAAGCCACCTCGCACCGCGCCCAACAACGCCCCCAACCGACGAGAGGGGGCGAGAACCCCAGGCCGCCCGCCTACCCCACCCGTGGTGCCTCCCCCTCCCACCCGACATCCCGCCGCCGGACAGGGCTCGCTCGAGTACGTCGGCCTGCTCTCCGTCATCGCCGCTGCGATCGCGATGGCCGCCCCGGCGGCGGGGCTGTCGGGCGTGGGCCCGGAGGTGGTGCGCGCCGTCCGCACCGGCGTCTGCATCGTCGCGGGCGACGTGTGCCGCTCCGCCGACGCAGCGGCGGCGGGCCTCGCCCCCTGCACGCTCTCCGAGCGGCGGCGCGGTGACGGCGTCGCCATCACGGTCGTGTCCATCCGTGTCGGCGAGAACCATGACTGGACGGTCGCGGAGCGCTCCGACGGCTCGGTGCTGGTCACGCGCGGCGACGGCGACGAGGCCGGGTTGAGTGGAGGAGTCGGGTTCGAGGCGGGGCCGCTGCGGCTCGGGCTCGACGGGAACTTCGGCTTCACGGTCGGGTCCGGGATGGCCTGGGAGCTGCCCGACGCGGCGACCGCCGCGCGCTTCCTGTGGGAGGCGAAGCGCACGGCGACGCTGGACCTTCGCCGATGGCCTCCGGCGTGGCGCGCCGGCGAGGCGGGCCTCGCGGCCAACGGCTGGGGCGGGCTGGGCGTGAGCCTGGAGGGAAGCCGGGGCTATGCCAACGGTCTCGCGGGCGTGGAGATCTCCGCCGAGTCGGCGGCCGGCGCCCGCGTCGGGCACGGCGAGACCACGCTGTACCTGCGCTCGGAGACCAGCGGCCCCCAGCTCGAGGACCCCTTCGGGCAAGGCGTCGGCCCGAGGGCCGGCGGTCCCGTGATGGCCGAGTACACGCTCGACCGCAGCGGCCCGCGCGAGCTCGCCTTCCGCGCTGCCGGCCCCGGCGCGCGTCCCGGCGAGTTGGTCGAGACCGTCGCGCGGCTGGACCTCCGCGACGCCAGCAATCGTGCGGTCGCGGCGCGGCTCCTGCGCCGCCGGGCGCCCTGGCCGCCGTCCGTCCTCGAGGATCTCCGTGCGGTCATCCGCCACACCGTCGCGGTCGGCACCGTGGAGCGCAGCGTCTACGCGGTCAGCGACCA
>Ga0183260_10005353_pt1 | contig 10087 bp, 9 predicted proteins | sample AntDrymUQ4972206_2_FD_129768 | JGI IMG/M metagenome (GOLD analysis project Ga0183260, IMG submission 129768) | Polar desert sand microbial communities from Dry Valleys, Antarctica - metaG UQ497 (22.06) (version 2) (version 2) | ecosystem: Environmental > Terrestrial > Soil > Desert | place...
CACGCAAACCGAATTTTGCGAAATTTTCTTTTGTCACTTCCGCGGTCTCAACGCCGAGATAACCGCCGTCGAACGGGCAAGCAAATACCCGCGCTTCACTTCTCGCGCTCGTCGGTTGCGCACACACAGCCGATGCGGCTGCCAGTCCAATTAAAACAAGAGCAAATGATTTTAGGATCATAAAAAACCTCCGTTCGTCGAGGGTAAATTCTTTCTTCTGAGCTGATACGCTTGAGATAAATATTATGTTGCGCCATCGGCCGAAAATGGTTGCTTGATAGACAGAAACCCGCGCGGTAGCAAGGGTGTTTTTGCGGGGCTGCATCTGGCTGGCATAAAGCATGCTCCCTACCGGTGCTGTTTCCGACTTCATCCGAGAGTGAGTTTCGTAAGATTTTTGGCGGCGGCTTCGAGTGTTTCGTCTTTTTTACAGAAGCAAAACCGCACAAACTGCGAACCGAGCGATTTGTCGTGATAGAACGATGAGCCGGGAACGACGGCGACGCCGATCTCGCGGATGAGATGTTTTGTAAATTCGATATCGTCGGGGAAATCGAAATTAGAAATATCGCACATCACATAATACGCGCCTTCGGGTGCATCGCACTTGAAGCCAGCGTTCTGTAGAATCGGCACGATAAAATCACGCTTTTTCTGATACTCGCGTTGCAGCTCATCGTAATAAGCCGGCGGTAAGCTGAGCGCGTACGCACCGGCGTGCTGCAGAGGATTTGCCGCGCCGACGGTAAGAAAATCATGCACCTTACGGATCGCCGATGTTATGTACGGCGGGGCAATGCAATAGCCGACGCGCCAACCGGTAACAGAATAAGTTTTCGAAAGCGAATTTACGACGACCGTCCGCTCGCGCATTCCGGGAATTGTCGCCATGCAAATATGCTCAGGCCGCTTTTTTTTCAATCCAAAATTCGAAATCCCAAATCCAAAATCGTAGGTGATGTGCTCATAGATCTCGTCGGTAAACGCGAGCGCGTCAAATTCTTTGCAAAGACCGGCGATAAACTCCAGTTCATCGCGTGTAAAAACTTTTCCCGTCGGGTTGTTCGGGTTGCAAATGATTATTGCTTTCGTTTTTTCATTAAAGGCGGCTCGAAGCTCGTCGCGATCAAAAACAAAACCGCAGTCTTTTGCATACAGCGGCACGTGACGCGGCGTTGCATCAGAGAGAATTGCATCCGGCGCATAATTTTCGTAAAAAGGCTCGAATACAACGACCTCTTCGCCCGGATCGACCGTGGCCATCATCGCCGCGATCATGCCTTCGGTCGAGCCGCACGTGACCGTGATCTCGGTTTCGGGGTCGATGTCCATCCCAAGAAACCATTTCGTCTTTGCCGCGATCGCGTCGCGAAAAGATTTCACGCCCCAGGTGATCGCGTACTGATTGTGATCCGCCGCGATCGCCTCCATAGCCTTCCGCTTGATATCAGCGGGCGCAGGGAAGTCCGGAAATCCCTGACCGAGATTAACAGCGCCATACTTCACCGCCTCGCGCGTCATCTCGCGAATAACCGATTCGGTAAACGAGGCTGCTTTTTGGGAGATACGGCTTTTGGGGAATTTAGGTTTCATCAGGTCTCGAACTGCTCTCGAGCCAAATGACATCGCTCCGGTCTTTCACGCGATCCGCGATACGTTTATTTTGAATGAGTTCATTTTTACCGATCAACGGGATTTTCAGCTCATCGACTTCGATGAAGGTTTTGTGTGCCCACGCCTCGTCCAATTCAACTCCTGAAATTTCGTTAATTATGTCGATTCGATTAGGAATTACTCCCATCTGATAAACTATTCCAGGAACTAAAAGGTCAAGTCTCGCAACGGCGCGCCGAACGCCTGAAGGGCTCTCCACACTTTTCGAACATTCCGGTCGTCAATTCTTATCCACAGGTCGATGTCGCCAGTAGCGCGAACATAGCCGTGAAAAGCCATCGCATACCACCGATCACAAGGCATTCAACTTTTTCTTCTGAAAACGCGGCTAATATGTCGATGAAGTCCGGGTTCAGCAACAGGTTCTCCTTTGAATGCATATGCATCACGGGCAAGCTGCCACATCATCTCCCAACGCTGCTGCGGTGTAGTGGTCGAACGAACGTCGCCCGCATCGCCCTGCTCGGCAAGTGTAGTAAGTTGGGTGATCATTTGGCTGCGGTCAGCGCGACTCATATATAGGTAATTTTACCATAGATTAAGCTTGGTAGTAACGCTCTGCTGCTGATGGGAATGATGAGAATAAAAACCTTTCTGGGGTGAAATTTATTTTCAACTAGACCGAACTTCGAATGGGAGCAAGGTACCCTTTGGATTGGATGGGGCATCGGCAACCATCACTTTTTCGTCGGTTGCAATCGAAGCTTCGGGCAAGAATTTGTTAAAGAGGCCGCGGATCTGTTGTTCGTCAGAGTCTTCGACGGCCTCGGAAAAAGATCTGAGAATCGTGTCCACTTCTTTGTTCGAATACGGCGCTATCTTGCCGATGAAGATCTTGGGATGGTTTGTTTTGTCGAGGTCTTCGCCGGTGATCTCGAGCTCCTCGAAAAGTTTTTCACCTTTGCGCACACCGGTGAAAACGATGTCAATGTCTTCGTACGGCGTAAGGCCCGATAGCCGGATCATGTCTTCGGCAAGGTCGAGAATTTTTACCGGTTGGCCCATATCGAGTACGAAGATCTCGCCCCCGAGGCCCAGCGCTCCTGCCTGCAGAACGAGCTGTGATGCCTCAGGGATGGTCATAAAATAGCGGGTCATCTCACGATCGGTCACCGTGATGGCCTCGCCCTTTTGGATCTGCTCGCGGAATATAGGGACGACCGAGCCGGCTGAGCCAAGTACGTTTCCAAATCGAACGGCCATGTAATTCGTGTAAAAGCTCTGGTTCAAGCCCTGCACGACGATCTCGGCGATGCGTTTCGATGCGCCCATTACCGATGTCGGATTCACGGCCTTGTCGGTCGAGATCAGCACAAAATCTTTCGCTCCGAATTCGCCGGCCAGTTTACCCAAACAACGCGAAGCAATGACATTATTTTTTATCGCCTCGATCGTGTTGGCTTCCATCAGCGGAACGTGCTTGTGTGCGGCGGCGTGGAAAATAACTTCGGGTTTGAAGCGGCCGAATATCTCTCGCATCCGCGGCTCATCACCCACGTCCGCAATCAACGGTACGTAACTGACGGCCGCCAGATCAGAAAGTTCCCGTTCGATCTGAAACAGAAAGAATTCGGCACGTTCGACGAGCAAAAGCTGTTTGGGACGATAATTGATGATCTGCCGAACGAGCTCAGAGCCGATAGAGCCGCCAGCACCGGTGACCATCACGATCTTACCCGTAAGAAAATCGTGCAGGTTTTGGTCGTCGAGCTTTACGGGCTCACGGCCAAGAAGATCCTCGATCTGCACGTCACGAATGCGGCTTACCGATACGCGTCCATTCGCGATCTCATTCAGATTGGGAATGATCTGCGCTTTCACCTCTAGTTCGGCGCATATCTCGAGCACATGTCGAATCTCCTTGCCCTGAGCGTTGTCCAGCGCTATAACGACCTGATTGATGCTCATCTCGGTAACCAGTCGCGGAAGATCATCCGTCGAACCGAGCACCTTTATACCGCCCACACGGCCGCCGCGTTTTCGCGCATCGCTGTCGACAAAGCCGCGTATGTCGAGCTCGGCGTCGAGGCGGCCACCCATTTCCTTGACAAGTGTCGCACCCATTCTGCCCGCACCCACGATCAGGGTCGGCTTGCGTTTAATACCGCGGCGGCCATCGTAAAATTTGTTCTTTTCGGTAAATTCGAATACGAAACGGCGGAAAACCCTGAGCGCAAGCAGCCCGCCGAATGCAAGCACCGTATCGATCAGGATCACGGAAATCGGCACTTGCCATAGGCTGAAATCGGTGAATATCAGAATGAATCGGAAAAGGATCAGAACGGTTCCAGAGGCGACTGCCGCCTTTATAAAAACGTTAAGATCGCCGATACTCACATAACGCCAAAGGATCGAATACGCGCCTAAAAGAAACAGAGCAGAAAACTGAACAAGGACGACAAAGGGAAGCTGGGAAAGCGCCGTCTCAAGATAATATTCCGAAAGCTGAATGTTTACAGCCGGTAGGTAGGCGAGAAAGAATGCCGCGCTGAGTACCATGAGATCCGAAACGAATTGCGTCGGACGTCGTAGGAACCAGAATTGTTCGGTAAAGTGACTGCGTTTGCTCACAAGTTAAAAGGGTCTCCGATTGAAACGGGTGTTGATTTGAAGTTACATTGGCAAAAGTATTACTGTCAACAATTGAACTCCGGGTTGTACCGCCTGATTACGTTATGCAATCGCGGACAACGAAACCAATAAAGGATTGAATCATAAGCGTTTGTCGGCTATTCTAGCGACGGTAGAGGTTTATCAATGCAGTTTCAATTGCCCGCAGCCTTTGTGCTCGTTTTCGGTCTTTTAAGTGCCGTTTCGGCGCAGAGCGTTATTACACCGCTCGACACCCAAAAAGGATATCTTATCGGCCCCGGAGATGAGATAACCGGCAAGGTTTTAGGCGAGCCGCAATTCGATTTTGTTGCCACGGTCGATGAAGATGGCAAGATCGAAGTGCCGTTTTTTGACAAGCCGGTCGTGGCCAAATGCCGCAGCGAACGTGAGCTGAGGACCGATGTGACCGGGCTGCTTGCCAGATACCTTCGCACGCCGCAAGCAAGCATCCGTGTTACACAGCGCAACAGCCGCCCGCCGGTCAGCATCTACGGTGAGGTTCGACAGCAGCAGCAGGTTGTGTTGACGCGCAAAGCATATCTTCTCGAACTCATCTCATTTGCGGGCGGCGTTACCGAAAAGAGCGGCGGAATGATACAGGTTTTCCGTACGCGGCCGCCGATCTGCGCCGAGCCTGACGTTCAGAACGATTGGAAAACGGAAACTGCCGGCGTTCTCGACGTGCCGTCAAGGCTTTATAGCATCGCGAGCCTGCGGCAGGGCCGCGAAGAAGCAAATCCTGAAATATTTGCGGGCGATATTATCGTCGTTCAAAAAGCCGCGCCCGTTTATGTCACCGGCGAAGTGCTTAAACCCGGCGAGATGAGCATTCCGGAAGGCGGATTGCCGTTGATGCAGGCGATCGCGATGTCGAGCGGTATCACGCGCGAAGCAAAAACAAAGAACATCAAGATATATAGACGCAAACCGGGCTCGGCCGAGCCGCAGGTGATAAAGGTAAACTACGATCAAATAAAAAAGGGTACGCAAAAGGAAGTGATGCTTGAGCCGTTTGACATCGTCGAGGTCGATAAGGCACCTAAGAAATTTACCGATTACCTGATCGAATTTGCGACCGCGCTTCCAGGCCGCATCCCGATTCCTATAAGGCCGTTCTAATAGTCGCGTTAGACAGCCGCGGCGGGTTTACGGGCTTTTTGTTTTGCGCTGGGCACTAAGGTTTGACGGTAACGCTTTTCACATTCTTCAAGAGAACTTCCTGCGTAGAGCCGTCTTTCATCTGAATGATAAGTGTGCCGCTCTTCGGTATTTCCATAAGCTGTCCGAGTTTACTCTTGTAGTCGAGGCTAAACTTCTTGTCTTTTTTTGTGATCTGACCTGTCGTATCTGGTATGGCTTGAGAGCCGGAATCCTGCTGTACTTCGCCTCCGCTCGAACTACTCGTATCGCCCGTTGAGCTTGAGCTATCGGACGGAGGACTACCTGAACTGCCAAGCTCGACTCGCCCGCCCAGCTTAATCTTGTACTCCGGTGAGATTGCCGTCCAAAGTCACTTTTAACAAAATGGTTTGTTTCTCGCTCAATCCTATTTTCTTCGTTACTTGCACGGGGCCGGTGCCGGTCGTGGCATTCATGTTGTGAGTTGCCAATGTATTAAATCTGCATCCAGCACTTCCAGTCTGGCAAAGGTGGATGATCGTCATCTTGTTTTCACCTCAAACAGGGCCGGAAGTCAGCATCTCTTTCGAATGAACGCGGCCGATGGCTCGGACGTAAAACAACTGACTTTTGGTGACTCGTTCGACGCTGCGCCGGATTGCTCACCGGATGGAAATTCGATTGTCTATTCTTCGCAAACTGGCGAGGAAACAACTCTCCGGAAAATCTCGGTCGAAGGCGGAGAACCCATTCAATTAACCGATTTCGAAGCCGTAGTGCCAACCTTTTCCCCGGATGGGAAATTTATTGCTTGTGTTCTGCCCAGCGAAAGCCAGATCAAGCCGGCTGAGCTGGCTATTATTTCGACAGACGGAGGCGCGCCACTCAAAACTTTTCCGGTGCTTCAGTTTGCATGGAACCATCGCCCGGCACGCTGGACACCGAGCGGTGATGCACTGGTTTTTTACAGAAACGAAAAACAGGTCGGCAATCTGTGGAAACAAAATATTTTGGGCGACAGGCCTGTCCAATTAACAGACTTTAAGTCGGATGTCATTCTTAATCACGCTTTTTCACGCGACGGCAGACGCCTGATAATCGCCCGGGGAAAATTTCACCGCCGATATAGTAATGTTGAAAAATTTTACCTATTGATATTTTCGAGCGAGGCCCGGCTTCTGCAAGGACCTTTTTTGAAAAAAAGGTAGGAGCCTTCAATAATCAAAAAATAAAATGGCGGAGAGGACAGGACTCGAACCTGCAAGCGCTTACGCGCGGTAGTTTTCAAGACTACTGCCTTACCAATTAGGCTACCTCTCCGTGTAGGACGCACGTTCTAATACGGTCGCACTAAAAATATATCGCACATGCGGTTGAAAACAAAAAAGCCCGGCCGATAGCAAGTCGGCCGGGTTACAGGAGGAGAATGATGAGTTCCCCAAGAGAAGTTATTCGGAACCTAGAACGCGTGCGATCTGTGTGTCCAGATTAGCCGCCTTATCCCAACCATCGGTTCGCAGGCGGATCGCACCCCGGCGATCGACCAGGAAATGTGCAGGGAAACCCATATTGATATTTCCACCGCGATCTTTGTCGGCGTACTGCAGAAAAACACCGAAACTGTTCGGGAGGATATTAAAATTAAAAGGCGTTTTTCTGATATAAGGCTCGACCTTTACCTGGTTGTCCATCGTGATCGCCAAAAAAACGACGTCCTTACCGCGGTATCGTTCGACGACCTGATTAAGCTTTGGTATCTCGCTATGGCAGATCTGGCAGCGTGTTGACCAAAATGTCAAAACAACAACTTTGCCTTGTAATTGGCTGAGATTGTAGGTTTTGCCGTCAATCCCATCGGCGGAAAAGTCGGGAGCCGCCGAGCCGATGCCAAGGCTTTGCTGGGCGTAAGCGGACGTTGCGAGAATTATAGCCAGGAAGAAAATATTAAAAACACGCATTATTAATCGTTTGATGTGGCGGGAAAGAAGATTTAATCTAGTACAAAGGTGTTTAACCTTCTAATTAATATATATTTACAAAGAAGCAATAACTCCAGAAAAAACTTGCAGGGGAAAGTTGGGAAAGCGAGTAGGGGAAAGAAAGAGTGAAGTTTGCAACTGCAAAAAAACGCGACCACGCTAATCTGAGAACCTAAAAAAGCCGCGCTTGTTACATGTTAAAATCGCTAAATGCTGCTTGAGGAACTTCACGTTCGGGATTTCCGCAATTTGAGCGGGGAGGTAGCGTTCGGGCCCGACCTGAATATTTTAATAGGTGACAACGGACAAGGCAAGACAAATTTTCTCGAAGCCATTTATATTCTCGCCACATCAAGGTCTTTCAAAACCGCGAAACTTCAGGAGGTGATCCGTTTTGAAGGAGAGCTTGCCGCGATCGGCGGCCGCGTTCGACAAAGCGAAGGCATCAGCCGGGAATTGCAGGCCGTACTCGAGAGAAACACAAAAGCCTTTGCCGTGAACGGTAAGCGCGAGTCTATTCAACAGTATCTCGGACAGCTTCACGCTGTGGTCTTTAATTCGGACGAGCTCGAGATCATTCGCGGCCTGCCCGCTGCGCGGCGGCGCTTTTTGGATACTACAATAGTAGCGATCCATCCGCCGTATGTGCAGACGATCACAGATTACAACCGGGTCATCAAGCAAAAGAATTCGCTATTGCAAAATGCGAGAGATCAGGAGTTTTCAATTGAGAAGACCGCCGAGCTTCTCGAGCCCTGGAACGAACAACTGGTCGCGCTCGCAACAAAGATACATCGGTCCCGCGTGCGAGTCGTCGAACGTTTGAACGAGGCTCTCGAACGAAAACTGTTCGCCGACGAGAATATTACGATCAGATACTTCTCGTCACTCGAAGATAAAGGCGATCTGGCAGATTATGAAAATCTCATCGCCGAGCGTCTGCAGCTGCGCGTTCAGGCCGAAACCGTTGCGGGATATTCTTTAATAGGGCCGCATCGCGACGACCTCGTGATCTCGCTCGACGGACACGACATTCGAAAATTCGGATCAGCCGGTCAGCAGCGAAGCTCGCTCTTAATGCTGCAGCTTGCAAACATCTCGATCTATTATGCTCAACGAGGTGAGTACCCGCTCTTCTTACTTGACGATATCGACGCCGAACTCGATTACCGTCGCATCGGCCTGCTTTTGGATTATTTAAACGGAAAGACACAGACTCTGGTGACGACCTCAAAAGAAAGTTTTGTGAAAAAATTCGGCGCTAATGCGACGATTTTTGGTGTGTGCGACGGAGTCGCCTTGCGGCGGATTTTAAGCCCAGTGGATTCGGCATAAGACCCACTCTTTGGAATGTGGTTCACGAACACGAGCTGTATGTAAGGTGAACAAAACACGCCGCCAGGATTTCTGGGGCGTGTTGTTTCCTTATGACCGGAGAACTCTTAAAACGGTTTATGCTAAGAACCCGCGATATCCGACAGTCGCGGATGTGAATTTAGGAAAGACGGCCGAAAGATTTTTGCTGCCGAGATGGCGGGCCGCGACTTCGGCAAATACGGTCCGGAAATCGGTCGTTACCGCAAGATCGCGGCCTTCGTTAAGCTGATCGGACCTCAACCCCTTCCAATCGCCGTAAACCTTTCCGCCTTTGACTGAATTGCCTAGTACCATCATCGCGTTGCCATGGCCGTGGTCGGTTCCGCGCGAACCGTTTTCGCGAGCGGTGCGGCCGAATTCCGACATTGTTAGCAAAACCACGTTGTCCATTCGCTTGCCCAGATCGGTAGCGAACGCCGCGATCGACGCGCCGAGATCGCGTAGCAGATTACCGAGCTGGCCCTGCGCGGGATTCTGGGCCGCGCCTTGGTTCGTGTGCGTATCCCAACCGCCCGTTTCCGCGAAGGCGACCTCGAGACCGACTCCGGCCTTTATCAACTGGGCTATTTGCATCAAGGACCGCCCGAGCTGCGAATTCGGGTAAACCGCGCCATTCTCGGGCTTATATTGCGCCGGATTCGCCGTTTTTAAAAAATTGACGGCTTCGAATGTTTCCTTGCCGGTTTCGCCAAGCGTGTCCTTAACATTCTGTTCGTAAACGCCTTCGAAACCGCCTTTGAAATTTTGACTGTATACGCCAGCCTTGATCGCAAAGTCCGCCAGGTTTGTCATCGCAACCGAAGGCGCGCGGCCATACAACGAGCGAGGCAATTGCTGTGTCATCGAAACGGCGCGAAACGGCGAATCTGCCTTGCCCGCCGTCGTTTGCATAACACGGTTGAGCCAACCGTCACGCGTACTTTTCACGCCTGGCGTGCCCGATTCCATATAATCCTGCGCGTCGAAGTGCGATCGCGTATTGTCCGGCGAACCGGCACCGTGGATGACGGCAAGCTGCTTCGACTGCCAAAACTTTTCGAGCGGTTTAAGAGATGGATGAAGGCCGAAAAAGCCGTCGAGGTCGACCGCGCCATTTGTCTTGCCCGGCGCTTGTATAGCGATATTGGGACGCAGTTTGTAATATTCGTTCTCGGCGTACGGTACGATCATGTTCAAACCGTCGACCGCACCGCGCTGAAAGATCGTCACCAAAACCTTTTTTTTGCCTGCGGCGTTGCTGACGGCGGCGCCGGCAAATTGATGCAGAAAATTGGGAGCCGCCCCCATAAGGCCGAAACTCGCCAGCCCGATCCCGCCCGTTTTTA
>Ga0183260_10005355_pt1 | contig 10085 bp, 10 predicted proteins | sample AntDrymUQ4972206_2_FD_129768 | JGI IMG/M metagenome (GOLD analysis project Ga0183260, IMG submission 129768) | Polar desert sand microbial communities from Dry Valleys, Antarctica - metaG UQ497 (22.06) (version 2) (version 2) | ecosystem: Environmental > Terrestrial > Soil > Desert | place...
CGAACTGCGAGTTGACGACGAGCATGCGCCCGCGCGCGAGAGCGTTCGTCGTCGGCGACTTGAAGGAGGGGTCGACCGTCCGCGAGACGACACGCCCGCGCGTGAGGTCGTCCGAGAGCCGCACCTTCACGATCGCCACGCCGGCCACCGCCCAGAGCGTCCGGCCGCGCAGCTGGAGGCCGTCACCGGGGACGGCCTCGCCCCCGAGGTCGATCTCGGTGACCTCCTTCGTCGCCACCTCGATGCGGTAGAGCTTGCCCGTGTTCGTCTGCGTGACGACGAGGTAGCGGCTGTTCGGGGTCGCCACGATCCCGTTGAGGTTGAAGCCCGATCCGTACTGCAGCGGCGTGCCCACGAAGGACAGGAAGGGCTCGATGTCGTCCGCGCCCTTCGGCACCCAGTAGAGGATCGGGCGGAACGAGTCCGTGACGAAGACGTCGCCGCTGCGCGCGATCACGAGGTCGTTGAGAAAGCCGCCGGTGCCGGTCGAGAACGTGACGAGCCGCGCTCCCGTGCCCGCGCTGTACACGTTCACGAGGCCGGTTGGCCCGCCGGCGACCCAGAGGAAGCCCCCGCGGTCGACCTTCGCTCCGATGCTGCTGAACGGCGTGTTGTTGGCGACGAAGCGGGTCGTCGTCTCCTCCCGGAGGTCGCCCCGGAAGATGGAGCCGTCGCCCGTGCTCGTGACGAAGAAGGTGTTGGTCCCGCGCTGGTAGGCCACGCCTTCGGGGAAGACGTTGTTCCCGGGCAGGACGTAGGCGGACGGTCTGTGGGCGGCTCCGCCGGCTGCGACCGCGACTGCGGCGGCGAGGGCGACGAGAGCAAGAAGCGGGACGAAGCGGATCCTCACTGTGCCTCCTTGAGTAGACCGTGCCTACGTCCTACGGGTACCCCACGTTTTCGGTTTCAATCCCAGGGGTGAAGCGTCCGGCGCGGCCGTAGAATCGCCCTATGGAGCCGCTCTACAAGCCCGCGGGGGTCGAAGGGCGCTGGCAGCGCACCTGGGAGGAGGAGGGGCTGTACAACTCGGACCCGGAGCCCGGCCGCCCGTCCTTCGTGATCGCCCACCCACCACCGAACGTGACCGGCGAGCTCCATCTCGGACACGCACTCCAGCTCTCCCTGGCTGATCTCCTCATCCGCATGCGCCGGATGCAGGGCTACAACGCCCTCTTCCAGACGGGCTACGACCACGCGGGCATCTCGACCCAGAACGCAGTCGAGAGGCACCTGGCGAAGGAGGGGCGGACGCGCCAGGAGCTCGGGCGCGAGGCCTTCGAGGCGCGGGTGTGGGAGTGGTTGCACGAGTACGGCGGCAAGATCATGGTGCAGTTCCGCAGCATCGGAGCCTCCATGGACTACCGGCGCGAGCGCTTCACCATGGACGACGCCTACGTGCGCGCGGTCATGCGCTTCTTCGTCCACCTCTACCGGCGCGGCCTCATCTACCGGGCCAACCGGATCATCAACTGGTGCCCCTTCCACCAGACCTCGCTGTCGGATCTCGAGCTCGTCCACGAGGAGGTCGACGACGCGCTGACCTACGCGCGCTACCCGCTCGCCGACGGCTCGGGCCACGTCACGATCGCGACTGTCAGGCCGGCGACGATGCTCGCCGACGTGGCGGTGGCTGTGCATCCGGAGGACGAGCGCTATGCCCACCTCGTCGGCAAGGAGGCAGTCGTCCCCGTCGTCGAGCGGCGCGTGCCGATCATCGCCGACGAGCGCGTGGAGCCCGACTTCGGCACCGGAGCGCTCAAGGTCACGCCCGGCCACGACCCGGTCGACTTCGCGATCGGCCGCGCGCACGGGCTGCCCGAGCCGATGGTGGTCGGGCCCGACGGGCGCATGAGCGAGGCCGCTGGCGAGCTGGCGGGCCTGACGCAGGGGGAGGCCGACGAGCGCGTGCTCGCCTGGCTGCGGGAGCACGAGGGACTCGAGCGGCGCGAGAGCTACAGGCACTCGGTCGCGTTGTGCGAGCGCTGCCGCACTCGCATCGAGCCGCTCATCTCGCTCCAGTGGTGGTGCTCCATGCGCGAGCTGGCCGAGCCCGCCCTGGACGCGTTGCGGGAGCGGCGGGTGCGCTTTCACCCCGAGTCGCAGCACCGCTTCGCCGTCGAGTCGCTCGAGACCGCACCCGACTGGAACATCTCGCGCCAGATCTGGTGGGGGCACCAGCTGCCGCTCTGGGAGTGTCCGGACGGTCACGTCACGGTCGAGGAGATCGAGCCGACTGCGTGCGCGGAGTGTGGCTCGAACGAGCTGACGCGCAGCGAGGACGTGCTCGACACCTGGTTCTCCTCGGCCCTCTGGCCCTTCGCCACGCTCGGGTGGCCCGACGACACACCCGACCTGCGCGCCTTCTACCCCGGCGATCTCAACACGACGGCGCGCGACATCATCCGGCTGTGGGAGAACCGCATGATCTTCTCGGGCCTCGAGCTGATGGGCGAGGTGCCCTTCCGCGACGTGATCATCCACTCGACCGTGCTCGCGACCGAGGGCGGGCGCATGTCCAAGAGCCTCGGCACCGGCATCGATCCACGCGAGCTGATCGACGAGTACGGGGCCGACGCGACGCGCTACGGGCTGCTGAAGATCTCCTCCACCCAGGACGTGCGCTTCTCCTACGGTGCCATCGAGGAGGGTCGCAAGCTCTCGAACAAGCTCTGGAACGTCGCCCGGCTCATGCTGCAGAACGCGGGAGACGTCGAGCCGTCCGTGCGGCCGCGTGACCTCGAGGAGCGCTGGATCCTCGCACGCCTCGAGGCCACCCGCGAGGAGTTGGAGCAGCTCCCCGCGAGCTTCGCCTTCGCCCATGCGGTCGACGCGCTCTACCACCTCGTCTTCGACGAGTTCTGCGACTGGTACGCCGAGGCGATCAAGCAGCGCCTCTACGACGGCGACGAGGCGGCGTGCGCCACCGCGCTCGCCGCCCTCGAGCGCCTGCTGAAGCTGCTGCACCCGGTGATGCCGCACGTGACCGAGGAGATCTGGTCGAGCCTGCCCCACCGCGAGAGCCGCCTCATCGTCGCGTCCTGGCCCGAGGCCGACGGCGCGTACGCCGACGACGCAACGGCGCTCGAGCGCGTGCGGGCGGCGGCAGCGACCTTCCGGCGGAGCGGCGTCAGAGTCGAGCTCGGGGGCGACGAGCGCCGTATCTTGGAGGCCGTGGTGAAGCCCGAGCGCGTTGCGGCCAACGGCAACGCCGCCGCCGAGATCGAGCGGCTGCGCGGCGAGATCGCGCGCGCCGAGGGGATGCTCGGCAACGAGCGCTTCGTCGAGCGGGCGCGGCCGGAGGTGGTCGAGGCCGAGCGCGAGAAGCTCGCCCGCTACCGGCGTGAGCTGGCCGCGCTCGGTGGGGGCGAGCACGACTAGAGGGCCGCGACTCGGGGAGCGGGCGACGCCGCTGCGACTCAAGCTCCTCGTCGCCTTCGGCCTCGCGACGCTCGTCGCCGTGCTCGTGCCGCGGGGCGGGGACGGTGCGACGCCTCCGATCGGGACGCTGCTCCTCGCAGGGGTGCTGATCGGCGTCGTGACCGTGGGAGCGCTCCTCTGGGGCGTTACGAGCGATCTCGGCCTCCCCGCGAAGGTGGCCGTCTACGCGGGCGGGTACAACGCCCTGATCGTCCTCGTCAAGTTCGTGCTCGCGCCCGACGGCTTCTACGACGTCAACCGAGACGTGCAGCTGACGGGTCTCCTGACCGTAGGCGACAACGAGGGCGCGGTGCTTACCGGCGCGCTCGTCTTCGGTCTCTACCTCGCCGCCTACGTCGTCGTCTACCGCCTGTGCCGGCGTGGTCTGACGGGGCTCTCACACGAGCCAACACGCGTGCGGCGCGGCCTCCTGGCTGTGCTCGGCGGAGCCCTGCTCCTCTCGGCGGCGGGCGGCAGCGTGCTCGCCTTCCTCGTCATTCCGGTCCTGATCAGCGGCAGCGCGCTGGAGTATCTGGAGTTCGTCTTCACGTCGGGCGCGTCGTTGCTGATCGCCCTCGCCCTCGCCGGTGCGGTCACGCTCGCCGCGCTCGCCTTCCGGTCGGTGGCCGAGCGCGCCGCGGTCGTCGGCGACGCGGCGGTGCTCATTAGCTTCTTCTGGCTCGGCCTCTACTTCCTGGCGCTCTACCACGCGCTCTGGGTCGTCTACGTCCTGATCCTGACGTCGGTCTGGCCGCTGCGGGCGGTGGTGCCCAAGTGATCCGCTTCCTCGTCCTCTACGGACGGATGCTGCGCTACCGCGTCGCGGCGATGCTCTGGCTCTTCCTGCTGCTCGGGGCGGCGGCGCACCGCGGCCTCGCCGGCTTCTCGTGGGACTACGTCTGGGTGTCGCTCTCCCTGGCCTCGAGCTACGTCGCGGCCACGAGCCTGAACGACGTCGCCGACCGGGACATCGACCGCGTCAACCACCCGCTCGACAGCGGTCGTCCGCTCGTCACCGGCGATGCGACCGAGCGCGACCTCCACGCCTTGCACGTCGCCGCGGCCGTACTGTCGCTCGCCGCCGGCGCGGCGGCCGGAACCGCGGCGCTCGGCCTGGTCGCGCTGTCGCTCGCGATCGGCCTCGTCTACTCGCTACCGCCGCTGCGGCTCTCCTATCGCACCTATCTCGTGGCGCCGGCGCTCGGCGTCGCCTACGTGCTGATCCCGTTCTCGCTGGGGCTCGTGGCGGCCGGAGGCTCCTTCCGCGCGAGGGACGCCGTCCTCTGCGCCGCGCTCGTCTTGCTCTTCGTGGCCCGCATCAACCTCAAGGACTTCCGCGACCGGGCCGGGGACGCGCGCTACGGCAAGCCGACGGTGCTGCTGCGCTTCGGCAAGGACGTGACGTGCCTCGTGAGTCTCGTCGCGCTCGTCCTCGCAGACCTGCTCCTGCTCGCGGCGCTGCGGCCGCCGCTCGTGCTCGCTGTTGTGGTCGAGCTCTTCGTCGCGGCAGTCGGCTCGATGCTCTACGTCCTCTGGCGGACGACGGACGCGCACGGTGAGCAGGTCGCGATCGGGATCGGCGCGCGCATGGGCAACGGTCTCCTGCTCGCGCTGCTCGGCTGGCTCGTGCTCGCCGCCCACGGAGCCTCCGCGCAGGATCGGGTTGCCTTCCTCGTCTCGCTCACCGCGCTCTTCGGCCTCAGCTTCTACGCACTCGTGACGCGTCCCGACCAGGCAGTGATCGGCTACAAGGGATGACTGCCGCGACGGCGTGGCTCGAGTCGCTCAGCCCGTGGCCGAAGGAGTTCGGGCTCGGGCGGATGCAGGAGCTCTTGCTGCGGCTCGGCTCGCCCGAGGAGCACTACCCCGCGATCCACGTTGTCGGCTCGAACGGCAAGTCGACGACGACGCGCACAGTCGAGACGGCGCTCCTCGCAGAGGGGCTCCACGTCGGCGCCTACCTTTCGCCACACGTCACGGGCTGGAGCGAGCGCATCCGCGCCGGCGGCGACGAGGCCGAGCTGGAGCGGGCGCTCGAGCGCGTGCGGCCGGCGGCGGAGCGCCTGAGCGCGACGCAGTTCGAGGTGCTGACCGCGGCTGCGCTCGCGGAGTTCGCCGAGCAGGGCGTCGACGTCGCGGTCGTGGAGGCCGGGCTCGGTGGGCGCCTCGATGCGACGAACGTGCTCGGGGCCCGGGTCGTCGTGCTCACGAACGTCAGCCTGGGCGACCACGCGCTGCTCGGGGAGACGCGGGAAGCAGTCGCCGGGGAGAAGCTGGCGGTCGTGCGGCCGGGCTCGACGGTCGTCCTGGGCGAGCCCGAGTGGCTCTCACTCGCGGAGGCGAACGGCGCCGGGCAGGTGCTCGTCGAGACGGGTGGAAATGCGGCGCTCGCCGCCGCGGCGACCGGCGCCTTTCTCGGCCGGCGCGTGGAGGTCGAGGAGACGAGGCCGGCCGGGCGGCTGGAGCGGCGCGGCCGCGAGCTCTGGGACGGTGCTCACAACCCTGCGGGCGTCCTCTACCTGCTCGGGCAGCTCGAGGAGGACGTCGACGTCGTCGTGGCCTCCATCCTCGACGACAAGGATGCGGATGCGATGCTCGCCTCGCTCTCTCGGGCGGCCGGCACGCTCGTCGCGACCGCGTCGAGCAGTCCCCGCGCCCTCCCGGCCGAGGATCTGGCGGCAAGGGCGCGCGCCCACTTCTCGCGCGTCGAGGTGGTCGCCGAGCCGGGGGCGGCGCTCGCGCACGCGCGAGAGCTCACCGCCGGGACGATCCTCGTGACCGGATCGCACTACCTGCTCGCAGACCTGCACGTCCGACAGGAACACGGCGTACGATGACGAAGCTCGGGGAACGGGTGAGCGTCTTGGCCTTCGCCGCGGCGGTCGTCGGGGCGATCGTCGCGGTCGCCTTTGTCGCGGGCTACGTGCTAGGAAGGCTGCTGCTGTGAACGCATTCATCATCGCTCAGACAACGACCACGGCCGAGACCGACGACGACCTCTTCGGGGGCGTCAGCGACTTCTTCGAGTCGGGCACCTGGCTCGTGATCCGCAACCTCTCGCTCTTCTTCATCGTCGTCTTCTGGCTCGCCACCGCCTTCTGGGTCTACAAGGACGCGCGCCGGCGGGTCGACGACCCGTGGCTCGTCGGCATGGCCACCATTCTCGGGCTCGTGCCGCCCTTCCTCGGCCCGATCATCTACATGTTCTTCCGCCCGCCCGAGTACCTCGACGACGTGCGCGAGCGCGACCTCGAGATCAAGGAGATGGAGGAGCGCCTCGCCCGCGACGAGGTGCACTGCCCCGTCTGCCGCGCCGACGTCGATCCGGCCTTCCTCGTCTGCCCCGTCTGCACGACGAAGCTCAAGCAGGCGTGCACGACGTGCAAGGCACCGCTCGAGGCGGTGTGGCGTATCTGCCCCCACTGCGAGACGCCGGTCGTCGACACGCCGACAGTCGTGCAGGAGCTCGACACGTGGGAGGCCGAGCCGCGCCGCCGCCGTCAGGCCGCGGAGTAGTGCACCGTCCCGGAACGGAGCAGTAGCCGTGGCCGTCGAGCGCACGCTCGTCCTGATCAAGCCCGACGCGGTCGAGCGAGGGCTGGCGGGAGAGATCCTCGGGCGCTTCGAGCGCCGTGGGCTCACCGTGCGGGCGGCGAAGCTGTTGCGGGTCGACCGGGCGCTCGCCGCGGAGCACTACGCCGAGCACGCCGAGAAGCCGTTCTTCGGCGAGCTCCTGCAGTTCATCACCTCCTCGCCGACGCTCGCGCTGGCGCTCGAGGGCGAGGCGGCCATCGCGGTCGTGCGCACGACGATGGGCTCGACCAATCCCGCGGAGTCACCGCCGGGGACGATCCGCGGTGACCTCGCGCTCGCGATGCCGAACAACCTCGTGCACGGCTCCGACTCCCCTGAGTCGGCCGGGCGCGAGCTCGGGCTCTGGTTCGGCTCCGATGACCTCGTCTGAGCTGCCCGAGCACGTCGCCCGCAACCGCGCCGCCTGGGACGGGTGGGCGGACGAGTACGAGGAGCCCGGGCGCCGGGGTTGGGGGGCCGACGAGCCGAGCTGGGGCATCTGGGGGATCCCGGAGTCGGAGCTCGGCGTGCTGCCGGATGTGGCCGGGCGCGACGCGATCGAGCTCGGCTGCGGCACCGCCTACGTGTCGGCCTGGCTCGCGCGCAGGGGCGCGCAGCCGGTGGGCATCGACAACTCCGAGCGGCAGCTCGCGAACGCGCGCCGCTTCCAGGTCGAGTTCGGGCTCGAGTTCCCGCTCTTGCACGGCAACGCCGAGGCCGTGCCGTTGCCCGACGCGAGCTTCGATCTCGCCATCTCGGAGTACGGGGCGAGCATCTGGGCCGATCCGTACCGCTGGATCCCCGAGGCGGCGCGGCTCCTGCGTCCGGGCGGCGAGCTCGTCTTCCTCGTCAACGGCACGATCCTGATGCTCTGCGTCCCCGACGACGAGAACGAGCCGGCCTCCGACCGCCTGCTGCGCTCGTACTTCGACATGCACCGCTTCGAGTGGCCGGACGACGATTCGGTCGAGTTCCACCTGCCCTACGGCGACATGATCCGCCTGCTGCGCGCGAACGACTTCGAGGTGGAGGATCTCCTCGAGCTGCGGCCGGCGGCGGAGGCGACCACGCGGTACCCGTTCGTGACCAACGAGTGGGCGCGGCGCTGGCCCTGTGAGGAGATCTGGAAGGCGCGCAAGCGCGCGTGAGCGCACCGCCCGCGGCGCCGCTCCTGCTCGCCTCGACCTCGCCTCAGCGCCGCGCCATCCTCGCCCAGCTCGGCGTGCCCTTCGACGTCGTCGCTCCTCGCTACGAGGAGGCTCCTCTCGCTGTTCCGCCGCTCGAGCTCGTGCGCACGCATGCGCGCGGGAAGGCGCAGTCGGTGGCGGACGAGGCCGCCGGCCGGCTCGTGCTCGGCGTCGACACGGTCGTCGTGCTCGACGGCGAGGTGTACGGCAAGCCGGGGAGCGCAGGGGAGGCCGAGCGCATGCTCGAGACGCTGTCGGGTCGGACCCACGAGGTCGTCGGCGGTCTCTGCCTCCTCACCCCAGCCTGGGAGGAGCTGGTCGAGGCGACGACGCGAGTCACCTTCCGCCCGCTTACGCCGAGCGACCTCGCGGCGTACGTGGCGAGCCGGGGGTGGGAGGGGCGCGCCGGCGCGTACGCCATCCAGGGGCTCGGCGGGGCGCTCGTCGAGCGGATCGAGGGCGACTACCTGAACGTCGTCGGCCTCCCGGCCGCCGCGCTCGTCCGGCTCCTGGCCGAGCGCTTCCCGGGCGGGTACGGGTTCGGCTGAACCCGGAGCTGCGGCCAGCAGCTATATGGAGCTGTCGATGAGCGAACGCCGGGACACCCGGAAGAAGAGCAAGCGAACGAATGTGGTGGTCGCGGCCGGTTTGCTCGTGGTTGTGACCGCCTTCGTGCTCGTCGTAGCCCGCGTCCGCGAGAGCGAGGAAGTGAAGCGGGACGTTGCTGCCGCGAGGCAGTTCCAGGGGTTTCCTCTCTACTGGGTCGGCGAGCGGTTCGAGAAGTGGGATCTCCGCGAAGTCGAGCTCCCCGGCCCTTCGAGCTTTGGCTTCGCCAACCTGATCTACGGCGACTGCGAGGTCGAGGACCCGGATGGCCTCTTCGGCCCGGAGGGCGGCTCGTGCACGCCGCCGCTCTCGATCCAGATCTCGCCGCTCTGTCTCCACCTCGAGGTTGTGGCACGGGCGCCCATCTGGAAGCGGCGCACCATCCGTGGGGCTCCTCTCGGCTCGAGCGACAGCGCGCCGGTCCTCTTCACGCGGGGAGCGCAGGTCAAGGTCTACAGCGGTCAGGGCTCCGATCGGGGGCTGGCCCTCCGCGCGCTCCAGGCGATCCGCTCCCTCAATGCGATTCCACCGGTGATCTCGACAAGCGGGGCGATCCCTCCGCCGGACCGGCGCGTGCTGGAAGGATCGCGGCCCTGCCGCGACTCGCGACCCGGGGCGGTGGTGATCGACGAGAATCGGGGGACGTACCGGGGCGTCGGCATCGGCGCCTCGCCTGATGCTGTTCGGCGGGTTTTGGGGGACAAGCGTTTCGCGGGTCGAGACGAGCGCTGGACACCGGTCAACGCCGGCTCCTTCCCCGAGGTCGGTGGCCCGAACGTCCTGACGCCCCCCTGCCGCCCGACCGTGCAACGGCCAGGAGGCCCATCACGGCTCCAGTTTCTTCGCTACCGCGAGGTGTCACTCGCGTTCTGCGATGGACGCGTGTTTGCCCTCATGGTGATCGACCGTCACGCGCGAACACACGCCGGCTTGGGCATCGGCGACGGTCTCGCGGTCGCTCGCGCGCTGTATCCGGGTTTGCGCTGCGGGCAGGCACCTTCGGGCGATACCGGTCAATACCCGTTCTGCGCAGGGCGGATGCGGCCCGGGCGCTCGCTGTGGCTCGGTCAGGATCCGATCGCCAGCATCACGCTCTCGACCACGCGGTTCGGGGTCGACGGCGAGCGTTGACCCGGCCGCGCGCGCGGTTTGCAGGTTTTTTCGCCTCTGGTTGTAGACTGCCCCCCTCGCATGGGCATCTTCAACTCGATGACGGGCTTCGGCGGCCGCGACATGGCGGTCGATCTCGGCACGGCAAACACGCTCGTGTACGTGCGCGGCCGCGGCATCGTGCTCTCCGAG